>Ga0302181_10000069_pt1 | contig 100905 bp, 95 predicted proteins | sample I_Palsa_E3_3_FD_198786 | JGI IMG/M metagenome (GOLD analysis project Ga0302181, IMG submission 198786) | Peat permafrost microbial communities from Stordalen Mire near Abisko, Sweden - I_Palsa_E3_3 | ecosystem: Environmental > Terrestrial > Soil > Palsa > Peat permafrost | place: Sweden...
ACGGGTATCTCGATGTGCCTTCCGGGGTGACGCTGACGCTGGCCGCCGGGACGGTCGTCAAGAGCGAACTCGGTGAAAGCCAATGCGACGATGAAGGGCCCGGGTGCTCCATCTCGGTCGAGGGCACGCTTAATGCTACCGGCACATTGGGTGAGCCCGTCACGTTCACGTCGATCAATGACAACAGCGTGGGTGGTGTGACGGGGAGCGGGTCGCCGCAGTCTGCGGAATGGGCAGGGATTAGTGTTGAGCCAGGAGCTAACTTTGCGGTCAATCGCGCGGACCTTCGCTACGCAGGCGCCGCAATTACATTTCGGCAGCTCAGTGGAGCCGTCATTAGTGAAGATGACTTTGTCTATGATCGCGAGGCGATTGCTGTGGACGGCACCGCAGACGAAGATCCGGTGTTGGAAGCATTGGACTGCGTCCCTCCCTACCTTTCGTTCGTGACGGCTAAAGAAGACTTCTTTGGCAAGACCGGTACGCCGCCACCGAGCATCGATCTTGCGAGCGTGCTAGGAGCGACTCTGCCCGAATCCTTCGGCAATGCCTTCGACGCTGGTTTGAGCTTGGCCAGCGAGAGCTACAGCCTCTTTGGAGACGACGACACTATTCCTTGGTCGATCTATAGCTGTCCCGCGCTCGGAATCCCCCCGATACCTGTGACACCGGTATTGGTCGTTGGCATCCCTGCTTCTCCGTGGTTCTCCGACCCGGAGTGACTCTGCCCAAAGCTGCCCTCCCTGCCGTCGGAAGATATGGGCCATCAAGCAACGCGGCGTCGTTGTTGACTGGCGAGGCTCCCTGCCGGATACCGAAGTCGCGGCGCGCGGATGGCAATCTATAGCCCTCGGCGACACCAGAGCGAATCGGGCAGCGCCCGCACTGGGAGCCCAGGCTCGTCGCCGAAGGTCGCCTGCGGGGTTGGGCATCGGTAGAAACCGGGCGGCTTGAGCGGGTGCACACCCAGCCGGCAGAACCGTCTGGGCCTTATACCTCGCGGACGGGGACGAGCGAGCGGTGGGTGACTTGAAGCAGGATGCGCTCCGTATCCCACAGTTCTTCCCACATTCTTCCCACAAACGACGACGGACCACTCGCCATCGAAAAGCAGGCGGCGGCTTGAAAGCCGCATAAACACTAGGGTGCGGCCACGTAGTGCCGTGTCGTTTGAGCCCCAGGCCGATTCGACAAGGCGGAGGTCACTGGTTCGAGCCCAGTATCGCCCATTGGTGGATTTAGCTCTGGTGCAAGGATTATTCGGCCCATGAGAGCGGGCTTGGTAGCAATTTGGTAGCAATCCTCCGAGTCGTAGGATGTGCCGATGAAGCTGCACGAAGCCATCGACGCCGTGCTAGCCGACAGGCCCGCTGGCATGAGCACGCGCGAACTGGCTGACGAGATCCGGCGGAGAGGGCTCTACCTGAAAGGCGACGGTCAGCCTGCCTCGCCTGGACAGGTTAACGCTCGGGTCGGCAACAAGACGTACCGGGACCGCTACCGCAAAGACCACCTGGGTCGCATCTGCCTCGCGTAGCTCCGCCGATGGGGCGGGTATCGTTTGTCACGTACATACGTTCGATCTCTTGGAGGACTGATGCCAGGACAACGAAGGCACGTCACGCAGAGGCCAGAAGGTCAGTGGGCGGACAAAGCCGAGGGGGCAGAGCGTGCGGGTGGCCTGTACGGCACGCAGGCCGAGGCCCAGGCAGCGGCTACCCAGCACCTTCAGAACCGTTCAGGTGGCGGTGAGGTCGTGATCCACCGACCTGACGGCCAGATCCGCAACTCAAACACGATCAACAGGCCCGACCCAGATCCACCACGCGACACGCGTCACTGATCGCGGCGGCACGGAGCCCGTGACGTGATCCGAGTCCGCTATTCAGGGCCTATTCGTGGCGTGCACATGCTGTCACGTCAGCTTTCTGATGCTGGCTTCGAAGTGGAGTTCCCGCCGCCTATGGAGCGGCGCGGAGTCGGCCAGGATGTGGTCCACGTCACGATGGAAATCGGTTCGGCAGCGAAAGACGGCGTGGTGGGGTATGCGGCCGTTGAGGCTGTCAAGCGCATCGTGGGTGCCTTCAGAGAGCGCCACCCCGGCGTCGAGGCAGACGTAGAGTCCGACGAGGACGAGTAGTTCGCCCATCGTTTCTAGGCGCTGAGCGGCGGGACCCGAGACTCAAACGACGGAACGAACGATGGCGACAATCAGGAACGAGCTTCGGCAGAATGAGCAGGGCGAGTAGCGGGATCACGGGCGAGTTTCGCCGAAGCCTCCTAGCCAACCGATCTCGCGCTCGCGGCGGTGGTCAAAACGGGCGTGAAGCTCGCGGAGAATCACAGGAAGACGATCGCCAACACGGCTGGGCTCGGCGCTGGCGCAATCGAGCTGGGCAGATCCAGTCCCGCTTGGCTAACCGTGCGAGCAACCCTCACCGTCTGGATGGCCACTCAAGAGGAAACTCGTGGGGTAGGGTTCGCGGATGTATGTCAGCGCGAGGCACATCCCGAGCCTCGGGAACTTGCGTGCCGCACGGGCCGCAATGCTCGCCGTGGCTTTCCTGGTCTGTCTGTCGCTTGTGAGTGTATCCCGGGCGCTTGCCGCTTCCGGGCGCAGCGCGGCCCTGACCGTCTTGGCCACGGGGCTTCCCGCTGGACAGCCGGCGGACATCCTCATCTCCGGCCCAGGACTGCACCGCCGACTGGCGAGCCCGAGCACACGTCTGGCGGTGCGACGGGGGCGCTACGTCCTCACGGTCTCCCCGGTTCTGATCGTGCGGTCCAACAGGGCCGTGCAGGCTCGCGCGACGGCTTATCCCGTCAAGCGCCGGATCGTCCTGACGCTCAGAGGCGCAGCGAGCCGGTCAGTCACGGTCCGCTACGGCTCGATCGTGAACCCCGACGTTCGCCGCGCGCCGCCGGTACTCGGGCGCACGGGAGAACCAGACGCCCCGACCGCGATCGTGATCGCGGCCCGGTCCGGCAGGCCAGCCGTCGGGGCGATCCTCACCAGCGGCCCAACCACGGCCCTGCCGATGGGCCTCGTCGCGAAGGTCACAGCCGTCAAGCAAGAAGGGTCGACGCTGCGAGTCTCGCTCGCGCCGGTCCCGGTCATCGAGGCCGTCCCGGAGCTGTCCTTCACCGGGGGCCTTCCGCTCACTCCGACAGCCGGCGCAGTCTCTGAAAGCGGCAGCACCGTACCCGCCCAGGCCGCGGGTGTTCGAGGGCGCGCATCTTCCGCGAGCTGCATCCCGCCGAAGCTCGTCCAGCTCGGCGCGCACATGGACAGTGTCGAACTGCGCGAAGCGTTCCTCGGCACCTGGCCACCGCAGGTCAGGCTGACGATCGCTGTCCGCACCACGGAGTCCCTCGGCATCGCGGTCGCTGCGGCCGGCGTCAACTGCGATTTTGATCTGCACGAACTCGGCCCCTACACCGCGGCGATCCCGGTCGGCCCGATCGTGATCCCGGTGTATGCGACCGTGCCGCTGAAGGCAGGCGTCCACATCAACGGGACGCTGCAGGCCGGCACCGTCAACCTCGCCAGCACCACCGTCGCTCACGCCGCCGCGGGTTGGGACGAAACCGCGGCCTCACTTAAACAGCAGGGCAGCAACGTCTGGATCACCGGCACGCTCGCGCTCACCGGTAGTGTCAAGCTGTCGGCTTCGATCGGCGTGCAGGCCGGCATCGGGATCGCCAAGGGCGCAAACGTCCATCTCGAAGCTGGCTTTGGCCCGGAGTTCGACTGGTCAAGCGGCCACGAATGCGAACTGCTGCTTGACCTCGGGTCACTCAGCGCTGGCGTCACCGTCCTCGACAAAACGCTCGACACACCCACCTTCACGCCGTTTCAGCTGCATCTCTGGCACGGCTGCGCGCCCGCCTCGACCACCCTGCCAGGTGGTGGCAAAGCCCCCGGCGGTGGAACGAACCCTCCGCCGATCCCGACACCACCCGGCAGGCCACTGTGTGAAGACTCCGGCTGCGGAAGCGCCCCGATCCCGCTGACCGGCGCGACGGCGCTCAGCGACGGTGGCAACGCCACGACCTGCGCGTTGCTCTCCGGCGGCAGCATCGACTGCTGGGGCGACGACGACGATGGTCAGCTCGGCAACGGCGTCACGACGAACCTGGAATCAAACCCCACGCCGGTCAAAGTCGCTGGCGTCACGACCGCCAGAGCGCTGGCCAGCGGCTACGCCAACTGCGCCGTGCTGACCAGCGGCAGCATCGACTGCTGGGGCGGCGGCGATCTCGGCAACGGCACCGCCCAGCCTGCCGGGACGGTCAGCACCGCTGTCCCGGTCAGCGGCGTCACCGACGCGACGTCTGTCGGGTCCGTCGGTATCAACGGGCAGAGCACATGTGCGTCGCTAGCGAACGGGACCGTCGACTGCTGGGGCAACAACTACACCGGCAACCTCGCCAGCGGCAACACAAACCTCAATGAAGAAGACCTCACACCCACGCCAGTCCCGGGCCTGAACAATGTCGCGAGCGTCTCCTCCGGAGGCTTCTTCTGCGCCCTGCTCAAAACCGGGCACATCGACTGCTGGGGCGAAAACGAATACGGACAACTCGGCGCGGGTGCGGGCGCCGGACACGAACTCTGCGACGGAGCTAGCGAAAAATACTGCAGCACCAAACCGCTCGAAGTACAGGGCATCAGCAACGCGACTGCGGTGTCAGTCGGCCAATCGAGCGCCTGCGCTCTGCTAGCCACCCGCCAGGTCGAGTGCTGGGGGCAGGAGGCCAGTACCTTCGGCCACGAAGATACGCCGGTCCCCATTCCGATTGAAGGGCTCTCGCAAGTCCAGGCGGTCGCGGCCGGCTGGGACGCGGACTGTGCTCTGCTGCAAGGCGGCAGCGTCGACTGCTGGGGCCTTGACTACTTCGGAGAGCTAGGCGACAACGCGCTGAGTGAAAGCGCGACACCTGTCGCGGCGGCCGTCTCGAACGCAACCGCCATCGCCGCCGGGTACGGACAGAATTGCGCGGTCCTCGCGGCCGGCGCCGTCGATTGCTGGGGCGGAGACGTCTTCGGGCAACTCGGCAACGGCAACGGCGGCGCCACAGCCCAGGGGGACAGCGCGACTCCGGTCTCCGTCGCCGAAGTCGCCAGCTGAGGCGATGCGCTGGCCAGGAATGAAGTCACCCGCCGCCCAGCTCGCCGCGGTTGGCTTGGTTGCCGCACTCGCCGCGCCAGCCATCGCGCACGCGGAAACACCGGAACTCGTGCAAGGCGCCGCCGCCGTCGCCTACCTGAACGTGCAGCGTGAGGCGAACGGAATCCCACCATTCACCAGCGAAGAGGCGAGCCTCACGTCGTGGTGCCCTAACGAGCGGGGCGGCGTCGGCGGCAGCGGCGATCGTGTCCTCTCGGCCGACCCGTACTGGGACGCCGGCACCTCTCCGTGGGCGCCCATCCCGACGGCGCCCGCCCCGTTTCACGAGGCGCTAATCTACGACCCCGTATTCACTACGGTCGGCGAGGTGAACGCCGAAGGACCGTACGACGGCGAAGGACCCGTTCTTCTCGCCGCGTGCGCGAGCGTCGCCAACGAACGCCCAGCGCCTAGCACCCCGGAAGGCGCAGTCTTCTACAGCGCACTCGGCGCCTCATGGGTGCCGCCGGCCGTCATCGCGTTCGAGGACTACACGCCGGCACAAGCGCTCGGACTGCCCTCCGAGACAGGCCCGAACCTGATCGCATACGCCATCCCCACATCCGGCCACCTGCCGCTGCCCGAGGCACCCCACGCGACCGCCACCGTCACCCTGACCTCGACCTCCGGCGAATCGGTGGCGAACATCGAGTCGGTCCCCGGCGAGGACTGCTTCATCATCGTCCCGCCGCCGCTACACCCCAACACCGAATACTCCGGTGAAGCGCAGATAGCGATCAACGCCTCCGAATCGGTTACGGACAAGCTGCACTTCTCAACCGGACCCGAAGAAATCGGCACCCCACCACCACCAACCAACAGCGGCGGGAGCCCGTCGCCCAGCCCACCGGCGACGACGAGCAGCCCCACCGTGGCACCGCCGACCCCGACGACAAGCAGCGCGACCCCGTCGGTGAGCATCCTCGCCGTCCGCCTGACCCACACGGGAGCCTCGCTACAACTCAGGCTCGGCGCGGCCGGCGTCACAACAATCAAGGGCTACGGCTTCAAGACGCTGTCACGGACGCTCACCGCCGGCGAACATCGCGTCACGCTCACCTTCACGAAGACCGCGAAGGCCAGCCGCGAGCACCACAAGCCCACAGTCCTTTCTGTGACCGTGAATGTAGCCGGAAAACAAGTGACCGCGCGTGAGCGGATCCGCCTGTAGATGTGTCTTCCGGACTTCCGGACGCGAGTGCCGAACCGCGACCGAGCGAACTGCACCTCGTCGCGTGGGCAGCCTGCCAAGTCTGCGGCTACGCAGCCAGGGCTTCGATCGGAGCGTGTCGCGCCCGCTTGCCCTTCGGCTGCGGGCGCACACGCATCTCGATGTAGACGTCGGGCGCGTCGGCGACATCGGCGACCGTGTCCAATTGCACGTTGCGGCCCTTGCCGTCCAGCATCTTCGCGGCCAAGCGTGGCTATCTTTCCAGAGAGCAGATGCAAGAGATCGCAAAGCGGCTGATCGACGTTCTGGCGTCTCCCGGCGGGTAGGGCTTCGGCTAGATGCAGAACCGCTACGCCGGCGATGTCGGCGACTTCATCAAGGTGGGGCTCATTCGCCACTTGACGGCTGACGATCTCTCGTTCGGCGTCAACTGGTATCTCACGCCCGATGAGGCCCACAACGCCGACGGTAAGCATGTTGCTTACGTCGAGCCTGGCAACCGCCAGCACGCGAGCCTGAAGGCGTGCGACCCCGATCTCATGCGATGTCTCACCGGGGTGGTCGCGGGCTCGCGCAGTGTGCAGTCACTTGAGGATTCCGGTGCGCTGCCTGTGGGCGCGTTGACCTTTGGCGAGGTCCTAGATCGCTCCGTGAATCGGCAGGCGTGGCACGAGCGTGCTCTGGCTGCGCTCGCAAGCGCCGACGCGGTGTTTGTCGATCCCGATAACGGGCTGGCCTCGGCATCCGGTAGACCGACGATCAAGCATGTGCTCACGGGAGGGCTTGCCGACTACGCGGCGCGTGGGCAGAGCCTCGTCGTTTATCACCACGCCGATCGGTCGGCGAAGGCTGAGGTTCAAGCGAAGTCCCAGCTTGGTCGGATCGCTCGCGCTGTCGGGCAGGTGCCGGTCGGCGCGATCATCGCGCGCAGGGGGTCCTGCCGTCTGTTTTTGGTCACGGCGAGCGACGAGCGCCTGAATGCCTTGGCGGATCGCCTTCAGTCCTTCGCTGAGCACTGGCGAGGACACGTCGAGCTGGCTCGGATATGAGGCTTGCACAAGTCCGGGAGTCGGAATAGCTAGAAGACAGGCCAGCACAATGTGGGGGAAGGGCCGCACGGCGGGTCGCGTCACCTTAAGAGCGAAATCCCACGTAACGTGTCGGGCGGGCTTCCTCTCTGAGGCGGAAAGAACTAAAGGGGGCGCTTGAATGGCTGAGGCCAAGCGGGGTGATGAGGACGGCGCGGGGAACGGGCTGAGTCGCTGGTGGAAGAGCAGGAGCACGAAAGGCAAGGTGCTCTGGAGCGCGCTGGCTGTGTTCGTCCTACTCATCGTGATCGGCGCGGCAGTGGGAGGGAGTAGCAACAGCACGAAGGCAACCTCGGTAGGCGTCGGATCGGTGGTGAAGCCTCCACCGGAGCCGTCGGTCCAACTGCATCTCAATCAGGGGAGTTTCTCCCAGACCGGCTCTCAGGCGACGCTGACAGGCACCGTTACGCCAGGTGCCGCCGTGACCGTCGACGAACACCCGGCCGCCGTTCACGGGGGTGGCTGGCACGGGACGGCGCAGCACCTCCACGTCGGTGAAAACACCATTGTCGTCAGCGCGTCCCTTATAGGTCACCGGTCAGCTGAATACACCATCACGGTCACCCGGCATCACACCCAAGCCGAACTAGAAGCAATAGCTCAAGCCAACAAAGAAAGGGAGGCACGCGAAAGGGCAAAGCGGGAACAAGCGGAACGCGTAGAACGAGAGCATAAAGAAGTCGAAGAACGCGCAGAACGGAAACACCAAGAAATCGAAAGCGCCACCCTGTCTCAGCAGAATGCGCTGAAGTCCGCTGAACAGTATCTCGAAACGTCCGCGTTCTCAGAAGCCGGGCTGATCGAACAGTTGTCTTCCGAAGCCGGTAGTAAATATCCGCACTCGGACGCTGTCTGGGCTGTGGAACACCTCGAAGTGAGCTGGAACGAACAGGCCGTGAAAGCAGCCAGGCAGTACCTCAGCACGTCATCGTTTTCATGCCAGGGGCTGATCGAACAGCTCTCGTCCGAAGCCGGTAGCAAATTCACCGCGGCGCAAGCCGAATACGCCGCCAACAAGGTCGGCTTGTGCTGAGGTGTCCCTGCCAGCGTTGGCCACGAGGAGCCAAGCGACCGCTACCCTAACCTGGCCCGGCCATTCAGCCGGTGAGTCTAGAGCCAGGCTGGGTGTGACGGAGCTTTGATCTGGCCTGGGTCAGAAGCGAGTCCAAGCGTGAAAGAAGCCCGATGACGGATTGCGGCGACGGCCTATTCCAAGAGGTCGTCGAGCATCTCGTGGAGTAGTGAGTTATCGCCGCGATGGCTCTCGTGGGCGGCGAGGATGTTGCGCTCGGCATCGAGGTGGACCCATGCAATCGGATGGCCGGCGGCCTTGGCGATCTGGCCGAGAAACGCGCGTTGGGTGCGCCCGTTGCCCTCGCGGAAGGGATGGACGGCGTTGATCTCCGCGTAGTAGTGCGTCAGGCGTTCCAAGAACTGCTCGCGGTCCAGGCCGTGGAGGCGGTCCTCGTGAGCGAGGTCCGCGAACAGCGTCGTCAGGTAGGGACCGATGTGCTCAGGCAGTGCGAACAGGTCGCCGTCCTTGGTGATGCGCACGGTGCGCAGCTCGCCGGCCCACGAATAGATGTCGCCGAAGATGTGGCGGTGTGTCGCTTGCAGGTGGGCGAGGTCAAAATCGCCGGGAATAAAACGCCGCTCGAGCTGCGCTACGCGGATGGCGCTGAGTGCTGCCTCGCGCTCCGCAAGCTCGGCCGCGTCGCGCAAGTCCAGAAGGTTCCGCAGCACGTCTGTGCCGGGATAGACGTATGGATCGGCGGTCACCGCCGCAACGTATCGAGAGTTCCGGCGTCGAGACTACGCCCGTGCCGGGACGAGCAGCTCACCGAGCGGCTCGCCAGCGGCTATCAGACGTGCTGCGTCGTCTAGCTGTGCGTCGGTCAGTTCCCCACGCCCCCATCGGCCCAGGAGTGCCTCGGCTACGCCGGGATCGAGACCCTCGGCGCGCACGGACGCCAATGCGTTCTCGGCAGCTTGGGCGCGCGTCGTCATGCCCTTATTCTACCGTCGCGGCTTGCCCCTGGCCTTGGTAGCAATTTTGGTAGCAATTTGAGCGAACCTGAGCTGATCCGAGAGCGCTAAACCCCAATAAAACTCGGCTATCTGACCGTACCTGAGCCCCAGGGGCGAGTTCGAGCCCAGTATCGCCCATGACAGTTGTCTGCCGTGATCGTACCTGACGCTACCGGGCCGGCTGTCACGGGTCCCGTGGGCGCACGGCGATGTTGAGTCGCGCGACTCCGCGGAGTAGTCGCTCGTCGACGCTCACGAGCTTACATGCGAGCATTTGTGCGAGCGCCACATATTGCGCGTCGTAGGTCTTGGCCCATCCGAGGTCGTCGGCGACGCGCCAAGCGGCCTTGATCAAACCGTCGGGGGTTTGGATCTTGACGGGCGCTTTGAGTAGACGGTCGAGCATGGTCTTTGAGCGCTGCGCGGTGATCTCTTTGCGCCAGGTCATCTCGTGCAGTACCGAGCTCGCCTCGACGAGCATGAGCTGAGGCGCGACGAGCCCATGTCCGTGCAGTCGCGCAAAGCCCACGGGCGTATGGCAGGCTGCCACCGCCACGGATGCGTCGACTACGAGCATCCGGGTTAGTGGCCGCTGCGGGAGCGATGCAGCGCGGCTACCCAGTTCGGTGCCGGCGAGCCGTCGTCGCCGACCTTCCACTCGTCGGGCAGCTCTGCCATCGGGAATAGCTCGTCTTCGATTCGGCGGAGATCGCCTGCCTCGATCTCATGGTGTCGGCCGACACGTCGTGCCGGCAAACGCCCGGACCTGATCCAGCGGCGGACCGTCTCGGGGTTCCTCCCGATCTTCTCGGCGGCTTCGGCGACAGACAGCATCATGAAAAATTGTAGGGGTGGATGCGGACCCCCTCCAAAGGCGCGACGCGGCATGCTTGGGCCGACCGGAGCCAGGTCTGTTGCTCCGCTGGCGGTCGCGGCGAAGCGAGCGTCACGCGCGTCGCTAGCTTGCCTGTTGCCCTGTCTGCTTCCGGCCCGTGCCTCGACCTGCGATCGCGCGACCGAAGCGGGATAGCGCCCGGCTCTTGGGGTCCGGTCCGGGCCCGACCGCGCGAGCGCCATCGGTTTCACCAGCTTCGATGTCGAGGGCGCTGCGCTCGAGCCTGCGCTGCGCAGGCACTAGATCGCGGTGGCGCTCGCGCGCCATCGCGCGCGCAATGTGATCGCTGTGCATGCGTTCACTCTTGTGCAACGCCCCGCGTTCACTCAACACATTTAGCTCCACCTGAGAGTCGGACGGTGGCAAATTTCAGGCTGGCGCCGCGGCGACCGCGTCGACGAGCGTATCGCCATCCAGCGTTCGCAGGTACAGCACATGGCGCCTCACGCGCCTGCGATTCACCAGGCCGGCTTCGGCGAGCACCGTCAGCTGCTGGGAGATCCCGCCGCTGGTGACCCCGAGCAGCCCCGCGAGCTCCGTCGTCGAGCGGGGACAGTCGAGTGCCATCAAGACCGCGGCGCGGTTTCGTCCCAGCAGGCGCGCCAGTGCATCTGGAGCCGCGTCTTGCTGAGACTCCCACAGCATGCCGATGCCGCGCGCCGGATAGATCAGCGCCGGTTGCCACGGCGGCGCGGTCACCATGAACACCTTCGGCCAAGCGAATACGCTCGGGATCAACAGCAGGCCGCGGTCGTCGAGGTCGAGCCGCCCGCCGCAAAATTTCTGGTGGCCGGCGCAGTCTTTGTCGATTCGCAGCACACCGTCGTTCCATCTGACGGTCTCGTCGAGGTCCGCGAACAGCGCTCGTGTGCCGCCGTCGGCGATCTGGCGGGCGCGGTAGAGGATGTCGTGCTCGAGCAGCGAGCGGATCCGCTCCCAGTCATCGGCGATCGCGGCCGCCCAGTAGCGGCGCATCAGCTCTGCGAGACACTCGACCGCCGCGCGTGGCTCGGTCAGGAAGGGGCGCAGGACCGCCGGGATCGGCTGCCCCTCGTAGGCGACGCGCACCTCCGCCCGTATCTGCTCGGGCGCAATCGCCACCATCCTCTCCACCTCCTCCTCAAAGCGCGTGAGTGGGCTTGCCGGCAACGGGTGGATGAAGTCTGGGTTGTACGTGTCGGAGCCCTGCAGCGCGCGCAGCGAGGAGAGGTCGAGGTCGGCCGTTCGCGGTTTCGCCCGCGCCACCCAGGGCAGGTGCAGCGCTCCGCGGCTTGGATCCTCGAGCACCGCCGTGCTTGCGACCATCTCGATCGTCGGCGAGATCGCAAAGCGAACGCGTGTCAGAGCCTCGGTGTTGAAGACGATCTCCAGCATGCTCCAAGCTTCGCCCACGACCGTGCTGGAGTCGAGAGATTCAGCTCAGGCTAAATGTATCGGCTGTCGCGGCGCAGCGGGCGTGTAAGCTGTTCCCAGGCGTCAACAGGCGCCGGTCGCGTGGGGCCACGCCGGTCGTGGATGAGGAATACAAGAGGAGCGGAGAGCCATGAGAACCACTCCCATGAAACGCACTCGTGTGCTGTTTGTGCTTGCGTGCATCTTCGTCGTGGGCGGGCTGATCTCCGCGGGGGCCAGCATCGCGACGGCCGCGCCCGCCGCCAGACCTCTCGCCGGCAGGCTGCATCTGCACAAGCGCGCGCTGGCGACCGGTCGCTCGGCACCGCGCCCGCACTGGGCGTGCCCCGAGGGAGCCTGTGAAGCGATCGCCCTACCGCCGCCGACCCGCACGGCGCACGGGTTCGCCCTTCCGCTCACCCACCGCCTGCTCGAAGGCAGCGGCGAGCTCGGGGGATATGACCCCGCGGACCTCCAGTCGGCATACGAGATCCCCACGGGGGGCGGCTCCGGGCGGACCGTCGCGCTGATCGACGCCTATGGGTATCCGCGTGCCGAATCGGACCTCGCCAAGTACCGCTCGCGTTACGGCCTGCCGGCGTGCACCGAAGCGAACGGCTGCTTCGAGAAGGTCAACGAGGCAGGCGAACGGGGCAACTACCCGCCGGAAGAACCCGGCTGGGATGCCGAGGCGGCGCTGGACGCGGACATGGTGTCGGCCGCCTGCCCCGAATGCCACATCCTGCTCGTCGAGGGGAGCACCGAACTCCCCGCGGATCTCGGCGACGCGGTCAACACGGCCGCCAGGTTGGGTGCGACGGAGGTCAGCAACAGCTACGGCTACCCCGAACAGCTCGAAGAATATTGCGGGAGCACAGGCTGCGCTCAGTTCAACGGAGATTACGAGCACGCGGGCGTGCTGATCTTCGCCTCCGCCGGAGACTCCGGGTTCGAGGACACCTACTTCGACATCGGCCTCCAAACGAACTTCCCCGCCGCCTCGCCGAACGTGGTGGCGGTGGGCGGGACGGCGCTCTACCGAGATGCCTCCAGCACGCGCGGTTGGCGCGAGCAGGTGTGGGACGAACCGGAACTCGAAGCCGGGAGCGGCGGCGGCTGCAGCAAGTTCGAGTCCAAGCCGGCCTGGCAAAGCGATGGGGGGTGCACCCACAGGACCGACAACGACATCGCCGCCGACGCCGCCGTCGAAACGGGCGTGTCGGTGCGGGTCGATGGCCATTGGGAAGTCTACGGTGGCACCAGCGTGGCCTCGCCGCTCACCGCCGGGATCTACGCGCACGCCACCTCATCCGAGCGAGCGCAGGGGGCCGACTTCTTCTACAAAGATCCCTCATCCCTGTTCGACGTCACCGAAGGGTTCAACTGGAACCCCGAAAGCCCGAGCAGCGAATGCGCCCCCAACGAATACCTCTGCAACGCTGAGGTTGGCTACGACGGACCCACCGGGCTCGGCACCCCAGACGGCGTAGTCGAACTATCCCCCGAAGCCCCCACCGTCACGAGCATCTCCCCCAAGAACGGGGTCGCCGCGGGAGGCACCGAAGTGACGATCACCGGCACCAGCCTGACCGGCGCCAAAGAAGTGAGGTTCGGGAGCGCGGAGGCGAAAGAATTCAAGGTCGACTCCGCGACTTCGATCACCGCCGAATCGCCCCCCGGGATGGGGACCGTCAACGTGACCGTCACCAACGCCGTCGGCACGAGCCCCGCCGTCAAGAAGGGCAAGTTCAAATACAAAAAAGCTAAAAAATAGGGCGGTGGGCGGGGCGCTAGGTGTTGTGCCCGGTGACGTCCCGAACGCGGGCGCGTGGTGGCCGGTTGCCGAGCGCTGAGTGGGTGCGGCGCTCGTTGTAGTGGTCGATCCAGTGTGGCAGTGCTTGCGCGCGGGCGTCGGAGGTGGCGTATTCGAGCGCGTAGGCCCACTCCCGCATGAGGGTCTGGTGGAAGCGCTCGACCTTGCCGTTGGTCCTTGGCGTGTAGGGGCGTGTGCGGATGTGCTGGATCGCTCGTCGCCAGAGCAGCTGCTTGAAGGTCTTGCTCTGGGTGTAGGCGAACGCGTTGTCGGTCATCAGCCGCTCGCAGACGATCCCCTGATCCAGGAACCAGTCCAGAGCACGAGACGTGAACGCGGTGACCGTGGCAGCGGTCTCGTCAGCGTGGATCTCCGAGTAGGCCAGCCGGGAGCAATCATCGATGATCGAGTGCACGTACTCCCAGCCGACACCTCTTGAGCGTCTGATGCGATCGCCGGTCACGGTGTGCCCAGGCTCGGTGAACTTCCCGAGCTTCTTGACGTCCATGTGCAGCAGATTCCCCGGGCACGGCCACTCATAGCGCACTACCGCAGGCGCCTGCGGGCGCGGCCGCCGCGAGCAGCCGCCACGGCGCAGCACCTGATGGATCGTGGAATGGGGCCGTGCGATGTCCGGCTCTTCGGCGAGTCGTCGCGGGCTCCAGCCGGTGTGCTTGCGCCGCTCGCAGATCCGCGCTGCCTCTTCCTCGCCCACCTGGCAGGGACTGCGGTGCGGCCGGGAGCTGCGGTCCTTCAGAGCGCTCAGCGTGACTCGCTCGGGCTCGCTGGCCGCCCGCCAGCGACGCACCCACTCCCAGCACGTCGACTTCGCCACGTTGCAGGCAGCTGCAGCCGCCCCCAATGTGAACCCTTCCTCCTCAACCAGCAGGACCATGCGCAGCCTGCCATGCGCGGTCAGCGGAGCGTTAGCGTGTTGCATTCCGGGCCTTCCTTGAGGTCGTGAGCTTTGACACCCACAGCCTCTCGGTAGGCCCGGACCTACCTCACCGCGTTCGCAACGTCCCTCGGCACGTCAGCTAGCCCAGCCGATGCCTACGAGCTTGTGTTGCGCTCCGATCGCAACGCACGCGTGCGCCGCCAGGGGACCGCTGCGCCGCCGGCGCTCCGACAGCAGGCCAACACCGATTCGCGCGATTTTGGACATCCGGCAGTACGGCGAGCTGATGGCGACTGGCTAACGTGCCGGGCCTCAGCCCCTCAACCCCGGAGGTCGCCATGGATCGCGTCGATGACAGCCGCACCCTCCCGAGCAGCTCGCCCGAGATTGTTCCGCTGCTCGTCGGACTGGTCGGCATCTCGATCCCCGTCGGGCTGCTCGCCCTGGCCGCCGTCGGCGGAAGCGTGGTCGTGCTCGTGTTCGCGGTGCTCGCGATGCTGGCTGTCGCGGGTGGAACCCTCACGTTCATGTTCGCGCTCACGCAGGACCGCTCCGACGAGCTGCCAAACAGCGCCGACGCGTAGCGTCACGGGACAGAGCCCGCGGGTGCCTATCCTTGCTTGACGGGGTGGGCGGGAGCCCACCGCCCTCGCTGCCGAGCGTCCGCGCGCGGCGCGAGCGGAGCCAAACCAGCGGAGGGGAGCGCCAGGAGCCATGACGGACAAGCCGATACTGCAGCCCGGACCCGAGCACCCGATCACGGTTGAGCCAAACCCGGCACGCGTGGTCGTGTCGGTGGCGGGGCGGGTGCTCGCCGACACCCGCGATGCGCTGACGCTGCGCGAGGCGAGCTATCCGCCCGTGCAGTACATACCGCTCGCCGACGTCGACATGTCGCTGCTCGAGCCAACGGACAACGCCAGCTACTGCCCGTACAAGGGCGATGCCAGCTACTACAGCGTCCCCGTCGGCGGCGAGCGAGCGGTCAACGCCGTCTGGACCTACCGGGCCCCGTTCGCGGCCGTCGCCGAGATCGAGGGTCACGTGGCCTTCTATCCAGATCGTGTCGATGCGATCGACGAGCAGGACGCCGCCTGATCGGAGGAGCCGATGCCAATCGCGCTGATGCTGGCGACGCTCACCGATCGCCGCGACTTCGGCGAGGACTGGTTGCTCGAGCGAAAGCTGGACGGTGAGCGCTGCGTCGCGCGCAAGGACGGCGGCACGGTGCGCCTGGAGTCGCGCAACGGCAAAGATCTCACCGGCACCTACCCCGAGGTTCGCGGCGCCGTTGGCGCCCAGCGTTCGCCGGCGCTGCTGATCGACGGCGAGCTCGTCGCCTTCGACGACGAGCAGACGTCCTTCAGCCGGCTGCAGCAGCGCCTCGGGGTCGCCAGCCCCTCCGCCCAGCAGCTCGCCACCTACCCGGTCGTCTACTGCGTGTTCGACATCCTCGAGCTCGACGGCGAGGATCTCAGCGGCCGCCCGCTGCGTGAGCGCCGCGAATCACTGCAACGTGCGCTGCGCCCCAGCGAGGCGCTGCAGCTGACCGAAGCCTGGCAGGGCGACTCCGAGCGGCGCTTTGCCGATGCCTGCCGGGCCGGCTGGGAGGGACTGATCGCCAAGCGTGCCGATGCGCCCTACGCGCGCGGGCGCTCGAAGGACTGGCTGAAGCTGAAGTGCGCCTGGGAGCAGGAGTTCGTGATCGGCGGCTTCACCGAGCCTGGCGGCAGTCGTACGGACTTCGGCGCGCTGCTCGTCGGCTACCACGAGCGCGGCGCGCTCCGCTACGCCGGCAGGGTCGGCACGGGCTTCAACGCGGCCACGCTGCGCGACCTCGGCGCCAGGCTGCGAGGGCTGCAGAGGCCCGACTCGCCGTTCCTCGACGCACGACCGATCCCGCGGGGCACGCACTGGATACGCCCCGAGCTCGTCGCGCAGGTCGGCTTTGCGGAGTGGACGAGCGACGGTCGATTGCGCCAGCCGCGCTTTCGCGGCCTGCGCGATGACAAGCCGGCGGGCGAGGTCGTGCGCGAGCGACCGCGGTGAGCGCCGAGCGCGGCAGGCGGAGCACAGGCAAACGGGCCCGCATCGACCGCTGGGCCCCCGGGCGCGAGCGCCTGCGTGCGGCCGACCCGCGGATGGCCGCCCTGGTGGACGCCGACCCTGGGCTTGACCCCGACGAGCTGTTCGCGGGCATGCCGCACGACCTGTGGGGCGCGCTCGTGCTGCAGGTGATCAGCCAGCAGCTCTCGCTCGCGTCCGCCGCGGCGACCCTCGTGCGGCTGCAGGCGCTGCACGGCGCCCGCATGCCAACTCCGCACGAGCTGCTCGCCACCGACGTCCAGGCGCTTCGCGGCGTCGGCCTGTCTGGCGCCAAGGCCATCTACCTGCACGACATTGCCGCGCGTCTCGAGGGCGGCCGGCTCGATCCCGAGCGACTGCGTGGTCTCGATGACGATGACGCGCGCAACGAGCTCACGCAGATCAAGGGCGTCGGGCGCTTCACCGCCGACGGGGTGCTGATGCTGGCGCTGCATCGGCGCGACGTGTGGCCCGCCGGCGACCTCGCGCTGCGCCGCGCCGTCGAGCGCGTCTGGGGACTCGAGGTCCCCGCGACGGTCGCGCAGGTGGACGAGGTTGGCGAGCGCTTCAGACCCTGGCGGACGCTCGCCGCCACCTACCTCTACAGGGCGGGAGCGCCCTGAGCATGGATCTGCAGCTACGCGACCGGGTCTACGTCGTCACCGGTGCCGGCCGCGGCCTGGGCTTTGCGGGCGCGCGGACGCTGGTGGCGGAGGGCGCCCGCGTGCTCCTCAGCGGTCCACACGAGGCCCGCGTCCGGGAGGCGGCCGAGCGCCTTACGCAGGGTGGGCAAGCGGCTGAGCAGGTCGCCTGGATCGTCGCCGACAACGCCGACGTCGCCACGCCGGATCGGTTGATCGCCGCCGCCGAGGAGCGCTTTGGCCGCGTGGACGGCGCGCTCGTGAGCGTCGGCGGGCCGACGCCCGGCACCGTCGCCAGCACGCCCGACGATGCGTGGCGGACGGCGTTTGAGAGCGTGTTCCTGGGCGCCGTGCGCCTCGCGCGGGTGCTCGGGCCCCGCCTTGCCGGCGACGATCGTCGCGGTGGGGGAGAGCAGCCGATCACCGGTACGGGCGGCGCGCTCGTGTTCGTGCTGGCCTCATCGGTGCGCGTGCCGCTCGCCGGGCTGGCCGTCTCAAACGGCCTGTTTCCGGGTCTCGCGGGCGTCGTCAAGATGCTCGCCGAGGAACTCGGTCCGTCCGGCACGCGCGTGAACGCGATCCTGCCGGTCAGGATCGCCACGGACCGTGTGCGCGAGGTCGATGCGCTGAGTGGCGATCCCGACGAGGTGCGTGCTCGCAAGTCTCAGGAGATCCCACTGCGCAGGTACGGCGAGCCGGAGGAGTTCGGGCGCGTCGCCGCGTTCCTGCTCTCGCCGGCCGCCTCCTACATCACCGGCGCGATGCTGCCCGTCGACGGTGGCGCGATGCGCGTGATCTGAGCGATGAGCGCGAGCCCGAACGTCAGCCTGCGTCTTTCCAACGCGCCTGAGAGCGTCGCGGTAGTGCAGCACGCCCTGCGCGTCCTTGCCGCCGTCGTCGGTCTCGACGCGCTCGAGGCCAATGACCTCAATACGGCCGTCACCGAGGTCTGCAACAACGTCGTGCTTCACGCCTACGACGGGCAGCGGGGACCGCTCGAGCTCGACCTCTTCGCGCTGGCCGGAACGCTCGAGGTCGTGGTGCGCGACCGTGGCATCGGCATCCGCCCGCACGTGGGCGAGCGGCGCCAGCCCCACACCGGTCTCGGCATGCCGATCGTCCACGCCCTGACCCAGCACCTCGCCTTCAGCAAACTCGCGGGCGGCGGCACGGAGGTTCGCATGCGCTTCACCACGCCCGACGTCGCCGCGCTCGAGCCGCTCGCCGATCACGAGCCGGACCGTGGGAGCGACGGCGCGGCGATGGGTGAGGGCGCAATCGCGATCGCCGTGGCCCCGAGCTCTCTGGCGCACGCCCTCCTGCCCGGGATCCTCAGCTCGCTGGCCAAGCAGGCGCTGTTCTCGACAGAGGCGCTCGACGGGCTGGGGCTGCTCGCAGACGCGCTCACCGCGAACGCACGCGATTTGAGCGACTCCGGCCAGCTACGGGCGACCGTCGAGCTCGCGCCGGGCGAGCTGGAGCTGCGGGTGGGGGCGCTGCCAGCTGGCGCGCCCGCGAGACTGTTCGCCGCGGTGGCCGATGCTGCGGGCGGTCGACTGGCGATCGAGTGCCTGCACCAGCTTGGCGCTCAGACCACACGCGATGCGGGCGAGACGCTCGCGCTGCGGCTGCACGAGCCCCGCTGAGCGGATGCTCTAGCGCTCGCGGCTACGGTCCGCTTGGGGTTTTCCATTCGCGAGCGCCCTCTTCGGGGAACGAGTTCGGTGGCACCGTCACCGGGGCGCTCTCTTCGCAGGCGCCGTCTTTGACTTCGTGTTTGGTCAGCGTCACGTTGGGCAGATTGCCGCCCGTCGAGTTTCGCTTGGCGAAGTTGAACGCGCTGGTCAGATCGCCGACGGTTTCGCGTCGCCACGGGCTCAGGTTGGGCACCTCGACCCCGAAGCGCGTCTCCAGGAAGCGCAGCATCGAGGTGTGGTCGAATGTGTCCGAGCAGAGAAAGCCGCCGCGGCTGAACGGCGACATGACGATCATCGGCACCCTGAAGCCCAGGCCGATCGGGCCGGTGATTTCACCGTCGTCGTTGGTCACATCCGCGACCGTCAGGTACTCGCTCGCGGTCCCAAGCGGCGGCACCGGCGGGGCGACATGGTCGAAGAAGCCGCCGTTCTCATCCCAAGTCAAGAACAGCGCCGTCGAGTTCCACACGCCATGGTCTTTGAGCCTGCGCAGCAGGTTCTCGACGATGAACTCGCCCACCTTCGCCGAGGAGTAGCCGGGGTGCTCGGTTTGATCCAGCGACACGTTGATCCAGGAGACCTGGGGGAGTTCCCCGTTCTTCAGATCGGTGACGAAGTCGTTCGGATAGACGGGGTCGAAGGCGAGCGCGGCGAGCTCCGGGTTGGTCTTGTACGCCTGGAAGAAGTTGAGCACGTTGTCGTACAGACCCTCTTCGGAGCCCGTGTAGACCTTCCAGCTAACCCCCGCCGCGGAGAGCTGCTCGGGCATCGTCGTCCACGTGAAGCGCCCCTCGAACTCCTGGAACAGAGGTGGCTCTAGCGTCTGCACGAGCGGGCCTCCTTGGAGGCCTTCTGGGTCGATCGTCCCCGTCATGCTGTAGAGGCGGTTGGGGTGGGTCGGCCCGAGCACCGAGCAGTGGTAGTTGTCGCAGATGGTGAAGGCTTCGGCGAGCGCGTAGTAGAAGGGGATGTCCGAGCGCTCGTAGTAGGCCATAGTCGCCGGGCCCGCGTCGGATCCGTCGACGGCGAGGTGAGCGCGCACGAACCCATCCATCGCGCCATCGTCCCAGCTCTGGTGCTGGGGCGCCCAGTCGTGCGTGATGTCCGGGAAGCAGCCGTTGCCGGCCATCGCACTCGATTCGAAGTGAAACGGGAGCAGGACGCCTTCGAACCCCGGCGCGGGATAGCCCGGCTGGTAGAAGACATCAAGCGGCGCGCTCGGATCGGAGAACCCGCGCACGCCAGGCAGCGTGCCGAAGTAGTGGTCGAACGAGCGATTCTCCTGAATTAGGATCACGACGTGCTCGATGTCCGTCAGCTTGCCCGAACCGCGAGCGGCGAGCGCTTGCTGGACCAGTGGGTTTGCGCCGAGCGCCAACGCCCCGGCTCCCGCTCCCGCCTGCAGGAGCTCCCTACGTGTCATGCCTGACATCTCACCCTCCCCATTTGAACGCTGCTCGCGCCCCTCCCCGGAGCCTGGCGATCCTACCACCGCGCGCCCATATTTGGAGGCCAGGGAGACCCGTAGCGAGCTCGGCCGCAGCCCGTGCTCGTCTCGACTGTCAACCGTGCGGCTGTAGGGTCTTTGCGATGGTCCATCGGCTTGCAGGTCCGGTCGCTGCGATCGCGCTCGGGGCGTGCGTTCTCGGCGGCTGCGCGTCGGGCAGTCCCCAGACCGGCGCGGCGTCCTATCGCGACGAACACGGCGTCGCGGCGGCGCAGCTGGCGGCCACGACGAAGGCTCTCGAGCTCGACGTCTCGCGACTCTCGCCCGTGCCGACGCGCCCTCAGCTGGGTCAGCTGGCCCAGGCCGCCACGAAGGCGCAGGACGAGGCCGCACGGGCGGGCTCCTGGAATGTTCCCGGGCGCAACGAAGAAGGCGCCGAAGAAGAAGATGTTCCGCGCGCTGAGACACAGCTGGCCGAAGGCGCGGGTGAACTGGCCAGCGCGATGTCGGCGCTGCGGGCATACGCGCGCGCACCGAGCGCCGCCGCGCTCGCCGGCTATCAGAGCAGGCTCGCAAACGGGCGAACGCAGTGGAACGAAGGCATCTCCCAGCTCTGGTACCTCGCCCACGCGTCTGACCCGCCGACCCTTTAGCCTGAAACCGCGGGGCACGCGGCGAGGGCAGACCGCTGCTCGAGCCCGTGTTTCGACCGATCGAGGCGGGCTTGGCAGATGTCCAAAGTCGAGCCTCAGATGCTGGCCAGCGGGCCCTTTCGAGTAGCGGCAAGAGCGTAGAGTCTGTCGTGTATGGCTGGCGATCCTGAGATCATCGGCGGACCTACTCCGATCCCCGTCCCTCGCGACGGCGGCCTCTACCGCTGGAAGGTTCAGAACGGTCGCGCCGAACAGCACGTCTACGTGCAGATCGCGGGCTCGCTGCGAGCGGAGGCGTTCGAGGAGCCGCTGCGCTCAGGCATCGAGTCAAAGGGCGAGTCGGTGCTGCGCAAGCTGCTCGAGCGCGGCAACGTGCCGACGCGGATCAAGATCACCTCCGCGGGGATCACCGAGGTGGGCATCGATCGCCGCTCGCGTCCCTGCTCGATCTGAGCGCCTACCCGCTGGTGCGCACGAAGCGGTCGATGACCGCGAAGGCGCGCTCGATTGTGCTCCAGTCGAGGTTCTCGGGCGTGTCGCTCGGCCAGTGGTAGTTGGACGGGAACTTGGTCGCGTCGATCGACGCGAGCGTCGCCGCGCGGTAGCCCTGGCGTAGTGCCACGAGCGCGTCGGTGGCGGCGACCGTGCGCAGCCCACGTACGAGCTCCACGCCCGCGTCTGAGGCAGCCGCGGCCAGTCGCTCGCGTGCCGTGTCGCTGTAGTAGCGCATCCGCAGCATTCCCTCCGCCTCGACCAGCGTCAGCGTCGGGCTGCCGAGGCACTCCAGGCACAGAACCGTCGTGCGAGCCGGATCGAGCGTGGCGCGGTGGCGGCGCATGAAGCCCTGCATGCCCTCCATGAACGACTCCTCCGAGCCGGTCGACAGCAGCAGCACACGCACGCCCGGCGCCGGGCGCTCGGCGAGCGAGCGCGCGAGCGCCACCAGCACCGCGACCGCGCTCAGGTTGTCGTTGGCGCCGGCGACCACCTTGCTGCGGCCGATGTCGGCCATCGCGACGGCCGCGCCCCCGGCCAGCAGCGAGCCCACGCGCAGCAGGCCCGCTCGGCGCAGGATCGCGCCGAGCGCGACCAGCACCGGGCCGAGCCACGTCGCGTACATGATCGGCAGGCTCTGGCTCGAGCGCGCGTGCCGCTCGGGGAAGCGCTCAGCGAACAGCCGCGGCAGGGCAGGATGGAAGACCAGCCCGCTGTGGGCCGCGTCGTGGTGGGCGACCACCACGATCGTCTCTGCACTACCAGGATCGCCCGCTTCGGCAACCACGTTGAACGTGTCGCGGTGCGGCAGCAGCGTCCGCCTGAACCACAACCGCCCGCCGCCGACTTCGTCCCATATCGCCGCGGCCGCACCCGCGCCGAGGACCGTTGCCAGCAGCCGCACCCAGCGTGAGCGCGAACGGCGCGCCGCCAGGCCCGCGAGCGCCGCGCCGCCGTTGAGCAGCCCCAGCGGCCACCAGTAGCCGCCATGAGCGCGCTCGAGCTCGATCGTCGGCTGATGCCCGTATCGGCGCAGGCGCGCGGCGATCCAGTCGGCCGCGCGGGCCTCGCCATCGGACGCGGACGGGCGCTCGAAGCTCGCCAGCTCATGGACGACCGTGCGCACCTCCTGAGCCAGCCACCGCGGTGTGAGCTGGGTCCGATCGTGCTCGGTCGCAGTCGAGGACATGCGCGGACGCTAGCCCACGGCGCCAAGTCGTGCACCTGCGGCGCTCGACCGCCCGTGGCCTTCTCGCTTGGCAACTGGTGCAGTCTTGGCCGCGTACCGTCAGCAGAAGAACAGAAACTATCGCCGCGTTGCTACTCACATGAACATCTTCAGCCTCAGCCCAACCTCGCTCGCGCACGGCGCCGAGCGCCCCTCCACGCCCGCCGAGCGCCGGCGTGGGCTCCTCTTCGTCTCCGCCGCTTGCCGGAGGGTGGTCTCGATGCGACGCATGGGGAAGGCGGGGATCGGGCTCTTGGCGGTGGTAGCGCTGCTGGCGCTGTCGGCGTCAAGCGCGCTCGCTGCGACGACGATCACGGTCACCGAAACAACCGACGCGCCACTCGCCTCCGGCGCCACCACGTGTGAAAGCACCGACCCTGCTGAAGGCTGCACGCTACGCGCCGCCGTGGAACTTGCCGACGCCGAAGGCGGTGAAGTCACGATCGACGTGCCCGCGGGCAATTACAAGGAGTCCGCGACCGACCCCACGCTCGTGATCGAAAACGACGCTGAAGTCACCATCTCCGGCGCGGGCGCCGAAAACACGATCATCGAAGGCGAAGCGAAGGCGCGAGTCCTCGAGGTGGAAGAAGACAGCTCGCTGACGATCGACGGTGTCACGGTGACCAATGGCGCCCAGGAAGAGGATGGCGGCGGCATCGACGTGGCTGATTTCGCTGCGCTGCTCGTCGAAGACTCGACGATCACCGAAAACAGCGCACGCTACGGGGGTGGCATCTACGGAGGATTCCTCGCCGAAATAGCGGTCGTGGGGTCGACGATCGACGAAAACGTTGCCGAAAGCGAAGGCGGCGGGATCTTCGGAGAAGAGGGATCCTACGTCTTGGTGAAGGGATCGAAGATCACCAAAAACCGTGCGCATGAGGACGGCGGTGGCATCGCCAGCGATCCGGAGTCCAGGCTGCTCGTCGAACAGTCCACGGTTGCCGACAACGAAGCGGAATACGGCGGCGGCATCGAGGCGTATCTGTCCGAAGAAACCTGTGAGGACACTGCGCATGGGGGCGCCGCCTCGCACACGCCCAGCGTTCGCAACAGCACTGCGAACGACGAACCCGAACCAAATGTCACGATCGAGCAGTCGACGATCGAACGCAATGACGCCCAGTGGGGCGGCGGCATCGCCACCTACGAAGATCACGAAGCGCGGTGCGGTGTACGTGGCGCGGCTCGCAAGTCCTCCGCGCACAGCGCCGCCAAGAGCGTTCGCCCGCTGGCGGGATTGATCGAACTCGAACCGGGCATCCTGATCGAGCAGTCAACGATCGCAAGCAACCGCGCCGAAGACCTCGATGAGCGTGGGGGATACGGTGGCGGGATCTACGAGGAAGGGTCCGTCGATGACCCGATCGTCAACTCCACGATCGCCGAGAATTTCGCTAAGAACGACGGAGGCGGCATTGAGATTGCCGACGGAGCCTCCGCCGCGCTGGTGAGCGACACCGTGTTCGACAACACCGTCGAACCTGAAGAAATCGAGATCCAGGGCAAGAGCGCCCGTCGCGCCCTCCACCGCGACGTCGTCGAGGGCACGGTTGGGCCTGGTAGCAACCTCGCCACCGAAGACGAGGACGCCTACATGCTGCTGCGCAACACGATCGTCGCCGAGCCCAGCGCATCCACCGAAAACTGTGAAGGCAATCTCTATTCGCTCGAGGAAAAGGCCGGCTACAACCTCGACTACCCCTCCAAAGTGCTGCCCGGCGAATCGCTTGACACGTGTGGCATGAGCAGCGAAGAACAGGATCTCGTCGGCGAAGCCCCCGGGCTCGACGAAGGCGCGGGCCTCGCGAGCAACGGCGGTCCCACGCAGACGATCGCGCTGCTGTCGAGCAGCCCCGCGATTGGCTTCGTGCCGCTCAGCGAAGATTGCGATGAAGCCGTGTTCGGTCCCGCGGGCGTCGACCAGCGCGGGCTCAAGCGCCCGGGCATCGCCGGCAAGGGCTGTGACATCGGCGCCTACGAGTACCAGGAACCGGCCAAGCAGGAAGTCAAAACCGAAGAAAAAGCCCCTGCTCCCGCGCCGACTCCTGCTCCGCAGCCCGCAAGCGCGGTGCTGTCGGTGAAAATCACCAGCCCGGCGCAGTGCGCGAGCAAACGCGACATCACGATTCACATTCAGAACGTCAGGAACTTCGGGATCGTCTCTGCGGTCGTCTCGATCGACGGTCACGACAAGAAAACGCTCAGCGCCAAGCATCTCATCGCTGGCATCAACCTGCGCGGGCTACCCCCGGGGACGTTCACGGTCGAGATCGTCGCGCACACGCACAGCGGGCACACGCTCAGGGGCGAGCGCGTCTACCACACCTGCCACACCAAACTCCCTGGGCACTCCTACCTGCGCCTGTAGCCTCGCTGCTGTCGCTAGCAGGTTGACTGCCCAGCGCGAGCAGGATTAGACCTGGGTAGAACCGGTATTTGTGATTGGAGTTGCAAGTAGCGTCGTTACTCGTGCCAATACGCACGAGTAACGGCGTGAAACGCCTCCTCGCTCTTTAGCGGCGCCAAACATTCCTGAGGTAACTATCCGTGGGATGACCGAGCAGATGCACCCCGCGCGGCGCGCGCTCGCGAAGGTTCCCGAGATCACCGTCCTGTTCTGGGTCGTCAAGGTGCTCACGACGGCGATGGGCGAGACGACCTCGGACTACCTCAACCAGGAACTCGGCCCCGCGATCGCCGTGCCGATCATGTTGATCGTGCTGGGGGTAGCGCTGCGGCTGCAGTTCAGGGCGCGCTCTTACGTCGCCTGGACCTACTGGCTGGTGGTCGTCGCTGTCGCCGTGTTCGGCACCAGCGCAGCCGACGCGCTGCACGTCGTGCTCGGCATTCCGTATCTGATCTCGACCTCGTTCTACCTCGTCGTGCTCGCCACGATCCTGACCGCTTGGTATGCCAGCGAGCGGACGCTCTCGATTCACAGCATCTACACGCCGCGGCGCGAGAAGTTCTACTGGGCGACCGTGCTCGCCACGTTCGCGCTCGGCACCGCCGCCGGCGACATGACCGCCACGACCATGCACCTTGGCTACCTCGCCTCCGGGCTGATGTTCGCCGCGTGGATCGCCGTCCCCGCCGTCGCCTACCTGCGCTTCAGCGTCAACGAAGTCCTCACCTTCTGGTTCGCCTACATCATCACGCGCCCGCTCGGCGCGTCGTTCTCCGACTGGCTGGCGGTGTCGCCTCACAACGGCGGCGTCGGCCTGACTCCCGGCCCGGTCAGCGTCACGCTCGCGATTTTGATCGTCGCCTTCGTCGGCTACCTGACCGTGACGCGCGTCGATGTCCCCGGCGAGCAGCACGTCGCCACGCAGGTTGACCCGCGCCAGGTCCTCAGCGCCGAGCTCGACTAGCGGCGCCGACCCGCGGGCGTCCCGGTCGCGTAGGGTTCGGGCCGTGAGCGGCCTCGAGCGAGCGGGCGGACTTGCCTACCGCCAGGACGGTGAGCGCACGGCTCCCGCCGTGCTGCTCGTGCACGGCTACCCCGAGTCCTCCTACATGTGGCGCGATGCGCTGCCCGCGCTCGCAGCCGCCGGCTGGCGCGCGCTCGCGCCCGACCTGCCCGGATACGGCGACTCCGAGCCGGACCCGCCGGCCACGTGGGAGCGCCACATCGAGGCGCTCGGACGCTTCGTCGGCGAGCTGGAGCTCGGCCCTGTCGTGCTCGTGACGCACGACTGGGGCGTGCCGATCGGGCTGCGCTGGGCATGCGACCATCCCGGCGCGGTCAGCGCGCTGGTGATCTCAGACGGGGGCTTCTTCTCAGATCGGCGCTGGCACGACCTCGCGAACGTGATGCGCACCCCCGGAGAGGGCGAGCAGCTGATCCGCGCGTACACGCGCGAGGGCTTTGAGGCCGCGATGGGCGCCGTCTCGAGCGGCATGAGCGAGAGCGCGATCGAGGAGTACTGGAAGGCGTTCGCCGATGACACGCGCCGTCTCGGCCATCTCGAGCTCTACCGCTCCGGCGAGTTCGACAAGCTGGTCCCCTACGAGGGCCGCGTCGCCGCGCTGGACGTTCCCGCGCTGATCCTCTGGGGGCAGGACGATCGCTTCGCCGGGGTCGAGATGGCCAAGCGCTTTCGCGAGGAGATCCCCGGCTCCGAGCTCATCGTCCTTGACGGCGCCGGGCACTTCGTCTGGGACGACGAGCCCGAGCGCGCAACCGGCGCGCTCGTGGACTTCCTGCGCCGGCGCCTGGCCTGAGAACCTGTTGAAACAGGTTCTGGGCGCTACTCGATCCGGACCGTCGGTTCGCTCGCCGAGAGCTGATCGGGGAGGTTGATTTCCACGCCCGGCGGCGGATCGACGTGGCCGGCGAGCAGCGGATCGTCGGTGTCTCGCATCCACTGCTCGAGGCGCGCACGCAAATCCGCGAGCACCGCCGCGTACGCGGGATCCTCCGCCAGGTTGTTCGCCTCGCTGGGGTCGAACACGAGGTCATACAGCTGTTCCTTGGGGATCTCCCGCTCAGCCCAGCCGGCCGCCAGCAGCAGGTCCTTGCTGGGCCCGTCGTCGGTGTTCGCGAGCACCGGCGTGCGGCGATCGCCCCAGCGGCGGATGAACTTGTGGCGTCCGGTGCGGATCGCGCGCTGAGGCTCGTAGGCAGCGTGCCACGTCGAGCCCGCGAAGACCTCCTCGCGCACGCTCGGCGTGTGGCCCCACAGCAGCGGCAGCAGCGAGACGCCTTCCAGGAACGCCGGGCGCGCGATCCCCAGCAGCTCGCACACCGTCGGGTAGATGTCGATGTGCGAAACCAGCGCGTCGATCACGCGCCCGCCGCCAAACGGCTCCGGTCCGCGCAGAATCAGCGTCACGCCCAAGCCGCGGTCATACAGCGTCGCCTTGGCCCCCGGGAACGGCATCCCATGATCAGTCGTGAAGATGATCAGCGTGTTCTCCGACAGGCCCGAGGCGTCGAGCTGGTTGAGGACCATGCCCACGCCGTGATCCAGAGAGCGCGCGCTGGCCTTGAACGCCGCCACGTCCGCGCGCACCTCCGGGCTGTCGGGGAGGTTGTTCGGGGGCTTTGAGTAGTGGACATCCCTGAGCGAGCCCGGGCCGAGGAATTCGCGGTGGGTCTCGAAGAAGCCGATCGACACGAACAGCGGCTGCTCGCGCGGGCGCCGCAGCACCTCCATCGCAAGCGGCGCGACCGTCTCGACACGTGTGGTCGGAACCTTCAGCACCTCGTCGTAGCCGATCACCTCCGGCTCCTTGGAGATGTGCTGCTCGCCGATCAACGTCGAGGTGTAGCCCACGCCGCGCAGCACGTTGACGATGTGGTGGCGGTAGTCGCGCAGCGACCAGCCGCGATGCGCGAGCCCGAGCATCCCGTTGCTCTGCCCGTACTGGCCCGTCAGCAGGCACGCGCGGCTGGCTGAGCACGTCGGCGCCGCGCAGAACGCCTGGCGAAAGAGCACGCCCTGGTCGGCCAGCGCCTGCACATTGGGCATCGGCACCGGCTCGCCGTAGGGCTGCACGTAGCGGCCCGTATCGTGGGAGTGCATGTAGAGGATGTTCGGTAGGGCGGTCACTGTATTGTTCACCAAGTCAGTGTGCTTGATCTAGTTGTCCCGACGATGACGCCGATGCTCTCCTACCTGGTGTGCGCAACGCCGCGAAGCGGCAGCACTCTACTGTGCCACGCGCTCGACCAGACCGCCGTCGCCGGCCACCCTGCGGAGTACTTCGAGGCGCTCAGCCGCTCGGGCCTGCCGCGACGCCCGCACGAGTACTTCGACCCCGACCGCCACGCCAACATCGTCGAGCGCCTCGCCTTCCGCGAGATGCCAGACGAGGAGGCCCAGCCCAACCCGCTGTGGCACCCCGAGACCTACGACCAGTACCTCGCCTGGGCGCTGGAGCAGGGCACCACCCCCAACGGGGTCTTCGGCGCCAAGCTGATGTGGGGCTATCTCGGCGATTTCGCCGAGCTGCTGCGCGGGATCGACGGCATGGCCGAGCGACCGCTGCCGGAGCTGCTCGCGCGTGCGTTTCCCGGTCTGCGCTACATCCAGATCACACGCCAGAACAAGATCCGCCAGGCGGTGTCGCTGTGGAAGGCCGTGCAGACACAGGCGTGGAAGCGCGAGGCCGGCGAGGAGGCCAGCAGCCCGGCAGAGCTCGTGTTCTCATTCCGCGCGATCAACTACCTCGTGCGGCTGCTCACCGCCCACGACGCCTCCTGGGACGCCTACTTCCTCGGGCTCGGCCACGAGCCTCTGAAGCTCACCTACGAGGAGCTCGCCGAGAGCACCGACGCCGTCCTGCACCGCGTGCTCGCGCACCTCGGGATCCCCGCGCCCGCGGGGCTCGTCGTGCAGGCGCGTCTGTCCGTCCAGGCCGATGAGGTCTCAGAGGAGTGGGTGCGGCGCGTGGACGAGCACCTACGCGCGCTGGAGGCGCCGGAGCCCGTGTGAGCCGGCGCCGTGCTCTGACGCTGTCGCTGGCCCTCGTGCTGTGCATGTCCTTCGCGCCGCTCGTTGCGCGGGCCTCCGCTGAAACGGTCACGCTCGGGCTCGGCGGCTGGCAGGTGCAGAGCAGCGCGCTCGCGCCCGAGCCCGGCAGCCAGGTATCAGAGCCCGGCTTTCCGACCGAAACGTGGCTTGCGGTCAGGCCCGACGACGCGGGCGCGGTCGGGACCGAGATCGGCGCGCTGCTGCAGAATGGCGCCTGCCCGAACGTGTTCTTCTCCGAAGAAATGAAGCGCTGCTTCGGCTACATGGAAGCGATCGGCCCCGAGACCGTCGCGCAGTTCGCCGTGCCGTGGTGGTTTCGCACCGAGTTCGAACCCGATTTGCAGCCCGGCGAGCACGCGCAGCTGATCGTCAACGGCGTCCTCGGCGCGGCCGACCTGTGGGTCGACGGCCACGAGCTGGCCACGCACGCGCGCCTGCAGGGCGACTATGCGCGTTCGAGCTTCGACATCACCGAACTGCTGCACGCCGGGGCCAACTCGCTCGCGCTCGAGGTCTATCCCAACGATCCCACGCGCATGTTCACGCTCGATGACGTCGACTGGAACCAGATCCCCCCGGACAACAACACCGGCATCCAGTTTCCGCTCCAGCTGCACACCTCCGGGGCGCTCGCGCTCGCGGGCGCGCACGTGCTGCAGAACAACGCCAGCGACATGTCCAGCTCGCAACTCACGCTCGAGGGCGAAGTCAGCAACGAGACCGCCGCCGCGCAGACCGCGAGCGTCCAGGCGACCGTCACGCCACCCGCCGGCGGCGGCAAAGCGATCACGCTCGTAAAGCCGGTGACGCTCGCCGCGCACGCCACCAGCGTCGTCTCCTTCACGTCCGCGGAGTACCCCCAGCTGCTTATTGTCAACCCTAGGGTGTGGTGGCCCTATCAGATGGGCGCGCAGCCGCTGTACCGATTGTCGATGCAGGTCGAACAGTCGGGCACACCCGTGGACGCTCAATCGGAGACGTTCGCCATCCGCACCGTCAGCACCCAGCTGGTGGGCAGCTCGCCGATCGCACCACACGGTGTGCGCCAGTTTCTCATCAACGGGCAGCCGCTGCTGATCCGCGCGGGCGGCTGGGCCGAGGACCTGTTCCTGCGCTACTCCGCCGCCAACACCGCCGAGCAGATCGCGCTGCTCGAGAACCTCGGGCTGAACGCGATCCGCACCGAGGGCAAGGAGATGCCCGAAGACTTCTACGAACAGATGGATCGCGCGGGGATCCTGATCGACGCCGGCTTTCAGTGCTGCGATGCCTGGCAGCCAGAACACCGCAAGCTCTCAAAGCTCGAGGACGCGGTCCTGTACGACTCGGCGCTGACGATCGGCGAGCAGTTGCGCAATCACCCCAGCGTGATCGACTTCAGCTGGAGCGATGACGCGCCCACGCCCAAGCAGGAACGCGTCTCGCTCGCGGGCTTCGCCGCTGCCGGCTTCCAGGACCCGCTGATCGCCTCAGCCGAGTACCGCAGCGCCCGCAAGCTCGGACCCTCAGGTGAGAAGGAGGGCCCCTACGACTGGGTGCCACCCAGCTATTGGTATGACAACACGCACTATGACAAACACGACCCCACACGCACCAACGTCGGCGGCGCGTGGGGCTTTGACAGCGAGGCAAGCGCCGGTGACACGGTGCCCACGCTCGACTCGATCGAACGCTTCATGTCGCCGTTCGAACAGCAACAGCTATGGCAGGATCCGGCCTACAACCAGTACCACACCAACTACGAGCCGGAACTGCCCGGCCCAAGCAACGGCGGCTATGCCTTCGGCACGCTCTACGAGCTCGACCGGGCAATCGCCGAACGCTTCGGCGCGTGGTCGAGCCTCGATGAATACGTCGAGGACGCGCAGGTGCAGAACTACGAAACCCAGCGCGCGCAGTTCGAGGCCTACATCGACCACGCCCACACCACCCCGACACCCTCCACCGGCGTCGTCTACTGGCAGCTGAACAAGGGCTGGCCGTCGCTGTTGTGGGACCTCTACAACCAGGAATTCGACCAGGCTGGGAGCTATTTCGGGGCGAAGAAGGCCAACGAGCCCGTGCACGCGCTGTACGCCTACGACACCAACACCGTCACGCTCGACAACCTCTCCAATGCGACCGAGTCGGGCCTGTCGGTGCAGTCGAAGGTGTACGCGCTCGACGGGCAGCTGCTGGATGCGCAGAGCGCCGGCCCGATCGCGCTCGGCGCGCAGGGGCTCGCCACCGATGTGCTCTCACCGCGAATCCCCGCCGCGACGACGCCGCCCACGCCCGCGCAGACCTACTTCGTCGAGCTCCTGCTCGAGCGCGGCGGCAGCGTGATCGACCGCAACGTGTACTGGCTCTCCACCCAGCAGGACCTCGTCGACTGGCACACCACGCTCGCCGAACCCGAACCGCATGCGAGCATGTCCCAATACGCTGACCTGCGCCAGCTGCACGAGCTGGCTCCCGCGACGCTCGCGGTAAGCGCGCACACGCAGTACGAACCGGAGCCCGCAGTCTCTGGCGCGCCGGCCGCGGGAGCGTTCGTCAGCGACGGCGCCGCCAGCGCGGCGGCGGATGCGGTCACATCGGTGACGATCACGAACACCTCGCAAACACCAGCCGTCGCGTTCTTCTTGCGGGCCGACGTGCGCAGGGGCAATGCCGAGGGAACGCCGCTCAGCGGCGAGAACGAGGTGCTACCGACGTTCTGGAGTGACAACGACACCACCCTGTGGCCGGGTGAATCGGAGACGCTCAGCGTCTCCTACGATGCCTCCGGGCTCGACGGACAGCAGCCGGTCGTCAGCGTCTCCGGCTGGAACGTCGCACCGATCGACGTCGCCGCGCCGTAGCACGGCTGTAACCCGGCACCTGCGTTCCGGCGAACGTCGCCGGCGCGGCCGCGCTCAGCCGCGCGGCTTGTGGCGTTCGACCGCCTCCGCGAGACCGGCCAGGCTCACCTCGAGTGCCGTCGCGATGCGCCGGACGGTCGTCCACGTGGGGTTTGCGTGGCCGCGCTCGATACGTGCGAAGGCCGCCACCGTGAGGCCCGCGCGGTGCGCCAGGTCCTCCTGTGTGTCCCCGCGCTCGACGCGCATGCGTCGCACCGTGGCCGCAAGCGCGGGATCTGCCTTGGTCGGCGCTGACACAATCAGAAACATTGCACTTCGCGAGTAGCAAGATCCAGACAGCTAACTGCTGGTATCCTGCTGCTGTCACGCCATCCCCACAGAAGGCGCTGGCAAAGGCCGGCACGGCGCGCCCCGCGCGCCGGTGCCGGCCACTTTTCTTACGAGGTGCCCGGGAGCCGGTACTTGCGCGTCTTCGGGCAGCGCTCGAGCAGCCCGAGCTCGACGAGCGTCGAGGCGTATCGGTGGGTGGTGCTCGGGCTCATGCCGAGGTGGCGTGCGAGCTCCACGATTCCACGCGAGTCCCCCTCGGGACCGAAGCAGGTGAGAATCGAGAGCCCGCGCAGCAGCGAGCGCGACAGGCGCGGGTCGCTGTCGTCGACCTGCAGATAGCCGCCGGGGTCCGGCCCGTCGCGCTCGCCGGGCGTCTTCGGTGAGCTCGCCGTGGCGCCCAGCGGCGCGCGCAGCGCGTTGTTGATCACCGTCGTGACGCTCGGCGCGCGGCTGTTGCTGGCCGCACGCACGATCGTGTCGACCTGGGCGGGGGACAGGGTGATGGAGATGGAGTGCTGCTCGTCGTTGGTCATGTGCACGATGTTCGCATATGCAGACGACTGTCTGCAGCATGTGTTTTTGACGCAGACGAACCCATGAGGGCGGAGATCGCGGACTTCCTGCTGATGGGCACTGACTAACCACCGATCGGCGAAGCCGTCAGATCGGCGGCGCCGGCGCGGCCCTACAGCCCAGCTCGTTCCCAGAGCCGCCATGCGGGCACGCCAAGGCCACGAGCGACCTCCATGATCGTCTCGATCGTGGCGTTGTGCTCGCCGCGCTCGAGCGCGCCGTAGTAGGAGCGGTCGATCCCGGCTTTCAGCGCGAAGGATTCCTGCGTATGGCCCTGCTCTTTGCGGGTCGTCCGGAACGCCCGGCCGAGCGCGCGGCTGTCTTTGGACCCCTTCGGCACGCCGGGGAGCCTCGCCGACTGGCTGGCGTTGTTCCACTGTATCTAGCTCCACCTGGCAAAGCTCCCAGCTAGAGGCCAGCTCGCCGCCAAATCTCCGCCGCAGGGACGCTGAGGCCCGTGGCGACGGTCATGAGCGTGTCCACGGTCATGTTGAACTCGCCGCGCTCCAAAGCGCCGTAGTAGCTGCGATCGATGCCCGCGAGGATCGCGAACGCTTCCTGCGTCAGGCCCTGCTCACCGCGAATGGCGCGGATCGCCTCGCCAAGCGCCTGATTGGCCTCGGACTTCTTTGGCGGCATCTAGCGATCTTGTCCGATTGACGGGTCATATTCCACCATGTAGAGTTCCACTGGGTTTAGTTCCCAGACCCGATTGGCGCCCATGCACGAGCCATCCTCTCAAACCCGCGATACGGCAGCGCGCTTGGTCGTGATCGACCTCCTCGGGAACACACGAGGACGCAGACGACCAACGCTCTACCGGCACCTACGCGACCACGACCGCGAGACGATCAACGACGCGATAGCGGACCTCGTACGGGATGGCGTGCTGACGGCCAGCGGCGATCGGCTCATGGCCACACCAGCGCTCACCCGCCTCGAAAGCCTCTCTCTGATCGCCATCTGAATGCTGTGGCTCGACGTCAAGGTGACGCCCGACGAGCTACACGAGCGCGTCGAGGCAGCCCGACGCCAAGGCGTGTCCATGAGCGACCACCTACGCCTCGCGCTCGGGATGCGCCCGCTCGGCGACCCGCCGATGTTCGCCGAGGCCGAGCCACGCGGCCGTCTGCGGCTCGTACACGAGGAACGCCAGCCACAGCGGCGATGACCTATAGCTCGCGATCGGCGAGGAAGACAAGGCGCCTCCGAACCGGGATGACGGGCCACGGTGGCCGCGTCCGGCCGCGTTGGGCTGGCATCAAGTGCTTGCACGTGCAATCATTGACCCATGAGCACGATCGCAGTTACCCACTTCACTGACCCGGGCTGTCCGTTCGCCTACTCTGCCAGCCCCGCGCTCGCCGTGCTGCGCTGGCGCTACCGCGACCAGCTCGACTGGCGACTCGTCACGATCGGCCTCGCCGAGGACCCGCAGCGCTACATCGACGCCGGCTACACGCCCACCCGCTCGACGATCGGCCAGCAGAGCTACTTCAAGCGCTTCGGCATGCCGCTGCTGATGGAGCCGCGCGCCCGCGTTACCGCCACCTCGCGCGCGTGCCGCGCGATCGTCGCCACGCGCACGCTGTTCCCCGGGCGAGAGGACGAGGTGCTGCGCGCGCTGCAGCTCGGCTGGTTCACGACCACGTTGCTGCTCGACCAGGACGCCGACATCGCTCAGGCGCTCGCACGCGTCGACGGGCTCGACATCGATGCGATCGTCGCCGCGATCGACGAGCAGGCCACGCTCGACGCCTACGAGGACGACAAGCTCCAGACGCGCAGCGCCGAGGGGGGACCGACCGACTTCCAGGGCAAGGCGCGCCAGACCGACGGGCCCGTGCGCTATTCGGCGCCCTCGCTCGTCTTCCATTCGAGCTCCGGGCAGCGCCTGGAGGCCGGCGGCTTTCAGACGATCGACGCCTACGACGTGCTGATCGCCAACCTCGACCCGACGCTCGAGCGCGAGGCTCCGCCAGAGCACGCGATCGACGCGCTGCGGCGCTTCCCCGACGGGCTCGTCACCGCCGAGGTCGCCGCGATCATGACCCAGAACAACCAGACGCCCGACCGCGGCGCCGCCGAGCGCGCGCTGATCGAGCTGCTCGGTGCGGGCGAGGTGCGCCGCGAGGCGCTCGCCGACGACGCGCTGTGGTCGCTCGCCCCGGTCGCCGCTTCCGCGCCCGACGCGCGCCGCGAGACCGCTCTCGCTCACAGCTAGAGCCGGTTCGCGCGGCCGAAGCAAGAAAGTCTCGCCGCCGGCGGGTAGCCTGCGCGGCTGACATGTCCGTGAAGGTCACACTCCCCGACGGCAACGCGCTCGAGCTGCCCGACGGCGCCACCGGCGCCGACGCCGCCGCCGCGATTGGCGCCGGGCTCGCGCGCGCCGCGCTCGCCGTCGAGCTCGGGGTCGGAGCGGGCCAGGACGACGGCGCGGGTCCGGAGGTGCGCGATCTCGCGCGCCCACTGCCCGACGGGGCGCACCTCGCGATCCTCACCAATAAAAGCGGGCCGAAGGCCCTCGAGCTGATCCGCCACGACGCCGCGCACGTGCTCGCCGCCGCGGTCATCGAGCTCTACCCAGGCGTCAAGATCTCGATCGGGCCGCCGATCGAGGACGGCTTCTACTACGACTTCGAGTTCCCCGACGGAACGTCCGTCTCCGAGGCCGACTTCCCCAAGATCGAAGAGCGCATGCGCGCGCACATCAAGTCCGCCGAGACGTTCGTGCGAGAGGACGTGCCCGTCGGTCACGCGCGCGAGCGCTTCCTCGCCGAGCGCCAGGACTACAAGGTCGAGCTGATCGACGACCTCGTCACCGCCGCCGAGCAGAGCCTGCACCGCGAGCCGCTGCGCACCGTCTCGCTCTACACCAACGGCCCCTTCACCGACCTCTGTCGCGGCCCGCACGCGCCGAGCACCAAGACCGTCGGCGCCTTCAAGCTGCAGTCGGTCGCCGGCGCCTACTGGCGCGGGGACTCCAGCCGGACGATGCTCACGCGCATCTACGGCACCGCGTTCTTCGCCAAGGCCGATCTCGACGCGCATCTGGAGCGCATCGAGCAGGCGCGGGCGCGCGATCACCGCAAGCTCGGGCGCGAGCTCGAGCTGTTCACCTTCTCGGAGGTCTCACCCGGCGCCGCGTTCTGGCTTCCAGCCGGCACGACCATCTTCAACGAGCTCGTGGGCCTCTCGCGGGAGATGGGCGGCGAGCGCGGGTACACCGAGGTCAAGACGCCGCAGATCTTCGACGCGGAGCTGTGGCGCACGTCCGGACACTGGGAAAAGTACCGCGAGAACATGTTCACGCTCGAGGTCGAGGGCCGGGAGATGGCCGTCAAGCCGATGAACTGCCCCGGGCACTGCCACCTGTTCGCGCACCGCAGACACTCCTACCGCGAGCTGCCCGTGCGCTACTTCGAGCCCGGGCTGCTACACCGCAATGAGGCCTCCGGCGTGCTGCACGGGCTGCTGCGCGTCAGGCACTTCGCCCAGGACGACGGCCACATCTTCTGCACCGAGGACCAGGTCGAGGACGAGGTCTCAGGCGCGCTGGAGATGGCCTTCGCGACATACGCGCGCTTCGGCTTCGACATCAGCCTCGAGCTCTCGACCCGCCCGCAGCAGCGCATCGGCGACGACGAGCTGTGGGACCGGGCCGAGGAGAAGCTCACGCGCAGCCTCGAGCGACTCGGGCTCGAGTACGAGCTGAACCTCGGCGATGGCGCCTTCTACGGCCCCAAGATCGACATGCACATGACCGACTCGCTCGGGCGCTCCTGGCAGCTCGGCACGGTGCAGCTCGACTACTCGATGCCGGCGCGATTCGGGCTCACCTACACCGGCGCGGACAACCGGGAGCACACGCCCGTGATGATCCACCGCGCGATGCTGGGCTCATACGAGCGCTTCATCGGCATCATGCTCGAGCACTTCGCCGGTGAGCTGCCGCTGTGGCTGGCGCCCGTGCAGGCGATCGTGCTGCCGGTCTCCGACCGCTTCAACGACTACGCCGCCTCGGTCAGAGACACGCTGCGCGCCGAGAAGCTCCGCGTCGAGCTCGACGCGCGCAGCGAGTCGATCGGGCGCAAGATCCGCGAGGCCGAGCTGCGCAAGGTCCCGTACATGCTGGTCGTCGGCGAGCGCGAGCAGGGAGATGGGACGGTATCCGTGCGCACCCACGGCGGCGCCGGCGAGCAGCGCGGCGGCGATCTCGGCGCGCTACCGATCGCAGAGCTCACCCAACGCTTGCTCGGAGAGCTATAATCCCCGCCGTTGAAGCTCAAATCCTCAGAACGCCGCGCGTAGCGTTCGCTTGACGCGCAGCAATCACACCTAGTGCCGGTTCCCCGCAGGTTCGACCGGCGCCCGCCTGAGCGGGATACGACGAGGATCAACGAGCGTATTCGCGTGCCCGAGGTGCGCCTGATCGACGATCAGGGTCAGCAGGTCGGCGTGCTCAAGACCGCCGACGCGCTCGCCTTCGCCCAGGAACGCGAACTCGACCTCGTCGAGGTCGCACCCGAGGCGCGCCCGCCCGTCTGCCGCGTGCTCGACTACTCCAAGTACAAGTACGAGCAGGCACAGAAGGTCAAGCAGGCGCGCAAGCACCAGCAGCAGATCACCGTGCGCGAGATCAAGTTCCGGCCGAAGATCGCCGAGCACGACTACGACACCAAGAAGCACCACGTCGAGCGCTTCCTCAAGCACAAGGACAAGGTCAAGGTCACGATCATGTTCCGCGGGCGCGAGGTCACCCACCCCGAGCGCGGCACCGCGATTCTCGACCGGCTCGCCGAGGAGCTCTCCGACCTCGGCGTCGTCGAGCAGCGCCCCATGCAGGAAGGGCGCAACATGACGATGATGATGGCCCCCTCCAAAGCCGTGCTCGCCGGGCGCATCGCAGCCGACGGCAGCGTCACCGCCGCCACCGACGAGCACGCCATCGTCGCTGGGGGCGAGGGCGCCGAGGGCGAGGCGCCCGCCGTCGACAAGCACGAGCCGCATGTGGGGGACGTCGCCGCGGAGGCGCTCGAGCCGCACCTCGGGGATGTCTCCGCTGAGGCCGTCGAGCAGCCCGTGGAGGACCTCGCCACCGCGGCTGTCGAGCCGCCCACCGAGGACGTCCCCGCCGCGGCGATCGACGTGCCGCCGCCCGTCGAGAACGGCGGAACCGCGGCCGCTGGCACACCCGTGTCATAATCATCGCCTCGCGGGTGGCGAAGCCGACCGTAGGTCGACGAGCCGATTACCCCTCGATCGTGATCCTATGCCCAAGATGAAGACACACTCCGGCGCCAAGAAGCGCTTCAAAGTCACCGCCACCGGCAAGGTGCGCGGCCGGCACGCCTTCACGAGTCACATCCTCGAGAAGAAGTCGCCCAAGCACAAGCGCCACCTCGGCAAGGCGATGATCGTCTCCGACGACGACGCGCCCAGGATCAAGCGCATGTTGGGGGTGGGCAAGTGACGCGCGTCAAGCGCTCCGTCGGCGCCCGCAAGAAGCGCCGCGCCGTGCTCGAGCAGACCAAGGGCTTTCGCGGCGAGGCGCACTCCAACTACAAGCGCGCCAAGGAGGCCCTGCTCAAGGCCGACGCCTACGCCTACCGCGACCGGCGCAACCGCAAGCGCGACTTCCGCAGGCTGTGGATCACCCGCATCAACGCCGCCGCGCGCATCAACGGCATGAGCTACTCGCAGCTGATGCACGGCCTCAAGCTCGCCGGCGTCGAGCTCGACCGCAAGGTGCTCGCCGACATCGCCGTGCGCGACGCCGACACATTCCGACGTTTTGCCGAGGTCGCCCGCGAGGCGTCGGCTGCCTGACCCCCCGATCCGCCGGGGACCCGGCACACGACAGACAGCCTCCCGGGCGTCGCTCCTGAAAAGGACGGCGCCCTTTTTGTTGGCACGAGCGACAAGGAACACCCTGCAGCCACGCAGAACCCGAGAACCGACATGAGCCTGATCCAATCCCCACACAACCCCCGACTGAAGGCCGTGCGCCACCTGCACACCAGGCGCGGGCGCGCGCGCAGCGCCAGCTTCCTGGCCGAAGGCGAGGACCTGATCGCCGCCGCCGAGCGCGCCGGGCGCCCCGCGCTCGAGGGCTACCGGCTCGCCGGCTCAGGCCTCGGCGGCGAGCATTTCCACGACGTCGAGCGCGCCGCGCTCTCGAGCGTCTCCGCGCTCGGCTCCGGCACGCGCGTCATGGCCGTCTACCAGCAGCGCTGGGGAACGCCGCACGGACCGCTGTGCGTGTACCTGCACCGCGTCGGCGACCCCGGCAACGTCGGCACCGTGCTGCGCTCCGCCGAAGCCTTCGGCGCCTCCTGCGTCGCGCTCGGCCCCGGCTGCGCCGACCCCCACGGGGACAAGGCCGTGCGCGCCAGCATGGGCGCGATCTTCACCGTCGAGCTCGCGCGCGCCGGCGACATCGCCGAGCTCCCCGGTGAACGGATCGCGCTCGTCGCCGACGCCGAGGAGGTTCTGCGTGGGCCGTCTGTCAAGGATGCGCGCCCCGTCACGCTGCTCATCGGCGCCGAGCGCGACGGGCTGCCAGATGAGCTCGTCGCCGCGTGCGATCGCTCCGCTCGCATCCCGATCGTCTCGGACTCGCTCAACGCCGCCATGGCGGCCACCGTGGCGCTCTATGAGATGACGACCATGTCCCGCCCGCCCGCGCGGGACATCGATACGGTCCCCGCGTCATGATCGATCGCATCCAACAGCTGCAGGCCGAGGCCGAGGGCGCGATCGCCGCCGCCGGCTCCAGCGCGCAGCTCGAGGAGCTGCGCGTGCGCTACCTCGGACGCAAGGCCGAGCTGCCGCAGCTCCTGCGTGGCGTCGCCGAGCTCGAGCCCGAGCAGCGCGGCGCCGTCGGCAAGGCCGCAAACCAGGCGCGCCAGGCGCTCGAGGCGCTGATCGCCGCGCGCACCGACGAGCTCGCCGTCACCGAGCTCGAGCAGCGGCTGCTCGCAGACCGCGTCGACGTCACGCTCCCCGGCGCGCCGCCGCAGCCGATCGGTCGCCTGCACGTGCTCACCGCCACGCGCAGGGAGCTCGAAGACATCTTCCTCGGGCTCGGCTTCACCGTCATGGAGGGGCCCGAGATCGAGACCGTCCACTACAACTTCGACGCGCTCAACCACAGCCCCACGCACCCCGCGCGGGCGCGCACCGACACCTTCTACATCGCCCGGCCCGACCTGCTCGAGCCGGCCGAGCTGCACCCGGGGCAGCCACCCTCACCGCTCCTCGCCGAGGAGCTCGTGCTGCGCACGCACACCTCGCCGATGCAGGTGCGCGCGATGGAGACGCACCCGCCGCCGCTGTACGTCGTCATCCCCGGACGCGTCTACCGACCCGACTCCGACGCCACGCACACTCCCCAGTTCCACCAGATCGAGGGCCTCGCCGTCGACGAGGACATCACGCTCGCCGACCTCAAGGGCACGCTGCTCGAGTTCGCGCGCGCCGTCTTCGGCGGCGAGCGCGACGTCAGGCTGCGCCCGCACTTCTTCCCCTTCACCGAGCCCAGCGTCGAGGTCGACGTCTCCTGCTTTCACTGCGGCGGCAAGGGCTTCCTGAAGGACGGCTCGCGCTGCTACCTATGCAAGGGCGAGGGCTGGCTCGAGGTGCTCGGCGCCGGCGAGGTCGACCCCAACGTCTACTCCCACGTTCCCACCACCGACGCCAACGCCCCCGGCTATGACCCCGAGAAGGTCCAGGGGTTCGCCTGGGGGATGGGCGTCGAGCGGATCGCCATGCTCAAGCACGGCATCCCCGACCTGCGCCTCTACTACGAGAACGACCTTCGCTTTCTGGAGCAGTTCACATGATCCTGTGCACCCAGGGCAAGCCGGTCAAGGACGCAGGGAGCGTGGCGTGCTCTGCACGCGAGCGACCGAGGACGCCGATCCGGCGCCGCCATGGGGGTGCAGGATGAGGGTGCCGCTGCCATGGCTGCGCGAATACTGCGACCCGGCGCTCGACGTGCACCAGATCGAGGAGCGCCTGACGATGACCGGCACCAAGGTCGAGGCGATCCATCATCACGGCGTTCCGTCGCCCGACGGCTTCGTCGTCGGGCGCGTGCTCAGCGCCGAGCAGCATCCCGACGCCGACCGGCTGAAGGTGTGCACGGTCGACCTCGGCGCCGAGGACGGGCAGCCGGCGAGCATCGTCTGCGGCGCTCCCAACGTCGCGGCCGGTCAGACCGTCGCCGTCGCGCGCCCCGGGGCGGTCATGCCCGACGGCACCAAGCTGAAGCGGGCGAAGCTGCGCGGCGTCGTCTCCGAAGGCATGATCCTGTCTGAGTCGGAGCTCGAGATCGGCGCTGGCTCGCGGGGCATCCTCGTGCTCGACAGCCCCGACGGGGCCGGCGGCGGCCAGCTGCTCGACGCCGAGCTCGCGCCAGGGACGCCGCTCGAGGAAGTGCTCGCCATCTCGATGGACGTGCTCGAGCTCGAGATCACCCCCAACCGGCCGGACTGCCTCGGCGTCTACGGCGTCGCGCGCGAGCTGCACGCGGCCACCGGCGCGCCGCTCGCCGAACCGCCGTGGAGCGAAGACCCGGGCTCGGACGGACCCGTCGCCGGCGTCGAGGTGATCGTCGCCTGCCCTGAGCTCTGCCCGCGCTTCACCGCGCGCGCCTTCGAGGACGTCACGATCGCGCCCTCGCCGCCCTGGCTGAAGGCACGTCTCAGCGCCGCCGGGCAGCGGCCGATCAACAACGTCGTCGACATCACCAACTACGCGATGCTGCTCTCCGGGCAGCCGCTGCACGCATTCGACCTCGACCGCGTCGCCGGTGCGCGCCTGACCGTGCGCCGCGCCCACGATGGCGAGCAGGTGCAGACGCTCGATTCCCAGACGCGCACGCTCGACCCGGAGATGGTCGTGATCGAGGACGCCGACGGCCCCACCTCGATCGCCGGGCTGATGGGCGGCGCGCGCTCCGAGGTCGAGCCCGACACCACGCGCGTGCTGATGGAGGTCGCCACCTGGAACGGCCCCAACATCCACCGCACCTCGTGGGCGCTCGGGCTGCGCAGCGAGGCCTCCGGGCGCTTCGAGAAGGGCCTGCAGCCGGAGCAGTGCCTGCACGCCCAGGCGATCGCCACGCAGCTGATGATCGACCTCTGCGGCGCGCGCGTGGCGCCCGGAACGATCGACGTCGGCCTGGAGTCCGCCGACTGGATCGCCTCGCGACCGACGATCCGGCTGCGTGAGGCGCGCGTGCGGGCGATCCTCGGCGTGCCGGTCGCACGCGCGCGCCAGGTGGAGATCCTGAACGCGCTCGACTTCGCCACCGAGGAGCGCGAGGACGGCCTCGACGTTACCGTGCCCGCGCTGCGGCGCGAGGACGTCGCGCGCGAGGTCGACCTGATCGAGGAGGTCGCGCGCATCGACGGCCTAGAGCGGCTGCCCGCGACGCTGCCCGCGCGCCGCGGCGCCGCCGGCAAGCTCACGCACGCCCAGCGCGTGCGCCGCGCCGCCGAGGACGCGCTCGTCGGCCGCGGCCTGCACGAGGTCGTCGGCTGGAGCTTCACCGAGCCCGAGCTGCTCGACCGCCTCAAGCTGCCGCCCCGGCACGAGCTGCGGCGCGTCGTCGCACTCGAGAACCCACTGTCAGACAGTCAGTCGATCATGCGCCCGACGCTGCTCGGCTCGCTGCTCGACGCCGCCCGGCACAACGTCTCGCGAAACGGCCCCGACGTCGCGATCTTCGAGTCCGGCACCGTCTATCGCGCCTCGCACGACGCGCGCCCCGCGGACGAACACCACGCCCTCGGAGCGCTGCTCAGCGGCGGCCTGGAGCCGAGCTCCTGGCGCGGAGAGCGCCGCGAAGCCGACTTCTTCGCCGCCAAGGCGCTGCTCGGCGCGCTGCTCGAGCGCTTCGGCCTGGACTGGTCGGTGGCGCCCGCCACCTGGCCGTTCTTGCACCCCGGGCGCAGCGCCGCCGTGCTCGCCATCCCCGGAGCCGGCTCCGCGCTTGCCCAGGCCGATTGCGGCGGCGAGGCCGATTGCGGCGGCGAGGCCGTTGGCGGCGGCGAGGCCGTGCGGCTTGGCTTCATCGGCGAGCTGCATCCGCTCGTCGCCGACGCCTGGGATCTGCAGCGTGGGGCCGCGTTCGCGATCGACCTCGGCAAGCTCGCCGCGCTCGCCTCGCCGCTCGTCGAGTTCACCGCGTTCGGGCCCTTCCCGCCGCTGCGCCAGGACCTCGCGGTGACGCTGCCCGAGTCGGTGGCCGCGGCCGCCGCGCTCGCCGCCGTGCACGGCGCCGCCGGCGAGCTGCTCGAGGACGCGCGCGTGTTCGACGTCTACAGCGGCGAGCAGGTGGGGGAGGGGCGGCGTTCGCTCGCGCTCGCGCTGTCCTTCCGCGCGCTCGATCGCACGCTCACCGACGAGGACATCGCGCCCGTGCGCGCGCGGATCGTCGCCGCGCTGCAGGAGCTGGGGGGCGAGCTGCGTGGCTAGCGCGCCCGCCCCAGACCACGGCGCCAACCCGCACGAGGGCGTTGGCGCCCAGCGCTTCGCCGAGGGCGGGCCACGGGTGATCGTCGCCGGCGCCACCGGCTTCACCGGCGCGCTCGCCGCGCACCTGCTCTGGCGCCACCCGGACTTCGAGCTCGTCGCCGTCACCGGGCGCTCGGAGCTCGGTAGGCCCTTGGGGGAGGTGTATCCGCGCTACCGCGTGCCGATGACGCTCGAACCGCTCGAGGTCGAGCGCCTGCGGGACGTCGACGCCGCGGTCGTCGCCTACCCGCACGCGGCCGCCGCGCCCACCGTCGGCGCGCTGCGTGAGCGCGGCGTGCGTGTCGTCGACCTCAGCGCCGACTTTCGCCTCGGCTCGCTCGACACATATGAGCGCTGGTACGGCGCGCACCCGCGCCCGGACCTGCTCGGCGAGGCCGTCTACGGGCTGACCGAGCTGCACCGCGAGCGCATCGCCGCCGCCTCGATCGTCGCCAACCCCGGCTGCTATCCGACCGCGTCGCTGCTCGCGCTCGCGCCGCTCGCCCGCGCCGGTCTGATCGCCGACGTCGTGATCGACGCCAAGCAGGGCATCTCCGGCGCCGGGCGCGTGTTCGACGAGACCACGCACCTGTCGATCGCCGGCGAGAACATCGTCCCCTACAAGGTCGCCGCGCACCGCCACACCCCCGAGATCGAGGAGCAGCTCGCGCTGCTGATGGGCTCCGCGGAGGCCACGGCCACGGGAGCCGCCTCCGGCGGGGTCGCCGCCGACCGCGCGCCGGGCGAGCTGAGGGTCCAGTTCCAGGCGCATCTCGTGCCGCTCGACCAGGGGGAGATGGCCAGCTGCTACGTCACCACCGCGCGGCCCGTCTCCGCCGAGGAGCTGCACGGCCTGTACCTCGACGCCTACGCCCAGGAGCCGTTCGTGGAGCTCGTCGAGTCGCCGCCGGGCGTGCTGGAGGTGCGCGAGACCAACTACTGCCGCGTGTTCGCCGCCGCCGACGAGCACACCGGCAAGGTGATCGCGTTCGGCGCGATCGACAACCTCTGGAAGGGGACCTCCTCGCAGGCCGTGCAGAACCTCAACCTGATGTTCGGATACCCCGAGACCAGGGGGTTGCTGTGAGCGCCGGCAAGGATCAGGGCGCGGCGGTGGACGCCGGCGAGATCGCAGCGCGGCCGTTCTTTCGCTCGCGCTGGGTGCCCGTGCCCGAGCATATGCGCGAACTGGGACTCGACGCCGGGCTGCCCGCCGGCTTTCGTGCCGCCGGCGTGCCCGCGGGCATCAAGCTCAGCGGCCGCCCGGACGTCGGCCTGCTCGTGTGCGACACGCACAGCCCCGTGAGCGCCGCGCGCTTCACCGCCACCGCCACGCCCGCCGCGCCGGTGCTCGTCAGCCGCGAGCGCTGCCGCCTGGGCGCGCTGCGAGCGGTGCTCGCCAACTCCGGCTGCGCAAACGCCGCCACCGGCCGGCGCGGTCTGGACGATGCCGCCAAGACGCAGGGCGCCGCGGCGCTCGCCGTCGGCGTCGAGCCGGCCGAGGTCGCGCTCGCCTCGACCGGCGGCATCAGCCAGGAGCTTCCGGTTGACGCGATGCTCAAAGGCATCCTGCAGGCACGCGAGCAGCTGCGCCGCGAGGGCGACGGCGACCTCCAGCAGGCGATCCAGACGACCGACCTGTTCGAGAAGCGCGCCAACCTCGAGCTTCAGCTGCCATCGGGCAGCGTGCGCCTCAGCGCGCAGTGCAAGGGCGCCGGCATGATCTCGCCGCGCTTTGCCACGATGCTGTGCTTCGTCGAGACCGACGCCGCGCTTGCCCCGGAGACGGCCGAGCTGCTGCTCGGCGTCTGCGTCAAGCGCTCGTTCGACCGCGCCTCCGTCGACGGGCAGCTCTCCACCAACGACACAGCGATCCTCATGTGCTCCGGCGCGAGCGGCGTGAGCATCGCCCCCGCGAGCGAGGACGAGCTGCGCTTCGGCGAGGCGCTCGACGCGCTGCTGCGCGCGCTCGCGATCATGATGGTCGCCGACGGCGAGGGCGCCGGGCGGATCGCGCGCGTGCTCGTGCGCGGCGGCGATCTCGACGGCGCCGAGGCGGCCGCGCGCGCCGTCGCAAACTCGCCGCTGGTCAAGGCGGCGCTGCACGGCGGCGACCCCAACTGGGGGCGGATCGTGCAGGCCGTCGGCGGTGCCCTCGGCGGACGGCCCGGCTACCCGTCGCCGCTGCCCGTGGACGTCGCGATCGAGGGGATCCAGGTGTGCTCGGCGGGTGCCGCGATCGCCTATGACGAGCCCGCGCTCGCGCGCGCCGTGGCGGCCGAGGAGGTCGAGTACGAGATCACCCTGGGCGGGCGGGACTCGATCGGAGCCGAGACCGAGGTGTTCTTCTCAGACCTGTCGCACGAGTACGTCACGGTCAACGCGGATTACCACACATGAGCACAGGCCATGTCCAACCCCTCGCGAAAGGCTCTGCCGATGCGTGATCCAGGCAGCTCAGTCTCCACGCTGCTCGAGGCGCTCCCGTACATCAGGGAGTTCCATGGCCGCACGGTGGTGATCAAGTACGGCGGCGCCGCGATGGAGGACGCCGAGCTGCGCGAGGAGTTCGCGCGCGACGTCGTGCTGCTCAAGTACGTCGGGCTGAAACCGATCGTCGTGCACGGCGGCGGACCGGAGATCACCGGCTACATGGAGCGGCTGGGGCTGCCCGTGCAGTTCGTCGGCGGTCTGCGCGTATCCGACGCGAGCACCGTCGAGGTCGCCAAGATGGTGCTCGTCGGCAAGGTCAACAAGGAGATCGTCCTGCGCCTGAGTCGCCATGGGCAGCCGGCCGTCGGCCTGTGCGGCGATGACGGCTCGCTGTTTCGCGTCGCCCGCCGCGCCGCGCCCGGGGGCGAGGACATCGGTTTCGTCGGGCGCATCGAGCGCGTCAACGTTGGCGTCATCGAGCACGTCGCCAGCGACTACATCCCCGTGATCGCCTCCGTCGGCGCCGACCGCGACGGTCAGTCATACAACGTCAACGCCGACGAGGCCGCCGGCGCGGTCGCCGGCGCGCTGGGCGCCTACAAGGTCGTCTTCCTGACCGACGTCCCCGGCTGGCTGAGCGATCCCGCCGATCCCGCGAGCCTGATCGGCCACGCCACCGCCGAGCACGTGCGCACCGAGCTGGGGAGCCTCGACGGCGGCATGCGCCCCAAGCTCGAAGCCTGCCTCGAGGCGATCGAGCAGGGCGTCAGCGCCGCGCACATCCTCGACGGGCGGCTCGCGCATTCGCTGCTGCTCGAGCTGTTCACCGACGCCGGCATCGGCACGAAGATCGAGGCCGCCCCATGAGCCTCGCCGAGCTCCAGGAGCTCGAGCGCACGAGCGTGATCGGCTCCTACGCGCGCATGCCGGTCGAGTTCGTGCGCGGCGAGGGCGCGCGCCTGTGGGACGAGCAGGGCAACGAGTACCTCGACTTCCTGTGCGGAATCGGTGTGACGAGCCTCGGCCACTGCCACCCGCGCGTGGTGGCGGCCGTGCGTGAGCAGGTGGGGCGGCTGATGCACACGAGCAACCTCTTCTACACCGAGCCCGCGATGCGCCTGGCCAGGCGCCTGTCGGAGTCGAGCCTCGGCGGCAAGGTGTTCTTCTGCAACTCCGGCGCCGAGGCCAGCGAGGCGGCGCTCAAGCTCGTGCGCAAGGCGCGCGCGGGCGGCGAGGTGGTGGTCGTCCACGGCGCCTTTCACGGACGCACCTATGGCGCCCTGTCGGCGACGCCGCAGGAGGCAAAGCAGGCGCCGTTCGCGCCGCTCGTGCCCGGCTTTCGCGCGGTCGCCCCGGACCCGCAGGCGCTGCGCGCGGCGGTCGACGCCCGCACAGCGGCCGTGCTGCTCGAGCCGATCCAGGGCGAGAGCGGCGTCAACGTGCTCTCCGAGGAGCTGTTGGCGAGCGCGCGCGAGGCGTGCGACGAGCACGGCGCGGCGCTCGTGTTCGACGAAGTCCAGTGCGGCATGGGCCGCACGGGCACGCTGTGGGCCTACGAGCAGACCGGCGTGAAGCCCGACGCGATGACCGTCGCCAAGGCGCTCGGCGGGGGCCTTCCGATCGGCGCGCTGATCACCGGCGAGCGCCTGGCTGACGTGCTGGTGGCGGGCGATCACGGCTCGACCTTCGCCGGCGGCCCGGTGATCGCGAGCGCCGCATTGGCCGCGCTTGACGTCACCGACGACCCCGCGCTGCTGGAGCACGTGCGCGAGCTCGGCGAGCGGCTGGCCGCCGGCCTGAGGGAGCTCGCGCACGTGAGCTCCGTGCGCGGACGCGGGCTGATGCTCGCCTGCGAGCTCGACGCGCCGGCGCCGGCGGTCGCGCGCCGGGCGCTGCTCGAGCAGCGACTGGTGCTCAACGCCACGGGTGCGACGACGCTGCGGCTGCTGCCGCCGCTGATCGCCACCGAGGCCGACGTGGACGAGGCGCTCGAGCGGCTCGCCGGGGCGCTGGAGGGCTGAGCGGATGCGGCGCGCGCTCGCGGATGGCTTCGAGCTCGACGATGACCCGCGGCGGATCGACGTGGACGCCGTGCACGCCTTCATCAGCGGCGAGTCCTACTGGGGCCGCGGGCGCTCGCGCGAGCGTGTCGAGCTCGCGATCCGCGGCTCGCAGCGGGTGCTTGGCCTGTACCGAGGCAGCGAGCAGGCGGGCTTCGCCAGGGCGGTCACCGACGGCGTGATCGTCGGCTACCTCGCCGACGTGTACGTGCTGCCCGCCTACCGCGGTCGCGGCCTCGGGCTGGAGCTCGTGCGCGAGATGGTCGACGGCGCGGGGGCGGGAGCCGTCCGCTGGCTGCTGCACACCGCCGACGCCCAGGGTTTGTACGCAAAGCTCGGCTTCAGCGAGGAGCGGCCGACCTACGCGCTGATGGAACGCGGACGCACCCCGGGCGCGAGCCACCCCGCGAGCACGGCGCAGCCCGGGTAGCCTTCCGCCGAACGTGAGCCGCGAGCACGAGATCCCGACGGTCCGCACCGCCTCCTACGAGGCCGATCCCGCGGACGTCCACCGCGTCCTGCTGCTGTATTCGGGAGGCCTGGACACGAGCGTGATGCTCAAGTGGATCCAGGACTCCTACGGCGCCGAGGTCGTGTGCCTGACCGTCAACCTCGGCCAGCCCGGCGAGGACTACGCGGTGATCGAGGGCAAGGCACTGCAGCTCGGTGCGCTCGAGTGCCACGTCGTCGACGCCCGCGAGGAGTTCGCCCGCGACTTCGTGCTGCCGGCGATCCGCGCCAACGCGCTCTACGGCGGCGGCTACCCGCTGTTCACGGCGCTCGGGCGCCCGCTGATCGCCAAGCTCGCCGTCGAGCACGCGCGCAAGAGCGGCTGCGACACGATCGCCCACGGCTGCACCGGCAAGGGCAACGACCAGGTGCGCATCGAGGCGACGATCGCGACGCTCGCGCCCGAGCTGAAGGTGATCGCGCCGGTGCGCTCCTGGCAGATGGGGCGCGAGGAGGAGATCGCCTACGCGCACGAGCACGGCATCCCGATCAAGAGCTCGCAAGGCGCCGAGGGCCAGGCGCCGTACTCGATCGACGACAACCTCTGGGGGCGCTCCTCGGAGGGTCGCTGGATCGAGGACCTCGGGCACGCGCCCGACGACGACGTCTTCCAGCTCGTCACCCGCCCCGAGGACGCCCCGGATGAGCCCGAGCTGGTCGAGCTGTCCTTCGAGCGCGGCGTGCCGGTGGCGCTGAACGGCGAGCGCCTGCCCGCCGTGGCGCTGATCGAACGGGTCGCCGAGATCGGCGCGGGTCACGGCATCGGCATCGTCGATCACATCGAGGACCGCATCGTCGGGCTGAAGGTGCGCGACATCTACGAGGTCCCCGCCGCCGCGATCGTGCTGCCCGCCCACCAGGAGCTCGAGCACCTCGTGTGCACGATCCACCAGAACCAGTTCAAGCCCGAGCTCGACAGGCAGTGGGCCTACCTCGTCTACGCCGGGCTGTGGTGGGAGCCGCTGCGCGGCGACCTCGACGCCTACATGGAGCGCGTCAACGAGCGCGTCACGGGGACGATCGGCGTCAAGCTCTACAAGGGCCACGCGCGCGTGGTCACGCGTTCCTCGCCAAACGCCGTCTACGACGCGAGCCTCGCGTCCTTCTCGGAGTCCGGCGGGCTCTTCTCGCAGTCCGCCTCGCCCGGCTTCATCGAGCTGTGGTCGCTGCAGTCGCGGATGGCCTGGCGCCTGCGCAACTCCTGATCGCCATCGCCCGCGGGAGCGACCGCGCGAGTCCGCGGCGCCCGCGCGCGCCGCGCGCGTGAGCGTCCGGCCCTACCTCTAGCTTGCCGGTCAACGTGATGGCAGAGGGAAGCGAGACGAACGGGGAAAGTAACCCACCCGCCGGGAGCCCACCCGGCCAGGGCCCGCCGCGCAGAGGCGAGGGCGGCGACCTGTTCGCCGAACGCCGCGCGCGTCGCGCCGCGGAGAGCGGCGAGCTCGCGCTGACGCGCCGCGCGGAGGCCGCCGAAGCCACGCTGCAGACGCTCGAACGCCACGTCTCGAGCCTGCAGCAGCGCCTGCGCGAGGCCGAGGACGAGCAGCTGCGCATGGAGGAGCTGCTCGAGGCCGAGCGCGCCGCCGCGCATGAGCGCGAGCACGAGCTGCGGCGCGTCAAGCAGCGCGAGTACGCCGAGCAGCAGCTGCGCGTCGAGACCGAGGAGCGCCTGACGCACGCCTCGGCCGTCGCGATCCAGCTCGAACGCGAGGGTGACCAGGAGCTCGAGCAGCTGGGCGTGCGCCTCGGCGCGAGCGAGGAGCAGGCGCGCGTGCTTGCCGGGCGCCTGCAGGGCATCCAGCGCCAGCTGGTCGAGGCCGAGCAGCAGATCGCCGCCGAGCGCGCCGCGGTGCGCCGCTCCGAGCAGGATCTGCAGTTGCGCATGAGCGAGCTCGAGCGCCGCGCGCTCGAGATCCAGAGCGGCCTGGAGGCCGAGCGCGGCGCGCGCGAGCGCTCCGAGCAAGCCCTCGAGGGCATGCGCGAGGGCCACCGCCGCATCGAGCTGCTGGTCGGTGAGATGAAGGGCATCCTCGCCCGAGCGACGAGCGCGCTGGCCGCCGAGCAGCGCCCGCAGCTCGCCCGCCAGGATGCTCAGACGTCCGCCGGCGAGGCACCCGCCAGCGAGATGGCCGACGCGCTGGCGGCCGCGGTCGAGCGCCTGCGCGCCCGCGCGGAGAGCGTCGAGAGCAGCCACGTCGCACCGCCCCAACCGCGCGCGGCGCGCCCGGCGCACAAGCACAGCATGTCGTGGTTCGAGCGTCGAAGGATCAAGCGCAAACAGCGACGGGAACGTCGCGGCAAGTGATCGGCTCCGCCGGTCTGGCGCCTAGCATGCAGAGCCCGTGAGCAGCAGCACCTGCGCCCATCTGCACGTCCACTCCGAGTACTCGCTGCTCGACGGCGCATGCAAGATCGATGCGCTGGCGGAGCGCGCCGCGCGCTTCGGCCAGCCGGCGCTCGGGCTCACCGACCACGGCGTCATGAACGGCGCCGTCGAGCTCTACAAGGCCTGCGCGAAGCACGGCGTCAAGCCGATCGTCGGCTGTGAGATCTACCTGGTCGACGACCACACGGCGACCGGCAAGACCGAGCGCAACCACCTGACGCTGCTCGCCGCCGACGACAGGGGCTACCGCAACCTCGTCAAGCTCTCCTCGGCCGGCTTCCTGGAGGGTCTGCAGCGAGGCAAGCCGACGGTCGACCTCGCGCAGGTCGAGCGCCACGCCGAGGGAGTGATCGCGCTGACGGGCTGCCTGGCCTCGCGCTTCTGCCAGCGGCTGCTGGGGGATCGCGAGCAGGAGGCACGCGCGCACGCGGACGACCTGCTGCGCGTGTTCGGCGCCGAGAACGTCTACTTCGAGGTGCAGAAGAACGGCCTCGCGCCGCAGGACAAGTGCAACGAGGGGATCGTGCGGATCGCGCGCGAGCTCGGCGGCGGGCTCGTCGGCACGGGCGACGTGCACTATCTCGGCAAGGAGGACTACGCCCATCACACGGCGCTCTTGTGCGTGCAGACCAAGAGCACGATCGCGGCGCCGAAGCTGACGTTCGACACCAACGAGTTCTACCTGCGCGACAGCGAGGAGATGGCGCGCGCGTTCGCGGAGTGGCCGGAGGCGATCGCGAACACGCTCGAGATCGCCGAGCGCTGCTCGGTGGAGCTCGAGCTCGGCAAGCAGCTGATCCCGAGCTACCCGACGCCCGAAGGCAGCGACGAGCGCGAGTACCTGCGCGCGCGTGTGCAGGAGGGCCTGCGCGCGCGCTACGGCGATCCGCCACCCGCCGCCGCTGTCGAGCGCATGGAGATGGAGCTCGACGTGATCGACCGCATGGGCTTCAACGCGTACTTCCTGATCGTCTGGGACTTCGTTGCCTTCGCCAAGGGCAACGGCATCGCGGTTGGGCCGGGCCGCGGCTCGGCGGCGGGCTCGATCGTCTCCTACTGCCTGGCGATCACCGACATCGACCCGCTGCGCTACGACCTGCTGTTCGAGCGCTTCCTGAACCCCGAGCGCGTGTCGATGCCGGACATCGACATCGACTTCTCGGTGCGCGGGCGCGAGCGGGTGATGCGCTACGTGACCGAGAAGTACGGGCGCGAGTCGGTCGCGCAGATCGTCACCTTCGGCAAGATGTTCCCGCGTGCCGCCACGCGTGACGCGGCGCGGGTGCTCGGCTTCGACTACGGCGCGGGCGATCGCCTGGCGAAGCTGATCCCCGACCCGATCATGGGCCGCTCGCCGTCCTTCGAGGAATGCCTGAAGCCCGGACAGCCGCTGCGCAAGGCCTGCGACGAGGACCCCACGGCCAAGCAGATCATCGACGTCGCGCAGGGGCTCGAGGGGATCGTGCGCAACTCCTCGATCCACGCCGCCGCGGTCGTGATCGCCGACCGCCCGCTGACGGACATCGTGCCGCTGCAGCTGGCCGACGCCGGCACCGACGAGAACGGCGAGCGCAGCTTCCGCGTGGTCACGCAGTTCTCGATGAAGCCGATCGAGGAGATCGGCCTGCTGAAGATGGACTTCCTGGGGCTGCGCAACCTCGACGTGATCGAGGACGCGCTCGACATCATCGAGCGCTCGACCGGCGCGCGCCCGGACTGGACCGAGGTGCCGCTCGACGACCAACGCACGTATGAGATGCTCGCGCGCGGAGACTCCACGGGCGTGTTCCAGTTCGAGTCCGAGGGCATGCGCGAGGCGCTGAAGAAGGTGCGCCCCGATGAGTTCAACGACCTCGTCGCGCTCAACGCGCTGTATCGGCCGGGCGCGATGGACCAGATCCCCGTGTACGCGAAGGGCAAGCACAACCCGCAGGCGATCTCCTACCCCGACGAGCGCCTGCGCCCGATCCTCGAGTCCTCCAACGGCGTGATCCTCTACCAGGAGCAGGCGATGCAGATCTCCAAGGAGCTCGCCGGCTTCTCGGGGGCCAAGGCCGATGACCTGCGCAAGGCGATCGGCAAGAAGAACCGCGCGGCGATGGCCGCGCTGAAGCCCGAGTTCGTCGAGGGCTGCCGCGCGTCGGGCACCAGGGCCGAGGTGATCGAGTTCCTGTGGCAGACCAACGAAAAGTCGGCGGACTACTCGTTCAACAAGTCCCACGCCGCCTGCTACGGGCTGATCGCCTACCGCACGGCCTGGCTGAAGGCCAACTACACCGCCGAGTACATGGCGGCGCTGATCTCATCGGTGATGTCGACCAAGGACAAGGTGCCGTTCTTCGTCGCGCGCTGCGAGGAGATGGGCATCGAGATCCTGCCGCCCGACGTCAACCTCTCAGACCACGAGTTCACGGTCGGCGCCGCCGACGGCGAGCGCGAGGACGGCGCGCTCGGCAACATCCGTTTCGGCCTGGACGCCGTCAAGGGCGTCGGCTACCAGGCGGTCGAGGCGATCAAGCGGGCGCGCGGTGATGAAGGTCCCGAGGGCGGGCATCCGTTCACCTCGTTGTGGGACTTCTGCGAGCGCGTGGACAGCCGCACGGTCAACAAGAAGGCGATCGAGGCGCTCGTCAAGTGCGGCGCGTTCGGCTCCACCGGCGCGAGCCGCAAGGGCATGCTCTCGGTGCTCGAGCAGGCGCAGGCCAAAGGCCAGAAAATCCAGCAGGACGCGCTCATCGGCCAGGGCTCGATCTTCGACCTGCAGGAGGATGCGCCCGCCGGCGACGGTGCCTCGGTGACGGGCGCCACTGGCTCCGCGAGCTCGGGCCTCGCCGCGGCGGGGCTGGCCCAGCCCGTGCATCCGCCGATCCCGCCCGAGGAGTTCGAGCAGCCCGAGCTGCTGGCCGCCGAGAAGGAAGCGATCGGGCTGTTCGTGTCCGCGCACCCGCTGAAGCCGTTGCGCGACGCGCTGCGCGCGCGGGTCGACTGCCCGATCTCCGCGCTCGAGGATCGCCGCGACAAGGACTGGGTGACGGTTGGCGGGATCATCACCGAGGCCAAGCGGATCCGCACGCGCAACGGCGATCACATGATGTTCGCGACGCTCGACGATCTCGCCGGCGCCGCCGAGATGCTGGTGTTCGGCAAGGCGCTCGCCGAGCACGAGGCGGCGCTCGCGGTCGACGAGGTGGTGATCGTGAAGGGTCGCGTCGACCACAAGGAAGCCGGCAAGACCTGCCTGGTGGTGCAGAGCGTCGAGGCGTTCGCACCCTCCCAGGAGGAGATCGAGCGGGCGCGCGCGCAGGCGCGCGCGGCGGCTCGCACCGCCACCGCGCTCGCCCAGCCCGTGCATCTGCGCGTCGCGGCGGCGGACCTCAGCGAGCGCGCGATCGACGACCTCAAGTCGATGATCGAGGAGTGCCGCGGGACGGCGGAGGTGTTCGTCGAGATCGATCACAGCGACGGCAGCAGCAGGCGCCTGCTCCTGGGCGAGGAGTACCGGGTGCGCCATACCCCGACGCTGCTGGCCGAGCTCGAAAGCGCGCTGCCGCGACCAGCGCCGCCTGACACCGCTTCGCTGCCCGCCGCGGGCGCCGCGGCCGACTCCGCGCCAGCCTCGGCGGCGGCCGGCTGAGAACGCCGCTCAGCGGCTGCCCCGCGCGGCGATGCCCCGCTCGCGCAGCGCCATCGCCAGCATCACTTCCTCGCGCGGCGGACCTTCTTTGTTGAGGCCCGGGGTCTCCAACACACATGGCAGGCGCTGCAACCCGGGCGCTGAGAGGAACGCTGCGCAGCCATCCTCGCCAAGCTCCCCGGCGCCGACGTTCGCGTGACGGTCGCGGTTGGAGCCAAGCGGGGTCTGCGAGTCGTTGAGGTGCAGCGAGCGCACGCGTCCGCGCCCAAGCTTGCGCGTCGCCTCGCGCAGCACGCCGCTCATGCCCTTGGCGCTGCGGATGTCATAGCCGGAGGCGAACAGGTGGCAGGAGTCCAGGCAGACTCCCAGGCGCGCGCCCGCGCCCGCACCGTCGAGCAGCCGCGCGAGCTCATCGAAGGAGCGCCCGAGGGTGCCGCCGGCGCCGGCGGTGTTCTCCAGGTGCAGCTCACAGCCCTCGCTCTCGGCCAGCGCCTCGCCGATCGCGGCGCCCGCCCGGGCGATCGCCTCGCCGACATCCCCGGACTTCGCCGAGCCGGGGTGCAGCACCACGCCAGCGGCCCCGATCGCCTGTCCGACACGCAGCGAGTTCGTCAGCGACGCGAGCGATTTCGCGCGGATGTCGGGATCCTCGCTTGCGCAGTTGACCAGGTACACCGCGTGGATCAGCACCGCATCGATCGGGCTCGCCGCCATCGCCTCGCGAAACGCGGCCACGTCCTCGTCGCGGTAGCTCGTCGGCTTCCACATCCGCGGCGACTGGTTGAAGATCTGGATCGCGCGGCAGCCGCGCTCGACACCGCGCTCGATCGCCTTCGGCAGGCCGCCCGCGGGCGAGACGTGCGCTCCGATTAGCATGCGCGGATCCTATGGATCCTCTGAGAGCCAGGTTCGCGCCATCGCCCACCGGGGCGTTGCACATCGGCGGCGCGCGCACGGCGCTTTTCAACTGGCTGCTCGCCCGCCACAGCGCCGGAGCGCTCGTGCTGCGGATCGAGGACACCGACCGCGAGCGCTCGACCCCGGAGAACATCGAGCAGATCCTCGACGCGTTGCGCTGGCTGGAGCTCGACTGGGACGAGGGGCCGATCCTGCAGACGGCGCGCTCAGAGCGCCACGGCGAGGTGTTGCGGGTGCTGCTGGAGTCCGGCCATGCCTATCGCTCGAACGCCACCGCCGATGACGTCAAGCGCTACAAGCAGCTGCACGGCGCCGACCGCGGCTTTCGCGGCGATGGTGGGGCGGGAAATCAGACGGAGGGGGCGGTGCGCCTGCGCGTGCCCGACGAGGGCGCGACGATCGTGCACGACGTCATTCGCGGCGACACGCGCTTCGAGCACGTCCATCTCGACGACCCGGTGATCGCACGCGCGGACGGCTCGGTCCTCTACAACTTCGCGGTCGCGATCGACGACCTGGACGCCGGCATCACGCACGTCGTGCGCGGCGAGGATCACCTCTCGAACACCCCCAAGCAGCTGCTCGTGCTCGAGGCCGCGCGCGCCGCCGGCATCGTCAGCTCGTCCACCGGCGAGGCTGCGCCGATCCCGCTGTACGCGCATCTGCCGCTGCTGCACGGGCCCGACGGCAAGAAGCTCTCAAAGCGTCACGGTGCGGCCTCCGTGCAGGAGCTGCGCGACGCTGGCTACCTACCCGAGGCCGTTCGCAACTACCTCGCCCTGCTCGGCTGGGGCGCCGGCGACGACGAGACGGTGCTCGGCACCGAGGAGCTGCTCGAGCGCTTCACGCTCGAGCGCGTCAGCCGCAACCCGGCGCGCTTCGACGAGGTCAAGCTGCGCTGGCTGAACGGCATCTACATCCGCAAACTCCCGACCGAGGAGCTCGCGCGTCGCCTGGAGGAGTTCACGGGGCGCGCGGGCCTGCTGGGGGCGGCGCGCATCAGCCAGGAGAAGATCCAGACGCTCGCCGACTTCTGGCCGCTCGCGGGGGCGCTGCTCGACGGACCCACCGAGGATGCGAAGGCGCGTGCGCGCTGGCTCGACGAGCAGGGCCGCGCGGCGCTGGCGCAGACAAGCGACGCGCTCGCACGGACCCACAGCTTCGACGAGGCGTCGGTCGAGGCGGCGCTGGCGGCGGTGATCGCGAATCGTGGCGCCAAGCCGCGCGATGTCTACCAGCCGCTGCGGGTGGCGCTGACGGGGACGACCGTCTCGCCGGGGATCTTCGAGAGCGTCGCGCTGCTCGGGCGCGAGGAGACTTTGCGGCGGATCGATCGCGCGCTCGCCGAGCGCCCGGCGGTGGGTCCGTGAGATCCACGTAAATATTTGTCAGGCGTATGCCGATAGGACCTCACGAGGAATCACGGCTCAGATAGCCGGCGAACCCAAGGAAGGGGTCAAGTAAGCATGCAGGCAACCGCCGCAGCAAAGAAGCTGACCGCAGCCAAGAAGCTGACGACAGCCAAGAAGGAAACCGTAGCGAAGACGCCGTCGCCGGCGAAGAGCTCGACCGCTTCGAGCCAGCGCCCATCCAGCCCAGCCGCGCGCCGCCCCAACGCACCGGGTGCGGCCCCCGGAGAGCGCCACCAGAACGAGGGCCACGGCCGGCGCCTGACGCTGGCGTTCGAGGCGCTCGAGGCGTTTCCGGCGCTGGCGGAGTCGCGCGACCGGCTGCTCGCGGTCGTCTCCAAGGACCACGTCGCGACCGCCGACGTCGTATCCGCGGTCGAGTCCGACGTCGCCCTGATCATCGCCGTGCTGCGCCTGGCCAACCGCGCCCAGGACGGTCGCGCGCGGGTGGACACGGCGGTCACGGCGGTCGAGGTGCTCAGCACGCACACCGTGCAGGCGGTCGCCAGCCGCGTGCGCACGTTCGACTTCTTCGAGCGCGCGAGCGTGTGGGACGCGGCGCCCGAGCGCTTCCGGCTGCATGCGCTCGCCACCCAGCACGCCGCCGATCGCATCGCGACGGAGGTCGGCTATGAGAACCGCGATCGCCTGACCGTCACGAGCCTGCTGCACGACATCGGCAAGCTTGTGCTGCTGCACGCCTACCCCGGCTATCCCTCGCAGGTCCACCGCGGCGCGCGCACGCCCGAGGAGCGCATCCACCAGGAGCGCCGCGAGCTGGGCGTCGACCATGCGCTCGTCGGCGGCGTGCTGATCCGCCGCTGGGGCCTGCCCGGTTCGCTGGCGACGCCGATCGAGCGCCACCACAACCCCGACGTCGAAGGCGAGGCCGCCTTCATCCGCCTCGCCGACATGCTCGCCCACTACGCGCAGGGCGCGCGCGTCTCGCCGGCTGAGATGCTCCACACCGCGCGCAGCGTCGGCCTCGGGCCCGACGAGCTCAGGCGCGTGATGTACGAACTGCCGAGCCCCACCAGCCAGCGCCAACGCCACGTCGACCCGTGCCCGCTCTCGGGTAGGGAGCTCGGCGTGCTGCAGAGGCTGGCCGAGGGCAAGGTCTACAAGCAGATCGCCCATGAGCTGACGCTATCGACGAGCACCGTGCGCACCCATCTGCACAACATCTACGGCAAGCTGGGCGCGGTCGACCGCGCCCAGGCGGTCTTGATCGCAACGGAGCGCGGGTGGCTCTGAGACGGCCATTGGGCGGCGCGGCTCGGCGTCCTCCTCCATTCGGGGACGATGCGATCGCTCGTGGGCGCAGCACACTTCGCTCACTGCGTCCTTGAGCCGCTTGCCCACTGACCGTCTCAGTGGGTCATTGCGTAGCATCGCGCGGTAATGATCTCGATCACCAGCAAGTCACCGTATGCCGTGCTCGCCCTGGCCGAGCTTGCCCGCAACCCGGGGACCGAGCCGGTGTCGATCGGGGAGCTGGCCCGCAGGCGCGAGGTGCCGGTGCAGTTCCTGGAGCAGCTGTTCGCGGTGCTGCGCCGTGGCGGCATCGTCAGCTCTCAGCGCGGTGTCAAGGGCGGCTACCGGTTCGCGCGCGAGCCCGCGACGATCACGGTGCTGGAGGTCGTCGAACTGCTCGACGGCCCGCTCGGCCGCGACGCACAGGGCGTGTTCGCGGACGCCGCCGAGGCGGCGCGCAAGGCGCTGGCGGAGACGACGATCGCCGATGTGCTCGAGCGCGAGATGCGCGACGCGGGCGCCAGCATGTATCACATTTGACAACTGTCTAAACTCGCTCCCCGCCTGGCTGGTCAGCCGGCCAGGATTTGGCTTGCCTATTGACTTGACGCGGCGCACGTGTAGCCTTGGTCAAGGTAATGTGATGGTGGAGGCGGGACAGTCGGTGCGCGTAGGCCAGACGCGCCCGGGCTTGTCGGTGGCGACTACGGAGGGTTGCGAGTGCTCGGAACGGCCGGCGCTGTTGCGGTAATGCAAAAGGATTCTCGATGACGGCGCGCGTGGCGCTCGTCGCGAAGGGGCTCTCGACGCGCCAGCTGGCGGTGTCGGCGCTGTCGGCGCTGGCGCTTGCGGCAGGGTTGACACAGGCGCTGACGCGCACGGGCGCCGCCGTGTCCTCGGGGGCCGGGGCGGTTCGTGCGGCTGGCGCAAGCGACGCTCTCGCGGCTCTCTCGCCAGCCGCGCGGGCGTCGATCTCGGCGGCGCTCGGGGCGCGCGAGCCCGCGTATCGCTTCAAGCCGGCGCCGGGCGGGTTCCAGTCGATCAACCGGATCCAACATCTGGCCGTCGGCGTGGACCGCACGGGTGTGGTGCTTCGCTCGCGTGGTCTCGAACTGGGACTGGGCCTGCGTGCGATCGGCTACGGCAGCTCGCTGGGCGCCGTGAACGCGGTGGCACCGCAGGCGATGAGCAACAGGGTCACCTACGCGCACGCGGGGGTCGGCGAGTGGTATGTGAACGGCCCGCTGGGCCTCGAGCAGGGCTTCACACTCGCCAGCGCCCCCGCACGCGGCGTGGACGCGGGCCCGCTGACGCTGGCGATCGCCGTGTCGGGGAACGCGCGCGGGTCGCTGGCGGCGGGGGGACAGAGCGTGACGTTCAGCGGTGCGCGCGGTGGCTCGCTGCGGTACGGGGGGCTGAGCGTGAGCGACGCGAGCGGGCGGACGCTGCGCAGCTGGCTGGCGCTGGATGGCGATCGGCTGCTGCTGCGCGTGGACGCTGGCGGCGCGCGCTTCCCGCTGCGAGTCGACCCGACGGTCGAAACCCCCGAAACAACGCTCACGCCCTCTGAAAACGAAGGCGAAGGGGCCGGTCTCAGCGTGGCGCTGTCCGCCGACGGGGACACGGCTCTGGTCGGTGCGCCCGACGCGGAAGTAGGCGGTGGGATCGTGTGGGTGTTCACGCGTGTGTCGGGTACGCAGTGGACACGCAGCGGCGAGCTGACGATGGCTCCGGCGGAAGGCGAAACGAGCGAATGCGTAGAAGGCTCGGAAGACGAACCAAGCGAAGAAGGCAACGAATGCGGCTTCGGCCGCAGCCTGGCGCTGTCGGCCAACGGCGACACGGCCCTGGTCGGTGCCCCGCGCATGACCGTGCAGGTGCCGGCGCGGCACCCCCAGAGCGAAGGGGAAACGGAAGCGATCGCGCAGGCGGGCGCGGCGTGGGTGTTCACGCGTTCGCAGTCGGGCTGGACGCAGGCCGCCGAGCTGACGAGCCCGGAGCCGGACCTGAAAGGCCACTTCGGGCGCAGCGTCGCGCTTGCGGGCAGCGGCGAAACGGCGCTGGTGGGGGCGCCGGCGCAGCACGCGGGACTTGGCCGGGCGTGGGTGTTCGTGGGCTCCGGATCGAGCTGGACGGCGCAGGGCGTTGGGCTCGAAGGGCTTGGCGAGCAGGGTGAAGGGCACTTCGGGCGCAGCGTGGCGCTGTCGGGCGACGGCGAGGTCGCGCTGATCGGCGCTCCGACCGACAACCACAACCAGGGCGCGGCGTGGGTGTTCGAACGCGCCGGCTCTGGATGGGTCGAACGCGGGCCGAAGCTCCTGGGTGGCGGCGAGGGGCTGGAAGGGCATTTCGGCTTCAGCGTCGCGCTGTCGGAAGACGGCGCCACCGCGCTGGTGGGTGCGCGCGACGATGAAGGCAGGGGGGCGGCTTGGGTGTTCGCGCGGTCGGGCACGACCTGGGACGAACAGGGGCCGAAGCTATTGGGAGCCGGCCAGGAAGGCGAACAGTTTGGTTACAGCGTGGCGCTGTCGGTGAGCGGGAACAGCGCGGTCGTCGGCGCGCCCAACTTCGCCTCGGGACGCGGGGCGGCGTGGCTCTACGAACGCTCCGGCACGAGCTGGGGCGCGGCGGCGCGCGAGCTCAGGACCGGCCCTCCGTATGGTCACGCGCGCTTCGGCACGAGCGTCGCGATGTCCCCTGACGACGGGGAAACGGTGCTCGTGGGGGGGCCGAACGAAAACGCCAAAGCCGGTGCAGCGTGGGTGTTCGGTCCGGGTCCATCGGTCGATTGTGTGGAAGTGGATGAATCGCGCGCATGTGAAGCTAACAAACCCAAAACCGCCACGGGCTCGACCGTCGGCGGGACCGAGGTCAAGGTCAAAGGGCAACATCTGAATGGCGCGACGGCCGTCCGCTTCGGCGCGTCCGAGGCCGCGAGCTTCGAAGTGCACTCGCAAGGCGACGAGGAATGGATCACCGCCATCTCTCCACCTGGAGCGGGCACGGTCGACGTCACCGTGGAAACCCCGTTCGGCACGAGCGCGGTGCGTGAATCCGATCAGTTCATGTACGTGCCGCCGGGGCACAAAGGCGGCAAAGAAAAAGAAACCGAACAACACCAGGGCGGTGGTGGCAACGGCAACGAACCGCCCCCCGGCGGCCCGTCGAACGACGAATCGTCGGGCACAGGCACAGGCACGGGCGCGGCGATCGCGGTGCTCGCCGCCGGGCCGACCGCCGGCGGCGCGTGCGGCGCGAGCCTGCTGAGCAAGAGGATCGCGGTCGGGTCGCACAGCCGCGCCGTGTTCAGGCTTCTCGGGACAGGCGCGGGCAGGTGCTCGGGCAAGCTCAGGCTGCGGGTCAAGCTGAAGCTCGCGGGCGGGCGCTTCAAGCTGAAGACGATCGGCACGGCGGTCTTCTCGATCTCCCCGGGCAAGCGGGTGTCGGTGAGCGTCAAGCTGAACGCCGCCGGACGCGCGTTGCTGGCGGCCGGTCACGGTGGGTTGAACGCGAGCTTGCTGCTGGTCAAGCAGGCGCCGACGCCGTACGTGTCGCACACGGCAAGCGTGCGCTTGGCGCGCCCGCGCCCGCGCCCGAAGCCAAAGCCGTAGGCGCGAGGCCGCCGGCGCTCGTCGGCTCGGGGCGGTGCGTGCAGGACGGACGCGAAAGTCGCCTGCACTATTGTCGTGGCGGTGATGTCACGAATTCCGATCAACATTGCGGACTTGGTCGGCGGCACGCCGATGGTGGGCATCCCGCGGATGCTCGAGGGCACGCGCGCCGCTGAGAACGGCGTCGAGCTGTTCGCGAAGCTCGAGGCGTTCAACCCGGGCGGCAGCGTCAAGGACCGCATCGGCGTGGCGATGATCGAGGCGGCGGAGGCGGAGGGCAGGATCGAGCCGGGGCGCACGCTGATCGTGGAGGCGACGAGCGGCAACACGGGGATCGCGCTGGCGTTCGTGTGCGCGGCGAAGGGCTATGAGCTCGTGCTGACGCTGCCGCAGGGCATGAGCCGCGAGCGCGAGAGCCTCCTGCGGCTGTATGGGGCGCGCGTGGAGATCACGGAGTCGCTGGGCGGGATGGGGGAGGCGGTCGAGGCGGCGCGCGCGATGGCGCGCGACGCGGACGTGTTCCTGCCCGACCAGTTCTCAAACCCGGCGAACCCGGAGGCCCATCGGCGCACGACCGGCCCGGAGATCGAGCGCGCGCTGGAGGGCCGCGTGGACGTGCTCGTGGCGGGAGTGGGGACGGGCGGCACGATCACGGGCGTCGGTGAGTACCTGCGCGAGCACGCCAACCCGCAGCTGCGGGTCGTGGCGGTCGAGCCGCGCGGCTCGGCGGTGCTGTCGGGCGGGCGCCCGGGGCCTCACCGCATCCAGGGCATCGGCGCGGGCTTCGTGCCGCCGGTGCTCAACCGCGAGCTGATCGACGAGGTGATCGCGGTCAGCGACGACGATGCGATCCAGACGGCGTGGAGCTGCGCGAAACGCGTCGGTCTGCTCGCCGGCATCTCCTGCGGCGCCGCGCTGTGGGCGGCCCTGCAGGTGGCCGCGCGCCCGGAGTCGAAGGGCAAGCGCATCGTGGTGGTGATGCCCGACTCCGGCGAGCGCTACGTCTCGCAAGCTTTCTTTGCGCCGTAACGACAATTTTTAGGGGCGCCCCTCGGGGGCGCTCTCGGGGTTCGGGCTGATGAGGATTCGGTTGCGTGCTCAACTATTTGCGTCGTTGCCCGCTACGCTGTTGCGATGGCCGGATTCGGCAAGTTCGCGGGGGTGGCCAAGGAGGTTCGGCGCGACGTGCTCGCGGCGCGCGACCGCGATCCGGCGGCGCGCGGCGTCTCGCCGGCGGAGATCCTGGCGACGTGGCCGGGCATCCACGCGCTCTTGGCCTACAGGGTGGCGCACGCGCTGCAGTCGGCCGGCGTGCCGCTGCTGCCGCGCGTGATCTCGATGTCCACGCGGGCGCTGACCGGCATCGAGATCCACCCGTCCGCGCGCATCGGCCGCGGGCTGTTCATCGACCACGGCGTCGGCGTGGTGATCGGCGAGACGGCGGACATCGGCAACGACGTCACGCTCTACCAGGGCGTGACGCTCGGGGGCACGGGCTTCGCGACCGGCAAGCGCCACCCGACGGTGCAGGACAACGTCACGATCGGCTCCGGCGCGAAGCTGCTCGGCCCGATCACGATCGGCCACGGCGCGAAGATCGGCGCCAACAGCGTCGTGATCACCGACGTGCCGGCGAACTCGACGGTCGTCGGCAACCCCGGGCACCCGGTGCGCGTCGACGGACGGCGCGTCGAGGGCCCGGACGCCGACTGGATCCACCTGCCCGACCCGATCGCCGAGGCGATCCAGGCGCTGTCGAGCCGCATCGTCACGCTCGAACGGCTCGTCGCCGAGCTGTCCGACGCAGAGCCGCAGCCGGTGGCCGAGGTCAGGCCTCTGAGGACCGTAAGGGGTCCCAACCCCGCCGGAGGGTAGGACCATCCGCATCTGGGCGGCGGGGCGAGCTCTGCCACCCGCACCCGCATCTATGCTGGGGATCGATGGCTGAGAATCCCCATGCAGGGCACCTCGAGGAGCTGCTCGAGAGCCTGAACGAGCCCCAGCGAGAGGCGGTGACACACGGCGAGGGACCGCTGCTGATCCTGGCGGGCGCGGGCAGCGGCAAGACGCGTGTGCTGACGCACCGGATCGCGTTCCTGATCTACACCGACCAGGCGCAGGCGGGGGAGATCCTGGCGATCACGTTCACGAACAAGGCGGCGAGCGAGATGCGCGAGCGGGTGGAGCGCCTGCTCGGCCACGGTACGCGCGGGATGTGGGTGATGACGTTCCACGCGGCGTGCGCGCGGATCCTGCGCGCGGAGGCCCAGCGCCTGGGATACACGCGCCAGTTCACGATCTACGATCAGGCGGACGCGCGGCGGCTGGCCAAGCGCTCGGCGGACGCCGTCGGCGTGGACCCCAAGCGCTTCACTCCGGCCGCGGTCCACAACCAGATCTCAGCCGCGAAGAACCGCCTGATCGACGCGGAGACCTACCGCCAGCAGGTGGGCTCGCAGTTCGAGGAGATGATCGCCGACGTGTACGCCATCTACGAGCGCGACCTGCATCGCATGAACGCGATGGACTTCGACGATCTGCTGTTCAGGACGGTCAACCTGCTGGAGCTGTTCGAGGAGGTTCGCGACCGCTACACGAACGCCTTCCGCCACGTGCTCGTCGACGAGTACCAGGACACCAACCACGCCCAGTACCGGTTGCTGCAGCTGCTGGTCGGCGGCGGGCGCCGGGCGGGTGGGGATTCCATTCAACGTGCGGCCGAGCCAGGGGACCGTCCGACCTACTCCGGCCCCGTCGGGCATCGCAACCTGGCGGTCGTGGGCGACGACGCCCAATCAATCTACAGTTTTCGGGGCGCTGATGTGAGGAATATCCTCGACTTCCAGGAAGACTTCCCGGACGCGCGCGTGGTCAAGCTCGAGCAGAACTACCGCTCGACCGAGACGATCCTGCGCGCGGCCAACGCGGTGATCGCGAACAACCGCGGCGGCATCGCGAAGCGGCTGTGGAGCGAGCTCGGGCAGGGCGAGCAGATCCAGCTGCGCGCGCTCGACGACGAGTACGCGGAGGCGCGGTTCGTCGTGGGCGAGATCCAGCGCCTGCTCGACGACGGTGCCTCGCGCGCTGAGATCGCGGTGCTGTATCGCACGAACGCGCTGTCGCGGGCGCTCGAGGAAGCGCTCACGCGCGCGGACATGGCCTACCAGGTGATCGGCGGCACGAAGTTCTTCGAACGCGCTGAGATCAAGGACGCGATCGCGTATCTGTCGCTGATCGCCAACCCGGCGGACGTCGTCAGCTTCACGCGCGTGGTCAACTCGCCGCGGCGCGGCATCGGCCAGACCTCGCTTGCTCGCGTGCTCACCCACGCGAGCTCGCAGGGCATCGCGGTGTGGGAGGCCGCCGCGGCGCCCGAGCGGGTGCCGGGCCTCGGCGCCGCCGCGGTGAAGGCGCTGGGGCGCTTCATGGACACGATGGACGAGCTGCGCAGGCTCGCGGGCATGCCGGCCGTCGGCGCGCTCGCAGCCGACGGCGACGCGCCCGACGACGTAGCGCGCGGCGATGGCGAGCCCGCCGACGCGGAGCGGGGCGTGCCGGTGGGGGACCTGCTGGAGGCGGTGCTGTCGCAGACGGGCTACACCGAGGCGCTGGAGGCCGAGCGCACGATCGAGTCGCAGGGGCGGATCGAGAACCTCGAGCAGCTCGTGGAGGGCGCGCGCACGTTCGACGCGCAGGCGCCGGAGGGCCAGGACACGCTCGCTGCCTACCTGCAGGAGATCGCGCTCGTGGCCGACGCGGACAGCCGCGCCGACGAGGGCCTGGTGACGCTGATGACGCTGCACAACGCCAAGGGCCTGGAGTACCCGACGGTGTTCATCGCCGGCTGCGAGGACGGCGTGTTCCCGCACTCGCGCGCGATCGAGGAGGGCGGCCTCGAGGAGGAGCGGCGCCTGTTCTATGTCGGGATCACGCGCGCGATGCGCCAGCTGTACCTCACCTACGCGCGCCGGCGCGCGGTGTTCGGCGCGGCGACGTACGGAATGCGCAGCCGCTTCCTCGATGAGATCCCGTCAGACCTGCTCGACGAGCACGAGCAGGTGGCGTTCCGACCGGGGGCCGGCTGGTCCTCGGGCGCGGTATCGCCGACCGTGACCGCGCGCCGCGGCTCCGCGGCTCCCAGCTGGGGCGAGCCTTCGCGTGCGGGGCGCGCGGCCGTGCGCGAGCGCGAGGGGGCGGCGTCGCTCGCCAGCCAGTTCCGCCTCGGCGAGGACGTTGTGCACGCGGCGTTCGGCGACGGCGTCGTCACCGGCGTCGAGCCCGGCGGCGTGATCGTCGTGCGCTTCGCTGAGGACGGCTCGGAGCGAAAGCTGATGGCCGAGTACGCGCCGGTGAGCCGCCGCTGAGGCGCGCGTCTCGATGCGCGGCGCAAAGACATAGCATCTGCTCATGAGCGCCACGATCATCGACGGCAAAGCGATCGCGGCGCGCGTGCGCGCCGAGGTCGCCAGCGAGGTCGAGGTCTTCCAACGCGAGGTCGGCCGTGTTCCCGGCCTGGCGACGGTGCTCGTCGGCGAGGATCCCGCCTCTGAGGTGTACGTGGGCGGCAAGCAGCGCGCGTCCGTCGAGGTTGGGATGGTGCCGGTGGACTTGCGGTTGCCGGCGCACGCGTCGTTCGAGGAGGTCGCCGAGGAGCTCGAGCGTCTCAATGCGGACCGCGCGGTCAGCGGCGTGCTGCTGCAGCTGCCCGTGCCGGAGCACCTCGACGGGCCGGCGCTGACGGCGCTGATCAGCCCCGAGAAGGACGTCGACGGCCTCACACCGGTCAATGCCGGGCTGCTGTCGCTCGGGCGTACCGGGCTGCGCCCGGCGACGCCGCTGGGTGTGATGGAGATGCTCGCCGACACCGGCGTTCCGTTGGAGGGCGCCGAGGCGGTCGTCGTCGGGCGCTCAAACCTGTTCGGCAAGCCGATGGCGCAGCTGCTGCTCGCGCAGAACGCGACCGTCACCGTCTGCCACTCGCGCACACGCGACCTACGCGAGGTGTGCTCGCGCGCGGAGGTGCTGGTCGTCGCCGCCGGCCGCGCGCGGATGGTCAAGGGCGAGTTCGTGCGCCCCGGCGCGGTCGTGATCGACGTCGGCATCAACCGCATCAGCCCCGAGGAGGCCGGCAACAAGAGTGGCCTCGTCGGCGACGTCGACTTCGCGGCCGCCGCCGAGGTCGCCTCTGCGATCACGCCGGTTCCCGGCGGCGTCGGCCCGATGACGATCGCGCTGCTCTTGCGCAACACGCTGCAGGCGGCCCGCTACCAGGCCGAGCTCGACTCGTTGCTCGCCGATCTCGACGGGGGTGCGACATGAACTTCAGGCAGCTGCGCGTCGGCGAGACGCTCGCGCTTCTCGGTGCGATCGCCGTGCTCGTGTCGCTGTTCGTGCGCAACTACTACGGTCCCGCGGGCGACCTCGACGCGTGGAACACGTTCGGCCCGGGTGTCGTGCTGCTGCTGGCGGCGGTGTGCGCCGCGCTCGCGATGGTCGTGAGCGCGCTCACCGAGCGCAGCCCCGCGCTGCCGGTGTCCACGGCGGTGTGGTGCGTGCTGCTGGGCTTGGTCGCGACGATCGCGGCGCTCGTGCGCGCGCTGGAGCGACCCGACCACGCCACCGAGGTCTGCTTCGGCGCATGGCTGGCGCTCGCGGGGGCCGTCGCGATCCTGCTTGGCGCGTGGCTCGCGCTGCGCGACGAACGGCCGTCGCTGTACACATCCGCACGGCCAGCGCCGCGCCCGCGGCCGTAACAGATCTGCAGTTGCAGCTAGCTGGTACTCGGGGAGTACCGCTCGCGGGGACGTCAGATGGACGCTGGCCGTGTAGACGGCGCTCGCCTGGATCGGCACGCTGCTCATGGTTAGCGCGGGGCCGTCGGGATGCGGTTGTGCCTTGTGTACACCGACCGCGCATGTGTGCGCGAGGTCCTTTCATACGACTCGAAAGAGGTAACGCGAAATGGCTGAGCTCGACCCCACCATCATTCTCGTGCACGGCGCGTTCGCCGATGCATCGAGCTTCCGTGGACTGTACGACGAGCTTGTCGGCGAAGACCTGAGGATCATCGCTCCGCCGAACCCGCTGCGCGGGCTGACCGGCGGCGACGGCGAGTACCTCAAGGGCGTGATCGAGGAGATCGACGGGCCAGTTCTGCTCGTCGGGCACTCCTACGGCGGCTCGGTCATCACCGCCGCCGGCGTCGCCGACAACGTTGTTGGCCTCGTCTACATCTCCGGCTTCGCCCCGGACGAGGGGGAGAACCTGAGCGATCTGCAGTCCAAGTTCCCCGCTCCGGGGATCGTCCCGTTCATCGTGCAGCACGAGCTTCCCGATGGCGGCCAGGAGTTCACGCTCGCGCCCGAGGGCTTCCACGAGTCCTTCTGCGCCGACATCCCGGTCGACGATGCCGCGTTCTACGCGATCTCACAGCGCCCACTCGCGGGGGTTGCGCTCAGCGAGGCTGCATCGACTCCGGCATGGCGTAGCCGTCCGGTCTGGGCCGTGCTGGGGACTGCCGACCGGTGCATCGACCCGGGCGTCCACCGCTTCAGCTACAAGCGGATGGGAGCGCAGATCACCGAAATAGACGGCGGTTCGCACGTGGTCATGATCTCCCACCCCAAGGAGGTCGCCGCCGTGGTGATGAGCGCTGCGCGCACCTGCGCCGTCCAGCCGGCCTGAGCTCATCCCCAGGAGCCCCCGAAGAGGAGCAACGAAGTCCAGAGATACCGGCGCCATAGAATGCGCGCCACTGTGATTGGACGGGACGAAGTTCTGCACGTCGCGCGGCTCGCGCGCTTGGCGCTCGCCGAGGATGAGATCGAGCCGATGGCGCGCGAGCTCTCCGCGGTGCTCGACCACGTCGCGCGGATTGGCGAGCTCGATCTGGACGGTGTCGCGCCCACCTCGCACGTGGTCGGTGATGCGATGCCCACCCACCCCGCGCTGCGCCCCGACGAGCCGCGGCCGTGCTTGGCGCGCGAGGTCGCGCTCGCACAGGCGCCCGCCGTCGCCGATGGCGGATTCCTGGTCCCGAGCCCGCAGGCATGATCGCCGCCGACGTGCTCGAGCTCTCGGCCGCGCAGGCGGCCGACGCGATTGCCGCGGGGTCGTTGTCGGCGGGTGAGCTGTTCGAGGCCTACCGCGCGCGCGCGGGCGCCGACCACGCCGCCGGCGAGGACGGGCTGAACTGCTTCACGTGGGTGGCCGACGACGCGCCCGCGCAGCACGCCGATGCGCCTGCGTCGGTGCCGCTTGCCGGCGTGCCGCTGGCCGTCAAGGACCTGTTCTGCACCGAGGGCGTGCCCAGCCAGTCCGGTTCGCTGATCCTCGAGGGCTACGAGCCGCCGTACACCGCCAGCGTCGTGCGCCGTCTGCAGAGCGCCGGCGCCAGGCTGCTCGCGAAGACCAACCAGGACGAGTTCGCGATGGGCTCCTCCAACGAGAACTCCGCGTACGGCGCCGTGCGCAACCCGTGGGATCGCGAGCGCGTGCCGGGGGGCTCCTCCGGCGGCAGCGCCGCCGCGGTCGCCGCCGGCCTCGCGCCGTGGGCGCTCGGCACCGACACCGGCGGCTCGATCCGCCAGCCCGCCGCGCTGTGCGGGATCGTCGGGATGAAACCCACGTACGGCTCGGTATCGCGCTACGGCATGATCGCGTTCGCCTCCTCGCTCGACCAGGCCGGCCCGCTGACGCGCGACGTGCGCGACGCCGCGCTGCTGCTCAGCCACATGGTCGGGCATGACCCCTGCGACGCGACCTCGCTGAGCTTTCCGCACGCGATCGAGCGGCCCAGCGCCGAGCGCCTGGACGGTGTGCGCCTTGGCGTGCCCGCGGAGCTAACCGGCGAGGGCATCGAAGCGGGCGTGCTCGACGCCTTCCGCGCGGCGCTCGCGCACGCCGAGCAGCTTGGCGCGCAGATCAGCGACGTGGAGCTCCCGCACGCCCCGCACGCGCTGTCCGCCTACTATGTGATCGCGCCCGCCGAGGCCTCCTCGAACCTCGCGCGCTTCGACGGTGTGCGCTACGGGCTGCGCGCCGAGAACCCCAGCGACCTGCTCGACATGTACACGCGCACGCGCCACGATGGCTTCGGCGCGGAGGTCAAGCGGCGCATCATGCTCGGCACCTACGCGCTCTCCTCCGGCTACTACGACGCCTACTACGGCCGCGCCCAGCGCGTGCGCACGAAGATCGCCGATGACTTCCGCACCGCCTTCGAGCACGTCGACCTGATCCTCACGCCAACCGCGCCCACCGTCGCGTTCAAGCTCGGCGAGAAGACCGCCGACCCGCTCGCGATGTACCTCAACGACTTCTGCACCGTGCCGATGTCGCTCGCCGGCATCCCCGCCATCTCCATTCCCTGCGGGCTCTCCGCGGGGTTGCCCGTCGGCCTGCAGATCGCCGGCCCCGCGTTCAGCGAGAACCGCGTGCTCGACGCCGCGTACGCGCTCGAGCAGAGCCTCGGCTTCGACGGGACGGCCGCCCGTGTCTGAGTCACCGCGAACGCCGCAGCCGCCGGCAGGCGGCTCCATAGAAGACGACGTTGCCTTCGAGCCGGTCATCGGCCTCGAGATCCACGTGCAGCTCGCGACCGCCACCAAGATGTTCTGCAGCTGTGAGCTGTCCTTCGGCGAGCCGCCCAACACGCGCACCTGCCCCGTCTGCCTGGGGCTGCCCGGCAGCCTGCCCGTGGCCAACGCGCGCGCCATCCACCTCGGGCTGATGATCGGCCTCGCGCTCGGCTCCGAGCTCGCGCCGCGCTCGATCTTTCACCGTAAGAACTACTTCTATCCCGACCTGCCCAAGGGCTACCAGATCTCCCAGTACGACGAGCCGCTGTGTCGCGGTGGCTCGCTCGCCGATGTGCGCATCCACCGCGTGCACCTGGAGGAGGACGCCGCCAAGCTGATCCACCTCGGCTCAAGCGGGCGCATCCACGGCTCCGACGCGAGCATCGTCGACTTCAACCGCGGCGGCACGCCGCTCGCCGAGATCGTCACCGAGCCCGACGTGCGCTCGCCCGAGCAGGCAAGCGAATGGCTGAAGCTGCTGCGCACCACATTGCGCCAGCTCGGCGTCTCCGACGTCAACATGGAGGAGGGCTCGCTGCGCTGCGACGCCAACATCTCGCTGCGCCCCGCCGGCACGCACGAGCTCGGGGTCAAGACCGAGCTGAAGAACATGAACTCCTTCCGCTTCATCGAACGCGGGATCAGGGCCGAGATCGCTCGCCAGGAGAAGATCCTCAGCGCTGGCGGGCACGTCGTCCAGGAGACGCTGCACTTCGACCCCGCCTCCGGCGCCATCACCTCGCTGCGCTCCAAGGAGGAGGCGCACGACTACCGCTACTTCCCCGAGCCCGACCTGCTGCCCGTCGCGATCGATCAGCGGATGCTCGCCGACGCGCGCGCCGCCATGTCCGAGCTGCCCGTCGCCCGCGCCGAGCGGCTGGCGCGCGAGCACGGGCTGAGCGCCGACAGCGCGCAGCTGCTCGCGTTCCGCGGCGAGCTCGGCGACTACTTCGAGGCGGCGCTCGCCGCCGGCGGCGCATCGTCCTTGGCGGGGGACGGGGTCCCTGCGCCGCCGGCGCAGGCGCTCGCCAACTGGGTCACCGGCGAGCTGCTCTCCCGACTGGAGGACGGCGAGCGGGCGGGCGGGGATCTATTTTCCTCGCGCGTCAGCCCACGGGCGCTTGCGCAGCTCGTGGGGCTCGTCGACGCCAAGCGCGTCAGCGTCGGCGCCGCCAGGCAGGTGCTCGACAAGCTCGTCGCCGAGGGCGGCGAGCCGCAGGCGATCGTCGACGCCGAGGGGCTCGCCGCGATGGACGGTGGCGGCGAGGAGCTCGCCGCGATCGTCGCCGCCGCGATCGACGCCAACGCCGACGCCGCCCAGCGCGTGCGCGACGGTAACGCCAAGGCGATCGGCCCGATCGTCGGAGCCGTCATGCGCGAGACCAAGGGCCGCGCCGACGGCACCGAGGTCGCGCGCCTGATCCACGAGCAGCTCGGCACTTAGAAGACCGCCGCGCACGACATTTTGGACTTCGGGCCAAAGGCAATGCGCGCCCGTGGCGCCAATATGCTGACCATGAACCGTTCAGCAGCCAACTCAAGCGTTTCATCTCCTCGGCGGTTCATCCTGCTGCCCGAGGAACAGGTGGATGCTCCAATTGGGTCCGCCCGCCCACGTATCCGCCGCTACCAGCTTTCGAGCGTGGGGCAGGGTGCGGGGCGCCGACGTGCAGGTCTCTCCAGTGTCGATCTCGCGACGGCACGGATCGCTCGCGAACTGGGTCGGCTGGGTCGCATGTAGTGATCCCTCCGCAGCGACCAACGCCGGCTTCCCTCGGCCGGCGACATGGGGGTGCGGCCGGGCAGGGGTAGGACTTCCTGCTCGGCCGCGCTACCATTCACTCGATCGACATGAACGAGTCTTCAGCCACCTCCCGCTCCATCGGCAAGACCGTCCTCGCGGGCCTCGTCGTCCTGATCGCCGGTTACGTCCTGCTGAAGATCGTCATCGGCATCGCCGTCGCGGTCGCCGGCACCGTCGCCGTGATCCTCGCGATCGTCGCCATCATCTGGGCGTTGCGCGTCCTGCTCTGAGTCGGATCGGAGTCAGTCGGCCCCCATGGCCTACGTCCTGATCGCGGTCGGCTTCGGTCTCTCCGGTGGGATCATCGGCAAGCTCAAGGGCAGCTCGTTCCTGCTGTGGTTCCTGATCTCCGGCGCCGTGCCGTTCCTCGGCCTGTTCGCCGCGATCGCCTACCGTGTCGAGCGCGACGAGCTGCGCCGCCAGTGCCCCAGCTGCGGGCGCGTAACCAAGATCTACGACGCGCTCTGCACGCGCTGCGGGACCGAGCTCGAGTTCCCCGACGTCGCGATCGCGCCCGAATCGTGGGTGCGAGTTGGACCTGATGGACACGCGTAGCTGGCCATAGCGCCGAAGGATCGATGGACACGCGGGCGGGCCATGGCGCCTAGCAGCGGGCTGGCCAGCAATCGTCAAGGCCTCGGTTCGGCTTCCCTAAGCAGGATTCGGCCGCCCTAACACGGTCGCTGTCATACGCTGTTCGCTGCGATGAGCACACGCGTGAAGACGGCGCCCGCGCCGGAGAGCTCTCCGCCCGCGCCGCAGGACTCGGCGCTGGCGCGCTGGATCCACCGCGCGGGCTTTGCCGACGAGCGGGATTTCGTGCTGCGCGTCGTGCAGCCGGCGCTCGTGGGCATGATCGACGGGACGGTCTCCTCGCTGGCGCCGATCTTCGCGGCGGCGATCGCGTCGGACTCGCACACGGCGCTGCTCGTCGGTTTCTCCACCGCGCTCGGCGCTGGGGTCAGCATGGGCTGGTCGGAGGCTCTGTCGGATACCGGCGAACAGACGGGTCGTGGCTCGGCGCTCGTGCGCGGCGCGATCACCGGCGGCATGACCACGCTCGGCGGCATCTTCCACACGCTGCCGTTCCTGATCTCGAACGTCGACAAAGCGCTGCTCGTGGCCGGCTGCGTGGTCGCCTTCGAGCTGTTCGCGATCGCGTGGGTCAGGCAGCGCTTCCTGGAAGTCTCGCTGCGCTCATCGCTGCTCGTGGTCACCGTCGGCGGCGCTATTGTCCTCGCAATAGGCATCGCAATCGGCTCCTCCTAGCGTTTCCAGCCGGTCGTAAGGCCGCTGGTACACTGACTTTTTCCGTAATTAAAAGGAAGGAGGCGGCGAGATGCGGGCTGTTGATGCCTTGATGGAATGTCTGAAGGCGGAGGGCGTGGACGTCGTCTTCGGCCTGCCCGGGGGTGCCAACCTGCCGACGTACGACGCGTTCGTCAACGGTGGCATCCGCCACATCCTCGTGCGCCACGAGGCCGGCGGCGGGCACGCGGCGGAGGGCTACGCGAAGGCGACCGGCAAGGTCGGCGTGGCGTTCGCGACGAGCGGTCCGGGCGCGACCAACCTGATCACGCCGATCTGCGACGCGATGATGGACTCGGTGCCGTGCGTGTTCATCACCGGCCAGGTGCGCACGGACCTGCTCGGCACCGACGGCTTCCAGGAGGCGGACACGATCGGCATCACGATGCCGGTGGTCAAGCACTCGTTCATGATCCAGCACCCGCAGGAACTTCCGCGGGCGATCCACGAGGCCTTCTACATCGCGCGCAGCGGCCGCCCCGGTCCGGTGCTGGTGGACTTCCCGTTGGACCTGTCGCGAGCTGAGATCGACTACGAGCCGGTGACCGACGTGCACCTGCCCGGCTACCAGCCGAAGATCGAGGGCAACCAGAAGCAGATCCGCCAGGCGGCGAAGGCGCTGGCGGCGTCGCAGCGCCCGGTCATCTACGCGGGCGGCGGCGTGGTCAACGCGAACGGCGCCGCCGAGCTGACCGAGTTTGCGGCATCCGACCGCTTTCCGGTGACGTGCACGCTGATGGGCCTCGGCGCGTTTCCGGCCACAGTGGAGGGGGCGGAAGGACGGGAGGGTGGGCTGGGGGACCCCAATCCCCAGTGGCTGGGGATGCTGGGGATGCACGGCACCCGCGCGGCCAACTACGCGATGGACGAGGCGGACCTGATCTGCGCGGTTGGCGCGCGCTTCGACGACCGCATCACGGGCAAGCTCTCGGAGTTCGCGCCGCGCGCGAAGTTCATCCACATCGACGTCGACCCGGCGGAGATCTCCAAGAACGTCCCCGCGCACATCCCGATCGTGGGCGACGCGCGCAACGTGCTCGCGAAGCTCGTGATCGAGTACCGCGCAATCGGCGCGGACCCGGCGCGGCTGGACGCGTGGTGGGCGCGGATCGATGGCTGGAAAGCCAAGTACCCGCTTGCCTACGAGGACACGACCGACACGGAGATCAAGCCGCAGTACATGATCCGCGCGCTGTACGAGGCCACCGGCGGCGAGGCGATCATCACCAGCGACGTCGGTCAGCACCAGATGTGGGCGGCGCAGCTGTATGACTTTCCCGCGCCGCGGCGCTGGATCAACTCGGGCGGCCTCGGCACGATGGGCTTCGGCCTGCCGGCCGCGATGGGCGCGGCCGTCGGCTGCCCCGATCGCCTCGTCTGCTGCGTCGCGGGCGACGGCTCGGTGCAGATGAACGCGCAGGAGCTCGCGACGTGCGCGCAGAACAACATCCCCATCAAGGTGTTCATCATGAACAACGGCTATCTCGGCATGGTCCGCCAGTGGCAGGAGCTGTTCTGGGACGGCAAATACAGCCACGTCGACATGGGCGAGTTCCCCGACTTCGTCAAGCTAGCGGAGGCCTACGGCGTGACCGGCATGCGCTTCACCGACAAGCACACGTTGGTGGATGACATCAAGCGCGCGATCGCCGTCGAGGGACCGGTGCTCGTCGACGTGCGCGTCACGCGCGAGGAGAACACCTACCCGATGATCCCCGCCGGCATGGCCGCGCGCGAGATGGTGGGGTGATCGTCATGGGTGAGCCAGGAACGAAGGAGCCTCTGAGTCTCGAGGAGCTGGAAGCCTCGACCAACATGCGCACGGGCCGCAAGCACGTGCTGTCGATCCTCGTCGAAAACAAGTCGGGGGTCCTCACGAGGATCGCCGGCCTGTTTGCCAGGCGCGGCTTCAACATCTCGACGCTGACCGTCGGGCCGACGGAGGACGTGCAGATCTCGCGGGTGACGCTGACGGTGGACGGCGCGCTGCATCCGATCGACCAGGTGACGAAGCAGCTGCACAAGCTGATCAACGTGCTGAAGATCCGCGACCTCGAGCCAGCGGACACGGTCGCCCGCGAGCTCGCCCTGTTCAAGGTCTCAGCCGACGGCACCCAGCGCGGCGAGCTGATGCAGATCGCCGAGATCTTTCGCGGCAAGGTCGTCGACGTGACCAAGCGCGCGGTCATCATCGAGGTGACGGGCACGACGGACAAGATCGAGGCGTTCGAGACGATGGTCCGCCCGTTTGGCCTGATCGAGATGATGCGCACGGGCGAGATCGCGATCTCGCGAGGGCGAACCGAGACCTAGCGTCGCGGGTCCGCTAGAGCGAGCGTGCGTACGGACCACGACTTCTTGGGAGGCGCGCTCGCGAGCCCCCTCCACGAACCAGCCGGCGCCGGCCGCCGCACTTTTGCGTTGAGCGCGGGTGACCGCGCGCGGCTGTCGGCGCGGTTGGCGCTCGCGGTGCGGCGCGCGCGCCGGGCGGGTGAGGGGGTGCTGGCGACGATCTCGCTGGCACTCGCGCGCGACGTCGACCCCTCGGCGGTCGTCTGTGCCTCGCGACGCCCCGGCGAGCGCTGGTTCGTGTTCGAGCAGCCCGACCGCGCTCGCGCCGCGCTGGCGGCATTGGGGGAGGCGACGAGCCTGCAGGCGTCGGGCGCGGAGCGCTTCGGCGCGGTCTCCGACCGCTGGCGGGCGCTGTCAGCGGCAGCCGTGTCCGCTCCGGGGGATGAGCCCGCTGGCTCGGGGGTGGGTGGGGGTCCGATTGCACTCGGCGGCTTCGCGTTCGCGCCCGACGGTGGCGCGGCGCCGCACTGGCGCGGCTTTGAGCCGGCGTCGCTGACGGTGCCAGAGGTCGCGCTCGTGCGCAGCGAGCGCCGTGGAGAGACGACGGTGCGGATGACGCTCGCCGCGCTGGCATGCCCCGACGATGTGCCCGAGGAGCTGCTCGCGCGCCTGGAGCGCCGCGTCGCGGAGCTGCACGAAGCCGCGCTGCCGCTGCTCGACCCAGCGCCGACCGGGCGCTTCCAGGTAGCCAGCGCGATGCCGCCCGAGCACTATGAGCAGGCGGTCGCGCGGGCCACCGAGCTGATCGCTGCGGGGGAGCTTGAGAAGATCGTGCTCGCGCGCGAAGTCCAGGTGCATGCGGGTGGGGGGGCTCCCATCTATGACCCGGCGGCCGTGTTCGGCGTGCTGCGCGAGGAGTTCCCGGCGTGCTTCGTGTTCTGCGTCGGTTATGGCGATGCCGCGCTGGTCGCCGCGAGCCCCGAGCTACTCGTGCGCCGCGAGGGCCATCGCGTCAGCACGCTCGCGCTCGCCGGCTCGACCCGCCGCAGCGCCGACCCAGCCGTCGACGGTCACCTCGGTGAGCAGCTGCTGCGCGATGTGAGCTACCGCGAGGAGCACGCGATCGTCGCGCGGCGGATCGAGCGTTTGCTGCGCCCGCACGCGATCTGGGTCACCGCCGCGCCCGAGCCCGAGCTCGTGAGGATCGCCAACATCCAGCACCTGGCAACGCCGATCCGCGCGCAGCTGGCGGCGCCGATCGACGCGCTCGAGCTGGCGGGGCTGATGCACCCGACGCCAGCGGTCGGCGGCGAGCCGCTGCGCTGCGCCGCGCCGCTGATCCCCGCGCTCGAGGGCCTCGACCGCGGCTGGTACGCCGGCCCCGTCGGCTGGACCGACGCGACCGGCGATGGCGAGTTCTGCGTTGCGCTGCGCTGCGCGCTGTTGCGCGGGAACGTCGCGCGCTGCTACGCCGGCAATGGCATCGTGCGAGGCTCGGACCCGGCGAGCGAGCTCGCCGAGACCGAGGTCAAGCTGCAGGCGCTGCTGCCGCTGCTCAGCGGATGAGGATCGGGGTGCTGTAGTTGGACACGTGCGCACCCGCCGGGACCTGAATCAGCGCGCGGTAGAGACCGCCCCTGTGAACCCGCACGACGCGGCTGAAGCTCGAAACGGTTGCGGTACCGGCTTTCACAGAGGTGCCGCCCTCGTTCACGGACCTGTGGCCGGGCACGAGCAGTTGGAAGCCAACGAGTGCGCCGGCCTCCGCCGGGGCGACCGTTCCGTACAGGCGCACGAGGCCCGGCCGGCCGGCTGAGCGCGCGTGGAAGCTGACCCGAACCGCCACGTTCTCGAGCACGACGGCGCTGAGCACTTCTGGGTTGCCGACCGTCGCGACACGCAGCTGCGCGCTTTCCAGCAGGCCGAGGAACGGGAACGAGAAGCCGCCGACGGTGTTCGTGACCTCCGGGTTGCCGACCGTCTTGAAGCCGCCCAGGTAGGGATAGGGATTGGCCTGCAGGACTATCTCGTGATTGGCGGAGCCCGTCCCGGACAGCGTGCCGGCGACCACGAAGGAGTCTCCGAATAGTACCGGGTCCGGGACGCCCGCGATGGCCACCGACAGTGGGATCTTCGGCGTCGTGAACGTGCGGTCGTTGCCCTTCGTCGTTCCCGCCGGGCTGGTGGCGACGATCCGGTAGTGGTAGGTGGTGAGCGGCTGCAGTCCGCTCACGGCCTGGCTCACCTTGATCGTGTTCGCCCCGTTCCCCGCCGGTGAGAGTGGCGTCTGGGAGCCGTAGCCGCGGGTGGGCCCATACTGGAAGACGTAGTTGGTTTCTCCTCCGCGAGGGTCGACCGAACCGTCGAGCGTCGCCGCGGAGTAGGTCACGTTCGCGGCGCCTCCGGTGCTGGCGCTCGGTGCGGCGGACGAAGCGGCCTGGGCCGTGGAGACGGGAAGCGCGAAGGCGAAGGCGAACGCCAGCGAGACGAGCAGGTGCTGGTAGCGAGACATGAAGACCTCCCCGAGCGCCTGCGGCCCCGCCTCGTGGCGTGCCGGATGGCGCTCATAACACTGCGATCAAAAGCAAGAACGACTACGGAGCCGGTGTCGCTCGAGGCATCGGCGGCCTGAGCTACGCCAGCACCTCCTGACGCTCGATCGCCGACTCGAGCCTCAAAGCGGCGAGCTCCAGGTCGGTCTCCCCGGGGGCGATATCGAGCGCCACGTGAACGTCTGGGCCAAAGGCGCTCATCATCAGCTCGGCAGCCGCGATCAGCGCTCTGGCCTGATGGACGCTCAACTCGACGTGGATCCTCTGATCGTTCACCGCCGCGCCTCGGCGTCCGGGCACGCGGCACAACGACCTGCGGCTACTGATCTGATATCGGACGAAACTTCGGGCACTCTGACCTCCGTCGGCTCGCTGGAGCAACGCCGGAAGTCAGCTCGTGATGCCGGCGAAAGGGGCCGACCGCAGTAATGCCCTCCACTGCGCAGCATAGCGCGAGCCGGAGCGCAGATGTCGAGCGCGTGCCTGACCCCGGTCAGTCGCGCGAGGGGGATGGCGCGAGCTCGTCCTCGTCGACGAGGTCGGTGGGAGCGAGGATGAACACCTCGCACATCAGATCGGGGTGCTGCTGGTTTCCGCTCATGAACCCGATCACCCGACGCCCGGTCGCCGCCTCGATGACCTCGCTGAAGCGACTGCGCATGACCTCCTGAAACTCCATGCGCTGCTGGATCACCGCGGTGCCGCGTCCGCCCTCGAGCAGCGTCTGCTCGACCCGCGAGAAGCCACCTCGTAGAACGCACACCACCAGGTCGTCCTCGTAGTAGGACTTCGCGCGGGTGGGGCCGCGCCCATAGAACTCCTTCAGCAGCGCGACCATTCCATCGGAGATGGCCGTGAGCACGTCCCCATGGGTGCTCAGTGTTCGGTCCTGGTTCATCTGTGGCGCGGCGGGTCGCTGGATATTGTCGGCGATCATAGCCATATGGCGCTACGGTGAGAGGCGAACGCTCGTCGGGTCATCGCCCTTCGCCTCGCGCGCGAACCCGACCCGGAGGACGAAGAGAGAAGGCCAGCATGTCGGCCACATGGGGTCGCCGTCCGCTGAGTGGCGATGAACTGCTGTTCGCGATCACCGAAGCGATGGTCGTGTTGCATCAGCGCTACTACCACCGCACGCCCGTCAGCGCCAAGACCCAGATGCTCGGCGACGACCTGCTCGCCTGCGTGCTCGGCGGCGTCTACACCGACGTCGAGAAGACGATGATCGAGCTGCAGCGCTCCACCGTCGTGCAGGAGACGCGCAGCGCCTTCCAGACCGCGATGCAGCAGAAGTTCATCGACCAGGTGGAGCAGCTCTCCGGTCGCGACGTGCTCGCTTTTATCTCCAACCATCACGTCGGCCCCGACATGGAGATCGAGCTGTTCATGCTCGCGCCCCTGGCCTGACCGATCGAGTGTCAGACCGCGAGCGCTCGCGAGACGGCGCTCCAGAGGCCGCGGTGCAGCTCCACGTTGCGCACGCGATCGCTGTGCACGTGCACGATCGTGGCGCTGGCCTCGGGGGCGAGCGCGCGCTCCAGTGCCGCGCGCAGCTCGGAGGTCGTGCCGACCCGCTCGTGCGCGAGCCCATAGAGCGCCGCGGCCTTCGCGAAGTCGAGACCCGTGGGCGTGGCGATGTGGCGCGTGTACACGTCCTCGCCGCCCGACGCGGCGTTGGATCCGTCCGAGTCTCTCGCGCGGCCCGTGCGAGCATCGGGCACGCGCGCCATGCTCGCGCCCGAGACCGCCAGGAAGTCGAAGATCCCGCCGCCGGCGTTGTCGAGCAGCACGATCGTCAGCTTCAGGCCGAGTCGCGTCGCGGCGAGCAGGCCGCCGATGTCATATGCGAGCGCGACGTCGCCGATCAGCAGCACGACCGGGCCGGGAGCGTCGGCCGCTGCGCCGAATGCCGAGGACACGGTGCCGTCGATGCCGTTGGCGCCGCGGTTGCACAGCACACGCGGTGGGTCCGCGCGCACGGGCCAGAACGTCTCGATGTCGCGCACCGGCATCGAGGAGGCGACGAACAGCGTCGCGCGCGCGGGCAGCAGCACGCCCAACTCGGCCGCCACCGCCGGCTCTGAGAGCTCGCCGGCGAGGGCTCCGGTGATCGCCTCCGCCGCGCGCCCGTCGGCGCTTCGCCAGCTCGCGAGCCAATCCTCATCCGTAGCCGTGCGCGGCGGGTCCTCGCCGGCAAGGCACGCGGACAGCCACGCGAGTGCCGCGGCCGGCTCGAGCGCGAGCGAGTCGCTCAGCACCGACGCGGGATCCTGCCACGCGCCCTCGGGATCGAGCGCGACCTGCCGTGCCTCGCCCAGCCCCGCCAGCCAGCCGCGCAGGGGCTTGGACACAGGCAGATCGCCCACCCGCAGGACGAGGTCGGGCGTCATCGACATGGCGAAGGCCTCGTCGCGCAAAAGCGCGTCGTAGTGCGCGATTGCGCCATTGCCACGGCGCGCGCCCGACAGCGGATCGGCAAGCAGCGGCCAGCCCGCGGCCTGGGCGAATGCGCTCGCCGCGCCCCCGAGATCGGTGTGGCGCTCATGGCGTCCGGCGACGAGCACGCCGCGGCGCGCAGCGGCCACCAGATCCAGCAGCGTCGCGCCCGGCGCGGGCGGTACCTGGGCGGCGTGCGCCGCTCTGCCCGCGTCGATCCGCGGATGCGCCGCCCGCGCCTGCGTGCGGCGCACGTATGGCGCGCCATCGCTGCGCCCCGTGTCGTCCTCGGGCAGCTGCTCCTCGCTCACGAGCGGCTCGCGCAGCGGGAAGTTCAGGTGCACGGCGCCGGGGCCGCCCTCCAGCGCCGTCCAGTAGGCGCGGCACGCGAGCGTGCGCATCCAGCGCAGCTGCGCCGCGCCCGCCTCGTGCACGCCGACCTCGAAGAACCACTTGGCGGCGCCGCCGAACAGCTTCAGCTGGTCGATCGCCTGCCCGGCGCCGTTCTCGCGCAGCTCCGCCGGGCGGTCCGCGGTGAGCAGCAGCAGCGGCACGCGCGCCTCGTGCGCCTCGATCGCGGCCGGCAACAGCTCGGCGGCGGCCGTGCCCGATGTGCACGCGACCGCGACGGGCAGGCCCGAGGCCTTCGCCAGCCCGAGCGCGAAGAACCCCGCGCAGCGCTCGTCCACGTGCGAGAAGCAGCGCACGCGCGGCTCGCGCGCGAGCGACAGCACCAGCGGCGCGCTGCGCGAGCCGGGCGAGGTGCACGCCGCGCGCATGCCGCAGCGCGCGAGCTCGTCCACGAACGCCCGCAGCAGCGAGTACATGTCGGTGGTGGGGGTCATCGGTCGTAGGATCCGCAGATGCCGGAGAGCGTCGTCCTGCTGCACGGGTTCAGCGGCACCCATCGCGCCTGGGACGGCGTGATCGCGGCGCTCGATCGCGAACGCTACCGACCGCTGGCGCTCGACCTGCCCGGGCACGGCGCGGCGGCCGGCGCCAAGCGCCCGATCACGTTCGCCGGATGCGTCGCCGACGTGCTCGCGCGCAGCCCCGAGCGCTTCACCTTGTGTGGGTACTCGATGGGCGGACGCATCGCTCTGCACGTGGCGCTCGCGGCTCCCGAGCGGGTGGCTCGGCTGGTGCTCGTCTCCTGCAGCGCGGGCATCTCCGACGACGTTGAGCGGGCGCGGCGGCGGCGGGCGGACGGGGCGCTCGCCGACGAGCTGGAACGGATCCCGTTCGAGGATTTCATCGAGCGCTGGCGCTCGCAGGCGCTGTTCGCCTCAGAGCCGCCCGAGGTCGGCGCGCTGGCGCGCGAGGATCAGCGCCGCAACCGCCCGGACGCGCTCGCGGCGGTACTGCGTGGAATCGGCACCGGTGAGATGCGACCGCTGTGGGATCGCCTGGGCGAGCTCGGCATGCCGGTCACGGTGCTCGTCGGCGAGCGCGACGTGAAGTTCCGTGCGCTGGGGGCCCGGACGGTCGAGCTGCTGCCCGACGCCGAGCTGCTTGTGCTCGCCGGTGGCCACGGGCTGGCGCTCGAGAATCCACGGGACGTGGCCCACGCGCTTGCCGCCGGGGCAGCGATGCGCCGATCGTCGGGACCTCGCTAGAACGGCTCGACGCCGAGGCCGGGCGCGAGCGGAACGGCGATCGCCCCGTCACGGGCGCTCAACGGGCTGTGGAGGTCGGCGAACATGTCGAGCGTGGCCAGCCCGCAGGGCGGCATCGGCCCGCGCGAGGCCAGCGCGGCGGCAGCGTGCAGCGCCGCCGCCACGCCGAGAGGCCCGTCGAGCGTCGAGGCCAGGTAGACCTCGGCGCCGGTGGCCCGCACGAGCGCCGCTGCCGCCAGCAGGCCGCCGATGCCGCCGCACCTGGAGATCTTCAGGCAGACCGCGTCGGCGACGCCTGCCGTCAGGGCTCCATGCTCGCCGGCGGTCTCGTCGATCGAGACCCGCACCGCCACCCGCGCGCGTATCTCGCGCACGGCGTGCAGCCCGTGCGCCGGCTCCTCCACCAGCTCGAGGCCGGCGGGGGAGAGCGCCTCGATCGCGGCGACCGCCTGCTCGACGCTCCACGCGCCGTTGGCGTCAAGGCGCAGCGCCACCCGCGGGCCGGCGGCGGCACGGGTGGCGGCCACGCGAGCGGCGTCGTCGCCGACGCCGACCTTCAGCTTCAGGCAGCCGAAGCCGGCGCGCACGGCCGCGGCCGCCTGCTCGGCCGCGCCCGCCCGGTCGAGCGCTGACAGCGTCGCGTTGACGGGCACGTGCGTCGCCGCGTCATCGCTCAGCAGCGCCGCGACCGGCTTGCCCGCGCGACGCCCGGCGCGGTCCCACAGGGCAAGGTCGATCGCCGCGAGCGCCTGGGGAAGATCCTCCACCGCGCGACACGCTTCGATCAGCTGCGCGCCGCCCAGGCCCTTGGATGCGCCCAGCACGGGCGCATAGCGCTCGAGCGCATCCTGCACGCGCGCGATGCTCACCCCGTCATAGGCCTCCAGCGGTGCGGCTTCGCCGTAGCCGCGCACGCCGTCCTCGTCGCTCAGCGCCACCAGCACGAGCTCCCGCTCGCCGACGGCGCCGTAGGAGCTCTCGAGCGGCGTGCGCAGCCTCAGCACCCGGCGCTCGAGCTCGAGCTTCATCCGCCGATGCCGCCGCTCGCGAGGATGCCCGCCGCGAACAGCAGGCAGAAGGCGAGCTGCAGCGCCCCCGTGCGCGCCAGCGCGGCGTTGAGCGCTGGACCGTCGGTGCGCGTGCGCACCACGCGCACGAGTCCCAGCGCCAGCGGTATCACCGCCCATGGCAAGAGCAGCCAGGCGCTCATCGACCCGAAGGCCCACGGTAGCGGCGCGGTCACGAACGCGACCGCCACCATCGCCGAGTACAGCGTCTGCGTGCGCGCGCGGCCCAGGCGCACCGCCAGCGTGCGCTTGCCGGCGCGGCGGTCGGTCTCCAGGTCGCGGACGTTGTTGACCACCAGGATCGCGCTCGCCAGCAGACCGACCGGCACCGCGCACACGAACGCCTGCCACGGCAGCTGCTGCACCTGCACGAAGTAGGAGCCGGTCACCGCCACGACGCCGAAGAACAGGAACACGAACACCTCGCCCAGGCCCTCGTAGCCGTACGGGCGCGGCCCGCCGGTGTAGAGCACGCCGGCGAGGATCGACGCGGCGCCGACCGCCAACAGCTCTGGTCCGGCGACCGCGACCAGGTAGGCGCCGCAGGCGACCGCCAGCCCGAACGTCACATACGTCGCCAGCAGCACCTGGCTGGGGGGCACGAGCCCGCCGGCCGTGACCCTGACCGGGCCGAGGCGGTCCTCGGTGTCCGCTCCCCGGCGCGCGTCGGAGTAGTCGTTTGAGAGGTTGGTGCCGACCTGGATGAACACGGCGCCAAATAGCGCCGCGACGAACGCGAGCGGGTGGAAGTGATCGGCTCCGAGCGCGAGCGAGGTGCCCACGAGCACAGGCGCCACCGCCGCGGGCAGCGTGCGCACGCGCGCCGCCATCACCCAGATGCGAACTGCGCTCACGGGGCTGCGCTCACGCCGTCAGGCTCGCTTCGGGAACCGCGAGAAGTCCGGCTTGCGCTTCTCGCGGTAGGCGTCCCTGCCCTCCTGTCCCTCCTCGCTGCCGTAGAACAGCAGGTTCGCGTCGTGCGCGAGCTGCTGAATCCCCGTCAGCCCGTCTTCGGCCGCGTTGAAGCTCGCCTTCAGCAGCCGCAGCGCGAACGGAGAGAGGGCGAGCATCTCCTCACACCACTGAACCGTCTCCTGCTCCAGGCGCTCGAGCGGCACGACCGTGTTCACCATCCCCATCTCGAGCGCCTGTTGCGCGGTGTACTGGCGGCACAGGAACCAGATCTCCTTGGCCTTCTTCGGCCCCACCAGGTTCGCCAGCAGGCCCGCGCCGAAGCCGCCGTCGAACGAGCCGACCTTCGGGCCGACCTGACCGAAGCGCGCGTTGTCGGCGGCGATCGTCAGGTCGCACACGAGATGCAGCACGTGCCCGCCGCCGATCGCATAGCCCGCGACCATCGCCACGACCGGCTTTGGCAGCCTGCGGATCTGCACGTGCAGGTCGGTGACGTGAAAGCGCCCGGGGCGGGTGCGATCCGGATCACCGGCCCCGTCGTCGCTCAGGTAGCCGGAGTCGCCGCGCACGCGCTGGTCGCCGCCGGAGCAGAACGCGTCCTCGCCTTCGCCGGTGAGGACGATCACGCCGATCTCGGGGTCCTCGCGGGCGTCCTCGAGCGCACGCGAGATCTCGATGATCGTGCGTGGGCGAAACGCGTTTCTGACCTCCGGGCGGGCGATCGTGATCTTTGCGATCCCCGCATGCGGCAAGGCGGACTTCTCATAGCGGATGTCGGTTAGCTCGCCCTGCGCGGGCGCGCTCGATGCGATCCAGGTGGTGCTCATCGCGCGAAGGCTAGCCTGTGCGGCATGCAGGTCGAGGCATGGCTCGCCCGCGCCGCCGCCGCGCGGCCCGAACAGACGGCGCTCCAGACGCCCCGGGGGGACTGGTCCTACGCCCGGCTGCACGACGCCGCGCGCTTCGCTGCCGGGGAGCTGGCCGCACGCGGCGCCGCTCCGGGGGCACGCGTGGCGATCGCGTTGCCCGCCGGCCTCGACTTCGCCCAGGCGTTGCACGCGTGCCTGCTGATGGGCGCGGTCGCCGTGCCCGTGGACCTGCGTCTGTCCGCGTCCGAGCGCGCGCGGATCGCCGACGGCGCCGCGGTGCTCGTCGGCGAGCCGCTGGGCGAGGGGCCGGCGCCGGATGTGCGCATGCCGACGTACACGCACGAGCTCGACGCGACCGCGGTCGTGATCCACACCTCGGGCACCACCACCGCGCCGCGGCCGGTCGAGCTGACGTACGGCAACTTCCTGTGGAGCGCGCTCGGCTCGGCCGTCGCGCTCGGGCTCGATCCCGAGGAGCGCTGGCTGTGCGCGCTGCCGCTCTCGCACGTGGGCGGGCTCTCGATCCTGCTGCGCTCGGCGATCTATGCGACGACGGCGCTCGTGCACGAGCGCTTCGAGACAGACCGCGTGCTGCGGACGCTCCAGGAGGGCGAGGCGACGCTCGTGAGCCTCGTGGCGACCACGCTCACACGCCTGCTCGACGCGGGCCTGCGGCGCCCGCCGGCGCTGCGCTGCGCGCTGACCGGCGGCGGCCCCGTGCCCGCGGCGCTGCTCGCGCGCGCCCACGACGCCCGCGTGCCGGTCAGCCTCACCTATGGCCTGACCGAGAGCTGCTCGCAGGCGACCACGACGCCCATCGCGGCGATCGGCGGCGGCCCGTCGAGCGCCGGCCCGCCGCTGTTCTGCACCCGGGTCCAGATCGCCGAGGACGGAGAGATCCTCGTCGGCGGGCCGACGGTGGCGCCGAACGCGATCGCCGCCGACGGCTGGCTGCACACGGGCGACCTTGGCGCGCTCGACGAACGCGGCCGCCTGAGCGTGACCGGGCGCAAGGCCGACACGATCGTCAGCGGCGGCGAGAACGTCGCGCCGGCGGAGGTCGAGGCGGTGCTGGAAGCGCACCCGCAGGTACTCGAGGCGGCGGTGCTCGGGCGCGTGGACGCGCAATGGGGCGAGACCGTGACGGCGATCGTCGTCACGCGCACCGGCGAGCAGCTCGATGTCGAGGAGCTGCGCGCGCACTGCGCCGGCGCGCTCGCGTCCTACAAGGTGCCCAAGCGCTTCCTCGCCACAGCCGAGCCGCTGCCGCGCACGCGCTCGGGCAAGCTGCTGCGCCGGGAGCTGCGATCGCGATGAGCTTCGACGCGGAGGCATACCGGCAGGCGAGCCTGGAGGCCTGGGAAGAGGCGGCGAGTGGCTGGGTTCGCCAGCAGGCGCAGCTGCGTGCGTTCGCGGCGCCGGTGTCGCACTGGCTGATCGACGCGGTCGCGCCGCAGCCGGGGGAACGCTTGCTGGAACTGGCCGCCGGTCTCGGTGAGACGGCGATGCTCGCCGCCGAACTGGTGGCGCCGCATGGCGGCGTGATCGTCTCAGACCAGGCCGAGGCGATGCTCGAAGGCGCGCGGACGCGAGCGATCGCGCTCGGGCTCGCGAACGTCGAGTTCCAGGTGCTGAACGCCGAATGGATCGACCTACCGGTGGCGAGCGTCGATGTGGTGTTGTGCCGGTGGGGCTACATGCTGATGGCCGATCCCGCCGCTGCGCTCGCCGAGACGCGGCGCGTTCTGCGCCCGGGAGGGCGCGTGGCGCTCGCGGCGTGGGACTCGCTCGCGCGCAATCCATGGGCGCAGCTGCCGGCGATCGAGCTGATCGAGCGCGGCTTGACCCCACGACCGGACCCCGACGCCGAACCGCCGCCCGGGCCGTTCGCGCTGGCTGCGCCGGGACGCATCCAGGAGCTGCTCGACGACGCCGGCTTCGTCGAGGCGCGGGTCGAGGCGCTCGAGCTCGTGCGCCGTCACACGAGCTTCGCGGAGCTGTGGGAGACGACGCTCGACCTCTCGCGCGGCTTCCACGACGCGGTGCTCTCGCGCCCGGCGCCCGAGATCGCGGAGATCGAAGCGTCGCTTGCGCAGCGCTTCGCGCCGTACACCGCCGCCGACGGCACGCTGGAGATTCCCGCGCGCACATTGGTGGCATCGGCCAGCGCGTGAGCGCACGTTTCGCGCGGGCGCGGGATCCGACAGCCGCGGGAAGTTGGATAGCCTGCGGCCAATGATCTACGACGACGAAGCAGACCTCACGCTCCTCGACGGCAAGACCGTCGCAATCATCGGCTACGGCTCTCAGGGCCACGCGCACGCGCTCAACCTGAAGGACTCGGGGGTGAATGTCGTCGTCGGGCTGCGCGAGGACTCGGCCTCGGTCGCCAAGGCGCGCGAGGCGGGCCTCGAGGTGCTGCCGGTCGTCGAGGCCGCCAGTCGCGGCGATCTGGTGATGATCCTGCTCCCCGACGAGCTGCACCGCGCAGTGTGGGAAGCGGAGATCCGCGACGGCATCGCGCCGGGCAACGCGCTGCTGTTCGGCCACGGCTTCTCGATTCACTACAAGGAGATCGAGCCGCCGGCGGGCGTGGACGTGACGATGGTCGCGCCCAAGGGCCCCGGCCACCTCGTGCGCCGCCAGTTCACCGAAGGCAGCGGCGTCCCGGGGCTCGTGGCGGTCGAGCAGGACGCGACCGGCAACGCGCGGGCGCTCGCGCTCGCCTATGCCAAGGGCATCGGCTGCACGCGCGGCGGGGTGATCGAGACGAGCTTCAAGGACGAGACCGAGACGGACCTGTTCGGCGAGCAGGCGGTGCTCTGCGGCGGCGCCTCCGAGCTCGTGCAGGCAGGCTTCGAGACGCTCGTGCAGGCGGGCTACGACCCTGAGATGGCCTACTTCGAGTGCCTGCACGAGCTCAAGCTGATCGTCGATCTGATGCACGAGAAGGGCCTGGCGGGGATGCGCTATTCGATCTCCAACACCGCCGAGTACGGCGACTACACGCGCGGCAAGCGCGTGATCACCGAGGAGACGCGCGCGGCGATGCGCCAGATCCTCAAGGAGATCCAGGACGGCGATTTCGCGCGCGAGTGGATCGCCGAGAACCGCGCCGGCCAGGAGAGCTTCAAGCGCATGCGCGCCGAACAGGCCGATACGCAGGTCGAGCACGTGGGCGCGGAGCTGCGCTCGCACATGGACTGGATCAAGCCGGCCTTCTGAGCGGCCGATCGGCGCTCCACGGTGCTCGCCTATATCTCCTGGCATCGCCCGGCGCCGGAAGTCGCTACGGACGCGTACGAGCGCGCGCTGGAGCAGTTCCATCGCTCGCTCGCGCATCAGGCTCCCAGCGGCTTTCGCGGCTCGGGGACGTTTCGCGTGCCGGAGCTGCCGTGGCTCGCATCGGCGCCGGGCTCGGTGGACGTGGGCGGCTATGAAGACTGGTATCTCCTGGCGGACTGGGCCGCGCTGGGTGTTCTCGAGGAGGCGGCGGTCTCGCATGAACACGCCGGCGCCCACGACAAGATCGCCTCGCTCGCGGGGATCTCCACCGGAGCCGTCTATCGCTTCCTGGAGGGCTATGCGGGGCTGGACGAAGGTCGCGTGGCTGTGTGGGTGGCGCGCTCGGCCGGACACGAACACCCCTCGCTCTCGGCGCTGCTCGGCGACGGTATGGACCCCGCGGCGGACGGGCTCTGGCGCCGCTGCCTGGGGCTTGGTCCCGCGCCGGAGTTCTGCCTGCTCGCCTCCGAGGCCTCGGCGGGCGTCGCGCCGACGCGACTGCCGAAGGGCTGGACGGCCACGGTGCTCGGGCGCGAGGCGCTGTGGCATGGCTGAGGAGGTCATGGGCGCTGAGCTGGCGAGCGGGGAGTTCAAACGCCAGGACAGCCGCTTTCGCGAGTGGATCGGGGGCGAGCGCGAGGGCGATGTGCAGCGACCGCGTGTGCGCCCAGCCGCGGCGGCGCTGGCACCGGAGCCGGGCCGCTACCACCTGTACGTGTCGCTCGCGTGCCCGTGGTGTCACCGCACGGCGATCCTGCGTGAGCTCGCGGGCCTGCAGGAGGCGATCGGGATCTCCTACCTCGCACCGTTCCGCGACGAGCGCGGCTGGGCGTTCAGCGGCGAGCGCTTCGGCGACGGCCCGGGGGGCGAGTACACGGACACGCTGCACGGTTGGAGCTTCATGAGCGAGGCCTACTTCCTCACCGACCCGGGCTTTCGCGGGCGGGTCACCGTGCCCGTGCTGTGGGACACGCTGAGCGGGCGGATCGTCAACAACGAGTCGAGCGACATCATCCGCATGATCGGCCGCGCGGACTCGCTCGGCGGGCTCGGGCGCGGGGCCGAGCTCGAGCTCTATCCGCAGTCGCTGCGCGCGGAGATCGACGCGATCAACGAACGCGTCTACGACACGGTCAACAACGGCGTCTACCGCGCCGGCTTCGCCCGCCGCCAGAGCGCCTACGAGCGCGCGTTCGCGGAGCTGTTCGACAGCTTCGCGTGGCTGGAGGGCCTGCTCGAGTCGCGGCGCTATCTCCTGGGCGAGCGCCCGACGGAGGCCGACTGGCGGCTGTTCCCGACGCTCGTGCGCTTCGACGAGGTCTACAACGTGCACTTCCGCTGCAACTACCGACGGCTCGTCGACTACCCCAACCTGTGGCGCTACGCGCGCGAGCTCTACCAGCTGCCGGGCGTCGCGGCGACGGTCGCGATGGAGCAGATCAAGCGCCACTACTACACCACGCACGACGAGCTCAACCCCAAGCACATCATCCCTGTCGGCCCGGGCTATGACTGGTCCGATCGCGCCGGGATCGACGCCCCCGTCGCGGCGTCATAGGGCCTGGCGACAGGCTGTTGGAGACATCCGCGTACATCTGCGGCCGGTCTCCGAGCCGTCCGCGGGCGTGCATCGTCAGCGCGCGCGAGGTCCGCTAGACTCGCGTTCATCGTCGCGACTGGCGCTCGGGTGGAGCTCACCACCGGGGAGCGACGATCGAGCACCGCCGCGCGCCTGGGCACCTCACAGCACCGACGATTACCCTCGAGGTCCGAACGCAGCGAGGAGCCCAAATGACGACGAGCCCCATGACAGAGACAACGCCGCTGGTCATCCCCGACGAGCTGAGACCCGTGGACGGGCGCTTCGGCTGCGGGCCCTCGAAGGTGCGCCCTCAGGCGCTCGCGCGGCTCGCCGGCGAGGGCGCGGCGGTGATGGGCACCTCGCACCGCCAGAAGCCGGTGAAGGCGCTCGTCGGCGAGATCCGCGCCGGCCTGCGCAACCTGTTCTCCGCCCCCGATGGCTACGAGGTCGCGCTTGGCAACGGCGGCGCGACGGCCTTCTGGGACGCGGCGGCGTTCGGCCTGGTCGAGCGCCGTGCGGCACACCTGACCTACGGCGAGTTCTCGCAGAAGTTCGCGACGGTGACCGCCGGCGCGCCGTTCCTGGAGGACCCCGTGAAGATCGCGGCGGAGGCGGGCGACGCGCCCGATCCGGCCGGTCTCGGGTCGGCCGCCGCCGAGGCCGGCGCGGACGCGCTGGCGTGGGCGCACAACGAGACGTCCACCGGCGTGATGGTCCCCGTGCTCCGCCCGCAGGGCGCCCGTGAGGCGCTCGTGCTGATCGACGCGACATCCGGCGCGGGCGGCCTGCCGGTGGACGTGTCTGAGACCGACGCCTACTACTTCGCTCCGCAGAAGAGCTTCGCCGCCGACGGCGGGCTGTGGCTGGCGCTGCTGAGCCCGGCCGCGCAGGAGCGGATCGCGGCGCTGCACGCCTCCGATCGCTGGATCCCCGAGTTCCTGTCGCTGCACACGGCCCTGGAGAACTCGGTCAAGGATCAGACCTACAACACGCCGGCGGTGGCGACGCTGTTCCTGCTGGCAGAGGAGATCCGCTGGATGCTCGACGGCGGCGGGCTGGAATGGTGCGCGGCACGCACGCGCGCGTCCTCCGAGCACCTCTACGGGTGGGCCGAGCACACGTCCTACACGACCCCGTTCGTCGCCGACCCGGCCAAGCGCTCGCTGGTCGTCGGGACGATCGACTTCGCGGAGGACGTCGACGCGGCCGCTGTCGCCTCGACGCTGCGCGCGAACGGCATCGTCGACGTCGAGCCCTACCGCAAGCTCGGGCGCAACCAATTGCGGATCGGCATGTTCCCCGCGATCGACAGCGCCGACGTGCAGGCGCTCACCGCCTGCATCGAGTGGGTCGTCGAGAGGCTGGGGCAGTGAGCGCCGCGACGCCGGAGACGGCCGCCGAGCGGAGCGCGAACGGCGCCCGACCGCGGGTGCTCGTCAAGGAGAAGATCGGCGACTCGGGCGTGGCGCTGCTGCGCGAGCACTTCGACGTGGAGCTGGGGGTCGATTGGGACGCGGAGCAGCTGGCCGCGCGCATCGGCGACTACGAGGGCATCGTGATCCGCTCGGCGACGAAGCTGACGGCGGAGCTGATCGAGCGTGCGGTGAGCCTGCAGGTGATCGGCCGCGCGGGCGTCGGCGTGGACAACGTCGACGTCGAGGCGGCGACCAAGCGTGGGATCGTGGTCGCCAACGCGCCGGAGTCGAACGTCGTGACCGCGGCGGAGCACACGATGGCGCTGCTGCTGGCGCTGGCGCGCAACATCCCGCAGGCGTACGCGTCGCTGGTCGCCGGCAAATGGGATCGCTCGAAGTTCTCGGGCGTCGAGCTGTACGAGAAGACGCTGGGGATCGTCGGCTTCGGGCGCATCGGCCAGCTGGTCGCCCAGCGCGCGCGCGGCTTTGGCATGCGCGTGATCGCGTTCGACCCGTTCGTCAGCGCCGATCGCTATCGCGAGCTGGCGGTCGAGAAGGCCGACGGCGCCGAGGACATCTACGCGCAGGCGGACTTCATCACGATCCACCTGCCCAAGACGCCCGAGACCGAAGGCTTCATCGACGCGGCGGCGTTCGCGAAGATGCGCGAGGGCGTGCGCGTGCTGAACGTCGCGCGCGGCGGGCTGATCGACGAGGACGCGCTGAAGGACGCGCTCGACTCCGGCAAGGTCGCGGGCGCGGCGATCGACGTGTTCAAGAGCGAGCCGATGACCGAGCACCCGCTGTTCGCTTACGCCAACGTCGTCGTCACCCCGCACCTGGGGGCGTCCACAGCCGAGGCGACCGACCGCGCCGGCTATCAGAGCGCCGAGCAGGTCGTCGCGGCGCTGACCGGCGGCGTCGTCTCAACGGCGGTCAACATCCCGGCGGTCGGGGCCGAGGACATGGAGATGCTCGGGCCGTTCCTGCCGCTGGCCAGGCAGCTGGGGCGCCTGGCGATGGAGCTCGCCGAGGGCAGCTCGGTGGAGCGGATCGAGGCCGCGTTCCTCGGGCGGATCGCCGACTTCGACACGCGCCTGCTCGGGCTCGCGGTGATCGTCGGCGCGCTGCAGGGGCGTACGGAGGAGCAGGTGAACCTCGTCAACGCGCCGACGATGGCCCAGCAGCGGGGGATCGTCTTCGAGGAGAAGGTCGTCTCCGAGGCGCAGGACTTCAACGAGCTGATCCGCGTGACTGTGGTGGCCGGTTCGGAGCGCGTGGCGGTCGCCGGCACCGGCATCGGTCCCAACCGCGTGGCGCACCTCGTCGAGGTGCAGGGCCGGCGGCTGACGATCGAGCTCGAGCCCTACGTGACGGTGTTCCGCTACGAGGACCTGCCGGGGATGATCGGGCGCGTCGGCACGATCTTCGGCTCGCACGGCATCAACATCTCCTCGGCGGCGGTTGGCCATACGCCCGACGGGGGCGCCGACGGGGGCGACCGGCGCCTGGCGGCGATGGTCGTCACCACCGATGCGCAGGTGTCTCGCGAGGTCGTGCAGGAGATCGTCGCCTCTGAGGGGTTCGTAGACGGCTGGTCGGTGGATCTCGGCTGAGGCAGCCGGCTGGCGGGATCGAGTAGGCTCGCCGTAGATGAGGGCAGTGGTGATCACCAAGCATGGCGGACCGGGCGTGCTGCAGGTCCAGGAGCGCCCCGATCCCGAGCTGGGCCCGGGCCAGGTGCGGATCGACGTGGCCGCGGCGGGGATCAACTTCGCGGACGTGATGGCGCGTATGGGGCTGTATCCCGACGCGCCGAAGACGCCGTGCGTCGTCGGCTACGAGGTCGCGGGCACGATCATCGAGTTGGGGGAGGGTGCATCGACTCCTGCCCACCCTCTGAGCGTGGGACAGCGCGTGTTCGTGAGCACCTTCTTCGGCGGCTACGCCTCCCAGGTGGTGGTCGCGGCCGTCGACGTGTTCCCGCTGCCGGAGGAGTTGAGCTTCGAGCAGGGGGCGGCGATCCCGGTCAACTACGGCACAGCGTGGGCGGGCCTGGTCGGCTACGGCAACCTGCAGCCGGGGGAGCGCGTGCTGATCCACTCGGCCGGGGGAGGCGTCGGTATCGCGGCGACTCAGATCGCCAAGCGTGAGGGCGCCGAGGTGTACGGGACGGCCTCGCCGGGCAAGCACGCCCGCTGCATCGAGCTGGGTGTCGACCACGCGCTGGACTACACCAAGCCCGGCTGGGAGCGCGGTCTGCCGAAGTTCGACGTGATCATGGACGCGGTCGGCGGCGCGAGCTTCCGGCGCAGCTACTCGATGCTGCGCCCTGGTGGGCGTTTGGTGGCGTTCGGCGCCTCCGCGGTCGTCTCCGGCCAGCGCAGAAACGTCGTGACGGCGCTGCGCGCGGTCGTGCGAATGCCGCGTTTCAACATGATCAAGCAGATGTCGGAATCGAAGGCCGTCATCGGCCTGAACATGCTGACGCTGATGAAGGACCGCGGATCGATCGAGCCGTGGGTCGCGCCCCTGCGCGCGCTGCTCGACGACGGCACGGTCAAGCCGGTGGTGGCGGGCGCGTTCAGCTTCGAGGAGGCGGGCGCGGCGCAGAACATGATCACCGAGCGGCGCAACGTCGGCAAGGTCGTGCTCGTACCCTGAGGCGTGCCGTCGTGCCGTCGTGCGGCACGCTCGAGTCGCCGTTTTGAGCGCGCGCGTTTCTCTCTGGACCGTCGGGCGCGTTTCTCCGCAAAACGCTAGACAGAAACAAACACGCGCGGCATATGTTGCCCTGGAGGCGTCGCGGCGGGGCTCGACGTTCGGATCCTTGAAAGGGCTCTGGGCCGTGTGATAGACAGCGCCTCGGCCGAAGCACCAAAGGGACCGGCGCCGGACATCTCTGACCTAAATGACGAGCGTCCGGCGCCGGCCGGCCAACCCTCGCCGGCCGAGGCCGGCAGAGTCACTCAATCGTACCGAGATGCGGGTCAGCCCATGCTAATCTGCGGTTGCACATGTCGTTCCAGCTCTCGCTTCTCTCTCTTCTCCTGCCTGCGCCCGCTAGGGTGCTCCCCCCTCGGGGGGAATAGCGCGTGGCGGCCGCGTAGCCGCATACCCAGCAGAGAGGAACGGCAAGCGAGATAGAGAAGGAGTACGAACGACATGAGCACTCAGGACGGCCACAGTGGCGCGGGCCCCCAGCCGGGCCGCAGCGAGGCGGACCGCGTCAAGATCTTCGACACGACGCTGCGAGACGGCGAGCAGTCGCCGGGGATCTCGCTGAACAAGCAGGAAAAGCTCGAGATCGCCCATCAGCTGGCGCGCCTCGGCGTGGATGTGATCGAGGCGGGCTTCCCGATCACCTCGCCGGGCGACTTCGAGTCGGTGCAGGCGATCGCGCGCGCAGATTTGAGCCCCACCCACCCGGTCATCTGTGGCCTGGCGCGGACGAGCAAGCAGGACATCGAGGCGGCGTGGCAGGCGGTGAGAGACAGCGAGCGTCCGCGCATCCACATGTTCCTGGCGACGAGCGACATCCACATCGAGCGCAAGCTGCAGACGACGCGCGAGGACGTCAAGGGCCAGGTGCGCGCGGCGGTGGCGCAGGCGCGCGAATACACCGATGACGTGGAGTTCTCACCCGAGGACGGCTCGCGCTCGGACATCGAGTTCATGGCGGAGGTGATCCAGATCGCGCTGGACGAGGGCGCCACCACGATCAACGTCCCGGACACGGTCGGCTACACGATGCCGAACGAGTACGCGGCGATGTTCACCGAGCTCTACCGCATGGTGCCGGGGCTGCGCGAGGTGACCGTCTCGGTGCACTGCCACGACGACCTGGGGTTGGCGGTGGCGAACTCGCTGGCGGGCCTGGAAGCGGGCTGCCGCCAGGTGGAGTGCGCGATCAACGGCATCGGCGAGCGCGCGGGCAACGCGTCGCTGGAGGAGATCGTGATGCTGCTGCGCACGCGCGAGCCGAGCCTGGGTCTGTGGACGGGTGCGGAGACGACGGAGATCGCGCGCACGAGTCGCCTCGTCTCGCGGCTGACGGGCTACCAGGTGCAGCCGAACAAGGCGATCGTCGGGCGCAACGCGTTCGCGCACGAGGCTGGCATCCACCAGGACGGCGTGCTGAAGGAGCGCACCACCTACGAGATCATGGACGCGACGACCGTCGGCCTGCGCAGCAACTCGATCGTGCTGGGCAAGCACTCGGGCCGCCACGCGCTGAGCAAAGCGCTCGAGGAGATGGGCTTCGAGCTGGACGGCCAGGCGCTGAACACGGCGTTCAAGCGCTTCAAGGAGATCGCCGACCGCAAGAAGCAGGTGACGGCGATGGATCTGGAGGCGCTGGTCACGGACGAGCTGCGCGAGGAGGTGGCGGGCTTCGCCCTGGAGTCCTTCGAGGTGGAGGCGTCCTCGCTGCGCCCGCCGCACGCGCGCGTGTCGGTGACGCTGCCGGACGGCTCCTCGGGGACGGGCTCGTTCACCGGCGACGGCCCGATCGACGCGGTCTTCCAGGCGATCAACGCGGCGACGGGGATCGCGCCGACGCTCAGCGACTTCACGATCGGTGCGGTCACGGAGGGTCAGGACGCGCTCGGCGAGGTATCGGTCGTGCTCGAGGTGGCGGGCTTCACGGGCGCCGGCCAGGGCGTGTCGACGGACATCATCGACGCGGCCGCGCGCGCGTATGTGCGGGCGCTGTCGGTGGCCGTCGCGCGCTCGCGGGCCGATGAGGCGATCGGGCTCCCGGAGACCGCGGCGGGCTGAGCTTCGAGACCCGCCGGCAGAACGCCGGCTGTCTGTGATAGCGTACGCTTGTATGACAGTAGACACCGAGCCCGTGACTGAGCCCGTGGTCGTGGATGCGCCTCCAGAGAACGCGGCCGCGCTCTCGCCCGCGGTGATCGGCGCGCGGGTGAAGGCGCTGCGCGAGTCCGAGGGGTTGTCCCTGCGCGACCTGGCGGAGCGCAGCGGCGTGAGCGCGCCGATGCTCTCACAGGTCGAGCGCGGCGAGACGAGCCCGACGTTGACGGTGGCGGCGCGCATCGCGGCGGGCCTCGAGCTGCGCCTGTCGCAGCTGCTGCGCCTTGACGAGACGGGTGCGGTCACGGTCGTGCGGGCGAGCCAGCGTCAGCGCGGAGGCAACAAGCGGGGCGGGCACAGCTTCGAGGTGCTGACCTCCTCTCAGCCGGGGCAGCGCGCCGAGCTATCGCGCCATACCCTCGCACCCGGGGGAGCGACCGGGGCGCCCGACGATCCGCCGATGCACGAGCCCGGCAGCCGCGAGACGGCGCTGGTCGAGCGCGGTTCGGTGGTGCTGGTGTGTGACGGGCAGCGCTATGTGCTGGAGGAGGGCGACTGTGTGACCTTCGACGCCGACCTTCCGCACCACTTCGAGAACCCGAGCGAGCGCGACACCCACGCGGAGTTCCTGGCGGTCGTCTCGGCAGGGTTGAGGCGCAGCTAGATGACCAACGACAACGAGGACCGATGACGATGCGAAAGACGCTGTTCGAGAAGATCTGGGAGGCCCACGAGCTGGCGGATGGCCTGCTGTACATCGACCTGCACCTGGTGCACGAGGTGACGAGCCCGCAGGCGTTCGACGGGCTGCGACTGGCTGGGCGCACGGTGCGCCGCCCGGACCGCACGCTGGCGACGGCGGATCACAACACGCCGACGGACGGCACGCCGGTGGCGGCGCGGATCAAGGACGAGCTCTCGCGTGTGCAGGTGGAAACGCTCGAGCGCAACTGCGCGGAGTTCGGCGTCCCGATCTACTCGCTGGGCTCCGACCGTCAGGGGATCGTGCACGTGATCGGCCCGGAGCTGGGCGTGACGCAGCCGGGCATGACGATCGTGTGCGGCGACTCGCACACCTCGACGCACGGCGCATTCGGCGCGCTGGCGTTCGGGATCGGCACGAGCGAGGTGGAGCATGTGCTGGCGACGCAGTGCATGGTCCAGCAGCGCCCGCGCTCGATGCGCATCGGCTACGAGGGTGTGCTCGGCTTCGGCGTGACCGCGAAGGACCTGATCCTGGGCACGCTCGGGCAGCTTGGCGTCGGCGGGCTGACGGGCCACGTGGTCGAGTACGCGGGCCCTGCGATCGAGGCGCTGTCGATGGAGGGCCGCATGACCGTCTGCAACATGACGATCGAGGGCGGCGGGCGCGCGGGCATGATCGCCCCGGACGAGACGACGTTCAAATGGTTTACGGATCTTGGGCGACCGGGTGCGCCTGCTCAGGGAGCGCCGCTGGAGCGCGCGATCGCGGAGTGGTCCTCACTGCGCAGCGACGAGGGCGCGTCCTTCGACCGCGAGGTGGCGATCGACGCGTCGGCGATCTCGCCGCAGGTGACGTGGGGCACGAACCCGGGGATGGTGCGCGCGGTCACCGATAGGGTGCCGGCGCCGGAGGAGTTCGACAGCCCGGCCGACCGCGAGTCGACCGAACGCGCGCTTGCGTACATGGCGCTTGAGCCGGGCACGCCGATCGATCAGATCGCGATCGACCGCGTGTTCATCGGCTCGTGCACGAACTCGCGCATCGGCGACCTGCGCGCGGCGGCGGAGGTCGTCGCCGGCAGGAAGGTGTCGCCGAGCGTCAGCGCGATGGTCGTGCCGGGCTCCCAGCAGGTGAAGGCGCAGGCGGAGGCGGAGGGTCTGGATCGGATCTTCCGCGACGCGGGCTTCGACTGGCGCGTGGCGGGCTGCTCGATGTGCCTGGGCATGAACCCGGACATCCTGCAGCCGGGCGAGCGCTGCGCGTCGACGTCGAACCGCAACTTCGAGGGCCGTCAGGGCCGCGGCGGGCGCACGCACCTGGTCTCCCCGCAGATGGCCGCGGCGGCGGCGATCGAGGGGCGCTTCGTCGACATCCGCGAGTGGTCGACCTCCGGTGACGCGTCGTCATCGACGGTGGACGCGTGAACGCGCAGGCGACGCCGGGCGCGCACTGGCAGAGCGAGGAGCTCGCGGCTAGCTTCGCCGAGCGCCGGCGGATCCTGATCCCGCTGCTGGATGTGCAGGAGGACGTGCTGCGGCGCCTGCTCGAGCGCCACGGGCGCCAGATCGAGCGCTTCGTGGACCTCGGCGCCGGCGGGGGCGCGGTCAGCGAGCTGGTGCTCGGCTTCCTGCCGAAGGCGCAGGGCGTGCTCGTGGACTTCTCCGAGCCGATGCTCGCGCGGGCGGGCGTCAACCTCGAGGGCCACGCGGGGCGCTGGCAGGCGGTGCGCGGCGACCTCAACGACCCCACGTGGCGCGAGGCGCTGCCGGCGGGGCGCTACGACGCGGTCGTCTCGGGCCTTGCCATCCATCACCTGCCGCCGGAGCGCAAGCGCGCGCTGTTCGCGGAGGCCTTCGACCTGCTGGAGCCCGGCGGCCTGTTCGTGAACATGGACTACGTCGCGATCGACGGTCCGCTGCAGGGCCTGTTCGACGAGCAGATGCTCGCCAACGCGGTGCAGGCGGCATCGTCCCCGGAGGGGGATCGCGAGAGCGGCGGCACTCGCCACGAGCATGCATCGTCCTCGGAGGGGGAGCTCGACCTGGACGATGACGACGCCCGGCCGGACACCGTCGAGGACCAGCTGCGCTGGCTGCGCGACGCCGGCTTTGAGCAGGTGGAAGTGCACTTCAAGTGGGCCGAGGCCGCCATCTATGGCGGCATGAGGCCCGTGAAAGGAGACGCGTAGTGGAACCGATAGAGACCATTTCAGGCAACGTCAGCCACCTCGACCGCGCCGACGTGGATACCGACCAGATCATGCCCAAGCAGTTCCTCAAGCGCGTGGAGCGCTCGGGCTTTGGGCAGTTCCTATTCTACGACTGGGCGAAAGAGCCCGGCTGGGACCTGCCCGCCAACCCGATCCTCGTCGCGGGCGAGAACTTCGGCTGCGGCTCCTCGCGCGAGCATGCCCCGTGGGGCCTTCAGGACTACGGATTCCGGGCGATCGTCGCGCCGAGCTTTGCGGACATCTTCTACTCGAACTGCACCAAGATCGGGCTGCTACCGGTGGTGCTGAGCGCCGAGGACTGTCACAGCCTCGCCCATGCGGGCGCGGGCGAGATCGACCTCGAGGCTCAGGAGGTCCGATTCTCGGGCGAGCAGGTCGCGTTTGCGATCGACCACGAGATCCGCCACCGGCTACTGGGTGGGCTGGACGATGTCGCGCTGACGCTGCAGCAAGCGGACGCGATCGACGCGTACGAGAACGCGCGCGAGGTGCGGACCCCGCCGGTGCCCGTGACGACGGCGCTGTGAGGCTTGACTGAGGACCACGCTCGCTGGACGAGGTGCATCGGCGCCTTGCGCCCGCTGGTTATCGCCGCGTAGACGCGGCCGCGGCGTCGAACGGGAGCAGGCATCAACGCAGCGTATGGCAACACAGGTCAGAAACGCACCTATCCTTTCTCCTTGACAGCCGGCTACGGTTGTGATGCAGTCTGTTTGTCCTTGTTGGCTGATCTTGCCGAACATTCGGACTCTATTGACCTCCACTCGCTAGGCGTTGGGTTCGGGGTCACCTACAAACATAGGAGCATGGTTATGCGATGCAGCAAGCTCTCAGATCGCGGTGTGTGCCTGGCAGGGCCTGGCCTGAGGACGGTCACGGCTCCCGTGCTGCGCCGGCGATTAGCCGCCGACGAAGTCAAAAACGGGGGTTGTACCAGGGGTCAGGCCACGTCACGCTGTCCCGTGATGGCGGTCAACTGCTCGATAGCCGTGCTCCATCATCAAGGAGCACTAGATAGTCATGAAGCACATCAATGTTGTTCTAGGATTGGCCGTAATGGCGGTGCTGGCGCTTTCCGCGTTCGCCGTCAGCTCGGCGTCGGCGGCGGCCCCCGAACTGTTTCGGGCGGGTAAACCAGGCTCAATCGTGTTAGGCGAAATCAAAGGCTCATCGAAAGGCAACACCGTACTCGAAACGGCAAACAAAACAACCGTGACGTGTACGAGCGCCAAAGCCAAAGGCGGCAAAGCAGTCACCACCAAAGAAACCAGTGGCACCAAGTTCCTGTTTACGGGCTGTGTAGAATCGGCCCTTAAAGGCAAATGTAACACGAAAGGACTTGGCGCGGGCGAAATTGAAACAAGCGAAACGATTGGCTTAATCGGGTTCAAGCCAGGGTCTACCACTGAAGTGGACCTCGAACTACGCCCCAAAGGAACGACGAGCGAATTAAAAATATCCTTTGTGCTATTTGAATGCGTGGGTGGGTTCGCCAAAATCGAAGCGAAGGGCGCAGTGATCGGGATGCTGGGCGTCGGCGAACTCAACAAATCGACCAAATCACTGTCGACGGTGTTCGCGAAAGGCGAAAAAGCCGGTCTCCAGGAGTTAGAAGCAATGACTGAAGGCTTTATGACAGCAGCCAAACTCCAAAGCAACCTAAACGGCGGTACGTTCGAAAACTCAAACCAGCAGGGCGAAGGCCTGACCGAATTCGCAGAAGCAGTCGAACTGTCGTAGCCGGGAGTCGGTGATAAGAGGA
>Ga0302181_10000070_pt1 | contig 100689 bp, 90 predicted proteins | sample I_Palsa_E3_3_FD_198786 | JGI IMG/M metagenome (GOLD analysis project Ga0302181, IMG submission 198786) | Peat permafrost microbial communities from Stordalen Mire near Abisko, Sweden - I_Palsa_E3_3 | ecosystem: Environmental > Terrestrial > Soil > Palsa > Peat permafrost | place: Sweden...
GATTTTGGCTTCGTCTTCTCCGGGTAAAGCGGATAGTCTCACGGCTGGATTTATATCGCGCCACCGGCATGCGGTGCCCGTGGAATACAGAAGGAGGCTGAGGCATGTTCTCTGCCAGGTCGGCGGCCATAGCTGCCGACTACCCGCGGCCCGGACCTGCCGCGGGTAAGAATGCCGCAGTAGAGGCCTTCATTCAGTATGCCGCATTTAAGGCTCACGACACTTGTGCGGCATTTAAGGCCCACGACACTTGTGCGGCTTTCCTGGCCGCGCGCGGGTGAGCGGCCGCGGCGCTAGCGCCGGGGCCGGCGGCCCGAGGTATCGGTCCCGTGTCCGTTTCCGTGCCGCGGGGCGGCGGCACATGCGGCCCGCGGGCGGCTCCGGGCCGGCCGAGAAGACCACCCTGGCGGCCACGGCAGCCCGGGCCCTGGGCTGGACCTTCGTCAGCAATGCGCTGAGCAAGCTGGGCACGGTCGGGATCGGGGTCGTGCTGGCGAGGATGCTCGGCCCGCACACGTTCGGCACCTATGCCGTCGCGTGGGTCGCCCTGCTGGCCATGCTGAGCCTCAACGACCTGTCGGTGAGCCTGGCCATCGTCCGCTGGCCGGGTGATCCGGCCGAGATCACGCCGACCGTCACGACCATCGCCGTGGCGGGCAGCGTCGCCTTGTACGCCGCATGCTTCTTCGGCGCGCCCGGGTACGCCTCGGCGATGGGGGCACCGGCGGCCGCCGGCATCATCCGCGTCCTGGCGCTCAGCGTCGTGCTCGACGGTCTGGTCTGCACGCCGGTGGGGCTACTGGACCGGCACTTCCGCCAGGACCGCAGGATGATCGCGGACCAGGTCAACAGCTGGCTCGGCGCCCTGGTATCCATCGGCCTGGCCTGGGCAGGGCTGGGCGCGATGAGCCTGGCCGTGGGCCGGATCACCGGCGCGGTGGCGGCCGCGGTGCTGTACATAATCTTCTCGCCCGAGCCGCTGCGGTTCGGCTTCGACCGGGCCAGGGCCCGCGCGCTGCTGCGGTACGGAACGCCGCTGGCCGGGTCGACGGTCGTAGTGTTCGCCGTCACCAACGTGGACCAGCTCGTGGTGGGCCGCGTGCTCGGCGCCACCGCCCTCGGCTTTTACGCGCTCGCGCTGAACCTCGCCACCTGGCCCGTCACTATATTCTCGCTGCCGGTCCGCAATGTCGCGCCTGCCGCGTTCGCGCGCCTTCAGCATGATCATGCGGCCATGCGTGCGGCCTTCCTGTCGGCGGCGGCCCTGCTCTGCGCCGTGGCCCTGCCCGTATGCCTGGTGATCGGGGGGTCGGCCGTGCCGCTGGTCATGTTCGCCTACGGCGCGCGCTGGCTGCCTGCCTCGCGGGTACTGCTGTGGCTGTCCCTGCTCGCCGCACTGACGATCTTCTTCCAGCTGGCCTACGACTACTTCGTGGTGCTGGCCAGGACCCGCGTCGTGTTCACCGTTCAGCTTGGCTGGCTCCTGGCGCTGATCCCCGCGCTCATCGTCGGCGCCCGCCTCGCCGGAATCGCCGGCGTCGGCGCGGCCGAGGCCGCGGTCGCCGGCGGCGTGATCCTGCCGTGGTACCTGCACGAGCTGAGGGGGGCGGGCATCCGGCGGCGCATGCTGGGCTCTCGCCTGTGGCTTCCGCTGGCCGGCGCAGCGGCAGCGGGCCTCGCCGCGGCGGGCACGGCGTGCGTGATGCCGAGCGACCTAGCCGCGCTCGCGGTCAGCGGCGTGGCGGGGCTTGCCGTCGTCGGCCTGCTTGTCTTCCGGATGCGGGCCGGGTTCATCCGGCTCCGACAGGGCGGCGGCGAGGCGGCCGTCCCGAAAGTCCCGGCCGTCCCAAGCAGCACCCCAGCCTTCTCAGCCGCCCCCGACGCCCGTAAAGCGCAATAGGCCTGCCTGAATATCCGGGTAAACGCCTGGATATTCCGGGTTATGTTCCCGCTGGTCGAGGAAATAAATCTCCTGGCGCAGCACCAATCGCTGGCCGCGGCCGCCGCCGTCGCCCATAATGCTGTGACGTGACGACAGTCGTGATTCCCGCGCACAATGAGGGCCGAGTAATCCGGCGCCTTCTTGAGCAGCTCATAAACGGCGCCGACCCGGGCGAGCTGGACATAATAGTCGTTGCCAACGGCTGCGCAGATGACACTGCCGAGGTGGCGGCCTCATTCGGGCCGGCCGTCCGGGTCCTTACCCTTCCCGTCGCCTGCAAGCATGAGGCGCTGACCGCGGGAGACCGCGCTGCCGCAAGCTTTCCGCGCATTTATGTCGATGCGGATGTCGAGTTGCGGGTACACGACGTCCGGGCACTGGCGGCGGCGCTGTGCCAGCCCGGGGTGCTGGCTGCCGCGCCGCGGCGGGAACAGGTCATGACCGGACGACCGTGGCAGGTGCGCTGGTACTACGACGTCTGGACGCTGCTGCCAGGGGTCCAGCGCGGACTGTGGGGGCGGGGGGCCATCGCCGTGAACGAGGCCGGGCACCGGCGCCTGGCCGACCTGCCGCCGCTTCAGGCCGACGATCTTGCCGCATCGCTGATGTTCGAACCGCACGAGACGGCGCTAGTGCCCGGCGCCCGGGTCATCATTCACCCGCCGAGGACGTTTGCCGGCCTGCTGTGCCGCAGAGCCCGCTGCGTGACCGGGGTCACGCAGATCGAACGCGCGCAGGGTCCCGATGGCTCGGCTGACCGGACACGGATATCCGACCTGACCGCCATCATCCGGCGTCGGCCGGGCATGCTGCCGCGGGTCGGGTACTTCCTGTCGGTGGGCGTCTTCGCTCGGCTCAGGGCCAGCCGCGCCCGCGCCCGTGGCGGCTACCTGACCTGGCTGCGTGATGAGAGCAGCCGCACCGCCTCCGCCACGGCGGCCGCCCAGTCGGCCGCGCCGCCGTCCGGAGCCAGGCCCGCGGTCCCCGTGGCCACCGTGCCCGGTCAACTGGAGGACCCGGACCATGTCCGGCACAACAGGTAATTCGTCGCTGCCGGTCGACTCAGCGGAAAAGTCTGTCACGCGCTTCAACGCGGAAAACTGCCTTACTCAGCATGCAGCCGTCCTGCGTGCGTGACAACCGGCACGGCGGCATCGCAGCGAGCGTCCCCAACGAGGAGATCCTTTGACTGAAGAGCACCATTATTTGGTCTGGCTGGCGGGTGTGTCATGGGATGGTATCCCTGGCACCGACCGGCTCATGGTGACAGCAATGGCGGGCCACGCCCGTATTCTTTGGGTCGATCCGCCAGTCTCACCAGTTACGGCGGCTTTGCGGCGCAGCGCGACTCATTATTCCCTCAGACCGGAAATCTCTGTCGTAAATCGCCAAGTCACTCGGCTAACGCCAAAGGCCATGCCGGGGTTGAGTCGGCCTGGTATGCGCATGACGACGGCCGCACTTGTGCGGCTGCAGACCAGGTGGGCTTTGCGCCGACTCGGCATCCAGCCGTTTGCCGTAGTGGCAACCTATCCTGGTGACCTCCTCGGTTACTGGGGCAGTAACGTCGTAAATGTTTTCTATGGCACCGACGACTATGTGGCCGGAGCTGAGCTTATGGGCCTATCTTCGCACTACGAGCTACGGCAGGAAATCCGAGTTGCGGGCCGGGCGGATGTGGTGGCGGCGGTTTCGCCGCAGCTAGCAGAGCGGTGGGCAGGCTTCGGCGCCAACCCCGTCGTTATCCCCAACGGCTGCCGGCCGATCAAGGTCGACGAGCGGGCTGCGCTGCCTGAGCTGAAGGATCTGCCTCAGCCGGTTGTAGGTCTCATCGGGCAGCTATCTGATCGGATCGACCTGTCGGTCCTGAGTGCAATCGCCGACGCCGGATTTTCGCTCTTGATTGTCGGCCCGCTGGATCGGCGGTGGGAACAGCAACGGTTTAAAGAATTGGTCAACAGGTCGCGCGTCCATTATACCGGCCCAGTTCCGGCTGAGGCGGTGCCGTCATATTTGGCTGCTATCGATATCGGGATCACACCGTATCGGGATACACCATTCAACCGGGCATCGTTTCCGCTGAAGACGCTCGAGTATCTTGGCGCGGGTGTACCAGTGGTCAGTTCGGACATTCCGGCGGCCCACTGGTTGCGCGCTGACCTCACTCGTGGAGAACAGGCTCGATGGGCCGACCGTATCATGGTGCTTGCTAACAACAGCGCTGACTTTGTCAATGCCATTCGCCGACTCGCGGCGAGCGACAGTCCCGCCGCGGCGGGCGGCGGCTTCCCCAGCGTCGCGACAAAAGTCCCCGCAAGAGCCAGTCAATGCATGGCGTTCGCCGCTAGGCATACCTGGGAGCGCCGCGCCAACTCATTCGCTGCTGTAATCGGCCTGTCACAACAAGCCTCCGACCAGTCCGATGAGCTACCTTGAGCAGCGTCGTCGACCAGACTAGCCGAGTAGTCAAATGTTTGACTCCCCATCCGTACATAGTCAAGGCCGGAGAGGGTGTGCAGGTGGATCGCAAGAACCGAGTTAGAAAGCGCTCTCAGGAGAAAGTTCTGCAGGTGCTGATGAGCCCTGGACCGGATAAGTTGACTGATAATCCTTCGCTGCTTTTGCTCTTCAGCGAAGTAGTGCGGCACGGCGTCACGATCAGCTCTTGCGCTAGGAAGAAAAATCTTCTGAGCCGGCCTGATGTAATTCATATACATTTTCCCGAATGGCTTATTCGCTGGAAACGTCCGTGGCTTGCGCCGCTCGATGTTGTAGTCATTTTGGGTCTACTTTGGCTCGCACGCCGTCGTGGAGCCGCCCTCGTATGGACAGGACATGACCTGGAGCCTCACGAGCTTTCTCGTCCTCGGCTTTGGCGCGCCTACAATAGGTTCTTTATTTCCCAGGTCGACCTCCTAATTTCCTTTAGCGAAGGGGCGAAATCATTGCTTGTTGAACGGCATTCCCGACTGGCGGGAGTTCCAACAGTAGTAGTGCCACATGGTCATTACCGCGACCACTACACGGCTCCGCCAAAGGCCGCGATCCTCCGCAAAGAGCTCAAGCTTGATCATCGACCTGTCCTCCTCTGTTTTGGACTGATACGCCCGTATAAAAATCTGCCCGGCATAATATGTGCCTGGAGGCAGTTGCCTGAACCCCGACCGCAGCTCCTGATAGCAGGCCGTCCGATGGATTCGGAAATCGCGGAAGTCATCAAGAAAGAGGCCGGTGAGGCCAAGGATGTTCACTTGCTGCTTCGCTTCATCCATGGCGACGAAGTACCGACCATCTTCGCGCTAGCGGATGTTGTTCTCATGCCCTATATGGCCCGGAGCGCGCTAAACTCGGGGGTCGCCCACTTGGCGCTTTCCCTAAGTAGGCCGGCCGTACTGAATGATACGCTAGCAAACCAAAATTTGCGCGATGTATTCGGAGGTGAATGGGTATGGCTCTGCGACGGAACACCAGCGGATGCGCTACGAACCGCATTGGTAGCTGCCGCCACCACTCGGCCTGAGACGCTGGATCTCGATGTGATAAATTATAAGCGGCTGGCCGCTGAGACCCGCTGCGCCTACTCGGATGCTATCGCCAGACGAGGTAAGCGAAGTAACCACTAAAAGACGCCTAGATAATGTTCAGCTCAGGAAACTCGCTGGAATTTGACAAAATGCATGTCCGATCGGTGGGCGTCTTCGCTCGGCTCAGGGCCAGCCGCGCCCGCGCCCGTAGCGGCTACCTGACCTGGCTGCGTGATGACAGCAGCCGCACCGCCTCCGTCACGGCGGCCGCCCAGTCGGCCGCGCCGCCGTCCGGAGCCAGGCCCACGGTCCCCGTGGCCACCGTGCCCCGTCAACTGGAGGGCCCGGACCATGTCCGGCACAACAGGTAATTCGTCGGTGCCCGTCAACTCGTCGGTGTCCATCGTCTGCGTGTATAACGACCCCGCGGTCCGCCGGGAGTGCCTTGACCGGTCTGTCCGCGCGTATGGTCGGCACGCCCCCGGCGTGGAGTATCTGCCCGTCGACAATGTGGACGGACGCTATCGGAGTGCCGGCGCCGCGCTGAACCACGGAGCCTCCCTGGCCGGAAACGACGTGGTCGTATTCGTTCACCAGGACGTGTTCCTGCACTCGCTGGCGGCGGTGATCCGGGTCGCGGGCCAGATGCGGGCCGGCGGCCTCGGCGTCCTTGGTGCGGTGGGCGTCCGCAGGGATGGCCGGATAGCCGGGCGGATAAGGGACAGGGCCGTGCTCCTGGGCGGGCCCGTCCAGCAGCCCGCCGACGTGGACAGTGTCGACGAGCTGCTCTTCATGGTGCCCCGCCCCCTGGTGCTCCGCCATCCGCTGACAGAGTCGCCGGACATGGCCTGGCATGCGTACGCGGTCGAGTACGGCCTGCGTGTCCGCAGGCTCGGACTGCGCGTAGGGGCCACCGACATCCCGCTGACGCACAACAGCCGCACGGCAAACCTGGCCAGGCTCGACGTCGCGCACGCCGCCGTCGCGGCCCGCTACCCGGAGATGCTTCCCGTTCGGACCACATGCGGGGTAGTCGCCCGGCACACGGCCAGGAGCTCGTCCGGCGGCTGGCTCGGGTCCCAGCGCTGGCGTTACTCATGGCTACGCGAATCGCTCACCGTGCGAAGAGCCCGCCGGATCACCGGAGCGCCGATCGTACTCGCCGACATCCGCCGCGACGTCGATAACATCATCGAGCGCGCACCGGGTCGGCGGCTTCGCATCGTCAACTGCTCCGGCGAGGCGCGGTTCGTGGATGCCGATAGGAGCCCACTAGAACTGACCCGCGGTAACGGAAGGGTGGTCGTCGACGCCCGGCAGATCTCGGACATACCGGCGGTCGTCGCCGCCGGCCCGCCGGGCTCATGGTTCCTGCTGACTAATATGCCGCAAGAGGATCTAGGGGACATCTGCGCACGGTGGCGGTCGAACCGGCAGGTGGTTGGCTTTCATGCCGGCATAGGATTCTGGATCCTGCTGGGAGCCGCAGCAGCGGACCTCCCGTCGCACTGGCGCTCCGAGCGATCCGTCCCGCTGGGGATGCGGCGCCTTATGGCCGAACCCGCATCCTGATCCGCTCCGCCGCGGTACCGGCCGGGTATTCCGGCCCGGCCGCCCGCTCAGGCCCGGCCGCGCGTTCAGGCCGGCCAGCCCGGCCGCCCGGCTACCGGCGCGGATTACGCCGTTCGGTAATGCCGGCCATCCCGCACCGCGGGCCGCGCTCCACACGGATGCCCTGACCCGCCCGGCGGTCGACCGAGCCACGTCGCTGGCCAGCCCTGCCCATGGGGCCCCGCGAGACAGCCGGGCCGTAGACACCCGGTGCCGTGTCGTCTACGCCGGCAGCGACCCGCCTGCTACGCCACCGTCACCCAGCCGAACTGGCGCTCCGGGCGACGCACGCCGGCGGGAACCGCCTCGCCGGGCCCTGCGGGCAGGCGGTCGCGGATCCCGCCGGAGTCCGCGGCGCAGGGGCGTAATACCCGGGGCGTAATACCCCGGCGGGAAAGGAAACCACGGCCAAAGGAATCGGGGCGAAATAACCAAGTCGAAAGTACGGGGAAAATGCTTCCCTGTACACAGGGAATTCAGCTCTGATGGACGGAAAAAATATCGCCGATGGTGATCATGACATCGAAAGATGCACATGAGAGCAGGCAATGTCATGACCACGAAGCGAAACACCGCCACCCATATCCGCATCGGCCGGAAGGCGCCCGCCTCGCCCGCCTCGCCCGCCTCACCCACCTCGCCCGCATCCGGCGCCCGCGCCTCCACGCGCCGCCGGCGCTGGCTGTACGGCACGGCCGTGCTCGGCGTCGCGACGCTCACCGCGGTGGGTGCCCTCGTCGGGGGCCGGGCACACGCCGCGGTGCTCACCAACTGCGCAGCCACGCCCAGCACCTGCGGTTACCCGGACGCGACGAACACCGGCGTACCCAGGGGGACGACCCTGAAGTCGGTCCCGAGCCAGGTGTCCAGCGGGCCGGGCTGGCACTACAACGCCGCGGGTAACGACGTGATCGTGACTGTGAAGGGGACGGTGCTCAGCGGCCTTTACATTCCCCATAACCTCGTGATCGATGCCGCCAACGTGACGGTCAAGGATGTCCAGGTCGTGACCAACGGGAATTTCGGCATCAGCCTCACGCACACCACGGGCGCAACGATCGAGAATTCCACGATCAGCGGCCAGAACGCGACCACGGGCCGTGTCAACTCCGCGATCGACGATGTTTACGGCGACTCGACCGGGATGGTGATCAAGGACAACAACATCTCCTACTTCAGGACCGGCGTCCAGATATCAACCGGGCTGGTGAACGGCAATTACATTCACAACCCCGGCTACATCCCCGGAGATCACACCAACGGCTTCTACGTCAACGGGGGCACGGAGCCGCTGACGATCGAGAACAACACGATCTTCATCAACCAGGTACAGACCGACACCATCAACCTCGACGCGGGAAGCTCCGGCGTGCTGGTGGCGAACAAGACCATCGAGAACAACCTGCTCGCGGGCGGAGGCTACACCATCTACGGCGGCACCTCCCCGGCCAACCCCACCTCGCACATCGTCATCGAGGGCAACCGATTCGGCCAGCTCTATTACCCGCGGGGCGGCCAGTACGGTCCCGGCGCCTACTTCGCCCCCACCGGAACGGGCAACGTCTGGTCGGGCAACGTCTGGGACACCACCGGGCAGGCCATTCCCGCCCCGTGACCGTCGCACCGCGACGGTGCAGCACGCCGGCGTCGCCGGCCCGCGGACGGCGGGCCGGCGACGCCGGCGTCGCGGGTCGCGGCGACGTCCGCTGCCGGCCCGCGCCACGCCAGGTGCGCCGGCCGTCGGCCCGATTGAGCTCGCCGGATCGCCGGCCTCCTGAACCGGCCAGCCCTGTCTCGCCGATTCCGCCAAATCTGGCGAACACTCTTGGTAACTTTTCCATGACAGAATGCAGTCGGCGTTCCGGCGCGTCGCGGTTTGCTTGTCGGCGGACGCGAGGCACCCTCCAGCGGGAGGGAGTTGCCGTCGGCAGAAACGAGGTCCCGTTGAAGGCACGCATGCTCGCTCTCAAGGTCTCCCTGGCCCTGATCGTTTTCGGTGCCACCGCGTCGGCCCTGATCCTCCACCTGATCCTGGCCTCGGCACACAAAGCCCCGCCGTCCGAGGCCGGGCCGTCCGGGCCCGCGCAGATCCTGGGCGGCTGCATCGCGGTCCCGCATGCGTGCGGCTTCCCTGATGCGACCAACACGGGCGTGCCGAGCGGGACGGCCCTGCGGTCGGTCCCCGGCCAGGTATCCAGCGGGCCGGGCTGGCACTTCGACCCCGGGGGCGGCTACGTGGTGGTGACCGCGCGCGGCACCGTGCTCAGCGGCCTGTCCATCCCCTGCAACCTGGTAATCGACGCGTCCGACGTGACGGTGCAGGATGTAAGGGTCGTGACCGACGAGTATTTCGGCATCAGCCTCAGGCATACCACGGGCGTCACGATCGAGGACTCCACGATCAGCGGCCAGAACCTGACCAGCGGCCGGGTCAACTCGGCGATCGACGATACCTACGGCGACTCAACCGGGATCGTGATCAAGAACAATAATATCTCGCGATTCAGGACAGGCGTGCAGGTATCGACCGGGCTGATAGCCGGCAACTACATTCACGACCCCGGGTACATTCACGGAGATCACACCAATGGGATATATGTCGCCGGGACGACCGAGCCGCTGACGATCTACGGTAATACCATCTTCAACGATCTCGGGCAGACCGACGACATCAACCTCGACGCATCGAGTTCAGGCCAGGACGTGGCCAACAAGGTTGTGGTGGATAACCTGCTCGCGGGAGGCGGCTACTCCATCTACGGCGGCGGCTCCCATAATGGCCGCACATCGAACATCCTCATCGAGGATAACGAGTTCGGCCGGCTCTACTACCCGGAAGGCGGCCAGTATGGTCCGGCCGCCTATGTCAACCCCCGGCAGGCCGGGAACGTCTGGTCGGGGAACGTCTGGTCCGGGACGCGCCCGCCCGGCAAGGTCCTGCGCGGGCGTCTCCAGCCGGTTACCGTGCCGCCCGGCGTCCCCCGGTCGGGCGCGCGGCCGGGCAGCGCCGCGGCCGCGGCCGGCTAGCGCTGCGCCCTCGCCGTGTCATCAGCGCTCCCCGGGCCACCCGCCATCCTGCCTGACATCGCGGTCGTGATCGTCACCTACAACAGCGCTCCCGTCATCGGCGATCTCCTTGATTCCCTGCCGAGGGCCCTCGGTGGTCTCACGGCCGACGTCGTCGTGGTCGACAACGGGTCGATCGACGGCACCGCCGAGCTGGTGGCGGCGCTGGGGGCCTGCCGCGTCGTGCGCTCGGCCAATATCGGCTACGCCGGTGGCATCAACCGCGGCGTCCGCGAGGCCGCACCGGCCCAGGCCATCCTGGTCCTGAACCCGGACGTGCGGCTCCACCCTGGGTCGCTTCCCCCGCTCCTCGCCGCGCTGCGGGAGCCCCGGGTGGGCATCGCGGCCCCGCGGGTGCTCACCCCGCAGGGGAAGCTGCACTTGTCGCTGCGGCGCGAGCCCACCCTGCCGCGGGCACTGGGCCTCACCAAAACGCGGCTGGCGGTCTTCTCCGAATACGTCTACGACCCGTCCGCATACACCCGGCCGTGCATCGTGGACTGGGCGCTCGGCGCTGCCTTGCTCATGTCGCGGGAATGCCACGAGGCCCTGGGCGGCTGGGACGAGACCTACTTTCTCTACTCCGAGGAGACCGACCTGGCGCTGCGGGCACGGGACGCCGGCCTGCTCACCCGGTACGAACCGCGGTCGGTGGCGGTCCACATCGGCGGCCAGTCGGGCCGCAGCCACCGGACGCACGCCATGCAGATCGTCAACCGGGTACGGCTGTACCGACGCCGCCACGGCGCGCTCGCGTCCTGGGCCTACTACTGGCTCATCGTGGCCAACCAGATGTCGAAAGTGCCGCGCGGGCGCCGTGAGTCCTGGCATGCGGTTGTGGCCCTGCTCAGGCCAGAGCGACGCCCGGCCGAACTGGGCTGCCAGGCCGGGCGCATGCCTCGGTAATACCACCGGAGGAATAGCACAGGCCGCCTGGATTATCAGATCCTGAATTAAAGATGTCATGGCCGTCGTAGTGTGGCCGACCGGCATTACACGAGGCACGGGGCAGCAGCGCGGGAGAGATAAGAATGGCTTGGCACTGGATAGGCAGGAATGGCCGGATAAACGAGGATGACCGAATAGGCGGGAATGCCGGAAATACGCCGGCTAGCCGTTACGGCCCGGCATGACGGGATATGGCCCGGGCCCAGCCGCCCTGCTGCCCGGTCATGAAGCCGATGTCGGCCGCCCAGCACGGAGGATCGACGCGGTCACGCTGCTGAGCTGCTACGCGTTCCTGCTGATGGCCATACCCTCGTCCCTGGTCGTCGGGTCGTTCGGGGCGGCAGGCGCGCCCGCCGCCCTGCTGGCGGTCGCCATACTGTGCTGGTACCTGGTGGCCCGCCAGCACCCCGGCCTCGGACTGGACCGGGGCAGACAGCCGGTCCGGGTCGCCGCGACGATCTTCGCCGGCGCGGTCGTGGCAGCGTACATATCGGCCAGCCGGCATGCCGTGCCCACCGCCGAGCAGAACGGCGCCGACCGCGGCCTCATCGTGCTGGCGGGATGGGTTGGCGTGCTGGCGCTCGCGGCGGACGGGATCGACCAGGCCGACCGGCTGAGGACCCTCCTTCGCCGGATCGTCATGCTCGCCACGGCCATGGCCGCGCTTGGTGCAATCGAGTTCTGCACCGGCGTGGATCTCACCAAGTACATCGTGCTCCCCGGCCTGTCCGTGCATCAGCAGGTGACGGATCTCGTGAGCCGCAATGGCCTGGTCCGGGTGACGGCGACGACCGGCCAGCCGCTCGAGTTCAACGCGGTGCTGGCGATGAGCCTGCCGATCGCCCTCCATCAGGCCCGCTTCGCGCCCGCGGCATTGCGGGTCCGCCGCTGGCTGCAGGTCGCGCTCATCACGGCGGCGGTGCCGATGACCGGATCACGCTCCGCCTTCTTCGGGCTCGCGGTGATCTGCATCGTGCTCTTCCCGACCTGGCACCGCCGCGACCGGCTTCGCGCCTGCCTGGCAGGGCTCGCCGCGCCGGCCCTCGCGTGGCTGGTCAAGCCCAGCCTGGTGAGCAATTTCACCGCGCTATTCGGCCAGCTCGGGGCCGACCGTAGCAGCCTGTCTCGTGCCGACGCGTACTCAGAGGCGGTGCCCTATATCGCCGCACACCCGTGGCTCGGCCAGGGGTTCCAGACGTTCTTTCCGCAGACCTATTTCTTCGTCGACAACCAGTACGTCACCTCGCTGCTCGAGACCGGGGTCCTCGGTCTCCTCGCCCTGGTGGTCTGCTTCGCGACGGGCTGGTTCACCGCTCGGAGCGCGCGGGCCGCGGCGGCTGATGCCCGGACCCGCGACCTGGGGCAATGCCTGGCCGCATCGATCGCGGTCGGCGCCGTGTGCTTCGCGTCGTTCGACGCGCTGTCCTTCTCCATCGCGGCCGGCCTGTTCTTCCTGCTGCTCGGCTGCGTGGGGGCGGCATGGAGGCTGGGGCGCACGCAGCAGCTGGCCGGGAACCAGGCCGAGTCCTGCAGATTATGAACGGCTGACGTCCCCGGGGCCCACTCGCCTACCAGTGGCCCCGGATGCCTGACGTGACGGGCCGCCATTGCGGGCGGGCGGCCAGGAGGACGAGGGCAGCCGCGGCTCGCCCTGGGCCGGGTCGTCGCCGGCCCGCTGATGGGCACTTCCGGTGGCTCCTCCTGGGAAGGTCAGCTCCACCGGGATGGTCGGCTCCTCCCGGACCGCCGACCGGCGAGGGAAGGCCGGGACATCAAGGAGCGCCCGGTCCCGAGAGAGCGCCGGGTAGTCCCGGAGCGCCGACCGATCCCTGAGCTGCCGCCGGGTGGCCAGCCCGTCCACGACGATCGGTGTCCCGAGACAGATCACGAGCAGCAGCGCGCCGACGACGACCAGTGGCCGCGCCGTCTGGCTGATGCTGAGCGTCGCCTGCGGCGTGAAGGAGAGCGTATCGGCGCGCACCTGGCCGCGGGCCGGGACACCGAGCTGCAGCTGGGCAAGCTGAGGGCCGATCTGCGCAGTCACCGCCTGGAGCGTGCGCTGTACTGCGGCTGCGTCCGCGCCCGTGACCGTGACCAGCAGGACGGATCCGGTCGTCGCGGTGGCATAGGGCGGGAGCGCGACGGTGTACGAGGCGGTGAATCCCGCTGCCGCCAACTGCCTGACGGTTCCCGGTGCCATCAGTGCCCTGCTGACGGCGTCGGCGGTCAGGGTCAGCGAGGGGCTGAAGCTCAGGAACGGGTTGCCGCCATTCTGCATGGAGGCCACGCGTGATGCCAGCAGCACCACGGCGGAAGCCGACTGGTAGTAACGCGGCGTCTTGGCCACGGCCGCGGCAGCGCCGACCATTGCCAGAATGAGTAGCACAGAGGTCAAGATCCACCGCGCTCGCCAGATACGGACTGCTTGCCTGAGGTCCATCCATCCCGCCTAAATACTCGAATGTACGGCTTTTCGTGTCGGCGGCACGCACATTTCCCGGAAACAGACCATAGGGGATTACCTGGATGAGGGGTGCCGTCTTCTCCTATCCTAAGTTTACGGACGATGAACTGCCCGTGCGCCGCCTTGGTTCACTATAGTTGGCTTGCGCCGGGCCGGTATCGTTCAGACATTGCCCGCGGTTTTCGCGGGGGCAGTGGAAAGCACGGAGGATGCGATGGCGGTGGCGCGATGAATCCTCTCGGAAAGACGAGAAAAAGGCTTCGCCTGACCCTGTTGGTGGCGACGCTCCTGCTGGCTGCCGGGGCGGGGTACGACATCGAGATTAGCCCGCATATGTACCTCGAGAGCGCAACAGTAGAGTTGTCCCTGCCTAAAGCCCAGAATGCCCCGAATGCCTACTACATGTTCGCGCCGTCGCTCATCGCCAGCGGCGAGGCAATGGTCCAGATCCTGATGAGCCCGTCGGTGCAGCGCCAGATCGGCGCCACGCGCCGCGGCGCCAGTGTCAGCCTCGCGCTCGTCAACCTGTACAACGAGGAATATCCCTATTACGGCGTCCCGCTTGCCACGCTGACGGCGGCCTCGCCGGCCGCGGCGGATACCCACCACACGTTCGCGGTCGCGGCGCACGCGCTCCGCCTTCTCCTCGCCGCACAGCAGAAGCAGGCGGGAGTCCCGCCCCGCGAGCGCATCTCCGCCCGGATCCTCGGGGACAGCGGGCCCGTCATCCAGACCGGCTCGCGCGCACGCGTGTTCGGCGGCCTAGCCCTCCTGGCGGCGATGGCGGTCGGCCTGGCCTGGGACGGCGCCGGGCGGTGGGGCGCGGGAGCCGCGCCCTATGCTCTGGCCGCGCGGGCCGCTGGCCGCAGGCCGGGCTCGCGGGGCGGCGGCTTGAGCGGCTCCCACCAGGAACGGTTATCCCGGTACCACTGCACGGTCGCGCGCAGGCCCGCAGCGAACGGCGTGCCGCGGGCATAGCCCAGGGCGCGCAGCGCCGAGTCGTCGAGGCTGTAGCGGCGGTCGTGGCCGCTGCGGTCCTCGACCCGCGTGACCATGTCCCAGCTTGCGCCGCAGCAGTCCAGCAGGGCCTGCGTGAGCTGGATGTTGGTCAGCTCCACGTCACTGCCGATGTGGTAGATGCCCCCGCCCTGGCCGCGCTCGAGGACAAGCTGGATGCCGCGGCAGTGGTCGTCCACGTGGATCCAGCCGCGGACGTTCCCGCCATCGCCGTAGAGCGGGACCGCCAGCCCGTCGAGGAGGTTAGTGGCAAAGAGCGGGATGACCTTCTCGGGGAACTGGTAGGGACCGTAGTTGTTGACGCACCGCGTGACCAGGACATCGAGCCCGTGGGTCCTAAAGTAGGCGCGGGCCATGAGGTCCCCGCCGGCCTTGGCCGCCGCGTACGGTGAGTTGGGCGCCAGCGGCGCGTCCTCCGACCACGAGCCGCGGGCCACACTGCCGTATACCTCGTCGGTGGAGACCTGGACGACCCGCCGGACCCCCGCGTCCAGGCACGCCTGCAGCAGGACCTGGACGCCGACGACATTGGCCGCGACGAAATCCGACGCGCCGACGATGGACCGGTCGACGTGGGTCTCGGCGGCGAAGTTGATCACGATGTCGTGGTCCCGCGCCACCGCCCCGACCAGTGCGGCGTTGCAGATGTCGCCGCGGACGAACGTGAACCGAGGGTGGCTCGCGACCGCCTGCAGGTTGGCCAGGTTGCCGGCGTAGGTGAGCTTGTCGAGCACGGTCACCCGGGCGTCGGTGAACCCGGGATACCCCCCGGAGATCAGGGTGCGGACGTAATGCGAGCCGATGAACCCGGCTCCCCCGGCCACCAGGATTCTCATGAGCTGATCTGCACCTTGCTGTGATCGCCGAGTACCAGGCGGTGCGCCCGGGGCACGTTCGGCGCCGGGGTCACCTCGACGTCGTGGCCGATGAGCGATGCCTCGATCCGCCTGACCCCGCTGACGGAGGCCCCGCGCAGCACGATGGAGTACTCGATCTCGCTGTCGACGATGGTGCAGCCCTCAGCGATGGAGGTGAACGGGCCGACGTAGGAACCGTCCATCCGCGTTCCCGCACCGATGACGGCAGGGCCCACGATGCGCGAGCGGCTGACCCATGCGCCGCGCTCGATCACCACGCGGCCGATGAGGTCAGTCGCGTCGTCTACCGTGCCGTGCTGGCGCGGTTCGGCGCTCTCCAGCACCATGCGGTTGACCTCGAGCATGTCGGCGACGTTGCCGGTGTCCTTCCAGTACCCCGAGATGATCGTGGACCGTACCTTGTGGCCGGTGTCGAGCAGCCACTGCAGGGCCTCGGTGATCTCGAGTTCCCCGCGGCCCGACGGGCTGAGCTGGCGCACGGCCTCGTGCACGGCGGGGGTGAAGATGTAGACGCCGACCAGCGCGAGATCGCTGCTCGGGCACCGGGGCTTCTCCGCCAAGCCGACCACCTCGCCGGCCTCGTCGAACTCGGCGACGCCGAACTGGCGCGGATCCGGCACCGTGGTCAGCATGATCTGCGCGTCGGGCCGGCCCGACCTGAACTCATCGACCAGGGCGGTGATGCCGCCGACGATGAAATTGTCGCCCAGGTACATAACGAAATCGTCGCCGCCCAGGAAGTCACGCGCGATCAGGACCGCGTGGGCCAGCCCGAGCGCGGCTTCCTGCCTGATATAGGTGACATTGAGCCCGAACGCCTGGCCATCGCCGACGGCCCCCTGAATGGCCGCCGCGGTCTCACCCACCACGATCCCGACGTCTGTAATGCCGGCGTCCCGGATGGCGTCAAGGCCATAGAACAGAACGGGTTTATTGGCCACGGGGACCAATTGCTTGGCGAACGTATGCGTAATCGGCCGAAGCCGACTGCCAGATCCCCCTGACAGCACGAGTGCTTTCATGGTTGAAAAATAGCGCACCCGGACCCGAATGTGCGGCAGTAACGCTGACGGCGGGCAGGCTACCGCGGAGCATTCGATCTAATTATCCGCAGTTCCTTAAATAAGGCCTATAATCGCATGTCGGCGGGCGTGCGCAAAAACCTGCTATTGCGCGATCTCGTGGCAGGAGGCGTCAGGGTGTGCCCTCGACGGTCGTGAACCCCTGAAAGTGGCCGTTGAGTACCTGCCCGGCCTTGGCCAGCAGGTCGGCCTCGGAGAACGGCTTTTCCACGAGGGCCACGCCCGGGTCGAGCCTGCCCTGGGAGGCCAGGACAGGCCGGGCGTAGCCGGACATGAAGACCACTTCGATCTCCGGCTTGATCAGCCGCATTTTTTCCGCGACCTCCTTGCCGAGCATGTGCGGCATGACCACGTCGGTGACCAGCAGGTGAATCTCGCCCGGGTGGGCACCGGCCATGCGAAGGGCATCCAGGCCGTTCGCTGCGGTGATCACCTGGTAGCCGTTACGGGAGAAGATCCGCCTGGTCACCTCGCGCAGCGCTTCCTCGTCCTCAACGATCAGGACAGTCTCCCCCTTGGGTGCCCGCTGGTAGGGCACGGGCTCTACGACCTGGACGGCTGCCTCCGCGGTAACCGGCAGCGTGATGGTGAAGGTCGTGCCGTGGCCGGGTTCGGAGTAAATCCGGATGTCCCCGCCGGCCTTGGTGAGGATCCCGTAGACGATGGCCAGGCCGAGCCCGGTTCCGCCGTCTTGCTTAGTGGTGAAGAACGGCTCGAGTACGTGCTGGGCAACCTCGGCGGGCATTCCGGTGCCGGTGTCGCTGACCCGCAGCCGCACGTTGCGGCCCTTTCGCGCCCTGGAGCCCCCGGCGATGGTGTCGGCGTCCACGGTTACGTTGCTGGTGTCGATGGTCAGCGTGCCGCCAGCGGGCATGGCGTCGCGGGCGTTGACCGCGAGGTTCACCAGCACTTGGTCCAGCTGGCCGGGGTCGGCCAGGATCGGCCACAGGTCACCGGCGAGCGAGGTGACCAGCTCGACGTGCTCGCCGATGGTCCGGCGCAGCATTTCCTCGACCGCTGTGATGACGCTGTCGAGGTCGAGAACCCGCGGCCGGATCACGTCGCGGCCGGCGAAGACGAGCAGCTGGTGGGTAAGCCCGGCCGCCCGTAGGGCGGCCTCCTTGATCTGCGCGAGGTCAGCGCTGGCCGCTTCCAGGTGCCGGGCCGGTTCCGGGCCGACCGCGGCCGTGGCGGCGGCGACTTCCTCGGAGACGAAGTTGACGTAGTTGAGGATCACGGCGAGCAGGTTGTTGAAGTCATGCGCGACCCCGCCTGCGAGCTGGCCGAGGCTCTCCAGACGCTGGCCCTGCGCCTTTGATCGTTCCTTGCGCTCCAGGGCCGCCTGCCTGGCGGCAGCCCGCCCATTCCCTGTCGGCTCGCCCACGTCAAACATCCCCCAGACTCGCCGGAAGGCACCTGCAGCGCCGAACAGCTGATCAACACGCGTCGGGGACGCTGCGGAGGCTTCCTTCCCCCGGACTGAGGACCGACGCTAAGCTATCTTGTCACTGACAGTTAAGAATAATCCACTCTACGTATTGGCAGAGTTCGGCAGCGCAGCCGCGCTCCGCGGCAGGACGATTTCCCTCCCGAAGGCCAGTGCCGGATGCAGCCGCAACCCCAGCTGCTGCATGCGCTTGCCGATCGCGGCCAGGACCAGCTCGGCCTGGCGGCGGTGGCGCAGCCGGCTCAGCCGGCATCTCCTGTCTCGTGTCGGCGCAGGGTGATCGCGGCTCGCCACTGCTGGGCGCCGAGCTCGATATCCGCGTCGGCCAGCAGCGCCGAAGCCAGCTCAGCCAGGAGCGCCCGGGCCGTCGCCGGGTCGCCGAGCGCCTGGCCATCTTCCGCCGCACAGGTGAGGGTCAGCTCGATCCGGGTCAAGTCCTCCTCAGTCCGCACCGCAACGTGTGCCTGCGCGGACGGACCCGCGTCTGCCATCGCCAGAAGCATCAGCTCAACGACGTCGGTGATGGCGGGTGCGTCGATCGCCTCAGCGCCCACTGGCCAGGGGCCGGTACTCACGGTGATCGGCCTGGCGAGCAGCCACGCGGTCCGCTGCTGAAGGCACACGGCCAGGCGGGTCTCGGGCAACTGGAGAGCCCCAGTTCCCGCCACCAGCCAGCGCAGTGACCGGGCGGCAATATCTAGCAGCCGCAGTACCGTGTCGATGGACTGAGCCGTGGCGGCCGGCGCCGATCGGCGCATCATATGCAGGTCAAGGGTGGCCGCGGTCAGCTCCTGGAGCGGGCCGTCGTGCAGGAAATCGGCCTGCTCGTCGCGTTCCCGGTCGCGGAGCCGCCGGGTCAATTCCAGTAGCTTCCCGCCGGGGGAAGTACCAGCCGCCGGCCGGCTTGCGCCCGGCGCCGCCGCCGGTGATGGCGCACCGGAGTCTGGGGCGGCCTCCGGCCGCCGGCCGGGGGCCGGAACGGTGTCCGGCTGATGCAGCGCACGCACGGCTTTGATCAGGTCGCCAGGCTTGAAGGGCTTGGCCAGGTAGGCGAGGCCATCAGGGATCATGCCGATGGCTCCCCCCGTCATCAGCAGACACCGCCCGGTCGCAGCCGGGTCCTGTGAGCGCAGCTCTTCCACCAGATCCATGCCCCGCTCATTGCCCAGGCGGGCGTCCACAAGTACCGCCTCGTACCTGCCCGGGTGCATCCCGCGCGCCTCGGCAAGCGTGCCCGCGACATCCACCTCATACCCGCTGTCGCTCAGCACCCGGCGGACCGCCCTTCGCATCGCATCAGCGTCATCGACGACCAGAACCCGCACCGCCACTTCTGCCCCCTGCTACTCGGCCAGCCAGTTCGATTGGCGCCTACTGGGCCTGACCTGGCAGCGCGGCCGGCACCCCGAATGCTGACGGCCAGGGTTTTGTCGCGCTGTCCCGGTAGCCCGCTGGTGGAACTATCTGCTACTGAGAGTAATATGATACTTACGGACGGTCGATATAGCACACCTGGGCGGGGCTCGGGACCTGCCTGCGGTCCAGCCGGGACAGTGCCCGCGGGTCCCTTCCTGCTGGCGATCACGAGCCGACCGCACAGGTGTACGGTCCAGCCGACGCGGCCGGGCGCGTAAGGAGCCGAAGATGAACGCGAGCAGCGAAGCAGCAACCGGCGACGGGCACGCCCGGATCAGTGTGTTCCTCCTCGACGACCATGAGGTCGTGCGGCGCGGCCTGCGGAACCTGCTGACCGCTGAACCGGGCATCGACGTGATCGGCGAGGCCGGAACGGTGGCGTCGGCGCTGGCCCGGGTGACGGCGTTGCGGCCAGACGTCGCCGTGCTCGACGTACGGCTGCCCGACGGTGACGGGGTGTCGGCCTGCCGTGAGATTCGCTCCAGGCTTCCGGGGACCGCCTGCCTCATGCTCACCTCCTACGGGGATGAGCAAGCGCTCCTCGGCGCGATCATGGCCGGCGCTGCCGGTTACGTGATGAAGCAGGCCTGCGGCGCCGAACTGGTCAGCGCGGTGCGCACCGTCGCCGCTGGGGAGTCGATCCTCGATCCCCATGCGACGCGGCAGTTGATGGACCGGCTCCGTGACCGGAAGGCCGGCACTGACCCGCTGTCGGCCCTGTCCGCGCAGGAAAAGCGGGTCCTGGAACTGATCGGCGACGGGCTGACCAACCGGCAGATCGCCGAGCGCATGTTCCTGGCAGAAAAGACCGTCGGGAACTATGTGTCATCCGTGTTCGCCAAGCTGGGCATGCACCACCGCACGCAGGCCGCCGCCCTTTCTGTGCGCCTCGCGGCCCATCCGCCCGATTTAGTGCACCTTCCCCTTTTCCGGCACTTGTTCCCCTTCCTTTCCAGGGAAAATCCTAATGGATCCCCTGTCCGGGAAATGTGCCGCCACCGCACCGATCCGGCCGGGCCGGAATCCGGACCGGAGGAGCGATTCACCAGGCAGGCGAGGTGCCGTCGGCCACCTGCGCATGGTGAGCAATCCGGTGGGAACGGCGAGCCGGGATATCAGCTATCAGCATTTGTCTTATTTTCCCGCGTTGCACAGGTAAGGCAATGAGTTCGGCGGAATCGCCCATTAGTGATCCCGCTGACGGCCGGAAGCTGCCCAGCGAAGGAATATAGTTACCTTTCGCTGATCCCATTCACCTGGCCCTGATAGCCCGTCTGCCCGAGGTCAGCCGTAGGGTTAATGGAGGTTTTCGCGGTGCCGACCGTCCCCGAGATCATCATGAGAATGCGTGCTGTGGCACCGGAAGGCAGGCAGTGCCTGAGTCGTCCGGAGTCGCGGAAGCTGGCTGATCTGACGCAGGCTCTGCTGGCAGCCAAGCCCGATGCGCGGCCGGAGTACAGCCGGTTTCTGGCCATAGGCCGGCGGAGCATTGGGCTGCCCCGCGCCGAACTTGAGGCGTCGCTCCCCGGCAAGTCGGTGCTGGTGACTGGCGGGACGGGGTGCATAGGGTCAGCGCTGCTGGCACAACTCGTGGGCCTGCGCCCGCGGCGACTGGTGAGCGTGAGCCGTGGATGCGCCGGGGGGCCGCGGCTGGACGGTGCCGAGTACGTCTGCGCCGATGTCAGGAACCTAGGCCGGCTCACTGCTGTCTTCGGCGACATCCGGCCCGATGTCGTCTTCCATGTGGCGGCTCAGCGAGACCCGGGACTGGCTGAGCACGAGGTGCACCGCACCGTGACCACGAACGTGCTCGGTACTCGCAACGTGATCGCCGCCGCCGCCAGATCCGGCGTTTCCCAGGTGGTGTGCGCTTCGACCGGCAAGGCCCTGCGCCCGTATTCCCCCGATGTATACACCGCGTCCAAGCGGGTCACCGAATGGCTGCTGTCACGGGCAGCGGCGCGCGGCGGGGCCAGCTACTCCGCCGTCAGGTTCACCCATGTAGTCGACAACTCGATTATCCATGCCCGGCTGCTTGAGTGGTGCAAGGGCGGCGTGATCCGCTTGCACAGCCCGGATGCCGTCTTCTACGCCCAGTCCGCGCTCGAGTCGGCTCAGTTGCTGCTCGGGGCCAGTGTGGGCGCGGGCGTCGGCGCGCTGCGGTTGCATGCCATCACTGACCTCGGCTGGCCGGTGAGCCTGCTGGACATGGCGCTCGGTGTCCTCGCGCGGACCGGTTCTAACGCGCCCATCTACTTGAGCGGCTATGACCATGGTTACGAGGCCGTGCCGTTCCCCGGTTTGTATGACCCGGAGACGGCGGGCGCGGTGAGCCCGTTGCTCAATACTTTCGAGGCAGCCCAGGCTGGGTGCTCACCGTGCCCGGGGGCTGACGCCTTTCCGTTGGAGGTGGCGCCCGTCCCCGAGGTGGCGGAGCGTATGCAGGCGCTGGATGAGGTCTGCGCGCGAACGCATCTGCCCGGGCCGGTGCGGGCGGCCCTCGATGAACTGTCGTGGTCGTTGCTCGACGCCACCCTGAAGGCTGTCCCGTGCCAGGCGCTGGTCCGGGCGGCGGCGCTGATCGCCCCGCACCGCGACAGCCTGAACGCAGAGCACCGGCGACTGCTGGCGGTGATCGAGCACCACATGGCAGTCGCTGAATCCTCTCTCGTCTGAGATCTCATCCCTGCGGCGATGCTGCCACCTCAGCGCGTCATGGTGGTCCTAGGAGTGCCCGAACGGCCCGGTTCCGGCTCAGCTCACAGCCCATGAACAGGCACGATGCTAGCGACCACGGCCAGCCCGGGATGCCGACTAGCTGCGCAAGCCCGGTCCGGGTCAGCAGATATGTGAGTGACATCACACGATCGAGCACGGGCGAAGCCGGTTGGAGAGGGACTGTCTCTCATTACGCTACGTCAGGTAAGAATCACCATTAGTGACTACACCGGGGACTTGAACCCGGGGGTCGGATGGCGGGCCGCAGGTCTCTTCTGCGACGTCCTTGTGTTCTGCTGCTGGCCCGGTCATCTCACGGGGGAGGATTTGTGCGAGATCTGTGCGCCCAAGGGGAGCTAGCAGAACGGGTCTCGGTCGTGATTCCCGCTCGCAACGAGGCGCTCAACTTGCCGTACGTGCTTGACGCCCTGCCAGCAGGCCTGCACGAGGTGATCCTGGTAGACGGCCATTCCGTGGACGGCACTGTCGAGGTAGCCCGGCAGATCCGTCCCGACATCAAGATCGTCCATCAGGGGAGGCAGGGCAAGGGCAACGCCCTGGCCTGCGGATTCGCCGAGGTGACCGGCGACATTATCGTGATGCTAGACGCCGATGGGTCGGCCGACCCCGATGAGATCGCCACCTTCGTGGCGGCGCTCGGGTCCGGGGCCGACTTCGCCAAGGGCACCCGGTTCAGCAAGGGTGGCGGCAGCCACGACATCACCCGCCTCCGGCGGCTAGGCAACGCAGCCCTGTACGGCCTGGTAAACCGCCTTTTTGGTACGGACTACACCGATCTTTGCTACGGCTACAACGCATTCCGCGCCTTTCTGCTCCCGGTACTCGACCTGCCCCCAGTGCATTCCCCTGGCGCGTCGGCCGACGCGATGCAGTGGGGCGACGGGTTTGAGATCGAAACCCTGATCAATGTCCGGATGGCCCACGCTGGTGTCAGCATCACCGAGGTCGGCAGCACCGAGCGGGCTCGCCTGCACGGAGTGAGCAACCTGCGTGCGTTCCCGGACGGCCTCCGGGTGCTGCGCACCGTCCTGGCGGAGCGCCGCCAGTCGGTCCCGATGGATCGCATCGCCATCACCAATCAGGTGCCGGTAAACATCCCCATCACCACTCAGCGGCCGGCAAACGCGGACCTGGTGGAAGAGCCGAGGTGACCGGCCGGATGGCCACGGCGGCGGGCACGGCATCCGTCGTTATCGCGGCCTATACGCTCGAGCGCTCGGCGGGCCTCACCCGGACCGTTGCGTCGGCGGTTAGCCAGCAGCCGCGGCCGCACGAGGTGATCGTCGCGGTGGACAACAACCTCGATCTGTACAAGTGGGTATGCCGGGCGGTCCCAGCTGCGGTCACCGTGCACAACCAGGGGGCCAGGGGCGCCTCCGCGACCCGCAACGCTGGTGCGTCGGTGGCAGTCGGCAGCGTTCTGGCGTTCCTGGACGACGATACGGTCGCCGGGCCGGGGTGGCTCCGAAACCTGACCGCGCCGCTCGCGCGCCCAGATGTGGCCGGGGTGGGCGGCTACGTGGAGCCGATGTGGTTCGGGCGGACGCCGGGCTGGATGCCGGAGGAGTTCCTGTGGGTGGTCGGGGCCTCCTACCGCGGCCAGCCGAGGACCGCCACCACTGTCCGCAATGTGTGGTCAGAGAACATGGCGGTGGCCCGGGATGACTTCTGGGCTGTTGGCGGCTTCCGGGAGGGATTCGGCAAGCTCGGCCAGGTCTGCCGGCCCGAGGACACCGACTTCTGCATCCGGCTGACCACGGCCCTGGGGGGCAGGCCCTGGTGGTACGAGCCGTCGGCCCGGATAGGCCACAATGTGCCGCCGCACCGTGGCACCCTCCGGTACTTCGTTCGCCGCTGCTACAGCGAGGGCCAGGGAAAGGCGGAACTGGCGGCCCTGCTGGGGCGGGACGAAGGGCTGCGGGACGAGCGGCGGCATGCCAGCCGGACGCTGCCACAGGGAATCTGCCGCGAGCTCCGGCAGGCGGTCCTGGGCCGGGAGGTTGGTGCCGCACAGCGGGCGTCGGCAATCTGCGTCGGGCTCACCGCGGCTGGCCTCGGCTACCTCGTGCGCCGCGGCCGGCCGCCGGGCCCGGCGGCCGGGCCCGGCGGCCGGCGCCGGGTACGCGGTTCCGGCCCGATGACGGCGGCGCGCGATGAACGCAATTTCGGGAAGGGCCCGTCGTGACCGGTCGGGTGGAGCTCGGGGTGGCGCAGCGGCCTTGGCTGGTGGCCGAGGTGGACCTCGCGGACGGCCTTCCGGCCCTGCCCGCGATGGACGGCACGGGCCAGCCGGTGGGCGGGGCCTTCGTCCTGGTCCGGGTGTTCAGCGAACCGGTCGCCGGGCTGTGGGTGGCCGTCCCCGACGCGGGCCTGTCAGCCGAGGAGCTTGGCCGGGCGGCGGATGCCCAGGCAGGACGCGAGCTGCGGGCCCGGCTGCGCGCGGCGGGCTGGCGCGATCATCCGGCCGGCCTCCCGCTGAACGGCGTGCTGCCGGACAGCCGCCCGGCCTGGCTGCGGGGACTGGACGCGGCAGAGGCCAGTCCGGTGAATCTCACGGCAGTCCTGTGCACGCGGGACCGGCCTGAGGACGCGCGGCGCTGCCTGGACAGCCTGCAGCGGCAGAGCTACCCACGGCTCACCGTGATGGTGGTGGACAACGCTCCCCGCGACGATCGGATACGCCAGCTCGTGGAGTCGGGGCAGTTCCGGGTGCCAGTCCGGTACGTGGCTGAGCCGGTGCCCGGCCTGTCGCACGCCCGCAACAGGGCGGTGGCCGAGTGTGAGACGGAGCTGATCGCGTTCCTGGACGACGACGAGGTGGCCTGCCGGTACTGGGCGTCGGAACTGGTCCGCAGCTTCATCGAGGAACCGGCCGTGGACTGCGTCGCCGGGCTGATCGCGCCTCGTGAGCTGCGGACACGGGCCCAGCAGCTCTACGAGCGGTTCGGTGGGCACAGCAAGGGTCGTGGTTTCCGGCCGGTGATCTTCGACGGCCGCGAGATGGGGAAGACCAGGGCACTTTTTCCGCTGCCGCCGTTCGGCACCGGCGCGAACATGGCTTTCCGCCTGGCGGTGCTTCGCGAACTCGGCGGCTTCGACACCGCACTTGGCGCCGGGGCCGCCACCTGCGGTGGCGAGGATACCGATATCTTCTCGACGCTGCTGCTGGATGGGCGGCGCATCGCTTACCGGCCCGCGGCCCTGCTCTGGCACTATCACCGGAGCACGCACGAGGCGCTGCGCAGCCAGCTGTACGGATACGGCGTGGGCCTGACGGCGTTCTACGCGGCGGTGGTGGCCCGGCATCCGCTGCACGCGTTCCGGTTGCTGGCCCTGGCCCCGCGGGCAATTCGTGAGCTAGTCGGATCCGGCGGGATCCGTGCGCAGAGCTTCGGGAAGTCGTTCCCGGCCGACTTGCTGGCGGCAAACCGCAGCGGGCTGGTCCATGGCCCGGCGGCGTACTGGAGGGCCCGGCGACAGCAACGGCGGGTGGCTGGGCGGTGAGTCAGGATATGGTCCCGATCCGCCTGCCGACCGCCAGCCCATCCGGGCGGAACTATCCGGCCGCGGCACGGGCCACCGGCCTGCAGAGGCGAGCAGGCGGGGACGTCGGGGGGCCTGTTGCCTTCCCGCTGATAGCGCTCCTCTCGTCGGTGGGCACCCTGGCCGTGGCCGCCGCTTACGCCGCGGGCCGGGAAGGATGGCCGTACCTCAGCGCGCTGTTCTGGCCCGGACAGCTGCTGGTTTACGTACCAATCGCGCTCCGCGCGTATTCGCCCCGGCTCACCGCTTCGGCCGAGGGCTTCGCATTGCTGCTCCTGCTGTTCGTCCAGCAGACCCTGCTCTTCAGGATGTACAGCCCACTGGCGCTCAAGTTCCCGGACGAGCTGCAGCACTGGCGCGGAACCGTCAACGTGATCCAGTCCGGCCGCCTGGACCAGGCCAACTACTCCCTCCCGGTGGCTGTCCACTACCCGGGGCTGGAGGCACTGGGCGGCGCGGTGAGCGCATCTACCGGCCTGTCCCTGACGGCAACCGCCTTCATCGTGGCGGCCCTGCTGCATCTGCTGCTGGTCTGTGCACTCTACGTGCTGTGCCTGCGGATCAGGGCGGACTGGCGCGTGGCCACCCTGGCCTGCGTCATCTACGCGGCCAACCCGCTCTTCATGTTCTTTGACGCCATGTACATATACCAGTCCCTGGCCCTGCCGTTCCTGCTGCTGGCGGTGTGGGCGCTCCGCCTGCTGCGATTGCCGGGCCACGCCGCTGGCCGCTGGGTGGTACTGCTGATCGCGATCGGCATGGTGACTGTCTCCCACCACGTCACATCGTTCGTGATGGTCGCCCTGCTGGGCAGCTTGGCAGCAGCCGGGCGGTGCCGGCCCCGGCCTGGCCGGGAGCTGCAGCCGGTGGCCGCGTGGCTGATTGCCACGGCGGCGGTGCTCGCGTGGGTGCTGCTGGCCGCCCGGGATGTCTTCGGCTACCTGGCCCCGGTGGCAGGTTATCTCGGCGACAGCGCGACCGGATTGCTGCACGGCCAGCTCGGGGGGACGGCGCCGGGGGGGGCGTCCGTGGCGGAGCCGCTGGACGAGCGCCTGGCCGCGATCGGGGCGCTGGGCATTCTGGCGTTCCTGGTGCTGCGCGGCAGCCGGTACCTGTGGCCCGAACGTCATGCTGAGCCGTGGACGCTCCCGTTGATCGGCGGCGCCTGGCTGATCTTCGCGGCCGGCGGCCTGCGCTTCGTGGCGTCAGACGGCGCTGAGCTGTCCGGCCGGGCGTCCACCTTCATCTACATTCCGGTGGCGCTGATCGCTGCCATCGTCCTGCACGACATCCGCCGTCGCGGCCTGGACCACCACGACACGGGCCGCCGCGGCCTGGCTCTGCTGGACCGAGCGACTCCGGTAGTGGCCGCTGCGGTGATCTTGATGGGTGGTGTCGCCAGCGGCTGGCCGCCGGCCTGGGATCGGCTGCCCGGGCCGCACCTGGCCGCCGGGTTCGAGCGGTCCGTGGATCCACAGGGAATCGCGGCCGCCGAGTGGGCCCTGAGCGCGATCGGCCCCGGGCACCGGTGGGCGGGGGACCTTACCGCGTACACCTTGCTGGCCACGATTGGCGACCAGAACACGGTGCGTGGCGTCGCGGTGCTGTTCGACGGCAGGGGAGCCGATGCCGCGGCCAGCTCATTCGTGAAGCGTCAGGACATCGAATTCCTTGCGGTCGACCTGAGGGACAGCATGCAGCTTCCAGCCAGCGGCGCCTATTTCCCGATAGACCCGAACGCCGGACGGTACAGCTCGCCACTGCCCCGAACAGATCTGACCGCCCCAGACCGCGTAACCGGCGTAAGCCTCATCTACGACAGCGGTGACATCGACCTTTATGACCTGCGAGGTTCAGCGTATGACGGTTGAGGGAGACCCGTTCGCCCGATCCGGCTGGCTCGCTACCGTGGTGGTCGCCGTGCCCCTGCTCGGCGTGGCGGATGCGGTCGGGCCACGGCCGTTCGCTGTCCTCGGGTTCGCGGCAAACCTCACCGTGCTGGGCGTGGCCGGCGGTCGCGCGCTGCTCGGCCGCGCCGGGCTGTCCGCGGTGGAACGGGCCACCGTGGCCCTTGCCCTGCCCATAGCCGTGCTGGTGCTTGGCACCATAGCCGCCGCGGCGCTCCGTCTCCACCTGGACCGCCCGCTCTGGGCCGCCTTGGTCGCTCTGGCGGCAGAGGCCGCGGCAGTCGGAGTGCTATCCCGGCGGGGCCAGCCGAGCGAACCACGCAATCCGCGCAGGTGGCGGGCCATGCGGCCGCAAGGTGGTAGGGGAATCTTCTGGGCCACGTCGCTGACCGCGGCGGGAGCCATGCTGGCCGCCGCGGTCGCTCTATCCGTGTGGACAGCGGGCCGGCAGAGCTACCCCGTCTTCAGCGCGCTGTCCGCGATGCGTGCGGGCGGTGCCGAGCGTTCGGTGGAGATCGAGCTGACCAGCGAGGAGGCTGCGCCGACCCGTTTCATAGTGGCGGTCGCCGTGGGCAGCGCGAGGCCGGCCTCGATAACGCTCCGGCTGGCGCCAGGGGTTACCTGGCGGAAGACGGTCCCGGCACCCACGTCGGCTTCGGTGACGGTGGTCGCCTATCGCGGGACCAGGTCGCGGGTGCCTTACCGGGAGGTCCACCTCGTCCCCCGGGGGACCTGATGACGGCGGCGGAGTTGCTCGACCGGGTCGGCTGGTCCTGGGTAAGGCAGTTCGGGGACGTGCTGGGCCCCTCGGCGTCCCTGGTTGGTACGACGGCCGTCACGTCGGCCCTCGGCTTCGCCTACTGGTGGGCAGCGGCCCGGATGGCGCCGATCCACGAGGTCGGCGCGGCGACCGCGGTGATCTCGTCGGTGACTCTGCTCGGCGCTATCGGCATGTTCGGATTCGGCACCATGCTGATCGCGGAGGCGGGCCGGTGCCGCGGTGCGATGGGTTCGCTGATCGCGACGAGCCTGCTTACGGTGACCGTACTGGCGACCGCACTGGCTACAGTCTCCTGGGCCGCCCTGCGGTTCTCGGACGGCGCTATCGGGGCGGACATGGCGTCGCCGTGGGTAGCCGCTGGCTTCATTATCGGGGTGGGACTGACCGCCGCCGGGCTGGTTCTCGACCAGGCACTCGTCGGGATCCGGGCGAGCAGCGTGCAGTTCTACCGGAACAGCTACTTCAGCGTCGTGAAACTGGCCCTGCTCGTCCTGCTCGCGGTGGCCGTAGGCAGTCACTCGCAGGTGACCATGGTCTGGGCCTGGGTGGCCGGGATCGCAATCTCGATGGTGGCGACGGCGGGACACCTGGCCGCCCGCAGACACCGGCTCGGCCAGCCGGTCCGGCTCTCGTCCCTGCAGGGCCGGGGCGTCATGACGTTCCATCACAACACCCTGAACCTTTCCCTGTCGCTGCCGCGGCTGGGACTGCCGCTGCTGGTCGCTTCGCTGCTCGGCGCGCATGCCACCGCGGCCTTCTACGAAGCCTGGATGATTGCCTCATTCCTGTACATCCTGCCGACGCACCTGTCTACGGCGCTCTTCGCGGTGGCGGTCGGCGACTCCCGCGCGCTCGCGCCCCGGCTGCGTGCGGCGCTGCGAGTCAGCCTGGTGCTCGGCGGCTCGGCGGCCGTGGCTATCGCCGCGCTGGCCGGCCCGGCGATGAGATCGTTCGGCCCGGGTTACGGGATCGCCAGGACGGCGCTCATCATGATGGCCATCGCCTACTTCCCGAATGTGTTCAAGCAGTGCTACGTCGCCGTGGCCCGGGTCGACAACAAGCTGCGGAAGGCTGGCGCGGTCTGCAGCGCCGGCGCCGCCCTGGAGTTGGGCCTGAGCGGTGTGGCGGGCTGGTTTGACGGGCTGACCGGGATCTCGCTGGGATTCCTGGCCGCGGTGACGCTGCAGGCCGTCTACTACGTGCCGCGGGTACTGCGGGCTCTGCGGCCCGGCAGTCCGCAGGCAGCACCGCAGGGGTTGTCCCCGGCCCGGAGCCAGCATGCCGGGTCGTCAGCGCCATCGCCTGAACGAGACGGCGGGATGGCCACCTCGGCGGGGCCAGGAACACCCCGGATGCCGTGTCGTCGAGAGAAGGGAGTGTAGCCATGCCAGGCGCATCGCCGTGGGGTGAAGCCGTTCAGCCTCGGGTGTTCATCGAGCACAGTAGCTATGACCTGCTGAACATCGGTGACACGGCGATGCTCAAGACCACCGTCACCCGGCTGCAGGATCGGTGGCCGCGCGCTCGTCTCCAGATCATCACTACCAGCCGCGAGCGGCTCGCCGCGCTTTGCCCCGGCACCGATCCGATCATCTTGACGCCAGAGCGCGGGCCAATGGGCTGGCTGCCGGACCGGGTGCGTGGCGGCATCGGCCTGCGATACAAGCGGGCCGTATCCGCGCGGCCGTGGGCCGCCTGGCGGTTCAGCCCCGGCGCGGGTCAGTTGCTGGACGCGTTGCAGGGGTGTGACCTTGCCGTGTGCTCCGGTGGTGGTTTTGTCAATGACAGCTTCCTGCTGCACGCCACGGGGGTGCTGGCCGCACTGCGCAGCATGCAGCGGCGCGGAGTGCTGACCGCCATGCTCGGTCAGGGATACGGGCCGCTGGCAAATCCGCGGCTGACAGGTCTGGCGAGCACGGTGATCCCGCAGCTGAACCTGATCAGCCTCAGGGGGCCGCAGGGCCAGCGGACGGTGGCCGGGTTGCGTGGCGGGCGGGGCGAGCCGGCGGTGACCGGTGACGATGCGCTCGAACTGGCCGGCGCGGGGCGGCTGGCCGCGGGGCCCGCGCTTGGCGTGAACCTCCGGGCCACGGCCTACACCGGGCTGGAGTCCAGCTTGGCCGGCCAGATCGCCTCGGCCGTAACGGCCACAGCGGCCGAGGCGGGCCTGCCGATGCGGGGCCTGCCGATCTCATGGCATCGCGGCGGCGAGGACTGGCGGGCCCTGGCAGGCGCGTTCGGCGCAGACTCCGCGGTGGCCCGCACGGGCCGGCTGGTGCGCGACATCACCTCGCTGGCCACAGCGGTGGCCGACTGCCGGATCGTGGTCACCAGCTCGTATCACGCGGCGGTTTTCGCCCTGGCCCGGGGAATCCCGGCGGTGGGTATTTCCTCGACGCCCTACTACGACGGCAAATTCGGCGGCTTGCGGGCACTCTTCGGTCCGCGGGCCGTGTCGGTGCTGGCGGTGAGCCAGGCTGGCTGGCCGGACCGGATGCGGAGCCTCGTGCGTGCGGCCGTCGAGCTGGACGATGACGCCCGCGCCGCCGTGGCGGAGCGGTCGGCGGAGCTGGCCAGCATGTCCCGGGGCGTGTACGAGGCTCTCTTCGAGCTGGTGGAGTCCAGATCGGGGCAGCCCGCCTGGCGGTAGGCCCGCACGCCCGGCACCCGCACCCTGAGCACGTCCAGGCCGGGCATCGTGGCCGCCTGGCGGAAGGGCACGCTGGCGAAATGGCCGAGGCCACCGCGATGATGATCATCGCGGTGGCCTCGTGCTGGGCGTCGGCCAGGCAGGCCTGGCCCCAGGTTCAGAAACCTGCCTGGTAGGCCGCTGAGGCCTTGGGCACCCGGGTGCCAGCTCCGTAGACCCCGCCGGTGCTCGGGCCCTGGAAGTTGGACTCCCAGGCGGTGTTCGCGGAGTGAGCCCGGAAGAATCCGAGCATGTCGTTCACGTACGCCGGGTCGTCGCCGCCTGCGTTTTTCCCGGGCGCTGTGCTACCGGGCATCATGTTGCCCCACTCGGGTACCGCGAACTTCTTGCCGTGCGTCTTCGCGAAGTCGAACCAGTACATCAGTCCCTGCGTCCCATTGAGCTGCTGGTTCCAGTTCGCACTGGTGGTCGCGGCGGGCCAGCTGTCGTAACTATCGACCCCGACCGTGTCCACGTAGGCGTCGCCGGGATAGGCCAGGGTGGGATCGGACAGCCCGGCTGACCTTCCGCGGTTGACATTCCAGTCCCACTGCAGGCCGGGCGCGGTGGTCCGTGCTGAGGTGACGATCTGCTGCCAGCACTTCACCCAGGTCGAGGGGTTGCTGGCCTGCCAGATGTACCAGTTCCCGTTGAATTCCCAGCCCAGCCTGATGATCGACTTGCCGAGGCCGTAGGCGGAGATATTGGTGCCGAACTGGCGCCAGTAGGAATTGTAGGAGCCGGCCGCGCACGCACTGATGGACACTCCCGCGACGTTCTGGGGCAGCATCGGCTCCCCAAAGGCCACCGTTACCGGTGATCCCTGCCAGCGCTGGTAGAGCCACGACGGATCCACGATGTCAGCCCAGGTAGCACGGTCCGGCCAGACGGTGACGACGTCCACCGGGGCCCCGCGCCAAGTACCAAAGGCATCGATGGACGCGGGGGTGGCGCTCGGCAGGTAGACGCCGCTGGACCAGGACAGCTTCCCTCCTGCGGGATTGGGCGCCGATGCCGCATACGCGGGGACCGTAGCGAGCGCCAGGCCCACCGCGGCGATCCCCGCGGCAACGGCAACGGCAACGGTACGCGTCCGATGAGCCCGGCCGAACGGCGCGCGGAATACCGGTGCCTTTCTCAGGGCCGTGGCGGTGGTGCTGGGCTTCCGCTGGAATTTCATGGCCGTTCCCTCTTTCGCTTTCTGCTACCTGAGCACCACTCTCCGTAATTTGCTGGTGCGGCCGCAGAGGCCGATCCCTCAATTGAACCGGGTATTTTCCCTGTTATTTGACCCGGGTAATTTGACCCGGGTAATTCGGCCCGGGCTTAACGGCCCGCGCTATTCGGCCCAGTCTTGAACGGCCCCAGGGCGGAGGCGGCCAGGGCAGGCACCGCGCCAGGCGCGAGGGCGGGTGAACGGGGCAGGACCGCCCGCGGCAGGCATAACCAAGCCCCCAGCGGCCTCGCGTGCTGGAACCTGCAGTGAGAACGGGCCTGGCCACAGGCCGATGGCTGGCTAGCGATTCTTGGTCGCTAGAAGCGTCCCGACAGGAAATTTCCGGTCCCATTTAGCGGCGGGCTAAGGCCCATTCACCGCCATGCTCGGCAAGAAGGGCAACCGACGAGGCGCATGATGGCATCCCGGCCCGGAAATATGCCGCCCAAATCGGCCCGCCGGTGCATCTCTTTAGTCCGGCGCCGCCGCGGATTAAATTGCTGCACACCTGCCGCCAGATCTCGCGAGGGAATGCGAGAAGGCCGGGGTGCCTCACTTTTGCTGGCAGCGGGAAGCGTGGCCGATTGGCATTAAAGCTGGGCTAGATGATCAGCTGCCCGTGCCACCACACCAGCACCATCTTGCCGATGATGCTGGAGCCCTTGATCGGCCCCCAGTACCGGCTGTCGCATGAGATCGCCCGGTTGTCGCGCAGCTGGTACAACTCGCCTGGCGGCACCCGGTAGGGGTGCTGGCTGCTGGCGTCCGGTATCGGCGGCCCGAGCGGGTCGTAGTGCGGCAGGTAGGGCTCGGCGCGGCTCATCGAGACCGCTGCCGCGGCGGTCTAGGCCACCGGGTGAGCCCGGCGCCCAGCACATCTGCTGCATGCGCAGAACGCGCCTGATAGCCGGGCGCCGGGCCGCATCCCCAACCCCTGTGGTACGCCATCCGATGCCCATTTGTCCATAAAATCGATCTAGATTGTCAATAATCGATGGGGCTCATACGCTTGGCGTCGTGGACGATCGCAGGTGGGGACCCGGGATCCGCATCGGCAACCCGGCGGTCGCCGTCTTCGAGGAGCGGACGGCCAGCGGGGGGGAAGGCATCGGCGCGGTAGCGATCCCCAGCAGGCAGGCGACGGAGCTGCTGACCTGCACTGCCCCGGCTGCTGCCGGCGACCATCTGGTGGCCAGCGCGGCACTGGGGGGCGCTGTGCGCGGCATGTTCGGCGTCACGGCCCGCAACCTCAGCCAGGTCGTCTGACCGGCATGGTGGTGGACTTCCGGCCCTCACGCCGACCCACGCTCGGAATCGAATGGGAGCTCGGCCTCGTCGATGCCTGCACCGGCGACCTCGTCTCCGCGGCGGCGGAGGTCGTCGAGGAGGCTCGGGCTGGGATATCGGCCGGCGAGTCGCGAGTGCACCGGGAGCTGCTGCGCAACACCGTCGAGCTGGTCACCGGGATCTGCGAGTCCGTGCCGGAGGCGGCTGGCGACCTGCGCGAGAGCCGTGACGTCGTCCGGCGGGTCGCCCGGCAGCGCGGGCTGGAGATCTTCAGCGCCGGAACGCACCCGTTCGCCCGCTGGTACGACCAGGAGGTCAGCGAGGGCGAGCGGTACGCCGCGCTTATCGAGCGCACCCAGTGGTGGGGCCGGCACATGCTCATCTTCGGCGTGCACGTGCATGTGGGCGTGGACTCGGTCGGCAAGGTACTGCCGATCCTCAACGGGCTGCTGCGCTGGTTCCCGCATCTGCAGGCGCTGTCGGCCTCCTCGCCGTTCTGGGGCGGGGCCGATACCGGGTACGCCAGCAACCGGGCCCTGATGTTCCAGCAGCTGCCGACCGCCGGGCTGCCGTTCCAGTTCGGCACCTGGGCGCACTTCGAGGCGTACGTGGGCGACATGCTCGCTACCGGCGTGATCAGCGAGTTCAAGGAGATCCGCTGGGACATCCGCCCCTCTCCGGCGCTGGGCACCATCGAGGTCCGCGTCTTTGACGGGCTGCCGACGCTCGAGGAGGTCGCCGCCGTCGCGGCGCTGACTCACTGCCTGGTCGTCGATCTCGACCGCCGGCTGGAAGCCGGCGAGACGCTGCCCGCGCTACCGCCATGGCACGTGCAGGAGAACAAGTGGCGCGCGGCCCGGTACGGGCTGGACGCGGAGGTCATCCTCGACGCCCAGAACCGCGAGCGGCTTGTCACCGACGACCTGCAGGACCTGCTCAACCGTCTCGAGCCGGTTGCGGCGCGGCTGGGCTGCCCGGCCGAACTCGCGTCGGTGTCCGGTCTCATAACCGCCGGGGCGAGCTACCAGCGGCAGCGGGCGGTGGCCGCCCGGGCGGGCGGCGACCTGTGGGCGGTCGTGGACAGCCTGGTACGGGAGATGCGCGACGGCCTGCCGGGCAGCGCTGCCCGCAACGCGGACCACGCCGCTCGCCACGTCGGCGGCGACGGCACTCCGTAGGACCGCCGACGGCGGGCTGGGGCTCATCGCGTCCGCATCCTGCCTCGACCCAGCTGACACCGACCGCGAGATTCGGTGATCTGCCGACCCAACGGCCGCTCGCCGATTACACGGTGTTGCGGCTGAGGGGTCGCGGTCAGGCGGGAACCACGATCGCGGTGATAATCAGGCCGCCGTCGACCAGCCAGCGGCCCTCGAAACCGGTGAGTGCCGCTCCGTTCACTTCGGGCCCGTCGACGAGCAGCCGTGCGGTGAACGTGCCGTTCGCGGGGTCAATCGTGATGGATGCGTCCTCGAAACCGAGCCAGCGCCGGGTCAGCGGAAACCACGCCTTGTAGACGGACTCCTTGGCACTGAACAGCACCCGGTCCCAGGACACGCCGGGTGCGGCGATCGCGAGCGCGGCCAGCCGGGCCTGCTCGTCGCCGGACGCGACGGCCCCGAGCACCCCATCCGGCAATGCGTCGTGCGGTTCGGCGTCCAGCCCGATGGTCAGCACGTCCCGGTCATGAGCCACGGCACAGGCCCGGTACCCGGCGCAATGCGTCATGCTCCCGACGACCCGGGCCGGCCATTGCGGGGCGCCCCGCAGTCCCGGCAGGATAGCGGCCGGCGGCAGGCCGAGCCTGGCCAGCGCGGCCCGGGCACACGCACGCGCGGTCGTGAATTCACGGCGGCGTTTACCGGCGGCCTTGGCGATGACCGCTTCCTCTTCGGGGAAAAGCTTCACGTCGGGCGGGTCGGTGAACGCTTCTTCCGCGGCCACCGCGGACGGGAGAATCCGTCTGATCACCGCCAGCCGCCCACAGCGGGTGGCACCGGGAATATCTGCCGGGGAATGCCGGGAGGGGCCGGACGGCGTTGCCATTCCCGCGGATAGCCGATCGAGACCTCTTCGAACCGGACGCCGTCGTACCAGGTCGTCCGCGGAATATGCAGGTGACCGTAGACCACCGCGGACGCATTGAACCTGGTGTGCCAGTCGTGGGTGCGCGTCGTCCCGCACCACTGGGCGAACTCCGGGTACCGCAGGACCCGGGTGGGCTCGCGGACCAGCGGAAAGTGGTTCACCAGAACCACCGGGAACTCGGGGTCGCGCCCGGCCAGGCGGCACTCGGTCTCCTCCAGCCGGGCCCAGCACCAGGCCTCGCGGCTCTCATACGGATCGGGGTGCAGCATCGTCTCGTCGCTGCACACGACGCCGGTCCGATGCGCGTAGGCCAGGCCCTGCTCCTTGGTCTGCGTGCCGTCCGGGAGGAACGAGTAGTCGTACAGCAGGAACAGCGGCGCGATGGTGGCCGGGCCGTCCGGGCCTTCCCACACCCGGTATGGGTCCTCCGGTGTCACGACGTCGAGGCGGCGGCACAGATCGACCAGCCGCCGGTACCGTTCGTCGCCGCGCCACGGGACGGAATCGCGGCTATGGGTCCACAGTTCGTGATTGCCGGGGGTCCATATCACCGTGGCGAAATGGTCGCGCAAGGTGGTGAGCGCCCACTCGATGTCCGCGAAGAGTTCCCCGACATCACCCGCCACGATCAGCCAGTCCGCCCCGGACTCCGGGCGGAGATCCGCCACGATCCGGCGATTCTCCGGGTAGGCCACATGCAGGTCACTGACAGCGAGCAGGCGGGCGGGCATTGCCTAGCCCTGGGTCCGGGGCGGCTTTTCCGCAGCTGCTGCGGAAAAGCCGCCCCGGATCCCGCAGTTACTGGAGCCCGGCACGGACGGACGTGATGCGCTGCGTGTTGAAGCCGAGCCAGTGCATCCGGCCCACGTAACGCGCGTGCTCAACCTTGAGACAACGGTCCATGATCACCGTCACGCCGCCGTCCTCGGCGATCCGCGCGCCGTCGGCGTTGATCACGCCGAACTGGCACCAGAGGGCGCCGGCACCCATCTTCACAGCCTCTGCCGCGATCCCCGGCAGTGCATCCGGCGCGCGGAAGACGTTCACGATGTCCACCGGCACGGGGACGTCCTGCAGGCTCGGGTAGCACTTCTCGCCCAGGATTTCAGTCTCGCGGGGATTCACGGGGATCACCTGGTAGCCGTGCCGCTTGAGGTAGTAGCCAACGAAGTAGCTGGCCCGCAGCTCGTTGCTGGACAGGCCCACGATCGCGATCGTCCCGGCCGTGTGGAGCACGCGCTGGATCGTCAACGGGTCCTGGTACCGCGCGAGATCGGTCATGCCGTCGCTACCTTCTTTCCCGCTGTCGCGGCGACGAGCGCGAAGCCCTGCTCCAGGTCCCAGATCAGGTCGGCGACAGACTCGGTGCCGACCGACAGCCGCACCGTCCCCGGCCCGACGCCGGCCGCCCGCAGTTCGTCGTCGCTCAGCTGGCGGTGCGTCGTGCTGGCGGGATGGATGATCAGGCTCTTCGCGTCGCCGACGTTCGCCAGGTGGGACCAGAGCGTTACGCCGCGGATAAGGTCCTGCCCGCCGGCCCGGCCGGCGACGCAGTCGAACGAGAACACCGCGCCGGCACCGCGCGGCAGGTACTTCTCCACCAGCGGCCGGTACCTGCTCCCCGGCAGGCCGGGGTAGGTCACATTCGACGCCAGCTCGTGCGACTCGAGGAACGCCGCGACCGCCCGCGCGTTGTCGACGTGGCGTTCCATCCGCAACGAGAGCGTCTCGAGCCCCTGCAGGAACAGGAAGGCGTTGAACGGTGACAGCGCCGCGCCCAGATCGCGCAGGGTCTCGGCCCGGAGCTTCATTAGGTAGCCGTACGTCCCGAACGTCTCGTGGAACTGCAGGCCGTGATAAGCCGGCGACGGATCCGCGACCACCGGAAACCGCCCGTTGGACCAGTTGAACGTGCCAGCCTCGACGACCACGCCGCCGATGCTCGTGCCGTGGCCGCCAATGAACTTGGTCGCCGAGTGGATCACGATGTCGGCGCCCCATTCGATCGGGCGGCACAGGTACGGCGTCGCGAACGTGTTGTCCACGACCAGCGGCAGGTCGTGGGAGTGCGCGATGGACGCCAACGTCTCAATGTCCAGCACGTTCCCGGCGGGGTTGCCGATCGTCTCGCCGAAGAACGCCTTCGTGTTCGGCCGAACCGCCTGTCGCCACGCGTCGGAAGAGTCGGGATCGACCCACGTCAGCTCCACATTCATTTTCCGCAGCAGGTGCTTGAACTGGTTCACCGTCCCGCCGTAGAGCGCCGAGGACGAGACGACGTGGTCGCCCGGCTGCAGCAGGGTGAAGAGCGCGGCGGCCTGCGCGGCGATCCCGCTGGCGAAGGCCACCGCGCCAGCGCCGCCCTCGAGATTCGCCACTCGCTCCTCGAACACCGCGACGGTCGGGTTCATGATGCGCGAGTACGTGTTCCCGTACTCCTGCAGGTTGAAGTACGCGGCGGCTGATTCCGGGTCCTCGAACACGTAGCTGGTCGTCTGGAAGATCGGCACCGCACGGGCGCCGGTGTTCGGGTCGGGCCGCTGCCCGGCATGCAACTGCCGTGTCTCGAATCCAAATGCGCGGCCCGCCTCGGCAGGCACGGTCTCGGCGCGCGAGGGACTGTCGGTCACGAAGGTATCTCTTTCCTCGGCGTCACGCCGGCCCCGCCTTTGGCCAGGCTGTGTTTGCTCAAAAACTGGCGGATAATAGGCGTTTGCCTCGCTTCCTCGAGCAGGAAGCAGTCGTGGCCGTAAGGGGCCTCGATCACGTGGAACTCTACCGGCTTGCCGCGAGCGCCAAGCGCCGCAGCGATCTCCTTCGATGCAGACGGCGGGTACAGCCAGTCGGAACTGAACGCGATCAGCAGCGTCCGCGCCGAAACGCCGTCGAGTGCCTGCGCGAGCGATCCGCGGCCGTGCTGCCGCGCGAGATCGAAATATGTCAGCGCGCGCGAGGTGTAGAGGTAGGTGTTGGCGTCGAAGCGCCTGACGAACGAGTCGGCCTGGTGGCGCAGGTAGCTTTCGACCTCGAACTCCGGTTCGGTGATCGTGTAGCGGATGTCGTCGGCGAACTGCAGCCGTCGGCCGAACTTGTCGCTCAGCGCCAGCGCGGACAGGTATGTGACGTGGCCGACCATGCGCGCCACACCCAGGCCGGCATCGGGCGTACGGCCTGTGCCGTAGTAGTGGCCGCCTTGCCAGGCCGGGTCGCGCATGATCGCGGCCCGCGCGATCGCGTTCCAGGCCACGCCCTGCGGGTGGAGGGCGTGCGTGCTGGCGATCGCCACGACGGCATCGACCTGATCAGGAAACAGGATCGCCCACTCCAACGCCTGCATCCCGCCGAGCGAGCCTCCGGCCACCGCCGCAAGCCGCCCGATACCGAGCGCGGTCAGGAACGCGCGCTCGGTCCGTACCATGTCCGCGACAGTGATCACGGGGAAGTCCGGCCCGTACGGCTGGCCTGTGGCCGGGTCGATCGATGCGGGCCCCGTCGTCCCGCGGCAGCCGCCGAGCAGGTTCGTGGCGACGACGAAGAAGCGGTCAGTGTCGAATGCCTTGCCGGGGCCGATCATCCCGTCCCACCAGCCGAGGCCCTTGCCCGCCGAGCTGTCGCGATCCTCGGCCGCGAACCCGTCGCGCGTGCTCTCTTCGGGCGGCGTCTTCGCGAAGCCCGCCGCGTGAGCGTCGCCGCTGAGCGCATGGCACACCAGGATGACGTTGTCCCGCCGGGGTGAGAGGGCACCGTAGGTCTCGTACGCGACGCGAACCGGGTGCAGCTCCCGCCCGCAGTCGAGCCGCACCGGCTCCGGCAGGTCGAGGTACTGCGTTTCCACCGTGCCGACCGAGCCGGCCGCAAGCGTCGAGGCTGGCTCCGCCATGGGGTCTATGGTAACTCGGCCTGGTCGGTGTATTGTCAACCATCTCCATAGGGAAATAAATGAGGGGAAAAGGGGTGACGCGACATGACTACAGTCGCGAACGGAGTCAACGTGCAGGCACTGCTCGACGCGCGCGAAGCACTGAAGGGTGCGCCGGAGGCCGCTCAGTTCACCTGGCGCGCGTCCGCCAAGTGGCAGAACGGCGTGCACAGCACGATCAAGGTCCAGAGCTTCTTCGGCCTCGGGCAGGAGCAGAGCCACAAGCAGGAGTGGACGTTCGAGGCCGACCACCCCGAGGTCTTCGCGGCGGAAGACGACGGCATCACGCCGATCGAGTACCTCATCGTCGGCCTGGCGAGCTGCCTGACCGGGGGCATTGCGTCCGTCGCGGAGAACCGCGGCATCCAGCTGCGCTCGGTCGAGTCCACGGTCGAGGGCGGGCACGACATCCGCGGGATCCTCGGTGCCGACAGCGACGTCCGCAACGGCTACAACGACATCAAGGTGACGTTCAACATCGACGCGGACGCGTCGCGGCAGGAGATCGAGGCGCTGGTCGCCCAGTCCCAGAAGCGCTCCGCCGTGTACGACGCGCTCACGAATCCTACGAACGTCACCGTCGAAGTCGCCTGAAGGGCTAAGCCATCGAGCGCACCACCACGGTCGTCATCGGCGGGGGGCACGCGGGCCTCGCCGCGAGCCACTTCCTCAGCGACGGGTCGATCGACCACGTAGTTCTTGAGCGCGGAGAGGTGGCTAACTCCTGGCGGCGGGAACGCTGGGACTCCCTGCGGCTGCTCACTCCCAACTGGCAGAGCCGCCTGCCGGGCCTTCGCTATGAGGGCCCGGATCCGGACGGCTACATGGCCGTGGCCGAAGTGACCGAGTTCATCGAGCACTTCGCCAAGGTCTCGCGCGCCCCCGTCCGGATCGGCGTGAACGTCACGTCGGTGCGGCAGGCCGACGATGGATACCACGTGACGACAAGCCACGGTGAGATTCACGCTCGGACCGTGGTCATCGCGAGCGGCGCCTGCAACCAGCCCACGGTGCCGCAGTTCAAAGATGCGGTGCCGGCGTCCGTCGAGCAACTGACGCCGTTCGACTACCGCGACCCCAGCCGGCTCCCCGACGGCCGCGTGCTCGTCGTAGGAGCGTCGGCGACCGGCGTGCAGCTGGCCGCCGAGCTGAGGCAGTCGGGCCGGCCGGTGACGCTCTCGGTCGGCGAGCATGTGCGGTTGCCGCGCACGTACCGCGGACGCGATGTGCTGTGGTGGATGGACGCGTCGGGCGTGTGGGACCAGCGGTACGACGAGGTCGACGATCTCACCCGGGCCCGGCGGCTGCCTTCGCCCCAGCTCGTCGGGACACCCGAGCGGACGGCGCTCGATCTCAACGCGCTCACCTCGATGGGCGTCGAGCTGGTGGGCCGCTGGGGGGCGGTACGGGACGGCCACGGGCTGTTCTCCGGCGGCCTGCGCAACGTGTTCTCGCTCGCGGACCTCAAGATGCGGCGTCTGCTGGACACGTTCGACGACTGGGCTCGGACGCACGGGCGTGACGCTGAGGTCGGCGCTCCCGAGCGCTTCGCGCCGACACGCGTGCCCGAGTCGACGCGGTTGCAGCTTGACCTCAGACGCGGCGAGATCCGCGCGATCGTGTGGGCGACGGGTTTCCGGCCTGACTACGGGTGGCTCGACGTGCCCGTGGTCGACGCGAAGGGCCAGCTGAACCACGCGGGCGGTGTGGTCGACAGCCCCGGGCTGTACGCGCTGGGGCTGCCGGTCCTGCGGCGGCGCAAGTCCACGTTCATTTACGGTACCGAGGACGACGCACGTGAGGTGATCGATCACCTCGCGCGGTACCTAGCCGTGCGGCGGTGAGTCGCCACCGGAAGAAGCGAGAATGCCGGGGGCGGTCGTTAGAGAGCGGGCTCAGCGGGCACTGCCCGAAGACGGGCGGCTGATCACGTTGGAGGTTGACCCGCGCGCTGCCGAAGTGGCACGGGCGAACCTGGCCGCGGCGGGGCTCGCCGTGGTCGCCGACGTCCGCCTCGGCTCCGCTGCGGATACGCTGCAGCAGCTGGCCAGCGCCGGCGAGCAGCCGTTCGACCTGATCTTCATCGACGCGGACAAGACGGGCTGCCGCGGTTACCTTGACTGGTCCCTGCTGCTGTCCCGGCCCCGTAACCGGCAACCTAGCCGAACCAATACCAACCAGCTCGAAAGCCTCAGCCGCAGAGCTACCTGCGAATCCGTCTCCTAGCTACCGGTCTAGCCGCAGCGCTCGCAGGCGGAAGACGATGAACGCCGCGATCGCCGCCACGAGCAGCGCCGCGATCACGTAGCCGGCGATCGACAGTTCTCCCGCGACGCGATTCCAGGCCGAGCCGAGCTCGTACCCGATGCTGGCGACGGCGGCTGCGTAGATCAGGGTGCCGATCAGGCTGAGGACCCCGAAGCGCAGCGCGCGCACTCCGGCGAGGCCGGCCACCAGCGAGGTGAATGAGCGCACGAACGGCAGTGCCCGTCCCAGCAGGATGGCCCAGCCGCCGCGCCCGGCCAGGAATCGCTCGGCCCGGCCGATGTCCGACTGGGTGATCAGCAGGAAACGGCCGAACTTCTCGATCACCGGCCGCTCGGCCACCCGCCCCGCGGTATAGGAGACGTAGGAGCCGGCCAGTTCGGCTGCCGTGCCCAGGACGATGACCAGTGCCAGGTTGAGGCGACCTTGGTAAGCCAGCACGCCCGCGAACCCGAAGATGACCTCCGAGGAGATCGGGATGCAGCACGCGTCGAGGAAAGCGAACAAGATCAGCGCACCGTAGCCGACGTGGCTGAGAAGGCTCTCCATGACTGGCCCCTCTGGCGGCAGCCGGGGCACGCCACATCGTCGTCTCCTGCAGGCCTGCCGGTGGCCGAGAGCTCACCAGCCGGTCCCCCGCGTCGTGCTTACCCCGGTGCTGTGGCGAGAAGTCCAGCCGGGCCAGCGCTGCAGCTGTCTGAGCATGCGAGCGTAGTGACGCCGGATGACGGATTCGTGAATGTCTTGGGCAGCACCTGAACCGTCTATCCGCCTGTGACGGCATTACCCGGAGTGGCGGGCCGGGCCCGGTTCAGGCTGCGCCTTCCGCTTCATGATCCTTTCACGGTGACAACGCATCCTTATGCGGGTGAGTACTGGCTCCGTCAAATCCACCCCGCTGCGGCCCACCGCCCGTTACGGCCACCGCCGGCCAGCCGACCGCCGATCCTCCGCCATGCCCCGGCCCGGGCTCGTGCGGGCATCGCTCGTTGTGGCCGGCGCCGGACTGGGGGCCACGACGGCCTTGACGATCACGGCGGAGACCTGGAGGCAGGTGACCGCTCCCGGCGGCCTGGCCACCTTCGCCGGAAACATCACCGGCATGGTGGGGACGTACCTGGCCCTGATCATGGTGCTGCTGGTCAGCCGCATCCCTTTTGCCGAGCACGTGCTCGGCCAGGACGGCCTGCTGCGCTGGCACCGGCGGCTCGGCCCGTGGCCGATCAGCCTCCTGATCGCCCACGCGCTCCTGATCACCGTCGGCTACGCGGAGGCAGCCCGGACCGGCCTGTGGCATCAAGTGGGCACCCTCATCTTCTCGTACCCGGACGTCCTGGCCGCCACAGTTGGCCTGGGCCTCATGTGCCTGGCCGGGGTGGTATCGATCCGGGCCATCCGCCGGCGCCTGCGGCGGGAGGTCTGGTGGACCGTCCACCTGTACCTTTATCTGGCGCTGGCGTTCTCCTTCGCGCACGTCATCGTGCTCGGCCAGTCCTTCGTCGGCCATCCCCTGACCCAGGCGGTGTGGTCGGTGACCTGGGCGGGCACGGCCGGGCTGGTCCTCAGCTACCGGGTCGGGCTGCCCGTGGTCCGCAGCGTCCGGCACGGCCTGCGCGTCGCAGAAGTAAGGCCCGAGGGGCCCGGCGTGGTGTCCGTTATCTGCCGGGGCCGCAACCTGGATCGCCTCGCGGTGTCCGGTGGCCAGTTCTTCTGCTGGCGCTTCCTGACCCGGGACATGTGGTGGCAGGCCCACCCCTATTCGCTGTCCGCGCTGCCGCAGCCGCCCTACCTGAGGCTCACCGTCAAAGGCGTCGGTGACCATTCCGCCGCGCTGGCCCGGCTCCGGCCCGGAACCCGTGTCGCCGTCGAAGGGCCCTACGGGGTTTTCACCCGGGACGCCCAGCGCTGGCCGCATGTGCTGCTGGTCGCGGCCGGGATCGGCGTGACCGCCATCCGGGCCTTGCTGGAGGATCTGCCGAGGGGCGCGCGGCCAGTGGTCTTGCTGCGCGCCGCCCGGCGGGAGGATCTCGTGCTCGGCGCAGAAATCGCCGATCTGGTCCAGCGCCGCGGTGGCAGGCTGCACGAGCTGATCGGGCCCCGGGCGCGGACCGTCATCGACGAGCGAACGCTGCCCCGCCTCGTACCCGACTTCCGCCTCCGCGACATGTACGTATGCGGGCCAGAAGCCTTCGTCGCCCAGGTCGTCGACGTGGCAGAACGCCTTGGCCTCCCTGAGGAAACCATCCACCACGAAGCGTTCGCCCTCTGACCAACCGACCGACAGGAGAACTTGCCATGAAGCGGGCGTCGCTGCTGGTCCTCACCGGAACCGTCGCCGGGTTCGCCGGAGTCCTCACCTTTCACACCCGGCCGGCTTCGCCGACCTCGTTCGCCACCTCCGGCTCCCCGCCGGGCGGTGCCCAAAGTGTCCCCTCCAGGCAGGCATCCCCAGCCTCGTCGGGAGCCGCCCGGCCGGCCACGGCCCGGCCAGCCCCGGCCAGTTCCGCAATCCGCAGCGCCACAGGACCGAACGTGCCGTTCGGCTACGGGACACTTTCCGTCCGGGTGGTCGCCCGGGGCACCCAGATCACAGACGTGTCGGTCCCCGCGATCCAGACCGCCGAGCCGACCTCCCAGCAGATCAGCACGCAGGCCATTCCCATGCTCCGGGCCGAGGTCCTGTCGGCGCAGGGCGCCAGCATCGACGCGGTCAGCGGCGCCACCTATACCAGCCAGGCCTATATTCAGTCGCTGCAGGCGGCCCTCGACGACCTGCACCTCAAATGATCCGCCCCGGAGCCGCGCCGGGGAAGGCCGGCCGGCCGACGCCGCTCATCGCGCGCACCTGCCGGGTGATGGGAACCGTCGTCTCCTTCGCCGTCGCACCCGGTGACGCGCCTGAGGCGGTCGTGCATGACCGCCTCGACGCGGCGTGCGCCGTCCTCGGGCAGGCGGACGCGACCTTCAGCGTCTGGGACCCCGGTAGCCCGGTCAGCCGCCTGCGGCGGAATGAGATCGCGCTGAGTGCGGCTCCACCGGAGGTAGCCGACGTGCTTCAGCTATGCGATAAGGCAAGGATCCTGTCCCGGGGCTGGTTCGATCCCTGGGCCATGCCCGGCGGCGTCGACCCCACCGGCCTGGTCAAAGGATGGGCGGTCGAACGGGCGCTGGACGTCCTCCGGCTGGAGGGTGTCACGGGCGCCCTGGTCAACGGAGGCGGAGACCTCGCCGCCTTCGGCTGCCCGGCGGCGGGGAGGGCGTGGCGGATCGGGATCCGCCATCCCTGGCGTCACGACGCCCTGGCCTGCGTCATCCGGATTCAGGCCGCCGTGGCCACATCGGGAACCTACGAGCGAGGTCCTCATCTTGTCGACCCGTTCACCGGCCGCACCGGGAACCGGGCGGCCTCGGCCACCGTTACCGGTCCCAGCCTGGCGCTCGCGGACGCCCTGGCTACCGCGGTGGCCGCCGGCGGCGACGACGCCATGGCGGCGGTGGCCGCACTCGACGGGTACGCCGGGTACCTGATCCGGCCGGACGGCAGCGAGGCGGACACCGGCAGCATCCAGTTCGTCTCATGAACAGCGCCGCGGACATCAGCGTGCCTTGCGGCGCTCCGCGGCTCCAGCGAACCCGGCACAACCATTGAGTAAGAGAGTTTGGGGCATCGTGACCGTAACCGATAGGCGGCGTCATCGCCGTGAGCCAGCGGGCATGGACGGGGCCGAGGGTAACGAGCGGCTGACCGGGCTGACCGGCACCGTGCTGCTGATCGGTTTCGCGGCCGAGGGCGTGACGATACTGGCGCTGCACCGGCTGCTAACCATGCACATCTTCCTCGGCATGCTGCTGATCGGGCCGGTTGCCCTGAAGATCGGCTCGACGTGTTACCGGTTCGCCCGGTACTACACCGGAGCGGTCTCCTACGTCCGCAAGGGACCTCCTGCCCCGCTGATGCGCTTGCTCGGGCCGCTTGTGATCCTGACCTCGCTGGCGGTCCTGGGCAGCGGGGTGGCGCTGGCCTTCAGCGGCCCCGGGAAAGGTCCCTGGCTCTTTGCGCACAAGGCGTCGTTCGTCCTGTGGTTCGGATGCATGTCGGTGCACGTGCTGGCCTACGTCTGGCGGCTGCCGCGCATCCTGCTCGGCACGCCGGGCGGCGTCCGGATGACGCTGTCGGGCGGCCGCATCCGATGGCTCCTGGTCGGCGCGTCCCTGGCCGGCGGCTTGCTGATCGCGTTGCTGACCGTCCACCTGGCGGCCCCGTGGGACGCCAGGCTCATCGGTCACTGAGATCGAACAGCGGAAGCCCCGCAGCGCGAGTCGCTGCTGACGATCGCCCCGCCATCACGACCACGCGCGGATGGTTTACCCGGGGACTGAAGGGTTTAATTACCGCCATGTCTGCTGCTGATGACGACACGCCTTCCGCTGCTCAGGTCCGCGCGGCCGCCGAGGGCCGGGAGACCCACCCGGCCGAGGCGCACTCAGGCGGGAGCGCGGGCCGGCTGAACTGGCTGCGGGCCGCGGTGCTCGGGGCTAACGACGGGATCGTGTCGGTGGCCGGCATCGTGATCGGGGTGGCCGGGGCGACCACCGCCCGCGGCCCTATCTTCACCGCCGGGCTGGCCGGGCTGGTCGCTGGGGCGGTGTCGATGGCCTTGGGCGAGTACGTGTCCGTCTCGAGCCAGCGCGACAGCGAGCTCGCGCAACTGGCTCAGGAAAAGCGCGAACTGGCCGAAACCCCGGAGGCCGAGCTGACCGAGCTGACCGCCCTGTACGAAGCCAAGGGCCTCTCGGCGGCCACCGCCCGAACCGTCGCTGCCGAGCTGACCGCCCGCGATCCGCTGGCCGCCCACCTCGACGCCGAACTGCACATCGATCCCGACGACCTGGCCCACCCCTTCCAGGCCGCCGCCGCGTCCGCGCTGTCGTTCACCTCCGGCGCCCTGCTGCCGCTGCTGGCCATCCTGCTGCCCCCGGCCACGCTGCGGGTACCCGTGACGTTCGTCGCCGTCCTCATCGCGCTCGGCCTGGCCGGTGCCCTCAGCGCACGCATCGGCGGCAGCGATATCCGCCGCGCCGTACTACGGGTGGTCATCGGCGGAGCGCTGGGGCTGGCCTTCACCTACGGTGTCGGGCTCCTGTTCGGGACCGCTATCGGCTGACGCTGGTCATCGTCCGCCGGGCCGCACTCCGAGGTACCAGGGCTGGTCTCGGCCAGGCGGTCAGCCAGCCGCGCGTCGGTCTGCCGGTCAGCCGGACGCAAGGGAGGAGTCCGCTGTAACCTAGCGTAAACGCATGGATACAAGCTGTTTACTACTGGGGGGTAATTGTTCTATGACGGGTCGCTTCGCATCGAAAAGCGCCGCTGCCCACACCTCTGGCAACAGGGTCGCTACCAGTACAAATGTCCCCGCAAGGCAGGACAGCCCGGCACGTTCCCGGCGGACACCGAGCCCCTCGGCGGGATGGACCGGGACCACGGTCCGGCTGCTCTTCGGAGTGATCTTCGGCATCGACGCGGCACTCAAGTGGCTGCCGGGCTACCGCGACACCTTCCTCATCCAGCTGAAGTCCGTGGCCGTCGGCCAGCCGGCCTGGCTGCACGGCTGGTTCCAGTTCTGGATCAGCCTCCAGTCGAGTGCACCGGCGGCTTTTGCCACCGTGGTCGGGCTCACCGAAACGGGACTGGCCCTGGTTCTGCTGCTGGGTGTGGCCCGGCGCGCGGGCTACATCGCCGGCGTGATGTACACCCTGCTCCTGTGGGGCGTCGGGGAAGGCTTCGGTGGCCCCTACCGCTTCGGCTCTCCCGACATCGGGACGGGCATCATCTATGCGCTTTTGTTCGTCGCGCTGCTCACCTTCGCGCCGCCCGCCCGGCGGGAACGCCTCAGCCTGGACCGGGTCCTGGAGAGCCGGCTGCCCTGGTGGCGCTTTGTCGCCGAGCCCCACGCCGTCGACCGGGTGCACGGCGCCCCGCGCGTGGAACCGGTCATCGTCGGCTACCAAACCACCAGGTAGGGACACCGTGAATGGGGCGCCGATCGACCCGAGCACTGGGAATCTCATCGGCGGAGCGCTGGGGCTGGCCTTTACCTACGGTGTCGGCAGCTGTTCGGGACCGCCATCGGCTGACGTTGGTCATCGTCTGCCGGGCCGCACTCCGAGGTACCAGGGCCGGCCAGGCGGCGCGGGCATGTGCCGTGGCTGATGGGGGTGCCAGGACACTTCCATACGAGCGCCGCCCAACGTCTGCGAGCTGCCGATATTCCAGCGGCCTCCGGTCGACCGGACGATCGAGTCGGCGATGGCCAGCCCGAGCCCGGCTCCCTGGCCGTCGTCGACCGCGCGGTGAAACCGGTCGAACAGCCGTTTCTGTTCTTCTTCGGGTATGCCCGGCCCGCTGTCCTCGACCGTGAGGCTGACCCGGCCCGCCGTCGTCGTTACACTGACGCGGACGCGGCCGGCTGAGTCCGCGTACCGGCAGGCGTTGTCCATCAGCACCCCGGCGAGCCGGTCGATCCATTCTGGCGGCGCGATGATCAGTGCGGGCACGGGCGTCTCGGTGTCCGCCTCGATCGTGATGGACCGTGACTGGGCCAGCACGCGGAAGCGGTCGGCGCAGGTGCCGGCGATCGTCGCGACGTCGAGGGGCTCGTCGCCAGGTGGCGGTGGCTGGGAGTCGAACCGGGCCAGCCACAGCAGGTCCTCCACGATCCGGCGCAAGCGCTTGCCTTCGCCCTGGATCCGCGCCAGTGAGGCCTGGTACTCGGCTGCTGCCCGTGGGCCGGCCAGCGCGATGTCGGCCTCAGCGCTGATGACGCTCAGCGGAGTCCGCAGCTCATGCGATGCGTCGGCGGTGAATTCCAGCTGGCGGCGGCGCGATTGCTCGACCGGGCCCAGTGCCCTCAGGCCGACAGCCAGGGAACCGAGAAACATCGCCACCAGCAGCAGCGGGGCCGCGGCGATCTCAGTGCCCAGCAGGACCGCTTCGGTGTGCCGGTTCTGAGCCAGGCTCTGGCCGGCCGCTAGCCACCGGCTCCCGGTGCGGCGGGCATCGAGCCGGAACGGGCTGCCCCCGATGCTCGTGGTCAACGGCCAGCCATGGCCCGGCCGCATACCACGGGGCAGCGGCGGAATATCCTCGCCGAGCGGGATCACTTGACCACTGGGTTCGATGAGCCAGAGAAAAAGCGGCGCGTCGTCGACATCGCCGTCGTCATCGTTGTCGCTGTCTTTGGGCGGCTGCGTGACCCGATCAGGCCGGCTGGCCTCAGTCAGGCGGTCAGTCAGCCGAGCGTCGGTCTGCCCGGTCAGCCGGCTGGTCACGACGAGGTTCAGCGCTGTGACGCAGCCGGTGTAGACGATGGCCATGATCAGCGTGGCCGCGCCCGCGACCCGGGCCGCGTGCGCGAACTGCGGCGACAGCAGCCGGCGCCGCACGAGCCGGCCCCGGGTTGCCGGCCGGCGACGCCTCATGTGCCGGTCATCCTCATGTGCCGGTCATCCGGTAACCGACGCCGCGGACCGTCTGGATCTGCACCCGGGCGGCCGCCAGCTTCGATCGCAGCCGGGCCAGGTGGACGTCGATGGTGTTGGAGCCGAACGCGTCGGCTTCGTTGTCCCAGACATGCTGGGCGATGGACCGCCGGTCTACCACCGCCGGGGAACGGCGCATCAGCATTTCCAGGATGCCGAGTTCGGTGCCGGTCAGCGACGGGTGGTCCGGACCGACCCGCGCGCTGCGGGCCGCGGGATCGAACTCCAGGTCCCCGACCACCAGCAAGGACGGCTGGACCTGCGGTGGCCGGCGCTGGAGGGCCCGGAGCCGGGCCAGTAGCTCACTGAAGTCGAACGGCTTGACCAGGTAATCGTCGGCACCCGCGTCCAGCCCCGTGACCCGGTCGGCAGGGGTGTCTCGCGCCGTCAGCATCAAGACGGGTGTCGCGGACCGGATCCGCCGCATGCGCTGAACCACTTCCAGGCCCGACAAGCCCGGCATCCGCCAGTCCAGGATCACGACGGAGTACTCATAGATTCTCAGGAATCGCAGCGCGGCGTCCCCATCGGGCACCAGGTCCACTACATAGCCTTTTTCCCGCAGGCCGCGCCCGATTACCTCCGATAGCCCCCGGTCGTCCTCGGCAACGAGTACCCTCACCGCGACCGGATTTCCCGATGCGATGTCGTGTTCAGCACAGGCCCAGCCTCCTGCCGAGATCGGAGGAGAACACTTTACGGGGGTCCAGTAGCTCCCGGACCTCCCGCCACTCGGCCAGCGCGGAGTACATGGCGGCGAAGGCGTCCGCCCGCATCCGGACGTCCTTGGCCAGGTAGACCCGGCCGCCGGCGTCGGCGACGCGCCGGTCCAGATGATTTAGGACCATCCGCAGTCTCGGATTTCCCGTCGGCATGTCCACGGCCAGCGACCAGCCCGGCCCGGGAAATGAAAGGTAATTCCCGCTCGCCGGGCCGAATCGCTTCAGCGTGCCCAGGAACGGCGCCGCGTGATGCCGCCGCAGCGTGCTCAGCACTTCGGTGACGAGATGCTCAGCTCCGTTCGGCACCGCGAACTGGTACTGGAGGAAGCCGCGCGGGCCCAGCGCGCGATTCCAGTCCGAGATCGCATCCAGCCGGTGGAAAAAGGGAGCCAGGCCGATGAAGCCGGTCTGTTCCTGCGGTGCCCTGCGATACCAGAGGCCGTTGAACGCGCGGGCCGTGAGCGGGTTGAACAGGGAAAATGGCGTGGCCGGCGCGCGACGGTCCCGGCCCGCCCGGTAAGCCAGGCCAGCCTGGTCTCCGGCAGCTGGCTCGGTGACGTGATCGCCGACGTCGAGGATGCCGCGCCCGAAGGACCGGCGGTTAGCCGAGGTGTCGATCCAGGCGACCACGTACCGATCCGTGGCGCGGTCCATGGCGGACAGCAGCGCGTCCAGATCGGCCAGCCGGCGCGTCGTGACCCGCATTGTGGTGCTGCCGATCCGGAGCAAGCGCAGCTTGACCGCCAGAATGATCCCGGTGAGGCCCATACCGCCCACGGTGGCACGGTACGCGTCCTGCTCCGGGGTCAGCGTATGCAGTTTCCCGTTGCCGTCCAGCAACTCGATCTCGCCGATCCACGCCGAAATACTGCCGTCGACGTGCTGATTCTTACCGTGCACGTCGGCGGCGACCGCGCCCCCCACGGTGATGTGACGGGTGCCCGGCAGCACTGGCAGCAGCAAGCCCTGCGGGACGATGTGCTCGAGCACTTCGGTGAACGTGGTGGACGCACTCACCCGCAGCGTCGCTGCGCCAGCGTCGACTTCCATGCGCGGGCGGGTCACCGGCGCGAGGATGTAGCCTCCGGCGTTCTGGGCGGCGTCGCCGTAGCTGCGCCCCGCCCCCCGGGCCAGGACACCGCGGGCCGGGTGGGCCGCGATGATCTCCTGCAGCTGGGACTTTTCCATCGGCCCGGCGACATAGGCGCGGCTCGGAGCGGTGCGTCCCCAGCCGGTCAGCACGCGGTCGGTCCCGTTGACCCGTGTCATCGCGCGTTCCTCTTGGCCGGGCGGGCCGCCGTCAGCCCCACGGAATGAGCTCCCACAGACCGGCCACGAACATGAGCAGCCACACCGATTCCAGCACGACCATCACGGCATCCCGGGCGAGAAGATCCTCGACAGGACGGGGGGAGGCTTGCGCGGTGAGGTAGTCGAAGCGCACGAGCGTCGCGGCGAGCGGCAGGGCGCTCGCCAGGTGCCAGCCCCTGATCCAGACGCCGTGCTCGCCCAGAGCCCACAACAGGTAGGCGATGATCATCGCGATGGCGGTCAGCCGCTGCGTCAGCCGCAAGGCACCGAGCCGGTACCACCGCGTTGACGGCCGGTGCCGGACTGCGTCCGCGCCGAGCACGACCATCTCGGTGTACCGCTTGGCCGTGGCCACCAGGAAGGCGCCGAGGCTGCAGACCAGCAGGAACCAGCCAGAGGGCGGCACGTGGGTCGCCGCCGCGCCGCCCAGCGCGCGAAGCACGAACCCGGACGCCACGAAGACCAGCTCAATCACGGGAATGTGCTTGAGTACGAGGCTGTAGAGCAGCGAGGAGACAAGGTACGCGGCGAGAATCGCGGACAGCAGTGGCACGCTGATCGCCAAGCCTGCGGCCAGCGCCGCCATGGCGCACACGGCCGCGATGGCCAGCGCGTGTGACTTCGGCAGAATCCCGGCCGCGACCGGGCGCGTGCGCTTCACCGGATGGCGCCGGTCGCGATCGGCATCGACCACGTCGTTCAGCATGTACACGGCGACCGACGCGGCGCAGAAGGCCACGGCCGCCACCAGGGCGTAGCCGAGCCCGTCATCGCGGCCGAGCGACGCGCCCGCGAGCGGTGCCGCGAACACCAGCAAATTCTTCGGCCACTGGCGCGGACGGGCGGTGCGCAGCACCGCGAGCGGCCAGCGGAGCCAGCCCGGGTACAGCGCCAGGTCGGGAGCGGGCGCCCGGCTGACGCCGGCGACCGGAAGGCGGGGCGTCACCGTGCGTAAACGGCCGTGAAGTCACGACTGTTTACCGAGTAGTAGCGGTCCGCCGGCTCCTGCTGGTCCGGGAGGAGGTTGACCGGTGTGGGGTCGGCGGCACTCGGTGACGGCTTGTAGGACGTGTACGACGTCCACTCTGGATTGATGTCCAGTTGCATGCCTTCCACCACTCCGGCCCGCTGGAGGAGGTCGGCCAGTGATCGCACCGACAGCGCGGGACCGTAGACGAAGATGATCCGCCCGTCGCTGGTGATGCCGATCCCGGAACGCCACACGTAGTAGCCGCCGCCCAGCGTGGCACCCCACTGGGTTTGGACATTCTGATCCACCGAGGCGGGGACGGCCCCGTGGTCCACGATGAGCCGGAGGTTCTGCCGGACTCCGAGGACCTGCGAGCTCATGCCGAGGCCGCGTCCCCACTCGCCGATGGCCAGATGGCCGTTCTTGTAGTAGACCAGCGAGGCTGCCCCCTGTGTCAGCGTGCCCTTGGTCAGGCCATTGAGGTAGAAGCCGCCCCCCGCGGCATCCAGCTTGAACCCCCCGTTGAAGGTGGCGAGCACCCCGGTGCGGGAGCCCGGGGGCAGCCATGGCGCGTACCCCCAGTTGCCCGGGCCTGGATCCTCGGCGCCCGGACGGAGCTGGAACGTAAGCAGCCGCTGGTCCATCGACGCGATACCGGCCACGTAGGACGTGTGAACGCTGTCCGGACGCAGATAAGTGCCGTAAATGGCCGGAATGCCGTCGACGCTGGCCAGTACCCGCCACTGACCTTCACCGGCCAGCGGAGTTCCGGCGGGCGAGCTGAGCTGCGCGGGAACGTCCGGCGTGATCGTGGCGGCGCTCGACTTCGGCGTGGGATAGGGCCGCCCGGCCTTGGCCGGCGCGGACGGAGCCGCGAGCGAAAATTTCGGCTTGCCCCCGACCTTCGGAGCCTGGTAGGTGATCCATTCGCCGAACGTGACGACGGGCCCCAGGTAGTGATCCCGCGCCCACTCGGCGAGCCGGGTCGAGGTGTTGGCGTTGCCGGGCGCTGTCAATGTCTGCCCGACCGAAAAACCCACCCAGCAGATGAGCGCAACAAAGGCCACCAGCACGACCCGCACACTACGGTGGGCGAACAGCCGGTGCAGGAGCCGTGGACGGCGCGGCTTGTCCGGCTTTCCCCGCCTGCCGACGCGGTTGGGCCCTTCCGGGCCGGAACCGCCAGGCACGGCCGGGACGCTAGCTGGAGGCCGATCGCGTTGACCGTCCTGTTGGCCACCCGGCTCCACGAGACCGTTGCCGTCCCAGAACCTCGACGGCACGAATCGTGGCACAGGCACACCTCCCCCACCGAGCGCCTAGTTGACTGTCTACGAGCCGTAGGTCTACCCGTGCAACATGAAGGGTCGATGACAAGGCACCCATTCCAAGATCCTAAACTACTCGCCGATGGGCGCCAGGCCCGCACCGCGGTCAGCCGGGCGATCCCGGCCGGGCGTCGCGGACCAGCAGGAATACGGTCAGGCTGAGGAAATGCCTGGTGAGGGCGAGCCGATAGCGCGGCCGCAGCACCGCCGCCTGGTTCGCCGCGACGGCCAGGTAGGGGTCGATCAGGCGGCCGCTGCCGACGATCCAGATCCGGGGCTCATCGCCCAGGCACGCGGCAGGATTGCAGGCGACCGGCTTGATCTGGCTCGACGGCAGGGCCGCGTCCGCGACGAACAGATCCCGCGGCACCGGCACGCCATGCGGGATGTCCCGCCCCAGGTAGTACTGCAGGCCCGGGCCGATCATCTGCCACCAGAGGTCGCCCTCCTGGTAGACGATGCCGTCCCCGGCCCTCGCGTCGCCCGCGATCATGCTGGCGGCGCCCGCGTAATCCACGTAGTAGCCGCCGTAGCCGAGCGGGTAGCCCGCCCAGTCGTGCGCCCCCGGCTGCCTGATCACCTGCTGGTCGCCCGCACTCAAAACGGCGATGACCAGGACGGCGACCGCCGCCAGCCGCACGTCAATCCGGCTGAGCCCGATCCCGGCCAAGATCGCCCACGCCACGATGGTGAACAGCAGGTACCGGCCGAAGAAATACGAATGCGGGCCCTGCGAGAGCAGCCACACCGCGGCCACCGGCAGCACGGCCACCGCGGTCATGAACGCTGCCACCCGCCAGGCCGACCAGGCCAGCACGGCCAGGACGATCACCACGGCGGCCACCGACGTCGAATAGAACAGGTTCCGGGTAAAGGAGCCGAAGGCATACAGGTCAAGGCCCGGCCGGGCTATCCAGAAGACCTGGCTCCCGGCCTTGGTCAAGCTGAAGGCCGCCAGCGGCACGCAGGCGGCCAGCCCGGCCGCCGCGGCCGCTGCGAACCCGAGCAGGGCACCGCTGCCCCGGTCCTGCCGGGCGTCCTTGTCCTGCCACCCGCGCAGAGCTGCCCCGGCCGCATGACCGAGGACCACTGACAGGGCGATGATGTCGATGTAACCGACCACCGCCAGGCATACGCTGTAGGCCGCCCACCGCCGCACGGACGGCGCGTCAAGGGCCCGCAATAGCAGCAGCGTGGCCAGCGCCACGGCCAGCACCTCGGGCGCGTAGAACCGGACCTCCTGAGCGAACCGCGACACGCTCGGCACCAGCGCGAACACCAGCCCCGCCAGCAGGCCCGCCCGCGCGCCGGCCAGCCTCCGTCCGGCCAGCGTCACGCAGGCCGCCGCCCCGGCGATGGCCAGCACCGACAGCATCCGCATCGCCACGACCGAATCGCCGAACGCCGCCATCCAGTAATGCAGCCCCAGGTCATAAACAAGCTCGGCCGGGTTGGACCTGCTCGCGCTCACGACCAGTTCATGCACCGGATCGGCGGCGAACGACCAGCTCCACAGCTCATCCGCCCACATCTCCGGCCGGTTGAGCTGATAGCAGCCAGTCAGCAGCATCAGCAGCGTCGGCCAGAGCCACGGCACCCGCATCGCCCAGCGCGCCGCGCCGTCCAGCGGCGTGCCTCGAGCCCAGTTGTCAACCCCATCGGCCTCAAGGCGCGCAGCACCACTCCGGTCCTGCACATCCCGGGAAACGGCCATGGCACCTCCAGGCAGGTTACCGATAGCGGGCTTTACGTGACTTACTGACGGGCTTCATGATCTACCGGCCGAGATCCAGGGCCGGCGCGACACACCACAGTAGCCGCGACAAATGCCATAAGGCGGTTCTCGCCGTATTTCGTGCCGGGCACCGGAGAGCGGCCGCGCTCAGGACAGGGCGAGGGTGATGGCGTGCAAGGCCAGCCCTACGGCCGCGCCCACCACCGTGCCGTTGATGCGGATGTACTGCAGGTCGCGCCCGAGGAGCAGTTCCAGCTGGCTCGACGTCTCGGCCGCATCCCACCGCTCCATAGTCCCGGTGACGAGCCCGGCGAGTTCGTCGTGGAACTGATCGGCGAGTGCCCTGGCTCCGGACTCGACCACCCGGGCGAGACTCTCCTGGAGGTCGTGGTCCGACCCCAGGCGCCGTGCCCCCGCTACCAGTGCATCGGACAGCCGGCGGCGCAGCTCAGACTCCGGGTCAGCGGCTTGGACCCGCAGCTCCTCCTTGGCCTTCTGCCACAGCGACGAGGACCAGTCCCGCAGGCCTTCGCTACCCAGCACGTCGTGCTTGAGGCGCTCGCCGCCCGCACGCAGCTCCGGGGATGTCTCAAGGCGGCTGGGGAGCCCGGCGATCCACTTCCCGAACTGCTGCCGCTCCTGGTCGTCGGGATCGGCGGCCATCGCCGCCAGCCGCTGGCGCAGGCGGTTGTACAGGCGGTCGAAGAGCCGCCGGTTCACCGCGTCCGGCACCCAGCGGGGCGCCTCGGCTTCGAACAGCTCGCGAAGCTCCCCGTACTGCGCGACGAGATAGCGGTCGGCGCCGGACAGGATGGCGTTGAAGAGCTCGGAGTGGTGGCCGCCCGCAATGATGAGCCGCAGCGCCCGCCCGGCTAGTGGTGCCACCTCGACGGCATCTACCGCCCGGGTCAGTTCGGCGGTGAGCAACCGCTGGACATCCTCATCGCGGAGGGTCTCGGCCATCGTTACGACCAGGTCCGCCGCGCGACCGGCGAAGCGGGCGGCATGGGTCCCGTCGGCCAGCCAGGCAGCCAGCCGGGGAACCAGGCGCGCGGACCGGATCCGCTCGGCGAGCACGTCGGCGGTGAGGAAGTTCTCCTGGACAAACCGGCCCAGGGTGGCGGCGAACTGATCCTTGCGCTCGACGATCAGCGCGGTGTGCGGTATCGGCAGGCCCAGGGGATGGCGGAAGAGCGCCGTCACCGCGAACCAGTCGGCCACGCCTCCGACCATGGAGGCCTCCGCGCCAGCCTGCACGTAGCCGAGCAGGACCCCATGGGCCCCGGCCGCGGTCACGACCGCAAACAGAACCGTCACCCCCGCGAGGAGAGCCGTGGCGCGCCGACGCGCCGCGGCCAGCTCACGGGCCCGCAGTGCCGCAGGCTCCCGCCCCGGCGCGGGTACCCGGGAAGCGGACGTCGGTGCAGCAGGTTCCATCGGGCAGCCCCCGGTCAATCCGCCGCCCACGGCGGAAACGACGATCAGACCCGCCCACGATATTGACCGGGCTCATCTCATGGCCAGCACGGGGGTAGCACCCAAGCGCGCTGGCTTTCACCCGACGATTTGCTCGCCGATCGGGCCCAGGATGAGCATGGGGAAGTAGATGAGGCCGCCGACGATCACGATCACCCCGATTAGGAACACGGCGAACGTCGGCCCGGAGGTGTCCAGGGTGGCCCTTGTGCGCGCGTGGGTGCGCGCCCCGGCCAGCGAGCCGGCGATGGCCAGAGCCAGCACGATCGGCACGAAGCGCCCGATGAGCATGACCAGGCCGAGCGTCGAGTCGTACCAGGTGGTGTTTGCCGACAGCCCGGCGAACGCGGACCCGTTGTTCTGAGCCACCGAGGCGTAGGCGTAGGTGACCTCGGTCAGGCCGTGCATGCCGGGGTTGAGGATCGACCGCTTGGCCGCGCCGAGCACGAGGGACGTGCTCCCGAACGCCAGGACCACGATCGGGATCGTCAGCACGTAGGCGACGATGAGCTTCATCTGCGGCGCGCGGATTTTCTTGCCCAGGAATTCCGGGGTGCGGCCGACCATCAGCCCGGCCACGAACACCGACAGCAGCGCGAGCACGAGCATGGCGTAGATCCCGCCGCCGTCACCCCCGGGGCTGATCTCGCCGAGCAGGATGGCAACGAAAGCCCCCGTGCCCCCTATCGGCGTGTAGCTGTCGAGGGCGGAATCGGTGGCGCCCGCGGTGGTCCCCATGGTCCCGACGGTCATGAGCGCAGAGGCCTCGGGGCCGAACCTCGTCTCCTTCCCCTCCATGCTCCCGCCCGGGTTCCCGGTGCTCTCCGCCTGCGAGACGCTCGCGGGCAGCAGATGGTTACCGTGCGCTTCGGCCTCCATCGCGATCACCGTGTGGCCGAGGAAGATGACGGCCATGACCGCCGCGATGGCCAGCCCTTGCCGCGGCCTGCCGATGAGCCGGCCGAACATGAACACGATCGCGAACGGCAGTACGATCACCAGAAGCAGGTCGAACATATTCGTGAACGCAGTGGGGTTCTCGAATGGATGGGCGCCCCCCACGCCGTAGAAGCTGCCGCCGTTGGTACCCAGCAGCTTGATGACCTCCATCGAGGCGACGGGGCCGCCGGGAATCAGCTGGGTGCCGCCGACGAGCGTCTGGGCGGTACGGAAGCTGCTGAAATTCTGGACGGCGCCCTGGCTCACGAGCACGAGCGCACCGATAACCGAGAGGGGCACGAAGACGCGCACGAGGCTCCGGGTGAAATCCACCCAGAAGTTCCCGATCGTGCGGGACGAGCCCGCGATACCCCGGATGACGGCCAGGGCGACGGCGAGCCCGACGGCGGCCGCGACGAACTGCGCGACGACCAGCCCAGCCATCTGCGCGAGGTAGCTCGCCTGGGTCTCGCCCTCGTAAGCCTGCCAGTTGGTGCCGGTGATGAAGCTGACCGCGGTATTGAAAGACAGCAGGGGCGACATGCCGGGGGCGTGCGTCGGGTTTAGCGGCAGCACCCCCTGCAGCCGCAGGATGAGATACAGCAGGAGGGTCGAGGCGAACCCAAACGCCAGCACCGCCAGAGCGTAACGCCGCCAGGTCCAGCTGGATTCGGGGTCGGTGCCCAGAGCCCGGTACACGCGGCGCTCCACGGGGAGGAACACGCGGTCCCCGGGCGCCCGGCCCCCGCGGAATGTCGCCGCCAGGTAGCGGCCGAGCAGGGGCGCCGTCACCGCCGTCACCGCGACGATGAACAGGAGCTGTTCCCATCCGGAGGCGCTCATCTGAGACCGTCCAGCGCGAGGTTGAGCTCGAAGACGTTGACGGTCGCCTCGCCCAGGAAGCCCCACGGCCGTCCCTGGGTGTGCTGGTGCACGAGGCTCACCACCTCCCGCACCGGCAGATGCCGGGCCCGGGCGACCCGCGACGCCTGATCGAGGGCGTTCTGCACCGAGATGTCGGGGTCCAGTCCCGAACCTGAGGCCGTGACCGCGTCGGCCGGTACCGGAGCGCTGGGTGGCATCCCGTTGAACTGCCGGTAAGCGATAGCGCGCTCGGGCACGGTGGCCGGGTCGCAGACGTAGGAGCCGTCACCGTTCCGCGCGTACTTCTGGCCTGGCGCCGGGCTGGTCACGGGGTTCCCCTTTGGGTCGGTGGGCACGCACGCCGGATCTGCCTTGGTCGCGAAGGGGTTCACCGGCGACGGCTGGCCGTTCAGGCCGACTGTGTTGACGCCCGGGACGAATCCGGCCAGCAGCGGGTTGGACGGGCCGAGGTTGGAGGCGCCCGACGCCGACGCGTCATAGCCGGTTCCGGCGGCCGACGGACGCGGCTGGAAGTAACCGGGAAGCGGGTTGCCGTTGCGGCCGGTAAAGCTCTGGCCGAGCAGTGACGATCCGGCGAGCTTCCCGCCGCGGTACACGAGTGAGCCATTCGCCTGATGCCGGAACAGGAGAAACGAAATACCGGTGACGAGGAGCGGGTAGCCGAAGCCGAGCACGATCGTGGCGCCCAGAAGCATGATGACGCTGGCGAGGAGATGGCGTCGCATGTCAGTGGAATCCGATCGCGGTCAGCAGGAGATCGATGATTTTGATGAAGATGAACGGGGCGATGATCCCGCCCACGCCGTAGATGAGGCCGTTGCGCCGGAGGATGGCGGCGCCGTCCAGCGGCCGGAATTTGACCCCGCGCAGGGCCAGCGGGATCAGCGCCGGGATGATGATGGCGTTGTAGATCACGGCGGAGAGGATCGCCGTGTGCGGGTCGTCGAGGTGCATCACGTTCAGGACGCTGAGCCTGGGGTAGGCGACCAGGAACATCGCCGGGATGATCGCGAAGTACTTGGCCACGTCGTTCGCGATGGAGAATGTCGTCAGCGATCCCCGGGTGATGAGAAGCTGCTTGGCGACCTCGACCACCTCGATGAGCTTGGTGGGGTTCGAGTCGAGGTCGACCATGTTGCCGGCTTCCTTGGCCGCCTGCGTGCCCGTGTTCATCGCGAGGCCGACGTCGGCCTGCGCGAGCGCCGGCGCGTCATTGGTACCATCGCCGGTCATCGCCACCATGTGGCCGCCGCGCTGCTCGCGCTCGATCAGCGCCACCTTCTGCTCCGGCGTCGCTTCCGCCAGAAAATCGTCGACGCCGGCCTCCCGGGCGATGGCCGCCGCCGTCAGCGGGTTGTCCCCGGTGATCATCACGGTCCGGATGCCCATGTCGCGCAGCTCTTCGAAGCGTTTCGCCATGCCCTGCTTGACGGTGTCCTTCAGGTGGATGACGCCGAGCACCCGTGGTCCATCCGCCACGACCAAAGGGGTACCCCCGCCGGCCGCGATGCGCTCGACAATGGGAGCGAGGTCGGCCGGGATCTCGCCGCCAAGTCCCTCGACCCATCGCCGCACCGAGTCGGCGGCCCCCTTACGGATCTGGCGCCCGCCCAGGTCGATACCGCTCATGCGCGTCTGAGCCGAGAAGGGAACAAGCTCGCCGCCGGTCAGGTCGGACGGGGTAAGGCCGTAATGCGCCTCGGCGAACTCGACGATAGAGCGGCCCTCGGGCGTCTCGTCGGCCAGGCTCGACAGGAGCGCCGCCTCAGCCAGGTCTGTCTCGGCCGTGCCGCCGGCGGGCAGGAACTCGGCGGCCATCCGGTTCCCGTAGGTGATGGTGCCGGTCTTGTCGAGCAGGAGCGTCGAGCAGTCGCCGGCGGCTTCCACCGCACGACCCGACATCGCCAGCACGTTCCGCTGCACCATCCGGTCCATGCCCGCGATGCCGATCGCCGACAGCAGGCCGCCGATCGTGGTCGGGGCGAGGCAGACGAACAGGGCGACGAGCACGGCCGTGGACTGGATGGCGTGGGAGTAGATCGCCATCGGCTGCAAGGTGACCACCGCGACGAGGAGGATCATCGTCAGCCCGGCGATCAGGATGTCGAGCGCGACCTCGTTCGGCGTCTTCTGGCGGCTCGCCCCTTCGACCAGGGCGATCATGCGGTCCAGGAACGTCTCCCCCGGGTTGGACGTGATCCGGACCACGATCCGGTCAGACAGGACCGTGGTGCCTCCCGTCACCGCGCTGCGGTCACCACCCGATTCCCGGATGACCGGCGCCGATTCTCCCGTGACCGCCGACTCATCGACGGTGGCCATTCCTTCCATCACGTCGCCGTCACCGGGGATGACCTCCCCGGCCGTGACGACGCAGAGATCACCGACCTTCAGGCTGGCGGACGGAACCTCCGCGACGCCGCCGCCCGGCCGCAGCAGAAAAGCGGACGTCTCCTGGCGGCTGCGGCGCAGGGTATCCGCCTGGGCCTTGCCCCGGCCCTCGGCGACGGCCTCGGCGAAGTTGGCGAACAGCACGGTCGCCCACAGCCACAGGGTGATCAGCCCGACGAACAGAGTGGGCTGAGCCAAGAACTGGATGGCGGTGATGACGCTGCCGATCTCGACCACGAACATGACCGGCACCCGGATCATGTTGCGGGGATCAAGCTTCACGAGCGCCTCGCGGACGGCGCGGCGCAGGATCGACGGCTCGAACAGCGAGCTGGCGGCGCGCGTGCGGACCTTCGGCGGCCGCGTTTCCGGCGGCGGGGCGACGGTTCCCCGGGCTGGTTCAGTTTCCTCGCTCACGACGGCCGTCCCGGTTCGAGTCCCGCCCCGGACGGCGCCTCTTCCTCGGGCATGGCGTCATCGCCCGCATCCGCGATCACCTGGTTCAGGACTCCGACCAGAGCAGCGGCCGCCATGAAGAACACCACGATGGTGGCGATCAGAACAACATCAGTCATCGCATGCGCCCGTCGTCAGGCTCCTGGCGGCCGTCCCCAGGGCAGTCGCCCAGGGACAAGTCGTCACGAATCACCAGCAGACCCTCCGCTGGGAAGTCAACCGCTCGACCGCCCCGCCGGCCATAGTCCATAACGCATCGCTAACAACTGGGCGCTGATTCCAGGCGGGTTCTTAGCAGCTTCCCAGCGGCCCGGCGCCAGCCAGCGAACCGCCCGGCGCGGGAACGCATACGGGACGGGAAACAGCCGCGCCAACGGCCTGGGCTAGCTTGCGGCGGTGGCCGGGCTTACTGTCGTGGTGTGATATCCGGCGCCACGCTGGCCGGGGGCCGCCCGCTCATCGCCGCTGGCCTGGGCGGCGCGCCTGCTACCCGCTGGCACCCCGGACGCGCTGGTGCTCGCCGGGGAGGCCGGCACCCCGAAGGCCCGGGAGTGCCCGGGCAGAACGACCCGGCAGTGCCCGGCTAGAACCACTCCGGCCTGAACATGGCGACACCCAGATACGCAAACACGATGACAGAGACGGCGAGAAGGATGCCTTCCACGGCGCTCATACAGCCTCCCCGGCCCAGATCAAGCCCCGCACCGTCGCCGGCCCGGCGCGACCGGCCGCGGCGAAACCAGCGACGCTGCCATTGTGCCACCAGGGCGCGCACGATCCCAGGCCGTCCATGAACGCCGCCGGTGACGGCGTGACCCAGGCCGTGGTGGCCGACGCCGACACCGCCGACGCCGACTGCGCCGACGTGGTCGAAGCGGCCGGTCATTTCCGCATCTACCTGGGCGCGGCCGCGGGTGTCGGCAAAACCTACGCCATGCTCTGCGAGGGCCAGCGCCGGCGCGGGCGGGGGGCCGATGTCGTCGTCGCCTTCGTCGAATGCCACCAGCGGCGGCACACCGAGGAACTGATCGACGGCATCGAGGTCATCCCGCGCAAGGCCGTCGAATACCGGGGGTCCCTCCTCGAGGAGATGGACCTCGACGCGGTCCTGCGCAGACACCCCCAGATCGCGCTGGTCGACGAGCTGGCCCACACCAACGTGCCGGGATCCGGCCGGCACGAAAAGCGCTGGCAGGACGTCCTGGACATCCTGGGCGCGGGAATCTACGTCATCAGCACGGTCAACATCCAACACCTCGAGAGCATCGCCGATGAGGTCGAGCAGATGACCGGGGCACGGGTCCGCGAACGTGTCCCGGACTGGGTGGTGCGCAAGGCTGACCAGATCGAGCTCGTCGATTCCTCACCCGAGCAACTGCGCCGCCGGATGCTGCACGGCAACGTCTACCCGAAGGAAACGGTCCCGCAGGCTCTCGGTCACTTCTTCCGCACCGACAACCTGATCGCGTTGCGGGAGCTGGCCCTCCGGTTCCTGGCCGACGAGACGGACGAGGAGCTTCTCGAGCACCTCCGGCGGCACGAAACCAAGGTCCTGTGGGAGACTATGGAGCGGCTCATGGTGGCCGTGACCACGGAGCCCGGGACCGACGTGCTGGTCCGGCGGGCGGCCCGGATGGCGGCCAGGGTCAAAGGGGAACTCGACGTCGTCCACGTCGTCGCGGACGACGGCAACCGGCGCGGGGACCGCGAGGCGGCCGGCCGGCTACAGGAGCTGGCGGCGGCCGTCGGCGCCCGCTGGCACGAGATAAAGGATGACGATCCCGCGCAGGCCATCGCCAGGTTCGCGCGACAGCATCAGATCACCCAGATCGTGATCGGCTCCAGCCGGCGCAGCCGGTGGCAGCAGCTCACCGGGGGCGGGTCGAACGTGCAACGGGTCATCCGGGAGGCGGGCTCGTTCGGTATCGACGTCCACGTCATCGCCCGCCGCGAGCTGCCCCGCATCGGCGCATCCGAGGCGCGCGCCGCCGCCGAGCGCGGCTCCTCATCGGGTAGTGCAGATCAGGAGCGGTCTCCCGACGGTGCGGACGACGGCTGAATTCCCGCGCTATTCACCCCAACTCCCGGGAGACCAGCAGCTGAACCTCGCGCCACGCAGGCATTCCGGTCACCACGCTCAGATCGTAGGCGCCACCTGCGACAGCGAAGAAAGGGTCTTCCGGGTCCTGCTGCCGTATCTGCAGGCGTGCGGCGGGGCTTGGAAGTGGATGCGGAAGGCATCATAGGCCCCGCCGCGCTTCGCGCCCCGCCGACCGGAGCAGCGCGCTTTTAGCCGACGAGGCTCTTGTGCACCGACGCCTGGTAGATCTGGGCGATCGACGCTTCCAGCTGGGCGTTGAACTGCTCGTCGCTCTGCTCGTCGGACAGTCCCTCCAGCAGCGCCCGGGAGAAGCTCGCGATCATGCTCGGCTCCCGGGCGAGCAGATCGCAGGCCTCGTCGCGGCTGTAACCGCCGGACAGGGCAAGGACCTGCAGCACACGAGGATCAGCGGCGAGGCCGGCGTACAGGCCGGGCTGCGTCGGGATCGTCAGCTTCAGTGCAATGATCGCCCCGTCCGGCAGGGCGTCGACGTGCGCCTGCACGGCGTCCCGCAGCAGCAGCTCCGCTTCATCTTTGTGCGGGCTGTCGATGCTGACCTCAGGTTCGAGAATCGGGACGAGACCCGCCGCCCAGATCGTCGCACCGACCGCGAACTGCTGATCGACGATGGCGTTCACCCCGTCCTTGTCGGCGTCCTTGATCACCGATCTCATCTTGGTGCCGAACATCCGGTGCCGGTTCGCCCGCTCGAGCAAGTCGTCAAGCGCGTCGATCGGCTTCATGAGCTGGACACCGGACTGCTCCGGGGCGAGCCCCTTGTCGATCTTCAGGAAGGGCACGACCTGCTTCTCGTCCCACAGATACTGTGCCGTCGGGACCCCCTGCACGTCCCGCTCCATCGTCTGCTCGAACAGGATCGCGCCCACGATGCGCGAGCCGTCGAAGGCCGGGCTGGTGACGACGCGCGTCCGCATGGCGTGGATGAGGCCGAACATCTCATCCTCGGAGTGGTAGCGGCTCTCGGCGATGCCGTAATGGGCGAGCGCCTTCGGCGTGCTACCGCCGCTCTGATCAAGGGCAGCAAAAAAGCCCTGGCCGGAGCGGATCTTCTCAAGCTGTATTTGGTCCATGCTGCCATCCTGCCAGCCCGGGCTGCGCAGCGGCAGGACCTAAGTCATAGGCGGCAGGACCGTAAGTCATAGGATGCTGTCCAGCCATCCAGGGAAGCGATCAGCCGTTCTGGAGGTAAGGCCCCGAGGATCGTCTGGCCGCGCCCATTTCGACAATGGGGCCGTATATTAAAGGCTTGTGACAAGACATGCAGGCCTTCTTCCCGGGCGATCCGCCTCGGCCGGCGAGGCCGGATAGGGTTGCGCCGGTGACCTCCCGTCCCGAGACGGCGGCAGCCAGGACTCGCTCCCCCGGCAGGCGCCGCCCGGCGCCCGGCACTGGCCCGGGGACGTCATGACCCCATCGTCGCGTCCGGCGGGGGTGCGGCCCCTCGGCGCCCCCGGCCACATGGGGGTCGACTACGAGGAGCGCGTCGACTTCGCCCGGCTGCGCGAATACCGCATCGCGCGGGCCAAGGCGGCACTGGCGGCGAGCGAGTGCGGCGCCTTCCTGCTCTTCGACTTCTACAACATCCGCTACACGACGCAGACCTGGATCGGCGGCGCGCTCGGCGACAAAATGATCCGCTACGCCCTGCTGTTCCGGGACCGCGACCCGATCCTGTGGGACTTCGGCTCGGCGGTGCGGCATCACAAGCTGTACTCCAAATGGCTTCCGGACGAGAACTGGAGACCAGGGTTCCTCGGCTTCCGCGGTGCGGTCGCCCCCGAGGCGGGCCTCATGCGCGACGCGGTGACCGAGATCAAGTCGCTGCTCACGGAGGCCGGGGTCGCTGACGCTCCACTCGGCCTGGACATCGTCGAGCCCCCGTTCCTGTTCGAGCTGGCGCGGCAGGGCATCGCGGTGCGCGACGCCCAGCAGGCCATGCTCGACGCCCGGGTCATCAAGTCGCCGGACGAGATTATGCTGCTCAACCAGGCGGCGGCGATGGTCGATGGCGTCTACCAGGACATCGTCGAGGTGCTCAAGCCCGGCGTGCGCGAGAACGAGATCGTCGCGCTCGCGAACAAGCGACTGTACGAGCTGGGCAGCGACCAGGTGGAGGCGGTCAACTCGATCTCGGGCGAGCGCTGCAACCCGCATCCGCACAACTTCACCGACCGCATCATCCGGCCCGGCGACCAGGCCTTCTTCGACATCATCCACTCCTTCAACGGCTACCGGACCTGCTACTACCGAACCTTCGGCGTCGGCAGCGCGACCGAGAGCCAGCAGGACGCGTACTCCCGCGCGCGGGAGTGGATGGATACGGCGATCGACGCCATCGAGCCCGGCGTCTCGACCGACGTCGTCGCCCGGGTCCTGCCGAGGGCGGAGGACTTCGGCTTCGCCAGCGAGCTCGCGGCCTTCGGCCTGCAGTTCGCGCACGGGCTCGGCCTCGGCCTGCACGAGCGGCCGATCATCTCACGGCTCAACTCGCTCGAGAACCCGATCGAGCTCGAGGCGGGCATGGTCTTCGCGATGGAGACCTACTGCCCGGCCTCCGACGGCATCTCCGCCGCGCGCATCGAGGAGGAGGTCGTCGTCACCGACTACGGCACCGAAATCCTCACGAAGTTCCCGGCCCAGAAGCTGTTCGTCGCGAACAAGTACTGAGGCAACTACCGGGCAGGTACCGAGGCAGGGCTCACGCCCCCGGCTGGACGCGGCCCGCCGGGGTCAGCACCTCGCCGACCGCCTCGACCAGCAGCGTCATCTCGTAGGAGACCAGCTCCGTGTCGCACTCCCGCGCGGCCAGGACCGCCAGGCTGGAGCCGTCGCTGATCGCCTTGACCAGCATCAGGCCGCCCTCCATCTCGACCAGGGCCCGGTCCGGCCGCCCGGCCTGAAAAATCCGCGCCGCGCCCTCCATGAGGCTGACCAGCCCGGAGGTGATGGCCGCGAAGTATTCGGCGGAATCGGTGGGAATGTCCTCCGACAGCGCCAGCGGGACGCCGTCCGCGGATATCACGGCCGCGTGCGCGACATCCGCGACCCGCGTGGTGAAGTCGGTGACCAGCCAGCCCAGGTCCTGGCGGTATGCGCGCATCAACGATCCGCTCCTTCTCCGGTGGCGGGGGGCCGGCCTTCACCTTCGGCCCGGTGAGCTCCGCGCTGGAACCCGCTCAGCAGGCTGCGCGCCATCTCAGGTGATCGCTGCGGCCCCGTCCCGGCCGGCGTCTGCGCCTCGTGAGTTTCTGCCGGACGGCCGGGGACGGCGCTGTCCGCGCGGCGGCCGCCGGCCGCGGATCCGCGAATGAGGTTCGCCTGCGGGACACGCACGGGCAGCCCGGCGACCGTGTGGTCGCCGCGGGCCGGATCGGCGATGATCTGAGCGGCATGCCGGCCTTCGGCCCAGCTATCTGACCGCACTGGCCCGCTGGCCTGTGGGGCGGCCGCCGGTGACCTGCCGCCGTGGCGCCCTGCGCTGCCCGCGGACGGCTGGCGGCTGCGAAACCAGTTCGACGTCGGCGGGCTGGCGGCCTGCATCGGCTCGCGCCGGCCCGGGCTGACCGGCGCGGACACGGCGTAGGCGTCCGTCCGGCCGGCCTGGCCATTCGAAACAAACGGCCGTGCGGCCGACTGGCCATTCGTATCGGTGCTCACCGCGATGGTGTGGCGGCCGTTCGCTTGCCCGGCGGGGACGTCGACCCCAGCAGCCGCAGGCGGTTGCGCCCACCCGCCGAACGGGCGGATGACCCGCTCGATGAGGCTGTCCGGCAGCCACACCAGAGCAGTCAGCCCGCCAGGGGATCCGGGGCGCAGCCGGATCCGCGCCCCGTGCCGTTCGGCCAGGTGCGCAACGGCGAACAGCCCCATGTGGCGGGATACCGACTCGTCGATGACGGGCGGGTTGTCCAGTCGCCGGTTCATCTCCGCCATCCGGGCCTCGGAAACGCCGACCCCGTTGTCGCTGACCTCGATCAGCACGCCCCCGCTGGTCAGTTGCTGGGCCGACACACGCACCTGCGTGTCCTTGGGGGAGAAGACCGTGGCGTTCTCGATGATCTCGGCAAGCAGGTGCACGACGTCGGACGCCGCGTGCCCGGAGACCGCGACCCCGGGCTGAATGTTGAGCGTCACCCGCTGGTATTGCTCGATCTCCGCTGTCGCAGCCTGGATCACGTCCGCGAGCGACACCGGTTCGCTCCACTTTCGTGCACTCTCGTGCCCGGCGAGCAGCAGAAGGTTCTCGGAGTTCCGCCGCATCCGGGTGACCATGTGGTCCATCGCGAACAGGGAGGACAGCCGGTCCGGGTCTTCCTCGTTCTGCTCCAGGGAGTCGATCGTGCGCGCCAGCCGCTCGATCAGCGACTGGCTGCGCCGGGACAGGTTGACGAACATTGCGTTGAAGCTGGTCCGCAGCATCGCCTCGTTGCCGGCGAGCCGTACCGCTTCGGCGTGCACCTGGTCGAACGCGCGAGCCACCTGGCCGATCTCGTCCGCGGAGAGCACATCGATCGGCGCCACTTCCATGCTCGTCGAAGGGTCCAGGGCCTCCCCCAGCCGCCGGACCCGCTCCGGCAGCTGCACCGTGGCGATGTCAAGTGCGCCGGCCCGCAGCCGGCGCAGCGGCAGGACCAGGGACCGGGCCACGATGACCGCCGCGATCAGCACCAGGAGCAGGATCAGCACCGTGAGGATGGCGGTGAAGAGCGCGGACCGCTCCGCGCCCCGCTGCAGCGACCGGCTGCGCGCGACGATGGATCTGGCCACTCCCAGCTCGACGCCCTGGGTCTTGTTCACCGTGTCGGACATATCCGTGTACCAGAGCTGGGGAGCCTGCTTTGCGCTGATGCCCAGGGCGCTGGTCTGCAAGCTGTCGACGCTGATGACGTACTCTTCGATGAGCTCCGCCTCGTTCACCAGCGGTCCGGCCACGGTGTTGCGGAAAGAATTCTGCTGGGCCGCACTTGCCGTCGTGTCGAACGCGGCCAGGTCACCCTCCTGCTCGGACTCCGCGGTGGTGAGCGCCTGCAGCTCACCATCGGCGAAAAGCTGCTGCTTCAGGGCGTTGTACAGGATCGCGCGCTGCTGGGTGGCCTGGTCCTGCGCCATGGCGAGCGAGTTGAGCTCCTGGACGTCGCTCGCGAGGCCGGCGTCCGCGTTGCCCTGCGCGATCTGGGCGTTCAGCGAAAGCATTTCACTGATGGGGGTGGCGTAACCCGCGATCACCGCCAGCGCGGACTGGCTGGCCTGGGCCGTGCTGCGCAGCTCCCCCAGGTGATCGATCACGGAAACCACCGTGGCCACCCGGGCCTGAATGTTCGCCGGGAAGGAACCGCCGATACCGGCGGCCAGCGCCTTGACGGGGCCGGCGGCTGCGTCCGTCGCCGTGTAATAGCGCTGGACGGCCTCCGCCACGGCCTGGGGACTGGAGGCCGGGACGACCCCGGCCGTCTCGTCCCGTTCGTTCTCCAGGGCCTGGACCAGGCCGGTGACCTGCTGCCCGAGGTTGGCCAGCTGGGTCACGCGGCCGAATCCGGCCGCGCTGTTCGCCGCCGCCGCCACCCGCAGGCCACCGAATACCAGGCCCATGATCAGCGCCACCACGATCACGGCCATCAGCCGATAGGACACCGGCCAGTCCTGCATGGCCCGCGCCCGCAATCCGCGGAATTGGATGGCCGTCGATTTCTTGGCGTGCTTCTTAATGACGTTATGGGCGCGCAATTCCCGGCCCATCACCCTGCGGTCTGCCATGCCATGTCCTCGCTGGTTACACGCTGTCTTCAGGCCGCCGCATTACGACGGAAATGACACGGCGGAAGCACCTTACGGCCAGCGCGTCCGACGGCTCCAATATGGGTTCCTGTCGCCATCTCAGCCGTTCCCGTTCCAGGCCGGCTTGGTGGCGATGATGGGTGTGCTTCCGGTGGCATTGGACGGCAGAACCTGGGTGAAGTTATTGCCCTGCCACTGGAAGACGAAGGCTGCCGCGGCGCCGTTCTCCCCCAGCGCGTCGAACTTCACCGGGCCCTGCACGCTGTCCAGCGTGACGCCGCTGTGCAGGTAGGTGATGATTTTCGCGTTATCGGTGCCGCCGGTCGCGGTGACCGCCTGAGCCATCACCTGGCCGACCGAATAGGCCTCGGCCACGTCGGCATTGACCCCGGACGCGCTGCCGCCGTACTCGGCGACGTACTCGTTGACCATCTTCTGGCTCGCCGCGTTGTCGAACCCGGGGAACCAGCCGTCGGGCACCATCATCCCGTCAGCGTTGCCGGCGCCGACCGCGGAGGTGAACGCGGTCCCCTGGTCCGGGCCGGCCGCGGCGATGAACATCTTAGGTGTGTAGTGCTCTTGCTCGAATTGCTGCATAAAGGCCTGGACCGTCGGCACGTCGGTGGAACCGAGCACCACGAGATCGGGCTTGAGGCTGGCCACCTGGTCGGCCGGCGCTTTGTAGGCCGAGGCCAGCTCGGGGAAGACCTGGGAGTAGACCGGCTGGACCCCCAGCGCGCTCAGCTCGGTCTGGGCGAGCTCCACCGGCGGGTCGGCGAACGGGTCCTCGGCCATCGGGAAGGCCGCGGTCTTCGGCCGCTCGCTCGACGGCAGCGAGGCGATCCACTGCACGAACGGGACCAGTTCGTCGGCGACCGGCAGGCTCACGTCGAACACATTGTGGTCAGCCTGGTTGGAGGGCGTGTCGAAGACAGAGGGCGCACCGCCGGCGCCTTCCACGAACGCCATGCCGTACCGCGCGGCGACCGTCGACGCCGGCGCGCTCAGCACCGAGGAGAACGGCCCGAAGGTCAGGTCCACGTGGTCGGAGCCGATCAGCGTCTGGTAGTTGGTGACCGCCGTCTCCGGCGAGCTGTCATCGTTGAGGATGACCAGCTTGACGCGCCGGCCGAGGATGCCGCCGTGCGCGTTGACGTCCTTGGCCCACAGCTCGTACCCCTTCTCGAACGCCTGGCCGTCAGCCGAGAAGTCATTCGCGGCGGTGCCGGTCAGGGACAGCGACGCACCGATGATGATAGGTCCCGTCGGTTTGCCCGCCGCTGAGGTGGTGCTGACATCCAAGCTGCTACTGCTACTGCTACTGCAGGCGGCCAGAAAGCCTGCCGCGAGGACCGCGACGGCGCTAAGGGCGATTGGTTTTCCTGGGGACCAGGAAAAATGAGGGCGCACGCCCGGTTTTCTCCTTCCTCCTGGCTGAGGATTCGCCGGGAACGAGCCCGCCGGAACCGCCGCGCGCTCACTTCGAGATTTATACCGGCCACATACGCCGAGCGCCTATGAATACGGCTAACTTCATACATTTGTAGCGATAGCCGAAACGTTAGCCCTGGCTATTCACGGTGGAGCCGTGGCTGGTCGGCGCGCCAGCAATGAAAAGTGCTCCTGAACTGGGACGATAAGAGTGTCGAAGCCCTTATCAGTCCCCAGATCGAGGAGCACTTTCGAAGTGCATGCTACCGGCTGGTCGCAGGGCCTGGACGTCACTGCTGACGGTGAGGGCATCGTGTCGCACGCCGGGCTGGCCCTGCTGCGCCAGCTGGCCGACAAGACCGGGCTGACCGGGGGCCTGTCGCGGGCGCTGGCCTCGCCGCGGCTGCTGATCCACGACCGCGGGCGGGTGACGGCGGATCTGGCCTGCGCGATCGCGGACGGCAGCGAGGTGATCAGCGGCTTCCGGGTGCTGGCCGATCAGAAAGAGCTGTTCGGCCTGGTCGCCTCGGTGCCGACCACGTGGCGGACGCTGGATGAGATCGCCGCGGGCGGCCCGCAGGCCCTGGCCCGGATTACCAGGGCAGTGAACGGCGCCCGCCGCCAGGCCTGGGCGGCGATCGAGGCCCGTCATGGCGCCCTGCCCGGCGTGCGGATCGCGGACAAGGTCCTGCAGGGCGTGACCTGCATCCGGCTGGACGCCACCGTCACCCCGGCGCATTCCGATAAGGAGCTGGCGGAGCCGAACTTCAAGGGCTTTGGCCATCATCCCTTGCTCGGGTACTGCGATAACACCGATGAGCCGCTGGCCGGGATGATGCGCCGCGGCAGCGCCGGGTCGAATACCACCGCGGATCACCTGCAGGTGCTCGGTGATGCGATCGCGGCGCTGCCGCCGAAGTTCCGGCGGCGGCTGATGGTGACTGCGGATGGGGCCGGGGCCAGCCATGGGCTGATCACCCGCCTTGATCAGCTGGCGTCCCGGCCCGGGTACCAGCTGACCTACTCCGTCGGCTGGGAGCTGGGCGCCCGGGAGCGGGCCGCGATCCGGCTGGTCCCGGCGGAGGCCTGGCAGATCGCCATCGATCAGCGCGGCCAGGTGCGCGAGCGCCGGACCGCTGCCGCCTGCGCGGACCGGTCCTGCGGGCATGCGCGGTGCTGGGTGGAAGAAGCCCACGTCACCGAGCTGACCGGGCTGCTGCGCGAAGGCCCTCACGGAGACCAGATGGACGGCTGGCCCGCCAGCATGCGCGTCTTTGCCCGCCGGGAGCGCCCGCACCCCGGCGCCCAGCTGAGCTTGTTTGAGACCCAGGACGGCTGGCGTTACTCCTTGTGGGTGTCGAACGTGCCTGCCGGGCTGCGCGGCTGGCGGGCCCAGCTGGGCTATATCGACGCTGCGCACAGGGTGCACGCGCGGGTTGAGGACTGCATTAGGACCGGGAAGGACTGCGGGATCGGCCGGTTCCCCTCGCATGATTTCGCGATGAATTCCGCGTGGCTGGCCGCCGCTTTAATCGCCGCGGCCTTGCTGTCCTGGCTGCGGCTGCTCGCCCTGGACGGCGACCTGGCCCGCGCCGAGCCAAAAACGTTGCGTTACCGGGTCCTGCATGCCGCCGGGAAGCTGGTCCGCGGTGGCCGCCGCAAGCGGCTGAAAATCCCCGCTACCTGGCCCTGGGCGGATGCCATCGCCACCGCCTGGGCCCGGGTCACCGCCCTGCCGCACGCACCCTGACCAGCGAAAAGCCACCCCTGCGATACGGAAGGAGTCCCCCCGGGGCCCGTGGAACCCCCGGCCACCGGCCCGCCAGCCGGGCCACCGTCATACCCCAACCGTAAAATCACGAACCGTTCAGCGGCTCAGCCGCCGTCCCGGGCCAGCCCTCCGCCCGCATGAATGATCTGGGTTAGCCGAGCCCGGTATGCCGGGCGCCGGATGAGCGCCGGCCAACGGCCGGCCTGGTCTGCCACCCGCGGTCAGCGGCGCGGCGCCTCGTCAGGTGCCCCTCTTGAGGCCTTTTCGGCGCTAACCGGGCGAGCATCTCACGGAGGGCCCGGCACCTCGACGACCTAGCTGCCGCCCTCGCGGCCCGGACCTCCACCGGCTGATCTGGGTTCGTGGCCGCGGCCAAGTTATCCTGGGCTGTGCCGTCTTGACGGGAGGCCCAGATGACGACCAGGCCGGGCTTAGGGATGGCGACAGCGGACTATCTCTGCATGCCGGCGTCGGTGACGGAACGTGAGCGCTCGATTGAGGTCCTCAAGACATCTTTCGCGGCAGGCCGGCTGACCAAAGCGGAGCTCGACCTGCGGGTGGAGCAGGTCCTCCTCGCGCGCTCTTTCGGTGAGCTGATGGCGCTCACCGCCGACCTGCCGGTCGGCCCGTTCGGGAGACTGCCTGCGCATCCGCCCACCCCCCCGTTTCCACGGCTAAGCCGGCCGGCCGTCGCGGCCCTGGTGTGCGCGATCGCCGGGCCGTTGAGCGCAGGCATCACGGCCGTCCCGGCGATCGTCCTCGGGCAGCTGGCGCGCCGTCAGATCCGCCGGACCGGCGAGCGGGGATTCGCCCGCGCGACGGCTGCGGTAGTGCTCGGCTGGCTCACCATCCTCATCGCCGTGGCCGCCCTGCTCGCGGCCTGACGAAGCGGTCGCTCGCCTGACCAGCGGTTACGAAGGCTTCGCCGCATTACCGGTCGGGGTGCAGCTGCGGCTTCAGCCAGGCCTCCAGGGTGCGCCGGGCCCGCTGGGCCACCGCGGCGCCAGCCATCATGGTGTCGAAGCCGTGCGGGGCGCCGGCGTAAACATGCAGGTCGGCGGGCACACCGGCGGCGCTCAGGCGGCGGGCGTAGTCGATGTCCTCATCGAGCAGGCCGTCCAGCGTGCCGACCATGACGAAGGCGGACGGCAGCGCGGCCAGGTCGGTGGCCCGGGCCGGCACCGCATACGGCGAGACGTCGTCGCCGCCGTACTGGTGGCCGAGATAGGACATCCAGCCAAACCTGTTGCTGGCCGGGGGCCAGACCGGCCGGTCGGCGCGGCTGGAGGGCGTGATCTGACGGTCGTCGAGCATCGGGTAGATGAGCAGCTGGAACGCCACCGGCAGCTCGCCGCGGTCGCGGGCCAGCAGGGCCAGGCCGGCCACCAGTCCCCCGCCCGCACTGCCGCCCATCAGCCCGGTGCGGGAAGAGTCGATGCCCAGTTCGGCGGCGTGGGAGTGCACCCAGCGCAGGCCGGCGTAGCAGTCCTCCAGCGGCCCGGGGAACGGGGTCTCGGGGGCCAGCCGGTAGCCGACAGAGACCCCGGCGCAGCGTAGCGCGGGGCACCAGGAATCGAGCCGGCCGTCGCCGAGGTGGGAACCCATGACGAAGCCGCCGCCGTGGACGGAGTAGACGCAGGGCAGCGTCCCGCGGGCGTCCCGGGGCCGGTGCACCCGCGGGCACGTCCGGGCCGCCGGACGGTCCCGGCACCAGGTGGTCGGTGTGCTCGACCGTTCCGGACGACGGCGCCGCCGCCCGGAGCGGCTGGCCACGCAGCTGCTCGAGGGTGTCCGCGCTGAGGGAAGAGTCCCCGATCGTGGCCAGTATCTCGCGGACGTCCGGGTCGGCCTGGGTCAGGACATTCATGGTTTACGCTCTGCTCTCGGTAGGCGGTCAGCCGCCAACGGCGGCAGCGGATAAGCTCAGCCGGCTGAGGATGCTGGTCAGCTGGGCGAGCTGAGAGGGATCAAGGGCCCGCAGCTCCGCGGGGACTTCGCCGAGGATCCGGTCGGCGACTTCGGCCGCCTCCCGGCCGGCTTCGGTGAGGACGACGACCTTCTTGCGCCGGTCATCGGGGTGCGGGCGGCGCTCGACGTAGCCGAGGCTCTCCAGCCGGTCGGTGATGAGGGTCATGTACGGCCGGTCGACGCCGTGCGCGTCGGCCAGTGCAGCGAGCGTGTCCAGCGCCCGGGCGAGGTGCCCCGGGCTACCGGTCAGGCTCCGCCGGGACGCCCGCGCAGCACCAGCGGGTCGCGGCGCCGGGCCAGTTCGAGCAGGCCCTCGCGAGCGGGCTTGGGCAGCGGGCCGAGCGGCCGCCGCGTCGCCGCACTGCGGATGACACCGGCCTCGTGTAGCAGCACCTTGGCGGCGCGCAGGCCGCACTGCCGGTTCTCGTAGTGGATCAGCGGCAGGTACTCCTCCCACAGGGTCAGCGCCGCTTCCCGGTTTCCGGCGCGGTAGAGGCGGACCGCCTGGCCCAGCACGTCCGGGATGCTGCTGCTCGGCATCGTGCCCTGCGCGCCGGCGTCCAGGTCGGGCAGCAGGGTGACCGACTCCTCGCCGTCGAACGGGCCGGGCAGGGCCGGTCCGGACAGCTGGATCACCTCCCGCAGCTTGGCGGCGGCGCCCGGCGTCTCGATCTTGACGTACTGGACGGCCGGGATCTCGCGGGCCAGCTCCGCGAGCTGGCCGGCGGACAGCCGGGTACTGCTGAGCGGCGCATCCTGGATCATGATCGGGATATCGATCGCGGCCGCGACGGTGCGGAAGTAGTCAGCCACCGCCGCCTCGTCCGCGGCCATCGCGGTGCCGAAGAACGGCGGCATCAGCATGACCATCGCCGCGCCGAGCTGCTGCGCGCGCTCGCTGCGCTCGGCGGCGACCCGCGCGCTGTAGTGGCTGGTGGTCACGACAACCGGAATCCGGCCCGCCGCGTGCGCCAGGACGTGGGCGGCGACCCGGTCGCGCTCGGCGTCGGTGAGCGAGAACTGTTCGGAGTAGTTGGCCAGGATGCAGATCGCGTCGGCGCGGGCGCTGATGAGGAAGTCGGTGACCCGGGCCTGGCTGGCCAGATCGAGGTTCTCGTCCTCATCGAACGTGGTCGGCGCCACGGGGATCACGCCGCTGATCATGACCCCATCCCTAGTTGCCCAGTGGGTTGATCCATGATGGCACGGCGACGCCCGCCGCCGGGGCCGCCCGCCGCCCGGGGCCGCCCGCCGCCGGGGGCCGCACGCCGGAATGGATGGACCGCGCCGGATGCTCTCCCTTGTGTACCCCTTCGGGTACCACGGCAGGAAGTCGCGGAGGCATCCCATGCACAGCAGGAACTCCAGCCGCGAGGACACCGGCGACCGGATCCGTTTCCGGACCGCGTGCGGCCGGGCGATCCAGGTTGGCCAGCTCACCCTCGGCGGGGCCAATCCGCCGGCCCGGCGGGTCAGCTTCGCCATCAGCGCCTCCGGCTACGGGGAAGACGGGACCTGGGCCGGGCTGACCGCCGACGAGGCCCGCCGGCTCGCGGCGGCGCTGCTCACGTACGCCGACGCGTGCGAGGACGGTACCGGTCGCTGACCCGGTTCCGGGTCAGAAGCCCGGTCGTCAGGACGGCGTCATCCGCACACGGCATCCTTGTCCAGGTGACCAACAGATCTGGCCGCCGTAGCGAGCCGCGGACAAACCGCTCGCGGCTGGCCGCCGCGCTGGCCGTGGGACTGGCCGCCTGCGGGACGGCGGCGTGCAGTTCGCTGTCCCCGGCGGCCTCCCCGCCGGAGGCCACCAGCCACGCTGCGCCATCAGCCCCGATACGCAGCCCGTCCGCCCAGGCGGCCCCGACGCCGACACCGACGCCGACGCCAGTGCCGCAGGTCGTGATCTCCCGGGTGCGGGCCGCGGACGGATCGGTGGTAACGGTGGCCGGCTTCCGCGGCCCGGTGCAGTACGTGCTGCACAACGGCAGCGAGGATCCAGGTCCCGCGGCGGCGGGACTGGTACGAGCGGGCCCGGCGGTGACCGGCGCCGAACGGCGGCGGCTGCTCGCCGCCTTCAACGGCGGGTTCCAGCTGTCCACCGGGGCGGGCGGCTACGAGCAGGAAGGCCACGTGATCGTCGCGCTGCGCCCTGGCCTGGCCAGCCTGGTCATCGATCGCTCGGGCCAGGCCCGGATCGGTATCTGGGGCAGCAGCGTGCCCGCGCCGGGTGAGGCGGTCTACAGCGTCCGGCAGAACCTGCAGCCGCTCGTCTACCGGGGCCAGCCGACGGCGGCGTCGGCCGACCCGGGCCTGTGGGGCGCCACCCTCGGCGGCGGCGAGGACGTGGCCCGCAGCGCGGTCGGCCAAGACTCCTATGGTGACCTGCTGTTCGCGGGCAGCATGGCCGCCAGCCCCGCCGATCTGGCCGCCGCGCTGGCCAGCCGGGGCGCACGGATCGCGATGGAGCTGGACATCAACCCCGAATGGGTCCAGCTCGACGTCGCGGCCGTCCCGGGTGGCCCGCTGACCGCCGCGATCCCCGGTCAGGTCCGGCCGCCCAACCAGTACATCACCGGCTGGACCAGGGACTTCTTCACCGTGCTGGGGTAGCCACCGGGCTGAGGTAGCAACCGGGCTGGGGTAGGAAGAAGACGTGGCGGCCTGGATCCTGCACATGGACCTCGACCAGTTCATCGCGGCGGTCGAGGTGCTGCGCCATCCTGAGCTGCGCGGCCAGCCAGTGATCGTCGGCGGGGAAGGCGATCCGGCCCAGCGCGGCGTGGTCAGCACGGCCTCCTACGAGGCCCGCGTCTACGGGGTGCACTCCGGGCAGCCGCTGCGGACGGCGGCGCGGCTCTGTCCCGGGGCGACGTTCCTGCCGGTGGACCGCGAGGCCTACGAGGCGGTCTCCGCCGAGGTGATGGCGGTGCTGCGGGCGTCCGGCGCGGTCGTGGAGGTGCTGGGCTGGGATGAGGCGTTCCTGGGCATCGACGACGCTGACCCGGAAGGCTTCGCCCGCAGGCTGCAGCAGCGGGTCCGGGCGGCCACGCAGCTGGACGCGACGGTCGGGATCGGCCAGAACCGGCTGCAGGCCAAGCTGGCCACCGGGTTCGGCAAGCCCGCGGGGGTCTTCCGGCTGACCGGCGAGAACTGGTTCGAGGTGCTGGGCGACCGGCCCACCGACGCGCTGTGGGGCATCGGCGCCAAGACCGGCCGGCGGCTGCGGGACCTCGGCCTGCACACGGTGCGCGAGCTGGCCGCGGCCGACCCGGGCGCGCTGGCCCAGCAGTTCGGCCCGGCCACCGGGCCCTGGCTGGTGCTGACCGCGCAGGGCCGCGGCGGGCGCGAGGTCGACGCCGGGCCCTACGTGGCCCGGTCACACGGCCGCGAGGTCACCTTCCAGGAGGACATCGGGGACTGGGCGCGGGTCATGGAGGAGGTGGCGCGGCTGGCCGGGGTGGTGGCGCACGAGCTGGCCATGGAGCAGCGGCCCGCTGTCCGGGTCGTTGTCAAAGTCCGGTACGCGCCGTTCATCACCCAGACACACGGCCAGCCGCTGGCCGCGCCCACCGTGGACGCGGAGCCGATCCGGCAGGCGGCGCTGGCCGCTCTGGAAAAGTTCACCGGCCGCCGCCCCGTGCGCCTGCTCGGCGTACGGGCCGAGTTCAGCCCGTCGGCCTGAGCGTCAGCCGGGCGGCGTAAGTCCGCCGGCCCGGCGGAGCTGAATGAGCAGGCCCAGGCCGGCCAGCAGGGCCACGCCGCCGAGACCGAACATCCACCCCTGCTGCAGGCCGGCAGTCCCCCCGCCCCCGGTCTGCGGGGCGCCCTGAGGCATCTTGCTCACCGACACCCCCAGCTCGGACGCGGCCTGCTCAGCCAGCTTGAGGTGCATATTCAGCATCGGCATGGCCGCGCTGGCGTAGTCCCTGACCTTCCAGTTGCTGCCGTCGGTCACTTCCTGCTGGAACAGCGCGATGGCCTGCTCGTGGGCGACGATGCTGGCCTGGGCGAACGCGACGGCGAGGTTGGTCCCGGACTGCGACTCGATCTGGGACGCCTCCGCCAGCTGCTGGGAACTGGGGCTGGCCGGGATCGGGACGTTGAGTATAGCGGACAGCTGCCGCAGCTCAGCCAGCGCCTTGGTGTGGTCGCTGACGTAACGGGCGGCCACCCCGTCCAGCGGCTCCTCCACTCTCAGCTCCGCGCTCCTGCTAATGGACAGCTCGGCGATGTTGGCCTGGGCCGCCGCAGCCATAAAGGCGCGGTCCTGGTTCGACACCGTTAAGGTAGCGGGCCGCGCGGTCGTGCCCAGCGCCGGGCCGGCCAGCGCGGCAGCGGAGAAAAGCCCCGCCGAAACGGCGAAACAGGCCACGGCCAGGCTGCGGGCGAGACGGGCACCGGCCTTCCGGTGGAGCTTCATGATGCCTCCATTGAACTCGCGTGGACCGGTATGCGTACATAGAGACAGACGCCCCAGCCGCCGTCTTACCGCTCTATGAAGGGAAACGGCGCCCGGCGGAAACCGGTTCGGCTATCCGGCAATGCATTTTGCCGAATGGCATGGGCCGGGCCAGCTGGCCCAGCGAGAATCGGAGCTTCGATGGCCCGCACGCAGGACAATTCTGGCCGATTCGCTGCGTTTCGCGGAGCCCGGAGAAGCCGGAAGGGCGCTTTAATTGCGGCCGCCGTCCTGATTGTCGGTGGCGGCACCGCCGTCGGCGTGGCCCTCGGCAGTCAGCACCACGCGCCGCAGCCGGGCCAGGCGGCCGCCGGCAGCACGGGCCCGGCCACGCCGGGAGCCACCGGCGGGAAGGCCCCGGCCTCGTCGCTGCCGCTGCCCTGGTCGGGTGAGACCGCTCAGCAACTGGAGGCGGCCGAGGGGCCCACGCTGCCGCGCTCGGTGCCCGAAACCCTGACCGTCGCCGCCGTCGGCATCAGCTCGAAGCTGCTGCACCTCGGGCTGGCCAGCGACGGCACAATGCAGGTCCCGCCGCTGTTCGGGCAGCCCAGTGAGGCCGGCTGGTATGAGTACTCCCCCACCCCCGGGCAGATCGGGCCGTCCATCATCGTCGGCCACATCGACACCCACAAGGGGCCGTCGGTGTTCTACCGGCTCGGCGCGATCCGTCCCGGGGACGAGGTGGACGTCGGGCTGGCCGATGGGACCACGGCGGTGTTCCGCGTGACCGGCGTGCGCCAGTACAGCAAGGCCGGTTTCCCGTCCCGTACGGTCTACGGCCCGACCAGCAATGCGGCCCTGCGGCTCATCACGTGCGGCGGCGATTTCGATGACGCCACCGGCCACTACCTGAGCAGCACGGTGGTTTTCGCCTCGCTGGTGTCCAGCCGTTCATAATGCCCCAAATCAGGTTAGGATCGGCTCTCTCAGCACAACGGAGAAGGCGATCACATGCGAGACAGGCGGATGCCGGGCGCAGCCGGGCGGCCGCGGTGGGCGGCGGAATGAGCAGCTCGCAGAGCGATGGGTGGAATTTCCGCGGTGTCGATCCTGGTGAGCAGTTGCCCGACGTCAATACCTCGGTGCCGCACTCGGCTCGCATCTACGACTTCATCCTCGGCGGCAAGGACAATTTCGAAGCCGACCGCCGGGCCGCGGCCAAGGCCATGGAGGCCAACCCGCACCTGGCCACCGCGATGCGGGAAAACCGCGCGCTGATGCGCCGCGTGGTGGCCTACCTGGCCCGTGAGGCGGGCGTCCGCCAGTTCCTCGACATCGGAACCGGGCTGCCCACCAGCCCCAACGTGCACGAGATCGCCCAGGCCAGCGCACCGGACGCGCGGGTGGTCTACGTCGACAACGACCCGATCGTGCTGGCCCACGCGCGCGCTCTGCTGACCAGCAACGCCGAAGGGGCCACCGCCTACATCCACGCCGATCTCCGCGATCCGGACAAGATCCTGGCCGACCGCCGGGTGCGGGAGACCCTGGATCTGTCCCAGCCCATCGCGCTGACCCTGTTCGGCGTGCTGCACTTCATCCCGGACGAGGATGACCCCTATGGCATCGTGGCCCGCCTGACCGGCGCCCTGCCGGCCGGAAGCTACCTGGCCGTTCAGCACCCGACCCGGGACTTTTACCACGAGGACGTCGGTACCGACCGCAGCTACCGCAGTGCGGGCATCGCGTTCCAGTACCGCAGTAAGGATGAGTTCGTGCGGTTCCTGGACGGGCTCGAGCTCGTCCCGCCCGGGATCCAGCTCATGACGCAGTGGCGGGCCGACGACGAGCCGCAGCCTCGGCCGGCGGCGTCGGAGGTCGGCGCGTACGGGGCAGTGGCGCGCAAGCCGTGATCGGCCGCGGGCCTCGCGAGCATCGGACGGGCCGTCCTCGTCATCCCGGGCGAAGCCTGGTCACAGTTCCCGGAAGCCAGGTCACAGTTTCAGGAAGCTGGGTCACAGTTCCAGGAAAATGGTGACGGGACCGTCGTTGACCAGGCTGACCTTCATGTCGGCGCCGAATATGCCGGTCTCGACGCGGGCCCCGAGATCGCGCAGGGCGGAAACCACCGCGCCGACGAGCGGCTCGGCTACCGGGCCGGGCGCGGCCGCCAGCCAGGAGGGCCGGCGGCCCTTACGGGTGTCGGCGTACAGCGTGAACTGGCTGATGACGAGCAGCGGCGCCGCGATGTCGGAGCACGATTTCTCCCCGTCGAGGATGCGCAGGTGCCACAGCTTGGCCGCCAGCTTCGCGGCCTTTTCCGGCGTGTCATCGTGGGTGACCCCCACCAGGACGAGCAGGCCTGGCTCGCCGATGGCCCCCACCACCTGCCCGTCGACGGCCACGCTGGCCTGGCTGACCCGCTGCGCCACCGCCCGCACCGTGTGCTCCTCTCGCCGGGCCTGCCTGCCCGCCTCGCTGAGAGCAGGATAGCTAGGTCCGGATGGCCTGGCTGACCCGCTCGGCCACGCTGGCCTCCGTAGCCAGCTTGTAGCCGATCTGCACGCTCTTCTCCTCCTCGTCGGGTCCGCTTCGGCCGGGCCCGGCCGGTGCCACGCTCGCGGCCGCCACTGACGGGCGCGCCGGGGCGCCTACCCGCGCCGGCCAGGCACAAACGGCAGGCCGTCAGCTCCGGGCGTCCAGGACCAGCTTGCCGCGCAGCACTCCGGACTGCGCCACGCGGGATCAGGCCGGACCGCACGCGGCCCTGCTTGGCCGCCGGGCGAATTGCCAGGGCACGGTTTGCCGGTTTGCGGGCCGGGTAGCCGGTCCTCGGATTGATCCGGATACCTCCAGCCCTTGCCGTACTAAAGGAGAGCTAATGGCGCAGATCGCATCCGAGCTGCTGATCGAGCGGCTGGCTGAGTGGGGGGTCGATACGGTCTTCGGCCTGCCTGGTGATGGCATCAACGGGATCATGGAAGGCTTGCGCCGGCACTCCGACCGGGTGCGGTTCTTCCTCGTGCACCACGAAGAAGCCGCCGCGTTCATGGCCACCGCCTACGCCAAGGCGACCGGCAAGCTCGGCGTCTGCCTGGCCACGTCCGGTCCCGGTGCCATTCACCTGCTGAACGGCTTGTACGACGCCAAGCTGGACCACATGCCGGTGCTGGCCATCACCGGGATGCAGGAGACCTCCGTGCTGGGCACCGGTTACCAGCAGGAGGTGCACACCGACAAGCTGTACGCCGATGTGGCCGAGTACAACCTGATGGTCGAGAACCCCGCGCAACTGCCGGGGGTGGTGGACATCGCGATCCGCACCGCGCTGGCCCGCCGCGGCGTCGCGCATCTGAGCTTCCCCAACGACCTGCAGGTGGCCGACGCGAACGAGGACCCGTACCAGCACGTGGCGCCGGCCCGGCCGCCGGCGACCGCACCGATCTACCTGCCCCCGCCCGGCCGCGCCCGGATGGAGGACCTGGAGGCCGCCGCCCGGGTGCTGAACGAAGGCGAGAAGGTCGCCGTGCTGGCCGGGGCCGGCGCGCTGCACGCCCGCGAGGAGGTGCTCACCGTGGCCGACCGGCTCGGCGCGCCCGTCATCAAGACCCTGGCCGGCAAGGCGGTGATCCCGGATGACTCCGAGTACGCGGTGGGTGGGATCGGGCTACTGGGCACCCGGCCCGGTGAGGATCTGGTCGAGGACTGCGACACGCTGTTCATGGTCGGCACGAACTTCCCGTACACCCAGCACCTGCCGCAGCCCGGCAAGGTGCGGGTGGTACAGATCGACGCCGACCCCACCCGGGCGGGCGTCCGGATGCCCACCGAGGTACCCGTGGTGGGCGACGCGAAGGAGAGCCTGCAGGCGCTGATCCCGCTGCTGACCCGCAAGTCCGACCGCGGCCACCTGGAGAAGTACCAGAAGGCGATGGCCAAGTGGCGAGAGGACATGGACGACCTGGAATCACCCAAGCGCAGCCCGATCGCCCCGCAGTACCCGGTCGGTGTGCTCGACGACCTCGCCGCCGACGACGCGATCCTGACCTGTGACAGCGGCACGATCGCGACCTGGGCGGCCCGGCACTGGACGATCCGCGGGAACCGGCAGTTCTACCTGTCGGGGAACCTCGCGACGATGGCCCCCGGGCTGCCGTACGCGATCGGCATCCAGCACGCCTTCCCCGGACGGCAGGTGATCGCCTACGTCGGCGACGGCGGCTTCGCGATGCTGATGGCCGAGTTCCTCACCGCGGTCCGCAACCAGCTGCCGGTCAAGGTGATCATCAACAACAACGGCTCGCTCGGGCAGATCCTGTGGGAGCAGATGGTCCTCGGCTACCCCGAATACGGGGTCCGGTTCCCGCAGCCGGTCGCGGACTTCGCAGCCTGGGCCACCGCCTGCGGCGGCTACGGCGCGAAGGTCGACAACCCCAAGAAGGTCGAACCGGCGATCAAGGACGCACTCGCCTTCAACGGCCCGGCCATCATCGACATCGACGTCGACCCGAACGAGCCCCCACTGCCCGGCAAGGTCGCCTACGACCAGGCCAAGAAGTTCGCCCAGGCCTTCCTCAAGGGCCAGCCGCACAAAGCCGCCATCGCCACCACCCTGTTCAAGGACAAGATCGAGCAGCTCGGGCGCTGAGCGGCTCGGTCATCAACGGCCTGGGCACCGGCCGCGGCACCCGCCCGCCGCGGCCGGTGCCTTTTCTGGGCAGCCCGAACTTCACGCACCTGCCGATCAACGCCAGCGCGGCGGGCTGCGCGGGGCGGCTTCCCCAGATCGGTGCGGGAAAGCCGCCCCGGGTCATCTCGGGCCAGGCGTCGTACGCTGGCGGGGGCGCCGTGCTGACGGAGACAGGGCGCGCGGAGGAGGCGGTTGTGGCCGAGGTGGCGTGGAGCCCGCGAGCGATGTGGACGCTGTTCGAGCCGGTCCACGCGGTGACGTACTTCGCGCCCGAGGCGCGGGCAGCGTTCGAGGCGGCCGGCCTGCGCGGATTCTGGCGGGGGTACTTCGCGGGGCGGGCCGCGCCACTGGGGCCCGTCGGCCCGGAGGTCGTGACCGCATCGTTCTACAACTTCGCTCCGGCCATGGTCGAGCGCGCGATCCCCGCGGTCTGGGCGCTTGCCCCGCCGGCCACGGCGCTGCAGGCCCGCCAGGACGGCGCGAACGTGGCGCTGCGCCGCCTGCTGGCCGGGCTGGAGAAGGAGACCGTGCTGGCCGCGGAGCGGCTGGGCCAGGTCACAGCCGGCCTGGACTGCGGGGGGCGGGTGCTGGCGGCGGCCAACACCGCGCTGCCGCAACCGGACAGCACGCTGGCCGAGGACGACGGTGCGCTCGCCCGCCTGTGGCAGGCGGCCACCATCCTGCGTGAGCATCGGGGCGATGGGCACTTCGCGGCCCTGACGGCGGCCGGCACCGACGGGTGCGAGGTCCTGGTCCTGCGCTGCGACCTGAACATGCGGCGCGAAGACCTCCAGCCCATCCGCGGCTGGACCGACGAGCAGTGGGATGCTGCCCGGGCGCGGCTGACGGAGCGGGGGCTTATCAGGCCGGACGGCGAGATCACCGCCGCGGGCCGGGAAGCGTACGCTGCCGTGGAGGAGGCCACCGACCGGGCCGCCGCGAGGCCGTGGCAGCAGATCGGGGCGGACGCTACGGCGGAGGTCGCGGAGGCCCTCCTGCCGCTCGCGCAGGCCTGCGCCCGCGAGGTCCCCTACGCCAACCCGATCGGCGTGCCCCCGCCCGGGCCCGCAGCCGGCTAGGCCGACGGGGTTATCGCGCCGGGGGCGGTGGCGCCGGGGAGGCCGGGCCGGGAGTGGTCCCAGTCCGACAGCAGCGTGCGGAGCGCGGCGACGAGCGCGATGGGCTGGTCCAGCATCACGTGGTGGCCGGCGGCGGGGATCTCGATGAGCGGGGCCACCCGGCCCAGCCGGTCGTACATCACCTCGCTCATCTGCTGGGACATGATGCCGTACTCGGCCCGGAACAGCGCCACCCGGCAGTCCAGCCGCGTCAGCAGGTGCGTGCCCAGCTGCGAGCGGCCGAAGATGCGCGGGTCGAACTTCCACGTCCAGCCGCCGTCGGTCTCCCGGACGGACGTCTCGGCCACGTGCCGGGTGATGTAGCGCAGCGTGGGCTGGCTGGGGACCGGGTGGAACCGGGCGATGGCCGCCTCCCGGGTGGGGTAGACCCGCAGCGGGCCGAACGCGCGGTGCTCCCGGGCCGCTTGCTCCTCCGGAGTCAGGTCGCGGACCGGGGAGTCGACGATCACCGCCCCGGCGATCCGGGAGCCGTACAGGCTGGCCAGCCGGAGCGTGACAAACCCGCCCATGCTGTGCCCGATCACGGTGGGCGGGGCGGTGATCCCGGCCGCGTCGGCCACCGCGAGCACCTCGCGCGCCCAGGAGTCGAGGCTGTAGGTCTCCCGCCGCCCACTGTCCCCGTGCCCGGACAGGTCCAGCGCGGCGACCCGGCGGCCCGGCGTCATCAGCGGGGCGATGTGATCCCACCAGCGGGAGTGCGCCGCGCCGCCGTGCACCAGCACGATCCCGGGGCCGCCCGGCTGCCCCCAGGCCCGGTAGGCGATCGCGGCGCCGTCCACCTCCGCCCGGCCCAGTTCGGCAGAAGTGGCGAGCGCGGTCGTGAACCAGTCCGGCGGCGCGCCGCCGGCAGCAGCATCGTCAGTGGGGGTCATGACCAGAAGGGAACCACATCCGGCCAGTCCGCGGCCGCCTGGACCACCCGGATATGGCCGTCGCTCGCGGCCCGGGCCTGCTGGGCTCGCTGGCGGGGGGCGGCCGTCATGCGCCGGTGACCTCCTCGGCCACGTCCCGCGGTACAGAGACGACGCGGGAGCGGAGGTACTCCCCCAGGCCCTTGGCCTGGGCGTCCGGCCGGGTGGTGGCGGCTACGCCGGGGGCGAGCAGGCCCGCCACGACGAAGTTGAGGGCGCGGAGGTTCGGCAGCTCGTAACGCTGCACGCCGAGGTGGGCGGCCTCGGTGAGCAGTTCGCGGAACCGGTCCACGGTCAGCTCCCGGCGCAGCCATTCGTAGGCCCGATCGTCGCGGGCCCACAGGCCGACGTTGGCGCTGCCGCCCTTGTCACCGGACCGTGCCCCCACGATCCGGCCGAGCGGGACCGCGACCCGGGCGGGCGAGCTCTCCGCCGGGCCGGGCGGGTTTCCCTGGGCCGGCGCGGGCCCGTTCCCGAGGACCGGCGCGGGCCCGTTCCCGAGGACCGGCGCGGGCTCATTCCCGGAGGGCTGCGGGCCGGCGGCGACGCCGGGGGTGTGCGGAACCACTTGCTCGGTGCCGTCGGGCAGGTGCACGGTCTGGGTGACCAGGCCGGCCGGGACGAACGCCGGCCAGTAGATGCCGTAGGCGCTGGCCGCGGTCGGCGGCCCGGTGGTGTGGAACCCGGCGTAGCCGCCCAGGGCCAGCTCCTGGGTGACGTTGGAGAATCCCCGGCCGGCCTTGGCCTCGTCCTGATCCTTGACCGTGATACGCAGATGCGCGGTGGCCTCCTCGTTGCGGGCGGCGTCCGGATGGTCGAAACGCAGCAGCCGCACGTCCACCTCGTCGAACTGGTCCGCGCCGCCCAGCAGGTCGAACAGCAGCTTTTCCGCGTGCGCGGCCTTGGCCTCGATGTCGAGCCCGGTGAGCACCATGGTGGTGGTGTTCCGGTAGCCGCCGAGCATGTTCAGCGCGACCTTGAGCGTGTCCGGGGGCGGGCTGCCTCGGGTGCCGGTCACCGCCACCCGGTCCGGGCCGGCCTGAGCGAGCTGGATCGTGCCGAAGTGCGCGGTCACGTCGGGGTTGAGGTAGTCGGGCTCGCCGATCTCGTACAGCAGCTGGGCGGTGACCGTACCGACCGAGACCAGGCCACCGGTGCCGTCGTGCTTGGTGATGACCGAGCTGCCGTCGGCGGCGATCTCGGCGATCGGGAAGCCCGGGTAACGCCGGTCGGTGACCTCGTCCAGGAAGCTGTAGTTGCCACCGGTCGCCTGCGGCCCGCACTCGATGATGTGCCCGGCCGCGACCGCGCCGGCCAGGGCGTCCCAGTCGTCGCGGCGCCAGCCGTGCCACCAGGCAGCCGGGCCGACGGCCAGGCTCGCGTCGGTCACCCGGGGGCAGACGACCACATCCGCGCCCGCGGCCAGGGCGGCGGCGATACCCCAGCCGCCCAGATAGGCGTTGGCGGTGACCACCGACCGGTCCGCCGCGGCCAGCGGCATACCGGTATCGGCGTGGGTGAAGGGCTGGCCCCCGGCCTGCAGGTCGTCCAGGCGCGGGGTGAGGTCGTCACCGGTGAGGTAGGCGATCCGCGCGGTCAGGCCGAGCTTTTCGGCCAGCTCGCTGAGCCGGGCGGCCAGGCGCGCGGGGTTGAGGCCGCCGGCGTTGGCCACGACCGGGATCTTGCGCTCCAGGCAGGGGCCGAGCACCTCTTCCATCTGCCGCAGGAACGTGGTGGCGTAGCCGAGGTCCGGGTTCTTCCGGCGGGACTTCCACAGGATCAGCATGGTCAGCTCGGCGAGGTAGTCGCCGGTGAGCACGTCGATCGGGCCGGCCAGCATTTCCCGGGCGGCTGCGAGCCGGTCGCCGTAGAACCCGGAGCAGTTCGCGATCCGGATGGGCCGTCGGGGCATGCCTACCTCCTCGCCGCCGGGTGGCTCGCTGGGACCATTGAGTTGGCAGCCGGGGAATCCGGCGCAACCGGGGAGGCGGGCGCAACCGGGCCGGACGACGCGCGCGCGTCCGGGCCAGGGTCGGCCGGGAACTGGCCGGCGGCACGGCCATTTCCGGGTCGACCGGCGAAGACCTGGGCGATCTCCATCCACTCCCAGGCCGCGGGCCCGGTGATATCCAGGCCAGCGTCACGCAGGTGCCGCCGCTGGGTGACCAGTAGGCAGAACCCGAGCGCGGGCCCGCTGATCCGGTCCGGGGCGCCGTCCGGGCCCCAGATCCACAGCTCACCGGACGGCGCGGTCAGCTCGACCCGGACCGGCGCGCAGGGCACGGGCCGGCCGCGGTTCGCGAAGCTGAACGCCCGCGCGCCGACCCCGATGTGGGCGACATGCCGCAGCCGGGCGGTCGGCTCCCGCTGGACGCCGAGCGTGTCGGCGATGTCCTGGCCGTGCGCCCAGGTCTCCATGAGCCGGGCGGTGACCGCCGAGGCGACGCTCATCGGCGGTCCGTACCAGGGCACCCGCAGCGCCAGGTCCAGCCCGGCGAACTCCGCCAGCAAGCGGCCCCGGGACTCGACGAACCAGTCGCGCAGGGCGGCCGGCTCCAGGTCCCGGAAGCGGGCCGCGACGGCGTCTGGGTCAATGCCGCCGGCCGCCTCAGTTCGATCCCGCTCGGCGATGAACTCCTGCGGGCGGGTGGCCGACAACACGGCTACGTCGTCGAAGTAGGCCAGGTGGCTGACCTGATCGGCGATCGTCCAGCCGACGGCGGGGGTCGGGCACCGCCAGTCAGCCTCGTCCAAGGGGCCGATGATCGCATCAAGCGCGACGGTCTCGGCGGCCAGGTCGCGCAGTAGCGCGCGCAGATCAGCCGGCATGGTCGGCCTTCCCTTCGGTGCTCGTGTGATCTGGTTCAGCTGACGGGACAGGTGAGGCTGGAGATTCAGACGAGATTGGAGAGGTAGCCGCGGTGGTGCGGCTGGAGGTGGCCATAGGGCTGAATGGGGCCAGAGTGTCCGCGGATTGTTGGGCGGCGCTGGACTCGACGGGGACGCTGGGCTCCACAGGGACGCTGGACTCCACGGTGGCGATGACCTGGTCGGCGGTGACCTGCTCCCCCGCCGCGACGCGGAGCCCGGTGACGGAGCCGTCGGCCGGCGCGGTGACGGTGTGCTCCATCTTCATGGCCTCCAAGACGACCAGCGGCTGCCCGGCTGTGACCTGATCTCCTTCGGCGGCCAGCACCCGGACCACCGTCCCGGGGGTCGGCGCGACCAGTGACCCGGCCTGCGCGGCGGTGCCCGGCTCGGGGAAGCGCGCTACCTCGGTGAAGGCGGCCGAGCCGGCCCCGCCGTCCACGTACACCGTCGCGCCGTCCGGGGTCTCCACCCGGTGCACGGTGTACCGGCGGCGGACCCCGTCGATGTCCAGGTCCACCCCGTCGGGGGTGATGGTGTACGCCGTGATCGGCTCGCCAAGCGACTCGCCGTCCACGCGGGCGCGCACGCTCGCGGGGCGCGAGGGGCCGCTGAGGTCAGCGAGACTGCTGGTGTTAGAGAGGCCAGTGGGGCTAGAGGGGCCGGGGGTGCCGGGCCCGGGGTCGCCGGCGAGGCCGCCGATCAGGTACTCGACGCGCAGCCGCCGGCCGCGCGTCTCGTACTCGGCGTGCTGGTCCGCCGAGCGCACGTTGCGCCAGCCGGACGGCAGGCCGGCCAGCACCGGCGCGGCCGCGCGGCGCTCGGCCTGGGCGGCGAGCGCCGCGGCGAGCGCACAACGGGCCGCTGCGGCCGGGTCCGGGGCGCCGAGCACCGCCGGATCGTGCCGGGTGAGGTAGCCGGTGTCGGTGCGGCCGGCCAGAAAGTCCGGCTCACGCAGGATCGCGGCAAGCAGGCCGACGTTGGTGACGACGCCGTGCACCTGGGTGCGTTCCAGCACCCGGGCCAGCCGGGCGGACGCCTCGGCCCGGGTCCGGCCGGACCCGATGACCTTGGCCAGCATCGCGTCGTAGTAGGGGCTCACCAGGGAGCCGTCCTGATAGCCGGCGTCGGCCCGGACGCCCTCGGCCGCCGGGATCGCGAACCGGTGCAGCGTGCCGGTCACGGGCCGGAAGTCGGCGGCGGGGTCCTCGGCGTACAGCCGGGCCTCGATCGCGTGCCCCGTCAGCTGCGCGTTCAGTACGTCGGGGCCCAGGGACTCGCCGCTGGCCACCCGCAGCTGCACCTCGACCAGGTCCAGACCGGTGACCAGTTCCGTGACCGGGTGCTCGACCTGCAGCCGGGTGTTTACCTCCAGGAAGTAGAAGCGGCCGGCCTGGTCCAGGACGAACTCGACCGTGCCCGCGCCCGTGTAGCCGATCGCCTTACCGGCGGCGACCGCGGCGGCGCCGAGCGCGGCCCGCAGGTCATCGCGCACGGCCGGGGACGGGGACTCCTCGATGATCTTCTGGTAGCGGCGCTGGATCGAGCATTCCCGCTCGAACAGGTGCACCACGGTGCCGCGGCTGTCCCCGACGATCTGCACCTCGACGTGCCGCGGGTCGGTGACGTACCGCTCGGCGAACACCGTACCGTCCCCGAACGCGGCCGCGGCCTCCCGGCGGGCGGAAGCGACCGCGCCGGCCAGGTCGGCCAGGTCCCGCACCAGCCGCATGCCCCGGCCACCGCCGCCGAACGACGCCTTGATCAGCAGCGGCAGGCCCACCCGGCGGACCAGCTCGCCCAGGTCGGTGTCGCCGGTGACCTCGCCGCCGGGCAGCACCGGCACGCCCGCCTTTTCCATCAGCTCCTTCGCGCCGAGTTTGGCGCCCATCGCGGCGATCACGTCCGGGGACGGCCCGACGAAGGTCAGCCCGGCGACGGCGACGTCGGAGGCGAACGCGGCGTTCTCGGACAGGAACCCGTAGCCGGGGTGGATGGCGTCCGCGCCGGTCGCTTCCGCCGCCGCGATGATGAGGTCACCGCGCAGGTACGTGTCGGCCGCCGCGGCGCCGGGCAGCCGGACCGCCTCGTCGGCCAGCCCGACGTGCGGTGCGCCCGCGTCCGGGTCGGCGTAGACGGCCACGGTGTCCAGGCCCAGGGCGTGCGCGGTGCGCATGACCCGGACGGCGATCTCCCCCCGGTTGGCGACCAGCAGACGGCGCATGCCGATCACATCCGGAAGACGCCGAAGCCGCGGCGGCCGGCGACGACATTGGAGTGGACGGCGGACAGGGCCAGGCCGAGCACGGTGCGGGTGTCCCGCGGATCGACGATCCCGTCGTCGTAGAGCCGCCCGCTGACCGCGAAGGCGTGTGACTCGGCGTCGATCTGCGCCTCGATCTGCTCGGTACGGGCCCGGTCGGCGGCGGAGTCGAACGGCCGCCCCGCTGACGCCGCCGAGGCCCGCCCGACGATGGACATCACCCCGGCCAGCTGCGCGGCGCCCATGACCGCCAGCCGGGCTCCCGGCCAGGCGAACATCAGCCGCGGATCGTATGCGCGGCCGGACATGCCGTAGTTCCCGGCGCCGAACGAGGACGCCATGTTGATGGTCAGGTGCGGCACGGTGGAGTTGGTCACCGCGTTGATCATCTTGGCGCCGTCCTTGATGATGCCGCCCTGCTCGTAGGCGGCGCCTACCATGTACCCGGTCGTGTTCTGCAGGAAGACCAGCGGAGTGTCGGTCTGGTTGGCCAGCAGAATAAACTCGGCCGCCTTCTTGGCCTCCTCGCTGAACAGAACCCCGCGTTGGTTGGCGAGGACCCCCACCGGGTAACCGTCCACCTGGGCCCAGCCCGTTACCAGGCTTGTTCCGTACAAAGGCTTGTATTCGTCGAATTCGGAACCGTCCACGGTACGGGCCAGCACCTCGCGCGGGTCGAACGGCACTTTCACGTCGGCGGGCACGAGGCCGAGGATCTCGTCCGGGTCGTAGCGCGGCGGCGCGGCCGGGCCGCGGGGCGGCGGGCCGAGCTTGCGCCAGTTGATGCGGGCCAGGATGGCGCGGCCGAGGCGGATCGCGTCCCGCTCGTCGGTGGCCAGGTAGTCGGACAGGCCGGAGGTGCGCGAGTGCATCTGCGCGCCCCCCAGGGCCTCGTCGTCCGATTCCTCCCCGGTGGCCATCTTCACCAGCGGCGGCCCGCCCAGGAATACCTTGGCCTGCCGGTCCACCAGCACGGCATAGTCACACAGCCCGGGCACGTAGGCACCGCCGGCGGTCGAGTTGCCGAAAACCAGCGCCACGGTCGGGATGCCGAGTGCGGACAGCTCGGTCAGCTCATGGAAGATACGCCCGGCGGGGACAAACAGCTCCGCCTGGGTGGGCAGGTCGGCACCGCCGGACTCGACCAGGTTGACCAGCGGCAGCCGGTTGACCCGGGCGATCTCCAGCGCGCGCAGCGTCTTCCGCAGCGAATAGGGGTTCATGGCCCCGCCGCGCACCGTGGGGTCGTGCGCGATGATCACGCATTCGACGCCGGACACGACGCCGATGCCGGTGACGACGCTCGCGCCGACGGTGAACCCGGTGCCCCAGGCGGCCAGGGTGGACAGCTCCAGGAACGGGCTGTCCTGGTCCAGCAGCAACTCGATGCGCTCCCGGGCCAGCAGCCGCCCCCGGTCGCGGTGCCGCTGGGCGTAGCGCTCACCACCGCCCGCCACGGCCTTCGCGATCTGCTCGTCCAGCTGGCTGCGCAGGGCGAGCTGGGCTTTCCGGTTCGCCTGGAAGGCCTCCCCCCGGGGGTCCACCGCGGTGCTGAGTACGGGCACCCGGTCAGCCTCCGTAGTGCGCGGCGTGCTGCTCGCGGACCAGGTTCTTCTGGATCTTGCCGGTGGAGGTCTTGGGTAGTTCGTCGGCCACGATCACGGACTTGGGCACCTTGTAGGGGTCGAGCCGGTCCTTCAGGGCGGCGATGAGCGCACCGGGGTCGATGTGCTCCCCCGGCTTGGGCACCACGACCGCGGTGATCGCCTCAGACCAGCGCTCGTGCGGCAGGCCGACCACCACGGCCTCGGCGATCCCGGGCTCAGCGGCATAGATGGCCTTCTCGACCTCGATGGAGGCCACGTTCTCGCCGCCGGTCTTGATCACATCCTTGGAGCGGTCGGCGAACCAGAGCACGCCGTCATCGCCGAACCGGCCCACGTCACCGGAGCGGAACCAGCCGTGCGCAAACGCCACGTCGGTGGCTTCAGGGTTGTTGAGGTAACCCTGCATCGTGGACGGCCCGCGGTAGACGATCTCGCCCAGCTCCCCCGGCGGCAGCAGCCTGCCCTGGGGGTCCATGATGGCGACCTGCACCCCGGTGAGCGGCGTGCCGACCGCCCCGATGTGGGTGAGCTGGTGCTCGGGCCGGAACAGCGTGGCACACGGCGCCATTTCCGTCTGCCCGAACAGCAGCGCGAAGTCGCAGCCGAACTGGTCGAGGCAGCGGCGGATCAGCGCGTCGGGCATCGGCGCCATCGCGTACACGGCCCGGCGGAGGCTGGACAGGTCGTGATCGCCGAACGTCGGATGGTCGAGCGCGGCGCGGAACATCATCGGCAGCCCGAAGACCTGGGTGATCTGCTCGCGTTCGATCAGGTCCAGCCAGGCCTCGGGGTCGAAGCCGCGCAGGATGTAGGTGGTCGCGCCGACCATGATGGCGGGTGTGCAGAACGCGTTGAGCTGGGCGGTGTGGAACATCGGCATCATCGCGGCGAACCGGTCGGCGGCGTTCCAGCCCGAGTCGAGCGCGGCGGACATCGACTCCAGGTAGATGCCGAGGTGGGTGCCGACCACGCCCTTGGGGAACGACGTGGTACCCGAGGTGTAGAGGTAGCTGAGCGCATCGCGGTCGTCGACCACGCATTCGGGCTCGCTCGCGTGCGATGTGGCTTCGAGGTCCGCGAACGTGGTCCAGTTCCGCTCGGCAGGCTCGGTCTCGTACGGGGCGGTGAGGCCAGGCAGGACGATGACCTCGGCGATCCCGGCCACCTTGCCGATCGCTTCCTGCAGGCCCGCGACGAGCTGGGTCTCCACGGCCAGGCCCCGGGCGCTCGAGTGATCCAGCACGTAGGCGACCTCGTCCGGGCGCCAGCCCAGGTTGATGGGCACGGCCACCACGCCGAGCTTGGCACACGCGTAGTAGATGGCCAGGAACTCGGCGCTGTTACCGGACGCGATGCCCAGCGCGTCGGCGCGCTCGTACCCCAGACCGGCCAGCCCGTGCGCCAGCCGGTTGACCAGCGCGTTGAACTCCGCGTAGGTCCAGCGCCGGTCGCCGTCCACCACGGCCGGGTGGCTCGGTCGGGCGGCGGCGCTGCGGGTCAGCGAATCGCCGATGTTGACCCGCTGGATGAGGTTGCGCGCGAGGTCCACGGTGGCCTCCTGCTTTGGTCTGGGCTGGCTGGTCCGGGCTGGCTGGTCCGGGCTGGCTGGTCCGGGCTGGTTAGTAAGAGCGGGGCAGGCCCAGGCTGTGCTGGGCCACGAAGTTGAGGATCATCTCCCGGTTCACCGGGGCGATGCGCATCAGCCGGGCCAGGCCCCAGTACGGCATCAGGCCGTACTCGCTGGACAGGCCATTGCCGCCGTGCACCTGGATCGCTGTGTCGCAGGCGCCGAGCGCGGCCTCGGCGGCGGCGAACTTGGCCATGTTCGACGCCTCGCCGGCCGGCTGGGCGTGATCGTGCTGCCAGGCGGCCTGCCGGGTCATCAGCGCGGCCAGCTCGGTCTCGATCTTCGCCTTGGCCAGCGGGTGCGCGACACCCTGATGCGCGCCGATCGGGGTGGACCAGACCTGTCGCTCGTTGGCGTACCGGGCCGCGCTGGTGAGCACGTGCCGGGCGATGCCGACGGCCATGGCCGCGCCGGTGATCCGCTCCGGGTTCAGGCCGTGGAACACCTGGCGGAACCCGTCTCCCTCGGTGCCGACCAGCGCCTCCGGCCTCAGCGGCACGTCGTCGAAGTGCAAGGTGAACTGACGTTCGGGCAGCAGCACGTCGACCGGGAGGACGCTCTTGCCGAAGCCAGGCGCGTCGGTGGGGACGATGAAGAGCGAGAGCCGGGGGTCTTTCGGCCCGGAGTCTCCGGAGTCTCCGGAGTCTCCGGCCGCACCGGTGCGGGCCACCACCAGCAGGGCGTCAGCCTCGTCGACCCCGGAGATGTAGTACTTGGTGCCGGACAGCCGCCAGCCCCCACCCGCCTCCCCATCCCCCTTCACCCGCACCGCGGTGGTGGCCAGCCGGTGCGTGTTGGAACCGGCGTCCGGCTCGGTGATCGCAAAGACCACCTTGGACGTGCCCGCGGCCAGCCCGGGCAGCCAGGTCTTGCGCTGCTCATCCGTGCCGAACTCGCTGATCACTTCGGCGGAGATCGCGGCCGATACCAGGAGCAGCAGCAGCGGCGTGCCCTGCGCGGCGATCTCCTCGCAGACCAGGGCCAGCTCGGTCAGGCCGCCTCCGCCACCGCCGTACTCCTCAGGGATGTTGACCCCGATGAACCCGGCCTCGCCGAGCGCGGCCCACAGCTCGGCGCACGGCTTCCGCTCGGCGGCGTGGGCGATGTAGTAGGCCGGGCCGAAGTCGCGGGCGATGTCAGCGACCGCGGTGCGCAGCGCCCGGTACTCGCTGGTCTCCCCGAAGTCCACAGCGACCTCCCGAAATCCGCGCCACCGCGCCTGGCACCCCTGGCATTCATGCTGCACCTGGTGCACGGTTAGTGAAGGAACCTTCACTAGCGACTGTAGTGGTTTGCTGCCAGACTGACTAGATGGCAGACGCGCGGCGACGGGTCCGCGACCCGGGGCGCAAACAGCGCATCCTAGCGTCCGCGGCCACGCTCGGCGCCCGCCGCGGCTTCCACGCGATCTCGATGGCGGACATCGGCGCCGAGGCGGGCATCGTCGGCTCGGGCATCTACCGGCACTTCGGCAGCAAGACGGCGATCCTGGTGGCCATGCTCGACCAGGTCATGGACCGGATCTCCGCGGGGGCCGCGCAGATCCTGACGGCTGACAACGACGCCGGCGCAACCCTGTCGGCCCTGGTCCGGGACCACATCGCGGTAGCCATCGAGGACCACGATGTGCTGGCCATCTATCACCGGGAGGTGCACACGCTGCCGGAGGAGGACCGGCGCCGGCTGCGCCGCCGCCAGCGGCACTACCTGGATGACTGGGTGCACGTGCTGGCACCGCTGCGCCGCGACCTGGCCGATAGCGAGCTGCGGCTGGCCGTGCACGCGGCGATCGGCGCCATCCAGTCCACGCTCTTCTTCCGCAGCGGGCTGCCGGAGGACCGGCTGGCCGGGCTGCTGGAGGTCATGGCGCACGGGTGCCTGGGTACGGCGGCTGTTCCTCCGGCCCCCGGCGCGGGCCCGGCTCCCGCCTCAGCTTCCAGCCCGACTGGTCAACTTTCGTTGACTGGTCATTAAGAGGACGTCTGCCGAGTCCTGCTGCTACCGCGGCGGCGGCCGCCAGCCTCCCTGGCCGGGGACCCCGAGGTCCGCCTGGTGTTCTGGCCAGCACCCGCGCGACCCGCCCGAGCCATCCGTCGGCCACGGCAGCAAGTAGCTATTTGTGTTAGCTTCGATACTCTAAGTAGTAATGATGAAAGGGTGCGGCGCCGCGTGTCGAGGATCCTGGTGGTCGATGACGAGCCGGATCAGCGTTTCCTGCTCCGGAGGATCCTCCAGCGGGCCGGGCACGAAGTGAGGGAAGCCAACGATGGCGCCGCTGCGCTGCGGGCCGTGCGGGAGTCGGCACCGGATCTGGTGGTGACCGACGTGATGATGCCGGTCATGAACGGCGTTGAGCTCATCCGCTGCCTGCGGGGTGACCCTGCGACGGCGCACATCCCGATTCTGGCCGCGAGCGGGAATACCCATCTCGCGGGTGCCGCGGACGCGGTCGTGCCCAAGCCGTATGAGTGGCGCCACCTCCTCGCGGTCGCGAACAGCTTGCTGAAAGAAGGAGGTGGTCAGAGTTGAAGCGGACGACTACCGGAGTCGCCGGGCTGGACCTGGTGCTCAACGACGGCCTGGAGCCGGGGGCGGTAGTGGTCGTGGCCGGCGCACCGGGCACCGGCAAGACGATCCTGGCCCAGCAGATGTGCTTCGCCAACGGCACCGCCGAGCGCAAGTGCGTGTACTACTCGACGGTCTCCGAGCCGCACACCAAGCTCGTCAGGCACCTGGAGCAGTTCACCTTCTTCGACCAGAAGGCTCTGGGCACCCGAGTCGAGTACATCCACCTGGGTGACTTCCTGCAGCCTGCACGCCGGGACGGGCTGGAGCCCCTGGTGTCGGAGATCGTCAGGAAAACGCTGAAAGAGGAACCTGCCGTCGTGGTGGTCGACAGCGCGAAGATGCTGCGCGATTTCGCCGGTGAACGCGAGTTGCGCACCGCGCTGTTTGACCTGACCGGCCGTATCTCGCAAACCGGCACGGCACTGCTGCTGGTCGGCGAGTACACGCCGGAGGAACTAGGAAACGGCATCGAATTCTCGCTGGCGGACGGCATCATCCAGCTCGAGTATGAGTCCCGCGAGCCGGTCGACCGGCGATGGCTGCGGATAGCGAAGATGCGCGGCGGAAGCTTTCGGGCAGGCAAGCACACGTTCCGGATCGGCTCGAGCGGCGTCGAGGTGTTCCCGCGCATTGAGACACTGATCCCTTACGCAGTTAGGGTGGTGTCCGACCAGGTCCCCAGTGGGATCCCCGGCCTCGATAAGCTAATGGGCGGCGGAGCGAAGCAGGGTGACGCCACCCTGCTCACCGGACCCTCGGGCGTGGGCAAGACGATCTTCGGGCTGCGCTGGCTCGCCGAGGGAATGGAACGGACACAGCGCTGCCTGTACGTCACGTTCCAGGACACCGCTCATCAGCTCGCCGGCGCGGCTGCTGCGTTCGGCTGGGACCTCACATCAGCCAGCGCTGCCGAGAACGTCTCGATCTCCTACGTGCCGATGGGCGATCTGGACCTCGACGTCCTGGCCACCGCCGTACGCTCCGAACTCCGTAAGCATGCGACCAGCCGGATTGTTATCGACAGCCTCGCCGAACTGGCCTTCGCCGCCCGTGAACAAGAGCGTTTCCCCGCCTACATGCGCAGTCTCGTCGGGCTCGTCCGGGCGGCAGGCAGTTCCTTGCTGATCACGAGCGAGACCGTCGTTTACGGGTCTTCCGCCAACGCGATGGACGGGCTCCTGTTCTTGTTCGACAACGTCATCGACCTGCGCTACATCGAAGACGGCTCCCAGATAGGCCGGGCCGTGCACGTCGCCAAGATGCGCAATAGCTGGCACGAGATGACGCTGAACAGCGTCACCATCACCGATCGCGGCCTCGTGGTCGGCAACGAACTCGAAGGCGTGACCGGGCGCCTCGGCTGGAGCGCGCTACGAACACAGAGCCCGCTGGAACCCGCCCGGCCCGTCGCCAAGAGTCCGGCCGGACCTTCCTGAGCCCTGACTGCCCAGCGGGGCATATCGCCGGCCGGCGGGGCGCAGGCCCGCCATCCGCTCTGCCGGCAGTACCCGGGCCCGCCGGCGGTGGGAGACGTTCTTCCGTGCTGTCTGGGACCTTGTTCCGTAGCCACGCGACCGGGCGAGAGCGACATTTCATGCAGCGGGCACGGCCATGAGGTGAGTCCGCGGTGAGATGGCCGTGGCCAGGATGGCCGGCGGGACCGCAGCAGGCACGACGGCTTACCTGGCCGCGAGATGGCGCTGCGGCGGCCGCCCCGGGAGGCGACGGCGCGTGGGCGGCGCTGTGCCTGGTACGGGCGCCGAAGGTCACCGGGGCACGCATGGTGCCGGTCTGGAGAGAGCGATGGTGAGCAGCGGCAAGGCCGAAAGCATCGAGAAACGGCTGGTCGTGGAGTACGGCACCACCCTGGATGGAGTCTGGCTGCCGCTGGCCATGCTCAGGCGCCTTGGGACGCATGGCCCGTGGGACTCGCCGTTCACCGAGGCAACCGCCGACCAAGAGCGCGTGCTCCTTGCGCACGCCTTGGCCGAGAAGCACAATCAGGCCGGACTGCACCGCGGTATCAGCCTGCCCGACCTCCTTGACGCGATACCGTTCCAGCCGACGATCCCGATCGAGAAGATCCCCGGCGGAGCAATGACCACAAAGCCAGGCGAAATCGGCGGCGGGACGCGTCATGACGGAGGTAAACCGGCATCCCGGTAACCCCGGAATCTGGCCAGATCTCGTGCGTAGCCGGCGGGCGCCCCGCGGAGCCGAATCGAGCACAGCTACTGATGTGCGTTCGGCATCGCCACCCATGCGATCATCGGCGCGCTCAACTCCCCGGCGGCAAGTTCATCCAGTTCCGTGTGCGTTCGCCGGGCTCGCCGCCTAGCTTTACGTCACAAAGTTCCTCGGCTCAGGCCTTGACTTTATGCCGTAAAGCGGAGTCGACTTTATGTCATAGAGTCGAGGCAGGGAGGCACCATGAACCACACACCCGACACCAGCTCTGCTGCCGGGAACGGCGGGGACTTTGACCCCCGGCAGGCCGCGGCCCTGCTGGACCGGACCACCCAGCAGACGCGCCGCCACATCGAGCCCGCCCAGCCGTGGCTCTTGGCGATCAGGGCGGTCATGGTTATGGCCGTGCTCGGCACGGTCTGGCTATCGGTGCGCGGACAGCATCCCTACAAGGGCCCGACTTCCTCGGTCCTCCCGTTCGTGTTTGTGTTCGTGGTCGTCAACTTCCTCGCGACCGTCACGGTTCGCAAGCGCGCGACCGCCGGGGTGAGCGGGAGATCCCGGCTGCGCCCGGCCGAGATCGCCGTCCTGGCGCTGGCCTGGGTCGCTGTGTTCCCGCTGATAGGGGCGATGGCTCGCGCCGGGGTGAGCGGCGCGATCGTCTACAGCCTGTTCCCGCTCACGGTGCCACTGATCGTCGCCGGCCTGACCTGGGCGGGCATCGAGGCGGCGCGCGCAGACTGGCGCCCGTGCGGCACCGGGACCGGGATCGCCATCGTCGGCGCCGTGGGCCTATTCGCGGGACCGGCCGGGGCGTGGGCGGTCGTCGGCGTGGGCCTGTTTATCGTGCTCCTGGGCAGCGCCGCCGCAATCGTCTGGCGGCAGCGCCGCAGCGTGGTCCGGCCATGACCCACGAGCTCGACCCGCTGATCCACGTGCCCACCCGGCTGAAGATCGTCGCGACCCTGGCAGCACTGCCGGACGGCGACACCCTGTCCTTCACCCGCCTGCAGGACATGCTCGGGCTCACCCCCGGCAACCTGATCATCCAGCTGCGCAAGCTCGAAGAAGCCGGCTACCTCAGCAGCGAGAAGACCAGAAACGGGTCCGCGCAGAAGACCACCGTGGCCCTGACCAGGCAGGGCCGGAAGGCACTCGACGCCTACACCCAGGCGCTGCGCGACCTGCTCGGCGGCCTGTAAACGGAGGCATGGCCCACCATCAGTACCGGCGCGCTTGACCCGCTGATCCACGACCCGGGACGGTTGCGCATCGTCGCGACCCTGACGGCACTGCCCGACGGCGACGCGCTCTCCCTGACACTCGACGAACTCGACGAACTCGACGCGCGACTTGATGCCACGCTGACTGCTACCACGCACGGCGAGCTATCCCAGGCCACCCGGGATCTACCGACCTGACGGTGCTGCCGGCCCAGGTCAGCGTCTGCGCCCTGGAATAACAGCAGAGACACCCAAACTCGGGCTTGAGATTACTACGGCGGCTCTCTCGCACATTCTTGATATGGCATAGTTCCGAGGTCCGGGGCCGGTCCGCTTGTCAGGATCGCCTCGTGCTGAAACGATGGGGCCGTGAAACTGGGGATTCTGTGCGGCGGCGGCCCGGCTCCGGGGATGAACTCGGTCATCTCCGCCGCCACGATCGAGGCCCGGAACTCCGGGTGGGACGTCCTCGGGATCATGGACGGCTTCCAGCACCTCATCGACGGCCGGATCGAGGAGGCGCGGCCCCTGTCCATCACGGACGTGTCGAGGATCC
>Ga0302181_10000073_pt1 | contig 97158 bp, 87 predicted proteins | sample I_Palsa_E3_3_FD_198786 | JGI IMG/M metagenome (GOLD analysis project Ga0302181, IMG submission 198786) | Peat permafrost microbial communities from Stordalen Mire near Abisko, Sweden - I_Palsa_E3_3 | ecosystem: Environmental > Terrestrial > Soil > Palsa > Peat permafrost | place: Sweden...
CTCACGGCCAAGGCGTACCGGTGGCCGGGTGGCACCGTCAAGGCCGGGAGCTGGGTGCTCGTGGACCAGACGACGGGGAACGTCCAGGGCGTAGTTCGGGGGGAAAGTTCTCACGCCGGTTCCGGCCGGTGGACGAGTTCGCCGATGTGCCCGGCTTTCCCACTTATCTAGGGACGGTTAACGCGTCTGACGGTACGGCGCTGGTGGATCTGGTACTCGATCGCAACCCCTACATGCTGGCTAACGGGCCCCGGCGCGCGGCAAGGCCGCACACGCTCATAGTGCCCCGCAGCCATCGCGACGGATGGTCGTCGGCCACGGCTTCCGAACTGGCGGCTTGTCATACGGCAATGACCCTGGTCGCCGCGTGGTACCGCAGCCTGGACGGCGGACACGTGGTGTTCTGTGCCAATGACAGCCCACCGAACCTCGACTACCTGCGTGACGTGGAAGCCGCGAACGGGACCCTTGTCGGCAGCGGCACCGATGTGGCGGTCACCAGGAATCCCCGGCAGGAGGTGCAGCACGCCCACTTGCACGCCTTCTATGCGGAAGACGGCCGGACGGAGAACCACGAGTCGTCGGCGCTTAACGGGTATCCCGTCGTTGCCCAGGGTTACCAGGCGTTCAGTGACGCCCTCAGCAGCGACGCCGTGCGGGTCGAAGGGGACAGCGCGAGGCTTGCCGCCGACCTTCGCATTCCAGCGCGGCCCTGGGGTGGCAGTTACTGCTCGTACCAGCTGGGCGTGGACGGCCCTTTCTGGATTATGCCCGCACTGGGACCGTCCCAGGACGAGTTCAACCGGCGCCTCGCCCGGGCCGATGGCCTCCAGGCGGAGCCCGACCCGAAGCTGGGCGGCGCCATCAACCTGGTGCGGCCCAGCCTGGCCGATGCCGGGCGGCTCCACGCGGCGCAACGGGCCGCAGCTGAACAGCGGGCCAGTTTCGAGACCTTCGTGACCCAGCGCGGACTGAACGCACGGTCGCTGGCCGAGGGCCTTGCACCTGGAGCGCCGGGTGCTCTGTAGAGCCTGGTCTGCTCGTTCTCTCACAGGCCGGATGACCGCGCCGTAAGCGGTGCTGGCAGCCCTCCCGGCACCGTCGCCAGCCGGGTAGCCGTTCCCCGCTCACGCCGTCTTTTTCCACCGCACACGCAAGGTGCCGGCGCGGTGTCGACGAATCCTCGCAAACGTCGCCGGCCGCGGTATTAGTTGTGGTTCGGGTTCTCCCCTGCCTGCGCCGAGGGATACGGGTACCCAGTGGGGCCCTTATTCGCCTGACCCTCCGGCGAGTCCGGCGCGACCTGCGCGGCGTGGGCGTCGACTGGGACCGGCGCTCCCCGGCCCGAAGGCCAGTACCACGGGTCTTCGGCGCGGCGGCCAGTCTGGGACTGCCCTCGGGCAGTGCTGCGGCGCTCGGGCGCCTCGCCGGGGCCCCGCAGTACGGCGGCCACGACCAGCAGCGCGGTCAGCGGTACAGCCAGCGCGATGAAGTCGGCGGACGTGAAGCTGCCCAGGGCCACGAGAGCGCCGGCAAACCCGATCACCAGGATCGCGATCACGGCCAGGGACCAGCCCTGCAGGAACAGCCGCAGCGTGAAGGGCGGCGCGGGCGGGGGCACCTCGGCCTTCGCGATGACGGTTTTCGTGGCCCGCCGCTCCGCCAGGCCCTTGCGCACCCGCACGATGACGGTCAGGCTGCCGGGCTGGTTCGCGGTCAGCAGCAGCTCGTCGGGGTGGTCCGGGTCGGGGGACTGCGACACCGCGCCGCCGCCGACGGCCCACGACACCACGGTCCCGCCCCCGGACAGCTTTGCCCGGTAACGCGCTTCCTCGCCGGTGACCACCGTGTCCGGCCCCTCGACGGCGACCGCTGAGGCGGTCTCCTTGCCGCCGGATCCCGCCGGCCCGCCGGCCCCGGCCGCCTCCTGGGGGGCGGCCTCCGCGTCGCCGTTCCCGTTCGCCGCGTACCCGGCCGGGCGCGCATCTGCTGTCCCGGTGAACTGGCGGCGGGCCAGCAGTTCGGCCAGCCGGAACTGGCGCACGTGAATGTTCCAGGCCATGGCCACCACCAGGGCCCCAAGCCCCGCCGCCCCCAGCCCGAGCAGGACGGCGACCACGGGGTGGCCGGCTGCGAGCATGATGTCTCCTGATCAAATGGTCATCGCCTGAGTTCTGTAACGCACTCAGTCCATTCAAACACATAATCGATAAACCTGGTATCCGCTCAGATCCTTCGATAAAAGTAGCATCACCCAGGGCCCGGTCGCCCCGCTGGGGCCTGCGCCGTGACCTGACGGCTCCGCCGCTCAGTACCTGCCTGCTAACGGAGGTTAGATGCCCGCTCTGCCCGACGCCGCCGACCGCTGGGGCCCGCGCAGTGCCCCTCTGCCCGCGGCGCTGACCAAGGGATCATGCTCTCCTGAGCGTGCCGGGCTTATCGCCCGTCCCTGCCCTGGGTAGCGAAAAGGCGCCGGCGGAGCGGGACAGCCGCCGGGCCGGGTGGGCCCTGGACGCCCTCAGTCTGGGCAGCTTCGTCGCCCTGGGCCTGCCCGATGGCATGCTCGGCACCGCCTGGCCGTCCGCGCGTCAGACGTTCGGCGCGCCGATCGCCGATCTGGGGCTCATTCTGCTGATCTCCACGATCGGCTCCATCTCGGTCAGCGCCTTCGTCGGCACGCTGATCCGCCGGTTCGGTGTGGCCGTCCTACTCGCCTGCTCCGCCGCCTGCGCGGCGCTGGCCGGCGCGGGCTACGCGCTGGCTCCGCACCTGTGGGTGCTGTTCGCCGTCGCCGTACTGTGGGGCCTGGCGGCCGGGATGATGGACGGCGGGCTGAACACCGAGGTGGGCCTGTCCGGCCGGTCACGGCTGCTGAACCTGCTGCACGCCGCCTACGGGGTGGGGACCACCATTGGGCCGCTGCTGGTCACGGCGGCCATTCTGCTGTCCTCCTGGCGGTCGGCCTATCTGGTCCTGGCCGTGCTGGACCTGGTCGTAACGGCCTTGTGGCTGCGGCAGCGGCGGCAGGAGCGGGCGGCCCAGGACGCGCCCCAGGCCGCCGCCACGGAGGCGGCCCGGGCGGCCGGGGCGGGACAGGCGGCGGGGGAGACAGTGGCCGGGCACCCGAGCGATGCGTGGTCCCGGCGCCGGTCCAGGTTCGTGGTCGCGGCGGGAATGTTGATCTTCTTTGTCTACACAGGCCTCGAGGTGGCCGCCGGGCAGTGGGAGGCGAGCTTCTGTCGCGGGCACCTTGGCCTGTCCGCGTCGGCGGCCGGCCTGGCCACGTTCGGCTTCTGGGGCGCCTTGACCGCAGGCCGGCTGATCCTGGCCGTGCTGCCCCGGCCTGTTGCGCCGTCCCGGGTCGTCTGGTGGGGGAGCGGCATCGCCGTCGCCGCCGCGGCCTTGATCTGGTGGCAGCCGGGTACGCCGGCGACGCTCGCCGCTTTCGTGCTGCTCGGTGGCGCGCTGGCCGGGGTCTTCCCCGCCCTGATCGCGCTGACGCCGCTGCGGATCGGCCGGGGCCGGGCCCAGCACGCGATCGCCTGGCAGGTGGGCGCGGCGGCCGGCGGCGGCTCGGGTCTTTCCGCGCTCATCGGCCTGCTGATCGGCGTCTGGGGGCTGTCGGTCCTCGGCCCGTCGCTGACCGTCCTGGCGGTTCTGCTGGTCGCCGGCATCATCCTGCTGGAACGCACCGCGCCGATCGCCCAGCCCGCGGTAGCCGCCGGCCCGGTTGACTTACGGATCGCGAACTGGCGCCTTCAAGCCGGCCATCGTGGCCGTCTGCGGCGCGTCGCCCGGGCCTGGCGAGCCGCTCCTCGTATGCCGTGGAGTCATACCTTCGGCGGGAACCACAACCTCAACATGATCCTGGCCAACGGCGGCACCCTCTACATCGATGGGGGACGCCCCGCGCCCGGCCTGATCGCGGCCACGCTGGCCAACTACCGTGATGTCTTGCCGACGATGTCGTTCAACGTGCCCGCCGGGTACGCGCAGCTGGCCCGGTGCTGCACGACCCGGCGCTGGCGGCCCGGCTCGGTGCCCAGCCTGGCCACGCTGAGTGCGGGCGCGGCTCCGCCTCGCGGGATCACCCGGCTGCTCCTGCTGACGGAGCCGCCCAGCCTGGACGCGGGTGAGATCACTGATAAGGGCTATATCAACCAGCGCCAGGTCCTCGCCCGCCGCGCCGGCCTCGTGGACATGCTCTACCGCGATCCTCCGGCCGCGCCGGTCATCACCGGCGCCGGGCTGAGCTGATCGCCAGTCCGCGGGGTGTAGGCCAGCCAGAGGGTCAGGGTCAGCCCGGCGGTTACCGGCAGCCACCAGGTCCACGGGTCCCGCCACGGGGCCTGCGCGCCGAACGTCAGCGCCGCCGAGGCAGCGGATACCGCCAGCAGGCGCGGCCAGCTCCGCGACGCCGCGATGAGCGCCACCGCCAGCGCGGGCCAGAGATAGTAGGCGACCATCACGGGCTCGAAGACGCACCGGAGCGCGAGCGCCACGGCCACCCACCACAGCAGTTCAGTCAGCCTGCCCGTGCTCCACTCGCCGGTCTGCGCCGCCGCCCTCCAGCGGCGCCCGGCGAGCAGGGCGCATCCGCAGGCGACGAGGATGGCCAGGGCCCGGGCCGGGCCGGCCGCCACCATGCCACCGCTCCCGTGGGCGATGAGCGAGGTCCACGGGGTCGGCCGGTTGACGGCCGGCGAGTTCGGCTGGCTGGTCACGGCGGCCACGGTGGCGGACCAGTTCGCCGCCGCCGCGATGCCCAGCAGCAGCGTGCCCGGGATAGCGGCCCGGGCCAGGAAGCCGGGCAGCCGCCGTGGCTCGACGGTCACGAGCACGAACGGCAGCGCGAGCAGGACCAGCGGCTGCACCGCCACCGCCGCCCCGATGAGCCAGCCGGACCGGCGGACCCGGGACTGGGCCAGCGCCAGAATGCCGAACAGGAACAGCCCCGTCGCCACGGCGTCCTCGGGATGCCCGAACCGCAGCGTGAGACCCCACAGGGCGGCTGCGCCCGCCGCGGCCAGGAGCAACCGCTTGAGCTGGGTAGCGCCGAGGTGCTCGGCGAGCGCGTCCGCGGCCAGCAGGGCCAGCGACGCGACGGCGATCTCGTACGGCCCGGCCAGCAGCCACACGGCCGGATGCGGGTTCTGCGGGCCGGCCAGCTGCAGCGAGAGGCCCGCGGCGTCGGCGATTGCCGCGACCGGGATGAGGATCACCGCCGCGCCCGGGAAGCTGATCAGCTCCGTAGGCGCGGTGTACAGGCCGCCGATGTCGAGGTGCAGTAGTCGCTGGGCCGCCGCCAGCGTTCGCCACAAGTCGTCCGGGAGCCCCCAGTCCGGCCGCCCGGCCAGCGTGGCTCCCCACGTCGAGGCGAGCATCCCGATGACGATGAGAACGAGCGTGGCCAGCAGCGGCCAGCGTCTCCGGATGAGCGGGCCCAGGATCGCGGACAGTCGGTCAGCCCAGCCCGGAGGCAGCGGAGCAGGCAGAGCTTCTGTAGACACCCGCTCGCCCTCCCGTCAGCCACGCCCCCGAGGTGATTCCTCAAGCCCATCATCGGGGGTAACCGGTCTCCGGCTGAAGACTCGGCCGTGCCGAACGGCTTCTCCAGGGCTACCGGCCCCGTGCGGCTTCTCCAGGGCTACGGCCCCCTGCGGCACCTACGAGGTGGGTCCCGCGAAGAATCAGCCGGTCACCTTCCGCCAGATTAGGCAATGTGCCCTGAGATCAGACGATGGCAGGTCGTCAGACGATGGCAGGTCGGGGGACGGCGACGACATTCACGGTGCTCTCCGTGCCGAGGAAATCGTCGGGGTTAGTGGTGTAAAGCGGCAGCCCGTGGACCGCGGCGATGGCGGCGATCATCAGATCCGCTTCGCGGCGGCGTGGCTTGCGGTGGGCGGCAATCACCCCGGCCACGATCACGCCGTGCTGGCGAGCGGCCTCAGCGTCGAAGGGCAACGGTTCAAAGATTGCCTCGACTCGCTGCAGACGCGCTATCCGGCGGCCGCGCTCGGCCGGATCCTCGGTCTGGTGTACCCCTGCCGACAGTTCGGCCAGGGTAATGGCGCTGGTGAGCAGTTGGGCGGGCAGATCCCCGGCCGACAGGCGCTCCAGATGGATCAGGATATTCGTGTCGGCGAGACCCCTCAGGTGCCGGGTCCTCACCCGGAATCCTGCTGGCCGTGGGCCCGCTCGTAGGCGTCCAGGTGTGCTTCCGTATCGACGTAGTGGTCCTGGTTGGCCCGGAACGCATCGGCATCGATCGGGGGCAGGTCCGCGAACGCATCCAGAAGCTCCCCGACATCGACCGCCTCGCGCCGCCGCAGCGCAGCAGGCCGGTGCACATAAGCGTCGATCGCGGCCAGTGCGACCTGCTGCATGGAACGGTGCTCGGCCTCGGCCCTGCGGCGCAGTGCCTCGGTCTGCTCATCGGTGAGCCTGAGTGTCATAGCCACACCGCTATGATACCGCGTGGTATCAGGTGGCGGCGATGGGCTCCTGCAGTTCTGTACGATCACGAGCCTGTGCCGTCAGGGCGTCTTGGCGGCGAGGAAGGCGGCGATCGCCTGGCCCAGGTCGGGCTGGGCCACGGCACTCATGTGGTTGCCGGGGATCCGGGCGGCCCGGCCGTACGGCAGGGCCGCGGCCAGGTCCTCGGCGGTGCCGTTGTCGTCGTCTTCCGTGCCGGCCAGCGCCAGGACCGGCACGTCGATCTTCGCGAGTGCCTGGGGCGGGGTGTCAACGTTGCTGTCCAGCAGGTACGGCCCCGCCACCGGGTCGGCGCCGGTGCTCTTCAGGAAGGCCTCCGCCTTCCCCTCCGGGGAGCGCCGGTCCCAGGTCCCGAGGTTCCCCAGGATGCGGCGGAAATGGTCGTTGCGGCTGGACGCGTGCAGCACCCCATCCAGGCCCATCCCAGCCACGACCGCCCGGTTGGGCCGCGCGCCGAGGGCCAGCATCCGTATCGCGGTCCGGCCGCCGAGTGAGTAACCGCCCAGCGAATAATCGGTCAGGCCGAGCGCCTCGATCAGCGCGAACCCGTCGTCGGCCAGGATGTCGGGCGGGTAGGCAGCCGGGTCGTGCGGTTTGCCGCTGTCACCGTGGCCGCGCAGGTCAGGCAGGATGACGCGGAAACCCCGGGCGGCGATCGCGGCCGCGTGACCGTACCGCACCCAGTTCACGAACCCGTTCGAGAAGTAGCCGTGGATCAGCACCACCGGCCATCCCTGCCCGGTCTCGCGGTAGGCGAGCCGGGTACCGTCGCGGCCGTCGAAGTACTGAACAGGTAGGTCAGGCATCCCCCTAGTCTGCCGAACGCGCCTCAGCGACCTCAGCGAGAGGTGCACCCGGTGTCGTCATCGGCCTGATGCGCGGCAGTCGCGGCGGCGGCGGGCCTCGGTCCAGCGCCCAGGCCCGGCCAGCTCGGGTGGCGCGCTGAGCGCTACTTCTGCTGCGGCTTCTTGGGCAGGTAGAGGTCGGTGATCGTGCCCTCGAACGCCTCGGCCGACAGGCCAACCGTCTCAGAAAGCGTCGGGTGCGGGTGGATGGTCAGCGCGATGTCGGCGGCGTCTGCACCCATCTCGATCGCGAGCGCGATCTCGGCGATGAGCTCACCGGCGTTCGGCCCGACCAGGCCTGCGCCGATCAGCCGCTCGCTGGTGGCGTCGAACAGCAGCTTGGTCAGGCCCTCGTCCCGGGCCAGTGACAGGGACCGCCCGCTGGCGGCCCACGGGAAGACTCCCTTGCCGTACGGCACGTCGGCCGCCTTGGCCTCAGTCTCGGTAATCCCGGCCCAGGCGACCTCCGGATCGGTGTACGCCACGGACGGGATGACTTTGGCGTCGAAATAGCTAGGCTGCCCGGCGGCGACCTGCGCGGCAACCCGGCCCTCGTGCGTGGCCTTGTGCGCGAGCATCGGCGGCCCGACGACATCGCCGATCGCGAAGATGTGCGGCACGTTGGTGTGCTGCTGCTTGTCGACCGGGATGTAACCGCGCTCGTCGACCAGCACGCCGGCGTTCTCGGCGCCGATCAGCCGGCCGTTCGGGGCCCGTCCCACGGCCACCAGGACCTGGTCGAACACGTCGCTGGCCGGGGCTTTCGGCCCCTCGAAGCTGATCCGCACTCCGTCCGGGCCGGCTTCGGCCCCGGTCACCTTGGTGCTGAGGTAGACGTTCTCGTACTGGCGGCCGATCCGCTTGGCCAGCGGGGCGACGATGTCCCGGTCGGTGCCGGGGATGAGCTGGTCCATCAGTTCGACGACGGTGATGCGGGCACCCATCTCGTGGTACACGGTGGCCATTTCCAGGCCGATGATCCCGCCCCCGATGACCAGCATCCGGCCGGGTACAGACGCCAGGTCCAGCGCGCCGGTGGAGTCGATCACCCGCGGGTCGCCCTCGGGCAGGAAGGGCAGCCGCACCGGCTCCGACCCGGCCGCGATGATGGCCCGCTCGAAGCTCACGGTGGTCACCGCGCCGTCATCCCCGGTCACCGCCACCTGGTCCGGCGCGGTAAACCGGCCGGTGCCGGGCACGATGCGGACCTTGCGCTGCCGGGCCAGCCCGGCCAGGCCGCCGGTCAGCCGGGAGACCACGCCGTCCTTCCAGCCCCGCAGCGCGTCCAGGTCGATGTCCGGGTCACCGAACCGCAGGCCGTGCGCGGCCATCTCCCGGGTTTCGGCGATCACCCGGGCCGCGTGCAGCAGCGCCTTGGACGGGATGCAGCCCACGTTCAGGCACACCCCGCCCAGGGTGGGACGCTGATCGACCAGGACCACCTGCTGGCCCAGATCGGCGGCGCGGAACGCGGCCGTGTAACCGCCCGGCCCGGCGCCGAGGACGAGCACCTCGGCGTGCACGTCGCCGCGTCCGCGGGGCGACGGGGTAGCCGGGGGCTGGGTGGCTGCGGGCTGGGCGGCCGGGGGTTGGGCGGCCGGGGGCTGGGCGGCTGCGGGCTGGGCGGCCGGGGACTGGGCGGCCGGAGCATCCGGTGCTGGGGCGGATGGCGGCGAGAGCCGCTGCCCGGTGTCCAGGTCGGCGATCGGGTGGCCCGCGGAGACGGTGTCGCCCACGGCCACCCGGACCGTGACGATCGTGCCAGCGGCGGGCGCCGGGATGTCCATGGTGGCCTTGTCCGACTCCAGCGTGATCAGCGGGTCCTCGGCGGCGACGATGTCGCCCGCGGCGATGTGCACCTCGATGACGGGCACGTCCGCGAAGTCACCGATATCGGGGACGGTGACCTCGATCCGCTCGTGCTCGCCGCTGGGGGAGCCGTAGCCGACTGGCTCGTCCGCCGACGGACGGGCGTCCTCGTGGATTTGCTCGCGATGATCTTCAACCATGGCGTTCCTAAAGGATGAGACGGCGCGGATCTTCGAGTACGTAGCAAAGATGCCGGACGAACCTGGCTGCGAGGGCCCCGTCGATGACCCGGTGGTCATAAGAGAGGGACAGCGGCAGCATCAGCCGCGGGGTGAACTCGCTGCCGTCCCACACCGGTTTGATGGCCGAACGGACCACCCCGAGGATGGCGACCTCGGGGGCGTTGACGATCGGGGTGAACCCGGTGCCGCCGATACCGCCGAGGCTGGAGATCGTGAACGTGCCGCCCTGCAGGTCGGCGACGGCGAGCTTGCCGTCCCGAGCCCGGGCCGACACAGCGCCGAGTTCCTTGCTCAGCTCGGTGATGCCTTTGCGGTCGACGTCCCGGATCACTGGCACGACCAGGCCGTCGGGGGTTTCCACGGCCACCCCGACGTGGTAGTAGCCCTTGACGATGAGGCTGTCCTTTTCCGGCGACAGGGAGCTGTTGCACTCCGGGAACTGCTTGAGGCCGGACACGGACGCCTTCATCAGGAACGCCAGCAGGGTCACCCGGTAGCCGTCGGATCGGGCGGCGGTGTCGAGTTCCTTGCGGTAGGCGTCCAGGACGGTGATGTCCGCGTCGTCGTTATGGGTCACGTGCGGCACGTTCAGCCAGGACCGGTGCAGATGCGGCCCGGACCGCTTCTTGATGCGCGACAGCGGCTGGATCTCCACCGGCCCGAACTGCGCGAAGTCCTGTGCGGGGATCTCCGGGATGCCCGTCCCGGTGGCGGGTGCCGCTGCGGCGGGGGATGCAGGGGCGGGCCCGCGCAGGTGGCCGAGCAGGTCGTCCTTGGTGATCCGGCCCTTGGGCCCGGTGCCGGTCACCGCGGTCAGGTCTACGTCCAGCTCACGTGCGGTCCGGCGGACACTGGGGCTGGCGTGCACCCCGGTGAAGTCCCGAGCCGGCCCCGGCGCGCCCTGAGGCTCCCCGGCGTGGACGGGGACCGCCGCCTGCACGTCCGGCCGCGGTGTCACCGCCGCCGCCGGGGCCTGCGCTGGGGGAGCGGGCGCCGGGACGTCAGGTTCCTGCTGTTCCACCAGCGTCGGCGGCGCCGCGACCGCGCCGTCACCGGGGTCGAGGGTCAGGACCAGCGAGCCGGTGCTGACCTCATCCCCGACCTTGACGCCGATGTCCACCACCTGACCGGACTGCGGGGCCGGGATGTCCATCGTGGCCTTGTCGGACTCCAGGGTGATAAGCGGGTCTTCCTCGTTGACCTGGTCGCCTGGCTTGACGTGCACCTCGATGATCGGCACGTCCTCGAAGGCGCCAATGTCGGGTACCCGGACCTCAGTCGCGGTTGTTGTCATCGATGACCCCTTCGCTAGACCTCGGGCGGGTTCGGCTTGTCGGCGTCGATGCCGTACCGCGCGATGGCGTCCGCGACGGTGGCGGCGGGCACGGTGCCGTCGGCGGCCAGGCTGTGCAGCGCCGCAACAGCGACGTAGTGCCGGTCGACCTCGAAGAACGAGCGCAGGTTGCGCCGGTAGTCCGACCGGCCGAAGCCGTCGGTGCCCAGCACCCGGTAGCGGCGTGGCACGAACGGCCGGATCTGGTCGGCGAACGACCTGATGTAGTCGGTTGAGGCGATGACGGGGCCGTCGGGCCGCGCCGCCAGGCAGGTCTCGACGTAGCTGGGCCGCGGCGGCTCGGTCGGGTGCAGCATGTTCCAGCGCTCGGCAGCCAGCCCCTCCCGGCGCAGCTCGGTGAAGCTGGGCACGCTCCAGATGTCCGCGGTCACGCCGAAATCGGCGTCCAGCAGTCCGGCTGCGGCGATCACTTCCCGCAGGATGGTCCCGCTGCCCAGCAACTGGACCCGGGGCCTGCCCTTGCGCTTACGCCCCTCCTGGAGGAGGTACATGCCGCGCAGGATGCCTTCTTCGGCGCCCTCCGGCATGGGCGGATGCCGGTAGTTCTCGTTCATCACGGTCAGGTAGTAGTAGACGTCCTCCTGTTCGGCGTACATCCGCCGCAGCCCGTCGTGCACGATGACGGCGACCTCGTAACCGAACGTCGGATCGTAGGAGACGCAGTTGGGGATGGTCGCCGAGAGGACATGGCTGTGCCCATCCTCGTGCTGGAGCCCCTCGCCGTTGAGCGTGGTGCGCCCGGCGGTCCCGCCGATCAGGAACCCGCGGGCCCGGCTGTCCCCGGCGGCCCAGGCCAGGTCGCCGACGCGCTGGAAGCCGAACATCGAGTAGTAGATGTAGAACGGGATCATCGGCGTGTCCGACGTGCTGTAGGAGGTCGCCGCGGCGATCCAGGACGACATCGCGCCCGGCTCGGTGATGCCTTCCTGCAGCATCTGGCCGGTCTTGTCCTCCCGGTAGAACATCAGCTGGTTGGCGTCCTCGGGCTGGTACAGCTGGCCGTTCTGGGAGAAGATGCCGAACTGCCGGAACATCCCTTCCATGCCGAAGGTGCGTGACTCGTCCGCCACGATCGGCACCACCCGCTTGCCGATCGCCTTGTCCCGCAGCAGGGTGTTCAGCACCCGCACGAACCCCATCGTGGTGGAGATCTCCCGCTCCCCGGTGCCCTTGAGTTGGCTGTCGAACGCCGACAGCGGCGGCACCTCCAGCGGCTGGGACTTCGGCCGGCGGGCCGGCAGGTAGCCGCCCAGGGCTTCCCGCCGCTGCCGCAGGTAACGCATCTCCGGTGAGTCCTCGGCGGGCTTCAGGAACGGCACCGCGGCGATCTGGTCGTCGGCCAGGTTGACGGCGAACCGGTCCCGGAAGACGCGCAGCGTGTCCTCGGCCATCTTCTTCTGCTGGTGGGTGATGTTCTGGCCCTCGCCGGCCGCACCCATCCCGTACCCCTTGACCGTCTTGGCCAGGATGACCGTGGGCTGCCCGGTGTGCCCGACGGCCTCGGCGTAGGCCGCATGCACCTTGACCGGGTCGTGGCCGCCCCGGGCCAGCGCCCACACTTCGTCGTCGGACATGCTGGCCACCATGTCCAGTAGTTCGGGGTAGCGGCCGAAGAAGTGCTGCCGCACGTAGGCACCGTTCTTGGACTTGAAGTCCTGGTACTCGCCGTCGACGGCCTCTTCCATCCGCTTGAGCAGAATTCCGGTGGTGTCCGCCGCGATGAGCGGGTCCCAGCCGCTGCCCCAGATCACCTTGAGCACGTTCCAGCCGGCCCCGCGGAACACCGCCTCCAGCTCCTGGATGATCTTGCCGTTGCCGCGGACCGGCCCGTCGAGGCGCTGCAGGTTGCAGTTGATCACGAAGATCAAATTGTCCAGCCGCTCGCGCCCAGCCAGCGAGATGGCGCCCAGCGACTCCGGCTCGTCCATCTCGCCGTCCCCGAGGAACGCCCAGACATGCCGGTTGCCGGTGTTGGCCAGGCCGCGGTTGGCCAGGTACTTCAGGAACCGGGCCTGGTAGATGGACATCAGCGGCCCGAGCCCCATGGAGACCGTCGGGAACTGCCAGAACTCCGGCATGAGCCACGGATGCGGGTAGGACGACAGCCCGCCGCCGCCGGTCTCCTGCCGGAAGTTCTGCAGCTGCTGCTCGGTCAGGCGCCCTTCCACGAACGCCCGGGCGTAGATGCCGGGCGCGGAGTGGCCCTGCAGGTAGACCAGGTCCCCGCCATGGCCCTCGGACGGGGCGTGCCAGAAGTGGTTGAAGCCCACGTCGTACAGGGTCGCGGCGGACTGAAAGCTCGCGATGTGCCCGCCCAGCTCGGAGGATTCCTTGTTGGCCCGCATCACGACGGCCACCGCGTTCCACCGGATCATCGACCGGATGGCGTGCTCGATCACCTGGTCGCCCGGGTAGGGCGGCTCCCGCTGCGGCGGGATCGTGTTCAGGTACGGGGTGTTCGCCGAGTACGGCACCGGGGCGCCGTTGCGCCGCGCCTCCTCCATCAGCTCGTCCAGCAGGAAGGACGCCCGGTCTGGGCCGTCGAACTCCAGCACCGCATCGAGGGAATCGAGCCATTCGCGGGTCTCGGCCGGATCCAGGTCGCTCGCCATCTGCCCCTCCTCCATCACCCGCGCCGGCAGACTTGAACGTTCACCCGCTCACCGGTCCCGTTGAGCAATTCGTACGCCTCCGGGAGGGCTCCCGGCAACTCCGGGAGGGCTCCGGGCAAGGAGTGATAGCCGCGCGGCGCGTTCCCGGGCGGGCCTACGGCCCCGCGTGTGGCCACATGCGGTCATATAACTTGCCCCTGGCCCAGGGTCCCTCATCTACTGGGAACACGCCGTACCGCTGAGCACAGCGGCGTCGCGCAGGTCTTCATGTGGTACTCCGACCGGCTGGATCAGCGGAGGATGCTGGCCTCGGCGTTCGCGATCCAGATCGTCGGCATGGCGCTGCTGGCGATCTTCCCGCTGACTCTGCCGGTCGCTGGTGCTCCGCGCAACGCGGGCAAATCGCTGGATGAGATTCAGGCTGAGCGGCACCGCATCGCCCTGGCCCGTGCCGGGCAGGCCAAGACGGCGGGCGCTGCACGCGCCTAGTGACGGTTCATTAAACCGTTTGGCCCGCATCCTGCTGACCGGCTCGGTCGAGGACCACATGCTGAGGGCGCTGCGGGACCGGACCGAGGTGGATCTCGTGCCCGTCCCGGCGAAGTGATCCGGGCTTCAGAGCCCTTCCCGGCTGGCCACCGTGCGTTCCTCGTGGTCGAGCTCGCGGTTGAGGATGCGCAGGCTGGCGTCGGGCAGCAGGCCGGCGTCGCGCCAGCGCAGCAGTTCCTCGCGCTGGGCGTCGATGACGGCCCGGCGGGCTTCCTGAACCGCTTCCTGATCCGGCGGGGTCGGCGGCGCCGGATCCGTTCCGTCTGTCCCGTCCGAGGCGTCCGCGGCGCTGTCCGGTGCCCCGGCCTGGTGGTACCTCCGCAGCCGGGCGTCGAGGATGGCCCGCAGCCCGGCCAGGGCCGGCCCGGGGATTTCCTGCTCAGCGGTGATCTGATCCAGGCGCGACAGTCCCGCTTGGACGGCCGCGGCGCGGGCCTCGTTGCGCAGCGCCGCGGCGTCCGCCGGGTCAGCACGCACGCCCAGCGCCCGGACGATCGGCCCGAACGTCACCCCCTGGCCGACCAGGGTCACCACAACGACGACGTAGGTGCAGAACAGCAGCAGGTCCCGGCCGGGGAAGGGGTGCCCGGCGGAGGTGGTGAGCGGCAGCGTGAAGATGGCCGCCAGGCTGATCACGCCCCGGGTGCCCGCCCAGCTCAGCACGACGATCTCGCGGCCGCGCAGGCGCCGGCTGTCCCGCGGCGAGCCGGTCTGGGCGGCCCCGCCGAGGCGGGTATGCAGCGCGCCCGGCAGCGACTGCGTCAGCAGCAGCCACAGCGGCCGCAGCAGCAGGACCACGCCCAGGGTAAGGATTACCGCCCCGGCGATCGTGTCGGCGGGATAGGCCTTCAGGCCGCGCACGACGGGCAGGAGCTGCTGGCCGATCAGCAGAAACACGAACCCTTGGAGCAGGAAGTCGACCAGCCGCCAGACCGCGCTGGCCTGCAGCCGGCTGGCGCCGGTGGTGAACCGGGGCGTGTCGTGCCCGACCATCAGCCCCGCCACCGCCACGGCCAGCACGCCGGACACGTGGGTCTCTTCGCCGAGCAGGTAGGCGGCGAAGGGCGTGGCCAGCGAGATGCAGTTGACCAGCAGCGGGTCGCGGACGGCGGACCGCAGCCCGCGCACCACCAGCGCGACGGCGACCCCGGCCAGCAGGCCGCCGGCCGCCTCGGCCAGGAAGCGCAGCACCGCGTCGCCCAGTGAGAACCCGCCGCTGGTCGCGGCGGTCACGGCCACGGTCAGGATGGTGAGCGCGGTGGCGTCGTTAAGCAGGCCCTCACCCTCGATGATCGTGATCAGCCGGGCGGGCAGCCCGGTCCCGCCGCCGACGGCGAGCGCCGCGACCGGATCGGTGGGGGCGACGGCGGCGCCCAGGGCGACCCCGGCGGCCAGGCCCACGCCCGGCACGAACAGGTCGATACCGGCCCCCACGGCCAGGGAGGTCGCCAGGACCAGCCCGATGGACAGGCTGATCACGACGCGCAGGTTCTTCCGGATGGCTAGCAGGGAGGAGTTGAGCGCGGCGCTGTAGATCAGTGGCGGTATGACCAGCGTGAGGATGACGTCCGGGTGCAGCGTGACGTCCGGCCCGGGGAGAACCGCGTAGACCAGGCCGGCGATGGTGAGCAGCGCCGCGGCCGGCAGGCCGGTCCTGTCCGCCAGGGCCTGCAGCGCGACGATCACAGCGACCGCGGCGAGACCGAACGCCAGGAGCTCGAGCATGGCCTCTAGTCTCCATCAGGCTGTCGCCGTCAGGGCCGTCGCCGATCAGGAAGGAAGCGCAGCCATGCCGGACTCTGACCAGGTGACGCCCCCCGGGCTGCCCTAAGGGGCTCAGCAGCGGCGAGGAGATCTAAGCTCAGCTGCTCACCGGGGCAGGCGCCACGGGTTGCGGCGCGGGCAGCAGCCGGTCGAGGTGGTACCGGATTATGCCCAGTCCGTCTTCTGGGCTGCGCTGGCCGGCCATGACGCTGGTGCCGAGCCCGGCAGAGATGGCCATCAGGCTGGTGGCCTCGGTGCGGGCATCCAGATGGAGCGGCATCTGGCCGGCCTGCTGGGCAGCCTGCAGCTGATGAAAGATCACGTCTTCGACAACGTCGGAGTTCCGGATCAATGGCTGCATGGCGAACGCCGGGTCCGTGAGGGCCAGCACGGCGTAGGAGGCCCAGACGATATGGAAGATGCGGCTCTCCTCGTCGCTAGGCAGCGCTTCGGTGAGGATGGCTTGGATAACGGCCCGCGGGGCGGGGGGAGTGCCGGCCGCCCTGACCCGGGCCCTGACCCGCTCGCCGAGCTGCTTACCGAGGTACTGCGCCGTGAACAGGAGCAGCTGTTCCTTGGTGCCGAAGTAGTGCTGCACCAGGCGCAGCGAGACTCCCGCCTCGGCGGCGACCTCCCGCATCCCCGCCGCCTGCAGGCCGCGGGTGCCCGCGATCCGCACCAGCGCCCCGGCGATCTGCTGCCGTCGCTCCTCGTGATCGACCCGCTTCGGCACCCGCTCACCGTACCTTTCCGCACCCGTCCGTCTTCTTTAATTATACGCGCGTATCATTAAAGAAGACGGGCAGACAGCCGCTAGAGCGGCGGGCCGACGGCAAGGAGGCCGAACATGCTGGCACCCAAAGGCGAACTGGGATCGTGGGTGAGCGAAGCCGCAAGGGAGAAATACATGGCCGCGTACGAGCGGGCCTTCGTGCTCTGGCCGCAGCCCTGCGAGGAGTTCGATATCGAGACGGCGACCGCAACCACGCGCGTGCACGCCTACCGGCCGCATCCCGACGGACCGCCGGTCGTGCTGCTCACCGGCGCCGGGTTCAACGCCTCGGGCTGGTACCCGCACGTCGCCGCGCTCGCCAAGCACCACCCGGTATACGGGATCGATATGCCCGGCGACCCCAACCCCAGCATCTCGCGCGCCCTGATGACTCCCCCGGCGTCCTGCGCAGCCTGGCTTGACGAACTGCTCGCCCAGCTCAGCGACCGCCCGGCGCACCTGGTCGGCGTCTCCTACGGCGGCTGGGTCGCCATGAACCAGGCGATCCGCGCGCCCGCGCGGGTCGCCTCCATCACCCTGCTCGACCCCGCCGGGCTCACCAAGCTCGACGCCCGCTTCTGGTGGTGGCTCTCCATCAGCGGCCTGGCCACCCTGACCCCGATGCCGCTGCGCCGCCACCTCGCCCGGTGGCTGGACAACCAGGTCATGCTGGAACGGGAGCTGATGACGCTCATGTGGGCCGGTATCCGCGGCTACCGGATGGAGCCGAAGTTCCCCGCCATCCTCACCGACGACGAACTCCGCGCGATCACCGTTCCGGTCCTGCTGATCACGGGCGCACGCAGCGCCCTCATCACCCCAAAGCAGGCCCACGACCGGGCCAGCCTCATGCAGCACACGGACGTCGCTATCGTCCCCGGCAGCCACGGCGGCTTCAACCGGATCGACGAACTGAACGACCGAATCGCCGCCTTCATCGAAGCCCAGGCCACCGACAAGCAGGCGGCTCAACCGACACTGCCACCGACAACTAAAGGGTAGGACCGACGTCTCCACCGGACCCCTACAGTCAGTCCTTCCGCGGCTCGCGCCAAGTCTCAGCTTTTCAGGCAGCCGGTCAGGGCGTGGTTGAACTCCTGCGGTCCCTCCCCTTGATGGATGTTCGTGCCTGGCCAGGGCGCCGGCCCTCCTGGTACCGGGCCAGTACCGGGTCCTGTGCCCGCAGCTGGTGGCGGGCCCCGGCCGCACTTACGGGTGCAGGATGACCTTGGTCCAGCCGTCTTCGCGGTCGTCGAAGTGCTGGTAGCCATCGGCCGCCTGCTCCAGGTTCAGCTCGTGCGAGACGATCAGGCCGGGGTGCAGCTTGTCCCGGTGGATCAGGTTGCGCAGCTGCCGGTTGTACTCCTTGACGTTGGCCTGCCCGGTGCCCATGGCCTGGGGGCCCATGTCGGCGTAGCCGTACGCCGCGCGCGCGTTGCCGGGGTTGGCGGTCAGGCAGAAGCCGGTCAGGCCCGCCTCGCAGTTCTTGCAGAACCCGCAGCCGATGTTGAACGGCAGGCACACCATGTCGCCTACCTTCACCCGGTCGACGGCGCTCGAGGACCTTCCCCTCCTCGACAGGCCGACACTTTCGATACCGTTTCCGAGGGGTTCCGGCCGCCGGCCGAGATCGTCGACACCGTGCGCGGCCATCGGCTGCTGACCACGATCGCCGAGGCGCCCCGTCGGCAACGGTCAGGCGGCGCTGACCGATGGCGCAGCGACCGGGGCTGGCGTGATGCGCGGATCGCCCGGCCGCTGGCTGAGCAGCGGTGAGGAGATCATGTAGTCGGCGGTGGCCCGGTTGCAGGCCACGGGGACGTTCCACACCACCGCGACCCGGAGCAGGGCCTTCACGTCGGGGTCGTGCGGGTGCGGCGCCATCGGGTCCCAGAGGAAGACCAGCAGGTCAATGAGGCCGTCGGCGATGCGCGCGCCGACCTGCTGGTCCCCGCCCATCGGGCCGCTGTGCAGCCGGGTGACCGGCAGGCCGAGCTCCTCGGCCAGCAGCCGGCCGGTGGTGGCGGTCGCGATGAGGTCGTGGTCGGCCAGGATCGCACGGTTGTAGGCGGCCCATTCCAGCATGTCCTGCTTGCAGTTGTCGTGCGCGACGAGTGCAATCCGGCGGGTCGGGCCGGTTGGGGTTTTCTGCGTCATGGTTCTCCTTCCGAGCCGCAGCCAGAGGTGGCCCGCGGCCCGTCACCAGTGTGCGAAGGATCCGCCCATGCGTCCAACAACTAAAACGAGAGCATTTCATGACGGCCAGTCATGTATTGGCAATCCTGTCAGCCGATGATCCAACGAGGTCAGGATGGGCCCGGATCCGGGCCGGCCGTGCTCAGGCACCGCTGCCCGCGCGGGACAGCACCGCCCCGCCCAGGGCCGAGCTGGCCAGCTCGGCGGCGTGCGCGTCCACCCAGCCCACGTCCAGCGTGCCGAGCCCGGGCGCCTGCAGGACGGCCTGGAGCAGGGCTACGTTGGTTGGCACGCCAGCGATGCCAAATTCGGCCAGCGCCCGCACGGCCCGGCGTGCCGCCTCCTGCAGCGTGCCGCCGTCCGTGATTACCTTGGCCAGCAGCGAGTCGTACCGGGAACTGACGGCGTACCCGGGGTAGCCGGCGGTGTCGACGCGGACGCCCCGCCCCACCGGGGGCTGGAACCGGCTCAGCGCGCCGGCGCCGGGCCGCACCGTGCCGTCGGGCTGCGGGGACTCCGCGTTGACCCGGGCCTGAATCGCCACCCCGCGCTGCGGCCCGCCGCCGGCCAGCCCGCCCTCGGTAAGCCCGCCCTCGGTAAGCCCGTTCAGGCCCAGCGCGCCGAGGTCCGCGCCGTCGGCGACCCGCAGGCTCAGCTCGACCAGGTCCAGCCCGGTGACCTGCTCGGTGACCGTGTGCTCGACCTGCAGCCGGGGGTTCACCTCGAGGAACGCGATCGTGTCGTCCTGCACGAGGAACTCGACGGTGGCCAGGCCGGCCAGCCGGGCCGAGCCGGTCAGCGTCACCGCGGCCTCGGACAGCCGGGCCCGGACGGCGCCGCTGACCGCGGCCGGGGCGATCTCGATCAGTTTCTGCCGGCGCCGCTGCAGGCTGCAGTCGCGGTCGCCCAGCCCGGCCACGCCGCCGGTCCCGTCCCCGATGACCTGGACCTCGATATGCCGGGCCCGGGTCAGCAGCTGCTCCACGTATACCGCGCCGTCACCGAACGCCGCCGCCTCCGAGTGCGCTCGTCGATCGGAGGCAGGCCACGCGTCACGCGCTTACCTTACATTTCTGCTCTGTCCTGACCATCTGCGTGCGCCGGTCGCGCCCAAGTTTTCCGACCTCACCCGGACGTCATGTCGCTAGCGATCATGGTGGGCCTTGGCGTCGCCGTCGGATTCCGCTGCACAGCGACGCCAGGGAAAACCGACGCCTATCAGGGCAGCGGGGCCGCGGATACCGCCCCCCGACAGGCCAGCCCAACCCCAGCCACATCCCGCAAGAACCTACGCGGCGATGCACCAGACGGTCAGCGGCGGAGGCTCGCTGGCGCAACCACGTGACCGTTGCCGGACGCCGGCAGCCACCCACTGTCGGCTCACACTCACCGTGCTCCGGGCCACGTTCAGACGAAGGCGCTGAGGCCGGTGATGGCCCGCCCGACGACCAGGGTGTTGATCTCGCGGGTGCCTTCGTAGGAGTAGATGGCTTCGGCGTCGGCGACGAACCGGCCGACCTGGTTCTCCAGCAGGATGCCGTTCCCGCCGAGCAGTTCGCGGGCGTACCCGACGGTCTCCCGCATCCGGACCGTGCAGAACGCCTTGGCCAGCGCCGAATGCTCGTCCCGCGCCGCCCCGTCGGCCTGCATCTGGGCCAGCCGGGCGCACAGGCACGCGGAGGCGGTGACGTTGCACAGCATGCGCACCAGCAGGTCCTGGACCAGCTGGAACCCGCTGATCGGCTTGCCGAACTGTTCCCGCTGCCCGGCGTAGGCCAGCGCGAGCTCGTAGGCGCCCCGGGCGCAGCCCACCGCCTGCCAGGCCACCCCGGCGCGGGTGATCCGCAGCACCTTGGCGGTGTCCTTGAACGAGTGCGCCTCCTGCAGCCGGTCCGATTCGGGGACCCGTACCTCGTCCAGGGTGATGTGGGCGTTCTGCACCACCCGCAGCGCGATCTTGTCCTTCATCTTCGTGGTGGACAGGCCGGGTGTGCCCTTCTGCACCACGAAGCCCTTGACCTTCCCGTCGCCCACGTCGCGGGCCCAGATGATGATGTAGTCGGCGAAGGTGGCGTTGCCGATCCACTTCTTCTGGCCGTTGAGCACCCACGCGTCCCCACCCGCCTCCCCATCCCCCTTCACTCGCCGCGCCGTGGTCGTCAGGCCCCCGGCCACGCCGGAGCCGACGTCCGGCTCGGTCAGCCCGAACGCCCCGATCTTCTCCATCCGGGCCATCGCCGGCAGCCAGCGCTGCTTCTGCTCCTCCGACCCGCACAGATAGATCGACCCCATGGCCAGGCCGCTGTGCACGCCCATGAAGGTGGAGATCGACGGGTCGGCCCGGGCCAGCTCCAGCGCGAGCATGCCGTCCAGCAGTGGGCCGCCGCCCGGGCAGCCGTAGCCCTCGTAGGCCGTGCCGGCGATGCCGAGCCCGGCGAACCCCGCGATCAGCTCGTGCGGGAACTCCTCCCGGGTCCAGTAGTGGTTGATGACCGGCTCGATCTCCTTGGTCATGAACTCCCGGGTGCGCTGGATGGTCTCCCGGCCTGCATCGTCGAGCAGCTGCTCGAGCCCGTAGAAATCCGCGTCGGCGGCGGGGTTCGTCACGGCGGTCCTCCTCTGGGCGGGCACCGGTGCTCGCCATCTCCTGATGTTTGCTGGATCCTGGACAGATCTCAAGCTCAGCCGCCTCGCTCCGGCGGATGGGGCCGGCGGATGGGGCCGCCCACGACATGGCGGACAAGGGAGAAGGCGGCCATGACACCTGGAACTGATGGAGGCAGCGGCGTGCCGCCCCCGCCGTCCCTGGATGACGTCGACCGGGCCATCGTGACGGCGCTGTGCGAAGACGGCCGTCTTTCCATGCGGGCGCTGGCCGCCCGGCTGCACATTTCCCGGGCCGGCGCCTACGTACGCGTCCAGCGGCTGGAGCAGGCCGGGGTGATCACCGGCTACACCGCCCGGGTGGATCCGCAGCGCTACGGGCTCGGGCTGTCGGCGTACGTGTACCTCAACATCGCCCAGCCGGCCTGGCGGGGGCTGCTGACCAGGCTCATCGCCATCCAGGAGGTCGAGCACGCCTCGCTGGTGTCCGGCGACACCGACATCGTGCTGCTGGTCCGGACCCGCGACGTCGCGACCCTGCGGGAGCTGGTCCTCAACCGCTTCCAGAGCATGCCGGAGGTGCAGTCGACGCAGACCGTGCTGATCTTCGACGAGCTGGGGCACGTCCCGCCGCCGCTGGGGCCGGCCGCGCCCGTACCGCCCGGCGCCGCGCTCCCCGGGGCCGTACCGCCGGGGGCCGTGCCTGCGGCCGGCGCGGCCGGGCGGGCGCCGACCGCCGCGGGCCCTACAGGTACCTGAGCGCGCTCGCCGGGGACTCGACGCAGTCGGCGACGAACCGGAGGAAGCCGCCCGCGATACCGCCGTCGCAGACCCGGTGGTCGAAGGCCAGCGTGAGCTCGGTCATCTTGCGGGGCACGACCGCGCCGTCGACCACCCAGGGACGCTCGATGATCCGGCCGATGCCCAGGATCGCGACCTCGGGATGGTTGATGATGGCGGCCGAGCCGTCCACGCCGAACATGCCGTAGTTGTTCACGGTGAACGTCCCGCCGGTCAGCTCCCCGGGCCCGAGCTGACCTGCCCGGGCGCGCCGGGTACGTTCGGCCAGTTCCGCCGACAGCTGCTCCAGCGTCAGGGCCTGGGCCCCGGGTACGACCGGCACCAGCAGCCCGCGGTCGGTCTGGGCGGCGAAGCCGAGCCGCACGCACGGGTTCAGCACGATCTCATCGCCTTCGACCCGGGCGTTCAGCTCGGGATAGCGGCGCAGGCCCACGATCGCGAACCGGGACAGCAGGGCCAGCACGCTGATGGGTGGCGCGGCGGGGCTGGCGTTCAGTGTCCCGCGCAGCTCGGCCAGCCCGGTCGCGTCCACGTCGACCCAGACGGTCGCCTCCGGGATCTCCCGCCGCGACCGGCTCAGCTTGTCCGCCGCGGCCTTGCGCGGCCCCCGGAGCGGAATCCGGGTACGGCCATCCGGCCCCGCGCCCGGTGCCGCCGGGTCAGTGGCGGCCGGCTGCGCGACGGCGGCGGGAGTGACGGATCCGCTGGCCGGGGGAGTACCGGCCACGGCCGGCGGGGGAGTAACGGGCGCGGCGGCTGGGGCAGCGGCGGTGGGCGTGGCCGTCCCCGGCGGGGCGGGCCGCGCTGACCGGCTGGCCTGGATCGCCGCGTCGACGTCGTGCCGGGTGATCAGGCCAACCGGGCCGGAGCCGGGCACGGCCACCAGGTCCAGCCCGGCGTTCCGGGCCAGCTGCCTGATCAGCGGCGAGGCGACGGCTACCCGGCGCGGAGCGTCCGGCCGCCCGGCCGGAGCTGGAGCCGCCGGTTCCGGGGGCCGTGCCGGGACGGGAACGGGAGCAAGGGCCGGGGCCAGGGGCGCCCGGCCCGCCGGGCCGGGGCCGGCCGGTGGCCGGACCCGCCGCCTCCGGCGGGCCCGCCCGCTGGACGTCCCGTAGCCGATCAGGACGTTTCCGCTCCCGTCCGCGTCGACCGTGATCAGCGGGGCCCCGACGGCGACCACGTCCCCCACATGGCCGTGCAGTTCGGTCACCCGGCCCGCAAAGGGCACCGGTACCTCGACCACCGCCTTGGCCGTCTCGACCTCCGCCACGCTCTGGTCAACGGTCACGGTGTCGCCGGCCTGCACATGCCAGGCCACGATCTCGGCCTCGGTCAGCCCCTCGCCCAGGTCGGGCAGCAGGAACGCGGGCATCTAACGGCCCGCTTCCGCGTCGCCGCGGGTTTCCCGCCACTGCAGGCTGTCGATCGCATCGAGGATGCGGTCCACGCTGGGCAGGTGGTAGTCCTCCAGGTGCGGTGGCGGGTACGGGATGTCGAAACCCGCGACCCGCCGGACCGGGGCTTCGAGGTAGTGGAAGCACTGCTCGGACAGCCGCGCGGCCACCTCGGCGCCGTAGCCGCAGAAGCGGCTCGCCTCGTGCACCACGACGGCCCGGCCGGTCCGCCGGACCGAGGCGGTGACCGTGTCATCGTCGAAGGGGGACAGGCTGCGCAGGTCGATGACCTCGACGCTGTAGCCCTCCGCCCCGGCCGCTTCGGCCGCCTCCAGCGCGGTGCCGGCCATCGCGCCGTAGGCGATCAGCGTCACGTCCGAGCCCGGCCGCCGGACGACAGCGCGGTCCAGGGCCGGCCCCGTGTGGTCCAGGACCGTCGCCTCCCGGGCCCAGTAGCGGCGCTTCGGCTCCAGGAAAACAACCGGATCCGGGGACTCGATCGCCAGCCGCAGCAGCGTGTAGGCGTCCCCCGGGGTGCCCGGGGTCACCACCCGCAAGCCCGCCGTGTGCGCGTAGTAGGCCTCCGATGAGTCGCTGTGGTGCTCGACCCCGCCGACCCCGCCGCCGTACGGGATCCGGATCACCACGGGCAGCGCGACCCGGCCCCGGGTCCGGTTGCGCAGCTTGGCCAGATGGCTGACGATCTGCTCGAACGCCGGGTAGGCGAACGCGTCGAACTGCATCTCGACCACGGGCCGCAGCCCGTTCATCGCCATGCCGATCGCCGTCCCGACGATGCCGGACTCCGCCAGCGGGGTGTCGAACACGCGGGTCTCGCCGAACCGGGCCGCCAGCCCGTCCGTCACCCGGAAGACGCCGCCCAGCGCCCCCACGTCCTCGCCGAAGACGAGCACCGTCTCGTCGTCGGCCAGCGCGTCGGCCAGGGCCCGGTTGAGCGCGCCGGCCATGGTCACGGTCTCCGCCTCCTGCTCTGGCGCGGCCTGCTCTGGCGCGGCCCGGCCCGTCCTGGCCTGTCCCCCCGGGGCTCGCTGCGTGCGGGCCGGGCCTTCGGCGATCGCGGTCATCGGGTCTGCTCCCCGTCGCCGGCTTCGGCCGCAAGTTCCCAGGCCAGCTCCCGCTGCTGGCCGCGCAGCGCCGCGGTGGGCGCGGCGTAGACGTGCTCGAACAGGTCCGCCGGATCAAGCGCGGAATCGGTGTTCATCCGTTCCCGCAGCGCCGCCGCACCGGCCTCGGCCTCGGCCTCCAGCGCGGCGGCGGCCTGGTCACCGAGCAGGCCGCGGCCGGTCAGGTACCGCCGGAGCCGGGTCAGCGGATCGCGTGGCACCCAGCTGTCCACCTCTTCCTGGCTGCGGTACCGTGTCGCGTCGTCGGCGTTGGTGTGCGCTTCGACCCGGTAGGTCAGCGCCTCGATCAGCACCGGGCCGCCGCCCGCCGCGGCGGAAACCACCGCCCGCCGGACCCCGGCGTACACGGCGGCCGCGTCGTTGCCGTCGATCCGGACGCCAGGGATGCCGTAGCCGATGCCCTTGTGAGCCAGCGTCGGGGCCGCGGTCTGCCTGGCCAGCGGGACACTGATCGCGTAGCCGTTGTTCTGCACGAAGAACACGACCGGGGCCTGCCACACCGCCGCGAAGTTGAGCGCGACGTGGGTGTCCCCCTCGCTGGTCGCCCCGTCGCCGAGCATGGCCAGGGCGACCGTGTCCTCGTGCTTGAGCCGGGCCGCGTGTGCCACCCCCACCGCATGCAGGGCACTGGTCGCGAGCGGCGTGCACTGCGGCGCGACGCGACGGGAGTACGGGTCGTAACCGCAGTGCCAGTCGCCGCGCAGCAGGGTCAGCACCTCGACCGGATCCACGCCCCGGGAGACCACCGCTACCGAGTCGCGGTAGGTGGGAAACAGCCAGTCCTGCTCGCGCAGGGCCACGACCGCGCCGATCTCCGCCGCCTCCTGGCCGTGCGCCGACGGGTACACCGCCAGCCGCCCCTGCCTGGTCAGGGCGGTCGCCTGGGTGTCGAAGCGCCGGGCCAGCACCATCCTGCGATAGAGCTCCAGGAGGATGCCGTCGGCGGGCATATCCAGATCGCCCGGCACGGCCCGGCCGTCCGCGTCCACCAGGGTCAGCGGCGTGTCATCCGGCAGCAGCCCCAGGGCCCGGGTGGGGGCAGGCATTTCGGGAGCGATAGAAGCCATGGGTACTCCGATCATGGGGAGACACCTAGTGGCCATCCTGCGGCGCAACCGGCCGAACATCCAGAGTCGGGGAAAATGTCAAGACCTATGGATTTTTAACGGCTACGCAAGTGGACATGCGGCCTCCCCGGGAGCCGATACCGCGGTCCCGGTAGACAACTGGCAAGAGCCGTTATCCGGGCCCCGCTATGGCGCGGGCTTCACCGCCAGCGCGCTGCCGCCGCCCAGCCGGACGGGCTCGGCCACGGCCTCGTAACGCCCGCCACCGAGGTTCTGCAACGCGGTCGCGTCGCCCGGGTAGTAGTCCAGCGGCAGGATCGAGCCGCCCGTTTCGGTGAACTTCTCCCCGAACTGGCTGGTGAGCTGTTTGGCAAGCGTGCTGTTGTAGAACAGCGGCTCGGCGCTCGAGGTGGCCGAGTTGGTCTGGCTGACCCGGGGCGCGGCCAGGGCGGCGGGCAGCGACATGCCAAAGTCCACGTGGTTGATCAGGATCTGCAGGATCGTGGTGATGATCGTGGCACCGCCGGCCGCGCCGATGCTGAACACCGGCTCACCGTGCTGCAGCGCGATGACCGGGCCCATGCTGGACCGCGGCTGCTTCCCGCCCGCGGGCAGGTTGGGGTCGTAGGCGCCGGCGCTGGGCGGCGCGAAGTCGAAGTCGGTCATCTCGTCGTTGAGCAGGAAGCCGTAGCCGGGCACGGTCTCGCCGCTGCCGCCGAAGAAGTTGATCGTGTTGGTGTAGGCGACGATGTCGCCCCATTTGTCCACGGTCACGATGTTGTTGGTGTGCATGCCCTCATTGATGGCCGTCGTCGTGGCCGACTGGCTCGAACAGCCCTGGTACGGCGGGTACGGGTCTCCGGGCGCCACCGGCGAGGTCAGCGCGGCCGATCCGATCAGGCACTGCCGGGTCGCCGCGAACGCCGGGCTCAGCAGCTCCTGCGTCGGCACGCTGACGTACCGGGGGTCGCCGACGTAGGCGTCGCGGTCGGCGTAGGAGAGCCGGGACGCTTCCAGGTAGTGGAACAGTGCGGTGGCCCGGGGCTCGGCCGACAGGTTGTAGTGGCTGAGGATGTTCAGCGCCTCACCGACCGTGGTGCCGCTGCTGGATGGCGGCGCCATGCTGTAGATGTCCAGGCCGCGGTAGTTCACGTGGGTCGGCGCCTGCACCCGGGCCTGATAAGCGCGCAGGTCGTTCATGGTCATGATGCCCGGCAGCTGGACGACGGTCTGGCCGGGAGTGGTCACCGGGTGGTCGTCGGCCTGCACGATGGCCTGGCCGAGCGGCCCGTTGTAGAGGTAGGACGGCCCGTACCTGCCCAGCAGCTCATAAGTCCTGGCCAGGTCGGGGTTCTTCAGCAGGGTGCCGACCGGCAGCGGCTGGCCCGCGCTGGTCAGCAGCCAGTGGCTGGCCGGGTAGGCCTGCAACTCGGGCAGTTCGGACTCGGTGAGCTGCTGGAAGTCCGCGTCGGTGCGGAATCCGCTGCGCGCCAGGCTGATCGCGGGCTGCAGGTCGTCGGCCAGGCTCAGCCGGCCGTACTTCTGCAGCGCCGTGGACCAGGTGGCCACCATGGACGGTACGCCGGTGGCCAGCGGCTGGTCCGAGGCGTAGTCGTAGTCGTACGGCTGGCCGGTCTTCGGGTCGATGAACATCGTGGTGGTGCACGCCTGCGGGCAGTTCTCGCGCCCGTCGATGGTCACGACCTGATGGGTTCTGGCCAGGTAGATCACCATGAAGCCGCCCCCGCCGGGCCCGGCCACGAACGGGATGGTCACGCCGAGCGCGCTGGCCGTCGCCACCGCGGCGTCGATGGCGTTGCCACCGTGCTGGAGCACCGTGATGCCGGCCTGGCTGGCCCCCAGGTCCATGGACGCCACCGCGCCGCCCGTGCCCACCGCGACCGGTTCCTTCGCCCCGCCGGCGGCCCCTGTTCCCGCAGCTGGGGCGGTCGCATCCGGGGCGGCCGCGGCCGCGCCCATCTGGGCCGGAACGGCCAGCAGTACGGCGGCCAGTGCGGACAGGGAGGAAACCGCGGCCCAGCGACGCATGTGCACCTCACAGTGAGCTGGCGCAGGAGAGCCGGTTTTGGTTCTTCCTGTGCGTTTTTTCCGTGTGAATGTGTCGCACCCATACTGATCCAGGCCGGGAGCAGGTATCAAGCCCGTATCCGGGTTGCGTTCAGCGAAGATCCGGCGCCGACCCAGCCGGGCCGCAGCTAGCCTCTGGGTCAGGCCGGGGCGAGGAAGGCCCGCAGCGCCGCGATCATCATCTCCGCGTCGGCCGTCCCGGACAGCTCCCGCGCTGAGTGCATGGCCAGCGTCGGGCTGCCGACGTCCAGGGTCGGGATGGCCAGGCCCGCGGCCACGATCGGGCCGATCGTCGACCCGCTGCGCACACCGCTCCGGTTGACGAAGTACTGCACGGGCACCTTCGCCTGCTCGGCCGCGAGCAGGAAGGCCGCGTGCGTTGGTGCCGTCGTGCCGTAGTTGACGTTGGCGCTCACCTTGATCACCGGGCCGCCGCCGAACGCCACCCAGTGCCCGGGCTCGTGCCGCTCGGCGTAGTTGGGGTGCGCGGCGTGGGTCATGTCCGCCGAGACGTGCAGGGAGCTGGTGACGGCCCGCAGGAAATCGTCCCGCCCGCCGCCGCGGGCCAGCACGCTGCGTTCCATTTGGCGGCCCAGCCAGGCCCCGCGGGCGCCGGTGGCCGACTGGCTGCCGATCTCCTCGTTGTCGAACAGCACGATGGCGCTGATGTGCTCCGCCGCGGGCTGCCCGGCCACCTCTCCCAGCGCGGTCACCGAGGCATGCGACAGGGTGAGGTCGTCCTGGCGGCCCGAGCTGACGAACTCCTCACCGGCTCCGGCCAGGGTGCCCCCGGTGAGGTCGTAGGTCACCACGTCGTGGCTCAGCACGTACTCGGGCGGCACGTCCAGCTCGGCGGCCAGGAAGCGGGCGAACCCGCCCGGGTCCGGCTCACCCAGCGACCAGATGGGCACGACATGCTGCTGGGCGTCGAGCTTCAGCCCGTCCGCGCTCAGCCGGGGGTCCAGGTGGATCGCGAGCTGGGGCACCCGCAGCACGGGCCGGTGCACCCGCAGCAGCCGGATCTGGAGGCCATCGCCGGTGCGCACCACGACCCGCCCGGCCAGGCCCAGGTCCCGGTCGAGCCAGGAGTTGAGCAGCGCGCCGCCGTAGACCTCCACGCCGAGCTGCCGGACACCGGCCCGGCCGGTATCGGGCCGGGGCTTGACCTTGAGCGTGGGGCTGTCGGTGTGGGCGCCGAGCAGCCGGAACGGGGTGGCGGGCGCCGCGCCCTCGGGGACGGCCCACGCGAACAGCGACCCGCCGTCGATCACCACGTACCGGCCGGGACCGGACGGCCAGTCCGCCGCCTGGGCCACCTCGGTGAACCCGGCCACGGTCAGCCGCCGGAGAGCTTCGGCTGCGGCGTGATACGGCGACGGTGACGCGTCGAGAAACCGGATGAGGTCGAGGGCTGTCTCCCGGGCGCTGCTCATCGCCCCATCCTGCCCCAGCGGCCGCCTCCGTGTGGCCAGCGGATGAGAGATGATCGTGGTCATCGCCGTCGTCCACCGAACGGATCAGCCGTGACCAATGACACCGGCAGCGTCGCCGACCAGATCCACGCCCTGGAGGACGAGCGCTACGCGCCATGATCGCGAGCGACGTCGAGGCCCTCGGCCGCCTGCTGTCCGACCGGCTGGTCTACAGCCACTCCACCGGCGGCCACGACTCCAAGGCCAGCTACCTGGAGCGGGTCCGCAACGGCACGTTCGTCTACGAGTCCATTCAGCACCCGGAGGACGAGATCATCGTGGCGGACGGGGCCGCCGTGGTTCTCGGCATGATGATCGCCCGGGTGCACCGGGCCGGGGAGCTTCATGAGCTGCGCAACACCGCCTGCGCCGTGTGGGCGCGCGAGGATGGCCACTGGCGGCTGGTCGCCTACCAGCCCACCCCGATCCCCAGCTGAGGCCGCCAGTGACAGGCCCGCCCGCCAGCGCGGTTTCAGTCGTGGTTGTCCCCACGACCGCTCAGCCGGATGAACACTGTCAGCGCGACGATGACCAGCGTGACGGCGCCGCCGAATTCCACGATGTACAGGCCATCGGGGGAATCAACGGCCTCCTCGGTGAACGCCACGGCCAGCACGAGCACCACCATCGAGACGACCCTGGCCTTGAGGTCGTTCAGATCGTTCATGGCCAGCCACCCGGGCAGCAGCCCGGCCTGGCGGCCGTCGATGTCGGCGATGAACAGCTCGTAGAACCCGATGGCCGAGATGAGCGCGGTGGCCCCGATGAGGAACAGGTCGAAGTCCAGCAGGAACAGGCCGATGTGGTGGCCGACCGGGAAAGGGTGGGCGACGATGCCAGAAGCCGCGTTGATGAACACGGCGATGCCGTAGACGAACGCGCCCAGCGCCGCGAGCAGCAGGAACGCGACAGGAATGTAGGCCAGCCACAGGGAGCCGACCAGAGCCTGCTCGACTCGCATGCTGGAACGCCGGGCGTACCGCGGCGGCTCGGTGTCTCCCGCTACGGACTCCGGGTCCTCCGGCATGTCGCTCCCCGTCATCAGCCGCCGTAGAGCGCGGTCGTCCGCCCACCTGGCGAGGATAACAACGCGGTCACCCCAGGCCCGCTGTTCAGCCCCGGCGGGCAGCGGGCACCGGCCCGGCCCATACGGCGGGAGCGTTCCTGGCCGGGGGAGCAGGATCAGCCCGGTCCCGCCTGGTGTACCAGGCTCCGTGACCAGCACGGGCCGGGTAGCTTCCGTCATGGTGCCTGGTCCCAGTTCTTGCTGAAGGCGGCCGGGCCAGTGGAAGTTATCGACGCCATAGCAGGCGAGAGCCTATACGGCGCCGGCCCGCGCCAGGACCACGTCGGCTCTCAGCCGTAGGTGCTGACCTCGGCAGCGGTGCGTGCGGCCGGGGGCGGCGGGGGAGAGGCTACGGCGGTCCGCCGGGACGAGAGGTACAGCCACCCGCACGTGAGGGCCAGGGCCACGACGAAGACGCAGTAGATCCAGAACACCGCCGTCAGACCGGAGCTGATGGTCAGCCCGGACGCGGACGCCTGTGCGCTGGAGATCCCGAACTGGGTGGGGGAGACCGCCTCGCCTGCCTGGACCAGCGCCGATATGGCCTGCGCCACCATCGGGATAACGGCCCCGGCGAGCAGCACCGCGCCGAGCCGGGCCGGGCGCCACAGCGCGGCCACGGCCGCCACTAGGACGAGCGCCACCATGACCGCCACGTTCCCGGCGATCACCGCGCCTGGGTTCGCGAAGGCGTTCCCGGCCGTCAGCGAGTGCACCACCCCGGTCGGGGTCCGGAAGATGTAGCTGTCCCAGGACGGCGCGAACGTGATCGCCGTGCCCAGCGCGGCAGCTACCGCCAGGGCCAGGCCGAGCACGGTCCTCCGGTCGCGCCAGTCCGGCCTGGCCGGCCGGTAGGCCAGGGCCGTGACCGAGCCTGCCGCGCAGGCGAGCCAGCCGATGAGGCTCAGCACCAGACCGGCGCCCAGCACGTGCGCGCCGCCCGCGATCACCTGGCCGGCGTCGGCGAAGAACAGGCCGAACGTGACAATGCTCGTCCCCGCCCCAAGCAGCGCCCCGGCCGTCCGGCGGGCGCCCCCGGACAGGATCAGTGCCGCGCTGGCGGCCCAGGCCGCGAGGTAGAGCACGTGCGGGATCAGTTCAGCCGGCTGCTGCGCGAGGCTCGCCCCGGACAGGTAGGCGGGGAAGAGCCCGGCCAGGCCGCACACGACCCCGGCCGCGAGCAGCGCCGCCGCGATGAGCCCGCGGCGGCCTGGGCGGTCGCCGTCCGCGGGCACGTCACCCGCGGGCGGGCCGCCCGCGTGCTGCTGGCCGGTCATGACGATCGTGCCCGGGGTCTCGAGCGCGTTGTACCGGGCCCACGCGCCCTGCCAGCCCTCGGGGGTGTCCGGCCACCACTCGATTGACGGCGGCCGCGGCGTCCCGACGGGCCAGATCCCGTAGTAGCCCGGCCCGTGCCCGAGCTCGAAGCTGGCTCCGCGATACAAGATGGTCTCGTTGTCAGGCACTGTTCCGGCTTCCTTGCTCTGTTCTTTCACCCAGCGAAGCGGTGTCGCCGGGTGGCGTATTTCTGCAGAACTCAACCTACGGGCCTGATCTACAAGCTCGCTGAGCGGCCGCTCAGATATTCCTGATGCCCAGCGCTGCATCCCCCGCAGCGCGCTTCGGGCCCAGGGCGGCTGGCCGCAAGCGGAAAGTCGTCCCAGGGAATCAGCCCGAGGCGGTTAGCGCTGGCTTCGAGTGAAGAGCGCGACCGCGTCGGTGATGAGGGCGTCGACCTGCCCGGCCGGGGCCCGGCCCGAAGTGACGAGCGCGGCGATGCCCTGCATGGTGGCGACGAGGAGCAGGCCGAGACGGCCGGGGTCACCTGGCGGGAGGGTACCGGCCTTCTGCCCCTGGACGATCAGGTCGCCGAATGCGGTGAACAGGCGCTCGGACGCATCCCGCACCGCATCGGGCGGCCCGGCGTTCTTAGCGGCGAACATCAGCTCCAGGAGAGCTGCGTCGCGGGTCGCAAAGTGAACGTAGGCGGTCGCCACCGCCCGCAGCCGCGCCTGGTAGTCCTCACCGGCGCCGTCGATCGCCGCGCACACCTCGTCGGCCAAGCGCGCGAACCCGGCTTCGGCGAGGGCATTCAGCAGCGCCTGCCGGTCGGCAAAGTGGCGCCGCGGCGCCGCGTGGCTGACTCCTGCCTGGCGCGCGAGGTCGCGCAGCGACAGCCCCTCGATGCCTTGTTCCCGGAGCGTGCGCTCGGCCTCGGCCAGCAGCACGACGCGCAGGCGGCCGTGGTGGTAGGGGCGATCGGTCATGCATCTCATCATAGCACCCAATGTAGTCATTGACAGCATAGTCGTCGATGACTACATTGTTTCCCATGGCTACTTTCAACGTTGCAGACATCCCCGACCTGACCGGCAAGACAGTGATCGTGACCGGTGCCAACAGCGGCATCGGGCAGGCTGCGGCCCGCGCGCTAGCAGGGGCCGGCGCACGCGTCGTATCCGCCGTGCGCGACACAGAAAAGGGCAAGGCAGCCGCGGCCGCCATGCCCGGCCTGACCGAAGTCCGCGAGCTCGATCTCGCCAGCCTGGACTCCGTGCGGGCGTTCGCCGCCGGCTGGGATGGCCCGATCGACCTGCTGATCAACAACGCGGGCGTCTCGGGGCCGTCGCTGAGCCGCACCGCTGATGGGTTCGAGTCGAAGTTCGGCACCAACCACCTGGGCCACTTCGCCCTGACCAACCTGCTCCTGGAGTACATCACCGGCCGGGTCGTGACGGTCGCCTCGCAGGCTGAGCGGTTCGCCAGGCTGGATTTCGACGACCTCAACTGGGAGCGCAGGCCGTATGCGCCGTCCCGCGCCTACAACGATTCGAAACTGGCGAACCTGCTGTTCACCGCCGAGCTCCAGCGCCGGCTGACCGCCGCGGGGTCGGACGTGCTGGCGAACGCGGCGCATCCCGGCCTGGTCGCGACGAACATCTACCATCACGATGGTCCCCGCCGCCCGTCCGATTTCCTGTGGGCGGTCGCGATCCGGCTGCTGGCGCAGGACGCTGAGCACGGCGCACTGCCGGTCCTGTACGCCGCCGTCGCCGACGTTCCTGGCAACAGCTTCGCCGGGCCCAGCCATCTCGCGCACATGCGCGGCGCTCCGGAGCTCATCGCCCGTTCCGCCGCCGCGCAGGACCCGGATCTCGCCCGCCGTCTGTGGACCGTCTCCGAGCAGCTCACCGCGGTCCGCTCCCCGGTCTAGCGCCGCCAGGATTCCGCTTACGGGGAGCATTCTCAGCGCTATTCGCTGAGAATGCTCCCCGTAATCCTGGGCGCGGAAGGGGCGCAGCGTGGCGCCGGAAGCCCGTGTGCAGAATGGGGAACATGACTGAGCCCACGAGCCCCGCGGCGGACATTGCCTGGCACGAGTCCGGCAAGTACGAGGACATCCGGTACCAGACCACCGACGACGGCATCGCGAAGATCACGATCTGCCGCCCCGAGGTGCATAACGCGTTCCGGCCGCAGACCCTCATCGAGATCTCGCACGCCCTGAACGAGGCGCGTGAGGACGAGGCCGTAGGCGTCATCATCCTGACCGGCGAAGGTGGCAAGGCCTTCTGCTCCGGCGGCGACCAGCGGGTGCGTGGCGACAGCGGCTACCAGGCGGACGCGAACAGCACGGGCCGCTTCCACGTCACCGACCTGCACGTGCAGATGCGGCGCACCCCCAAGCCGATCGTGGCCATGGTGGCCGGCTGGGCCATCGGCGGCGGGCAGGTGCTGCAAGTGATGTGTGACCTGGCTATCGCCGCCGACAATGCGAGGTTCGGGCAGGTGGGGCCCCGGGTCGGTTCGTTCGACGGCGGCTTCGGCGCCTCGCTGCTCAGCCAGCTGGTGGGCTCCCGCAAGGCCAAGGAGATCTGGTTCCTGTGCCGCCAGTACGACGCGCAGCAGGCCCTGGAGATGGGCCTGGTCAACACGGTGGTCCCGCTGGCCGACCTGGAGCAGGAGACCGTGCAGTGGTGCCGCGAGATGCTGGCCCTCTCGCCGTTCGCCCTGCGCCTGATGAAGGCGAGCTTCCACGCGGCCGAAGACGGCTATGCCGGCATTCAGCAGCTCGCCCACGACGCGAACCTGCTGTTCTACGGCTCCGAGGAGGCCAAGGAAGGCCGCGAGGCGTTCAAGGCCAAGCGCGCCCCCGATTTCGGCCGCTTCCCCCGCCGCGCCTTATGGCCGCCTGGGACGCCCGCGCCAGTTTCAGCTCATTAGTAGCAGGCGGGCGGAGTCACTCGTCCCCCCAGTGCGGCGGGCGGTCGCGGTTGAGGCGCTCGTCATCATCCGCCCCGGGATGTTCGCCCCAGTCGGCGTCGGTGTCTTCCGGGCTCTGCGCCGGGACGGCCGGCTGGTCGTCTGGATCCGGTGATCGTGCCATCGAGGTCTCCGCGTACGCCACGAACGCATGGTCGCATACGCCAGTGGCTGGCGCCGCGTCGCTTCAGCGGGATCGCGTGACCGGGTGGGGACGGCGGTGGCTATTCCGATCGTCCAGCCCGCCAGCCCGCCAGCAGCGGCGTGAGGAGGACCCGGGCGAGCAGGTCCGGGCCGCGCCTGTCCTGCATTCCTGCCAAAAACTGATATCATAATGATAAACACGTGGTATCAGCCACGTAGAGCGGAGGCGGGTCTCATGACTTCTGACGTTCAGACCAGGCGGACCAGCGAGTACGCGGCCACGCAGCGGCCGGCCACCCCGGTGGCTGAGCGGCCCGCCCGGGCCCTGCGCGGCCTGCGCATGCTGACGCTGGGCCTTGCCGTCCTGGCCGCCGGGATCGTGGTGCTCTGGCTGGCGGGCCGGCATGCCGGTGACGCCGCGACCGGGCTGGTGTGGCTGGGCGTGATCCTGGTGGTGTGCGGCGCCGGCGTGCTGGGGGGCCTGACTCCCGTCACGCCCGGCCGGGCCCGCGTCGTTCAGCTGTTCGGCCGCTACCGCGGCTCGATCCGCGAATCGGGCCTCCAGTGGGTGAATCCGTTCACCCGCCGGATCGTGGTCTCGACCCGGATCCGCAACCAGGAGTCGGCTCAGGCCAAGGTTAATGATGCCGACGGCAACCCGATCGAGATCGCGGCCGTGGTTGTCTGGCAGGTCAGCGACACCGCCAAGGCCCTCTACTCGGTGGACGACTACGTGCACTTCGTCGCCATCCAGACCGAGACGGCCGTCCGGCACATCGCCTCCAGCTACCCCTACGACAGCCGCGGCACCGGCAAGCTGTCCCTGCGTGACAACGCGGACGAGATCACCCAGCGGCTGTCGGCCGAGCTGACCGACCGGGTCCGGCCGGCGGGCGTGCACATCATCGAGTCGCGACTGACCCGGCTGTCCTACGCACCGGAGATCGCCCAGGCCATGCTGCGCCAGCAGCAGGCCAGCGCGGTCGTCGGCGCGCGTCAGCGCATCGTCGAGGGCGCCGTCGGCATGGTAGAGCTGGCCCTGCAGCGGCTGGAGGAGGAGGGCGTGGTCGAGCTGGACGAGGAGCGCAAGGCGGCGATGGTCTCCAACCTGCTCGTCGTGCTGTGCAGCGAGCAGGCCACCCAGCCGATCGTCAACACCGGCACCCTGTACCAGTGACGGCGGTGGGGCATCACCGTGAGTGAACGCAAGGGTGTGCTGCTGCGGCTGGATCCCGCGGTTCATGACGCACTGGCCAGATGGGCCAGCGACGAGCTGCGCAGTACGAACGCCCAGATTGAGTTCCTGCTGCGCCGCGCGCTGGCCGATGCCGGGCGGCTGCCCGGCAACGCACGCGAGATGCGCCGCCCCGGCCGGCCGCCCGGCCGCAGCCAGTTACCGCCAGCGCTGGCCGTGTGGACGGTGATCAAACCCCACGCTGCGTCAGTCCGCGAGTGACAAGTTCGGCCGCTGCGGGACAGCCCTTCGTGAAGCCGAAGAACGGGCCGAAGTCCCGCGTGGCCGTAAAACCCGGCAAGTACAGGCCGGGGAGGCTCGTCTGGAAGGTCTCGTCGAGCACCGGGAACCCGTCGGCAACCTGGATGCGGTCGAGCACCCCGGCGAGATACGGCACCCGGCCGACATCCGCCTTGTAGCCCGTGGCGCACACGATCCGGTCGACGCTGAGTTCGGTGCCGTCGCTCAGCCGCACCCTGGCCGCAGCCGGATTCTCGGCCGCGACGGCAACGACCGACACCCCCGGTCGGCGATGGAATTGGTCCCCCCGCAGCCGGGGCGTTAGCCACCACTCGAGGGTGAGGCGGCCCACCTCCCAGAACTCGCGGGCGATCGCCTCCTGCTCGGAAGGAGGGAGTTTCCGCCACCAGCCTGGCGTGGCGAGTGTCTGCTCGACGTAGGCATCGACGAACTTCCAGCTGACCCGCTCGAAGCGCGGCACGTCATGGCGGTGCACGATGTCGACCCGCTCGGCCCCGTGTTCGCCGATCAGAGCGGCCCACTCGTAGGCGCTCTGTCGGCCGCCGACGATGAGCACCCGGGTACCTTCGAAGTCCTCGAAGCGGACCAGTTCGCAGGTATGCGAACACAGCCCCTGGGGCAGCGGCGCGCTCCACTCGGGCTGATGCTGGAAATATCGCACGCCAGGCGCGGCGACCACCGACTCGGCGGCTAGCGTTTCCCCGTTGTCGAGGGTGACGAGGAAAGAGCCGTCACCATCGATGCGCAGCGCGGTGACGAGGCTTTGCCGCACGGTGACGTGCTTGTGACGCTGGAACCAGGCGGCGTAGTCGAGGAAAACGGCAATCGGTACCGGGTCGATGTCCGTGGCCACCATCCCGCGTTCCTCGAGAAACGCCTCGAAAGTATGCACCCCCGAGGCGTCGAGATGCCAGTCGGGACCCGAGCGCAGATACATGCCAGCCGGCATATTGTCGGTCCAGAAACCGAGCGGGCGCCCGACCACCACGGTCTCGATCCCCGCTTCGATCGCCTTCGCCGACGTGGCGATCCCGTACGGGCCACCGCCGATCACGACCAGCACCATTGCCCCCCTCGCTCAGCGCTCGCGGCCGCTGCGGCCGTCCCCTTACAACACCCAGTATCGACATGCAGCCCGCATGTTGTCTCGGGGCTGGCGTAGGCAGGTCCGCGGAAGGACGCGCGACCAGTTGGTCCCCGATCACCTGATGCCCCGCGTCGACTTCGGGTCGCGACGGCTTAAAGCCCGGCGGCGCTGTGCATCAGACCGCCGTCGACGACGACGGTGGTCGCCGTGATGTACCGGGATTGATCGGAACACAACGCCACCGCAGCTGCGGCGATCTCGTCCGCGCCGGCGATGTAGCCGAGCGGGATCGACTCCGCCAACGCGGTGCGCTTGGCTTCGTCGGCCATCGTGGCCGCGTTCACCGGAGTGTCGACCGCGCCGGGTGCGAGGTTGACGACGCGGATTCCGTAGTGGCCAAGTTCGACGCCCGCGGTTCGGGTGATCATCCGGATGCCGCCCTTGGACGTGCAGTACGCGATGTTGCCCGGCATCGGCCAGTCCTCATGGGTCGAGGAGATGTTCAGCACAACCCCGCCGGAACCTTGGGCGATGAACCGCCGGGCCGCGATCTGCGTGCCGAAGAAGGCGCTGCGGAGGTTGACGGCGATGACGCGGTCGAACTGCTCCACGGTGGTGTCCAGCAGTCCAGTCTTCGTGTCGATGCCGGCATTGTTGACCCACACGTCGAGGCCACCGAACGCGTCCGCGGCGGCTGCCGCGAGCCGGTCCAGAGCGGCCACGTCGGTGACGTCCGCTTCGAAGCCGATCGCGTTGCCGCCGGCCTCGCGGATGTCCCGGACGATGGATTCGGTGTGTGCGGGGTCGTCGATGTAGTCGATGACGACGTTGGCGCCGGCGGCAGCCGTCGCGCGGGCGATCGCTTCGCCGATGCCGCTGTTGCCGCCGGTGACGACGACCGTCTTGTCCTGAAGGAGCATGCTGTGATGATCGTCCGATTCCGGTGTGGCGGCCGGGCTCGTGGCGGTCATGCTCAGCGGCCCTCGAAGTTCGGCTGGCGTTTCTCCTTGAACGCGGCGATGCCCTCCTGCGCGTCGGCCGTGGCGAAGGTCACCGTCTGGAGGTCCCGCTCGTACTGGATGCTGTTCTCCAGCGTCATGGAGTGCGCGGCCCGGAGGTTCAGCTTCCCGGTCTGCGCGGCGATGGGCGCCCGCTTCGCGATCGTCGCGGCGATACCGTTCGCCCGCTCCAGCAGGGCGTCGGGCTCCACTACGTGGGAGACCAGGCCCCACCGCAGTGCGGTGGCGGAGTCGATCGGCTCGCCGGTGTACAGCATGAGCGCTGCGTTGGACGGGCCGATGCTGTGCGTCAGGAAGGCGCTCATGCCGCCGCCGCCGATCCAGCCGAGGGTGATCTCGGGTGCTCCGAACTGAGCGGGGGTGGCGGCGATGCGGATGTCGCAGCTCATCGCCATCTCCAGGCCGCCGCCGAACGCATAGCCGTTGATCGCGGCGATGACAGGCTTGCGGATGCCGCGGATGGCGTCGCAGTAGTCCGGGCGGTCGCGGAACTTCCAGGCGGTGGGGTAGCTGGTCAGCTCCTCGATGTCGCTACCGGCGCAGAATGCCTTGCCCTGGCCGGTGAGGATGATGACGCGGACGTCGTCGTCGTTGTTGATCTGCCCGGCGGTCGCCCGGATCTCGTCGGTCATTTCCGGTGAGACCGCATTGAGCTTGGCGGGCCGGGCGAGGGTGAGGGTCGCGACGTGGCCTGCGACGACGTACTCGAGGAATTCCATGGTGGTGCCCCTAGAAGGTGACGTGAGCGCGGAACTGATCGACGATGCGGGAAGCGGCTGTCGAGTGCCAGCAGGGGCCCGTATCCGCGGGGATGGTCCCACGTCAGGCCTCGAAGCGTGTTGCCGCTCACGTGGCGACGGCGTCGGACGGTGCGAGCTCCTCCGCCGCGATGACACCGTCGGCGAGGAACTCGCCGACGCGATCCCCGTACCCGATCTCTTCCAGCAGCTCGCGTGTGTGCTGGCCGGTGACGGGCGTCGGGTAGCGCAGCTCCGACGGGGTGACGCTGAACTTGATCGGGAACCCGGGCGTGGTGACGGTGCCCTCGGTCGGGTGCTCGTAGGTCAGGAGGGAACCGTTCTCCTTGACCTGCGGGTCGTCGAGGACCTCCTGGTAGCCGTAGACGGGGCCGGCCCAGATGCCTTCCTCGTTGAACAGGTCGAGCCAGTCGTCGGCGGTGCGCTCGATGAGCTTGTCCTTGACCATGCGGTGGATCTCATCGCGGCGGGCGTGGCCGTCGCGTTCGGAGTCCATCGCGGCCAGCTCCGGGATGCCGAGAAGGGCGCCGAGCTGGTCCAGCGGCGGAAACGCGAGGATGATGTAACGGCCGTCCTTGGCCTCGTACGCGGCGTACGGGGCGCGGATGTAGACGTGCGCGTGCGGTTCGTCGGTCCGGCGCTGCGGGACGTGGCCGATGGAGTAGATGCTCAGCTCCTGCAGCTGGAACGCGATGATCGCGTCGAGCATGCTGACCGAGATGTACTGGCCTTCACCGGACCGGGCCCGGTGGAGCAGGCCTGCCAGAACCGCTTCGAATGCGGTATAGGCGGTGACCGCGTCAACCACGTAGCACGGCGCCGGGTGCGGGGGGTCGGTCTTCCGCCCGGCGCTCATCATCATCCCGGATAGTCCCTGCAGCAGCAGGTCCTGACCCGGACGGTTGACGTACGTGCCGATCTCGCCGTAGCCGGAGACCGACACGTACACGATGTCCGGGTTGATCTGCTTCAGCGTGCCGTAGTCCACGCCCAGCCGCTTCGCGACGCCCGGGCGGTAGTTCTGCAGGAACACGTCCGAAGACTTCACCAGCTCGTAGAGCACCTCGCGGCCCGCGTCGGACTTCAGGTTCAGGGCGATCGAACGCTTGTTGCGGTTCATCGACAGGAACGAGACGTTGATCCGGTTCCCCCGTGCGCCGCCGGCGCTGGTGTGCCGCTGCCATTCCCCGGTGACGGGCTCCACTTTGACGACGTCGGCACCGAGGTCGCCGAGGCGGGAGGCGGCGATCGGCCCCGACATGGCGATCGACAGATCGAGCACGCGGTAGCCGGACAAGACGTTCATGATCTTCCTTCGTTCTAGCGGGCGCCGGCCCGGGGATCACCGCAGGCGTGAGCTCCGGAGGAGCAAGCGATCGCACCGCTGAACGAGCGGGTCGCACGGCGCTGCGGCGAGTGGATCAGCCCGATCAGTGTCGCACACAGAACTCGATTTGTCATACAGATTTCATGATACTGTCTGCCATATGGACCGCATCGCCCCCTCCGCGACCCTCACCGACGCCGGCATCGTCGCCGTGCTGACGGTGGACCGATGAACTCCGACGCAAGCCCAACCGCGCAGCCGACGGATGTCATGGCGTGGTCATGACCGCGGAGCGGAACCTCTATGTGGTCGGCGGCACGCACGGCACCGTCGTGCAGACGCTCGGCAACGCCATCGTCACCGGAACCTACCCGCCCGGCACGCTCATCCCCACCGAAGAGAAGCTCACCACCGAACTCGGCGTGTCACGTCCCGCACTGCGGGAGGGAATCCGCGTGCTGGCCGGAAAAGGCCTGCTGCGCTCCACGGCTGGCCGCGGCACCATTGTGCAACCCCCGGCCTCGTGGAACGTCCTCGATCCCGACGTCATTCGCTGGCGCTACGAATCCCCGACGACCGCGTCAGCTATGGACGACCTCACCGGCCTCCGGCTCGTCCTCGAGCCGGCCGCCGCACGCATCGCCGCGGAAAGCTCCTCCGCCCGCATCCTCGACCCCATCGAAGACGCGCTGGAACGCATGCGGGCATCCACCGAGGACACCGAGGCATTCGTCGCCGCCGACCTCGACTTCCATGCGGCGATCGTCGCCGCCACCGAAAACCAGCTACTGATCCACCTGCAATCGGTGCTGGCCGTCGCCCTGCAGGCACAACGCAAGATCCACACCACCTCCAAGACCCGGCACCGGCGCACCCTCCCCGCGCACGCACGGGTACTCACCGCCATCCGCGAATCCAACGCCGACCAGGCCGAAATCGAAGCACGCGACATCGTCCAGCGTGCCCACCTGGACATCCTCTACTACACCGGACGCTCCCGCCGGTCAGGAGCCTCAGACTGACCCCCTCAACCGGGGCGGCGTAAGGCGAGCCCGCAGGCGCGACTGCCCGCCAGAGCGGGCTCCGGTGGACGCCGTACTGACGCGGTACGGCAGCATGGCTCACGTCCAGAGGCTGGCGCGCCTGTCCTCAACGCGCTTGGCCTTGTGCGTTGCCCGCGGCAGGCTGCCCGCCGGCAGGACGGCGACCCTGGCGCTCACTCCGGTCAGTGCCTTCAGCCGCCGGACGAATCGTTCTGCGAGGTCATCATCGGGCTCGCTGGAACCATGTGCGCGCTCGAGTTCCACGGTCAGTTGATCGAGGTGCCCGAGCCGCTCGACCACCAGCCGGTACTCTCCTGTGTGGCGGTCATCGCCGCGTACCAGCGCCTCGACGTCGCTCGGGAAGATGTTGATCCCCTTGATGATGAGCATGTCGTCGAGACGCCCGTGCACGCCGCGCATCCGGATCGACGTCCGCCCGCAGTGGCAGGGCGCCGAAGTGAACGAGACGATGTCGCCGGTGCGGAACCGGATCATCGGCCGCGCCGACTTGCGCAAGGTGGTCAGCACCAGCTCTCCGCGCTCGCCCTCGGCGACTGGGCCGAGCGTGGCGGGGTCGAGAACCTCCACCAGGATGTGGTCCTCCGCCCAGTGCAGGCCGTCCTTCTGTTCGCACATGCCGGCGCAGGAACCGAAGATGTCCGACAGCCCGTAGTAGTCGTAGACCGACGCGCCCCACAGGTCCTCGATCCGTGCCCGCGTCTCGGGGATCGAGCCGCCCGGCTCGCCGGCCACGAAGATGCGCCGCACGGCAAGGTCTCGCCGCGGCTCGATGCCTTCCGCGACTGCGGTCTCGCCGAGGGACCAGGCATAGGACGGCGTGGTCCAGATCGCCGTCGCCTGGAACTGCCGGAGGATCAGCAGCAGGCGCTCGGACGGCAAGGTGCCAGCGTGAATGCTCAGGGCGCCGAGCTTCTGCGCGCCTAGCACGCACGGACCGCCGATGAACAGCGAGAAATTCAGCGAGTGGCAGTAGCGGTCCGCTGGCCGCAAGCCCGATGACCAGAACTGACGTGCCTCGTAATCGATCCAGTCATCGAAATCACGGGCAGTGAAGGGGGAGGCCGTCGGCACCCCAGTCGATCCGCTCGATGCCGACAGATAGACAACGTCGCGCTCCGGGACCGCAACCAGGTCGCCGAGCGGCGGGACGGCGAGCTGCCGGTCGCGCAGCGCATGTTTGTCGATGAACGGGAACCGCCGCACGTCATCGAGGCTGCTGACCTGGCTGGGATGTACGCCGGCGGCATCGAACGAAGCCCGGTAATAAGGCGAGCCACGGTAAGCGTGCTGCAGATGCGTCTTCAGCAGCCCCAGTTTCATGGCGTCCCAGTCCGCGCGGGTCTGGGTTTCGAGGGCCGCGTCCCAATAGGGTGCGTCGTCGGCAGGGGTGTTGGTGGGCTGCGCTGTCATCGGCGATTTCCCTCAAGGCGAACAACCGTGGGCGACGCCGACGCCTCGGGCCAGGTCCGGGGCATTTCACAGCAGCGCCGCACGCTGCTCACGTCAGCACGGCTGACGGCCGCATATGGCACCCCGCCGGCACCGCCCATTGTGTCCCTAAGCGTGGCAGCGGATCCGCTGTAAATCAACTAAACCTACCGATTTAGTAGATACCTCTGAGTCTCCGGCGCCGGCGCAATGGCGGACCAGGCCCGTGGACAGCGTGATCGAGAACTTCGTCCCCGGCAGGAGCAGTGGGGCCGGACGGGGCCAGCCGGTCGTCTTGATCAGCCGTCTTTCGCCGGCCGGAGCGCGTCGAGTGCTGTGCGCAGGATCGGCTCGCGGTAACCGGCGTCTCCAGGGATCTTGGCGATGGCGGCGACCATGTCGAGGATCTGCTCGAGGGTGAGGTCGGTCCGGATCTCGCCTGATTCCTGGGCCGCGCGCAGGAGGGGCCGACTGGCGTCGAGCACGCGTGCATACCCCGCTCCGAACACGGGATCGTCCCGGTCAGCGTGCTCGAGCAGTGCGGCGGCGACGAATCGCTTGCTCGTGTAGTAGGCGTAGAAGCGGCGCAGCCACGCAACGAGGATCGCTTCGGGGCTGTCGCCGGTGATCGTCGCGGCTGCCTGGCATACTGCGTTGATCTCATCGACGTAGAGCGCCTCCAGCAGCTCGCGCCGGCTGGCGAAGTTGCGGTACAGCGTGGCCGATCCGACCCCGGCGCGCCGGGAGATCTCCGCCATCGAGACGTCGGCGTCCGGATCCGCGAACGCGGCCCGCCCAGCGTCAAGGATCCGCTCGCGGTTGCGCTCGGCGTCGACCCGTCGGGGGGCGGCTGGCCGGGGTGCCGGTGTTCGTGTCATCTGATAAGTCCAGTTAGTAAGTGGGGAGGATCTCCGCTACAGTCATGTGGGCACCCTCTCCGTTTCTCTGCAGGAGTCTACCCGCCGCCGCCGGCCGACGGCGCACAGGACGCCGGCCCGGTCGGCCGGCTGCGGTGCCGCGTCCGCGACACGGGTGCGGACGGCGATGCGAGTTTCGTGACCGGCCACGCCCCGCGTGACGCGATGCGCTCAGAGCGGGGCCTCGCTTCTGCCAAAGCCATCCGTCGCCTGTGGACGGAGCCCGGCCCGTTCGACTTCCACAGCAACCGTTCGACCTCCACAGCAAAAGGAGAACCCTTCATGGAATACCGGCCCCTGGGACGCACCGGCGTCTGGGTTAGCCAGATGTGCCTGGGCGCGATGATGTTCGGCTCCTTCGGCAACCCCGATCACGACGACGCGGTCCGGATCATCCACAAGGCGCTGGACGCCGGGATCAACTTCATCGACACCGCCGATGGCTACTCCCACGGGGAGTCAGAGCAGATCATCGGCAAGGCGCTGGCGGGCCGACGGCGCCAGAACGTGGTGCTCGCGGTCAAGTTCGGCCCTCCTTTCGACGAGGACCCCAACCACCGCGGAGCGTCGCGCCGATGGATCACCGAAGGGGTCGAAGGCTCGCTGCGCCGGCTTCAAACCGACTGGATCGACCTCTACCAAGTCGGCGTTCCCGACCCGAACACCGATATCGACGAGACCCTCAGCGCCCTGACTGACCTCGTGCGGGCCGGCAAGATCCGGTCCTTCGGCGCGTCAAAGGTCCCCGCCTCCGAGATCGTCGAGGCTCAATGGGCCGCCGACCGCCGCGGCTTCGGACGGTTTCGCACCGAACAGCCCCCCTACTCCATGCTGACCCGGGCGATCGAGTACGACGTGCTGCCGACCTGCCAGCGCCACGGAATGGGCGTCATGACCTACAGCCCACTGGCCGGCGGCTGGCTGTCCGGCAAATACCGCAAGGGCCAGGAGGTCAGTGGGCCAGGCTCCGCCGCGCGGTCGCGTCGCCTCCCAGCGCGCTATGACGCCAGCGACCCGTCAAACGCCGCCAAGCTCGACGCCGCCGACGCGCTCGGCGCGCTCGCCGACGAGACCGGGCTGACACTCATTCAGCTGGCAGTCGCGTTCGCAACCCGCCACCCCGCGGTCACCTCCGCGATCATCGGCCCGCGCACCATGGAGCACCTGGACAGCTACCTCGCCGCCGACGGGATCGACCTCTCAGATGACGTGCTCGACCGCATCGACGAGATCGTCCCCCCGGGGGGCACGGTCAACATCGCCGACAACATGTGGGACATCGCCGCGCCGGCGCTCATTGCCGCATCCCGCCGCCGATAGGCAAGCCCCGGCCGGCCCGCTGAGCCCCGGGGTCGCGGGGCCGGCCTGCTTGAACCTCCCGATGATGGGCGAGGTCTCAACTCGGACATGACGCTCACCGTCCCAAGAACTCTGGGCGTCGCTTTTCCACGAAGGACCTCGTCCCCTCCAGGTAGTCCGCACTCGCGTAGCACTCCGCAACCAGCCGTTCGCAGAGCTCCCGGTCAGGCCCCGGACTCTGCTTGGACAGCTCGCTGATCGTGCGCTTGGCCGCCCGGATCGTCAGCGGCGCGTTCGCCGCGACTGCGGCGACGTAGTCGTCGACCTCGCTGGCGAGCTGATTGGCCGGATAGACCCGGTTCACCAAGCCGACCGCAAGCGCCTCAGGAGCCGAATAGGGGCGCGCGCTCACCAGCATGTCCATCGCGACCGGGACGCTGACCGCGTCCAGGAGCTTCTTGATCCCGTCGACGCTGTAGCCAAGTCCGAGACGCGCCGCCGGTATCGCGAAACGGCTGTCGTGGGAGGCGAGCCGGATGTCGCAACTCAGCGCGAGCGCGACGCCGCCGCCGATGCAATACCCACGGATCAGGGCGACCGTCGGCTGCGGTAGCTCCTGTAGTCGCCGAAACGCCGAGCCGGCCGCGGCCTCGTATGCGGCCACGTCGGCCGGGGTGTGCCGGTTCTGCGAGAACTCAGATATGTCGGCGCCGGCGACGAAGGCCTCCTCGCCGGCGCCCCGCAAGACCACGCACCGGGTGCCGGCATCGATCGACTGGATCGCGGCGTCGAGCTCGCGCCACATCGCCAGCGAGACCGCATTGTGCTTTGCCACGTTGTCAACGGTGATCCAGCTGACCGGGCCCCGCTGCTCGACCCTGACGCGGCCACGCTCATCCCGATCAAGCACGGCAACCCCGCGCGCCCTCGCGCGTCAACGGGCGGCACATCGCGGCCCCGATCCCCGAGCCGCCGCCGGTCGCCGCGATCACCTGGTCAGCGAGCCACATTGGTCGGACGCTCCCTGTCTCTGGGGTCTTTGTTCAGCAGTTGTGTGCGGGTCGGACCCACGGCGAGGCCGTTGGCGCCGGCCGGCATGCCCTCGTCGAGCATACGGTCGGCCCCGGCGTTCGTATCGGGTTGATCCTTTTACGGCCGCTCTTGCGACCGATGTTATGCACCAAGATCATGACGTAACCAGAGAACTCGCCTCCGACCTTCCCGCCGTTCGCGCGAAACTCCGCAACAACTGGCGATTCCACGCCGGGTCCGCAGTCGAGCAGAAAGTTGCGCTAAACAAATGGCGTAGCCGGAGTGCGTTGATCTGCCTGCCGATCGCTTCAACGCTTGATGAGGAGCTGCGCGCATCAGCAGGCACCACGACCATGAGGCGGGAATAGCGACGTGCCGGATCAGACTGATGAGGCCCGCTGGCCGGCCGGCTCAGAGGCTGCCCGGTGACCGCGCCGCCTCGCGCTGCCGACCATCGGGCCGTCGGGTCGCCGAGCCCGCCCACTGTGGCCGCGATCCGCGCCGCGATCGCGCCTATCCTGGCCGACTTGGCCGCGACATCCCGCGAACGTGAGGGCTCCCGGGACTACCCGTTCGGGCACGTACGCGCGCTCGCTGCCGCCGGGGTACTGCTGATCGGTATTCCCGAAGAGGACGGCGGTGCAGGCGGGACACTACGGGACGTCGTCGAGCTCATCATTGAGCTGGCCCGGGCGGATTCCGACGTGGCTCAGGCGCTGCGGTCGAGCTTCGGCACGGCCAACCAGGTGACCGCGCACTCTGACCTGCCTCGTCGGGAGCGTTTGCTTGAGCGGCTGCTGCAGGGCAACCTCTTCGCTGGCACGGTCAACGAGCGAACGGGGGGCGCGAGCGGGTCGGTGCATGCCACCGTCCGCCGTGACGGCGACGGCTATGTCCTGAACGGCACCAAGTACTACAGCACCGGCGGACTCTACGCCGACTGGTTCGGTGGCTCGGCTGTCGACGAAGACGGCAGGGTCGTCTCGTTCAGCGTTCCGACTGGCCGGGCCGGTGTCGAGCTGCTGGACGATTTCGACGCCATCGGCCAGCGGCTTACGGCCAGCGGAAGCACCCGGCTGGCCGGCGTCCGGCTCGCGGAGCACGAGCTGGTGCGCCAGGACAGGGCTAGCCTCCGCAACCCGTGGGGCTCGTTCGGCCAGCTCTACCTGGCCTGCATCGAGGCGGGGATCGCGGCCGCGGTGCTCGATGAGGCGATCTGGTTCGCGCGGGAGAAGGCTCGCCCTATCAAGGGCGGCACAGCGGCCAAGAGCACCGACGACCCGTACGTGCGGCACGTCGTCGGCGAGATCGCGGCCCGAGCGCACGCCGCCCGGTCCGCCGGTATTTTCGCGGCCGAGACGCTCGACCAGGTCCGGTACGCCTCGGATGACGATGCGCGCCCTGCCGGCGCTAACGCGGCGGTTATCGTCGCCCAGGCGCAATACGTTGCCGTTGAGTCCGCCTTCAGGGCTGCTGAACTGCTCTTTGACGTGGGCGGGGGCTCCGCGACCAACCGGGAATACGCCTTCGACCGGTACTGGCGCAACGCCCGGACTGTCGCCAACCACAATCCGCGTGACTGGAAGGCTGCGGTGGTCGGTGCCTACTACCTGGCGGGGGAGGAGCCGCCAACCAGCGGCCTTTTCTGACTGCCCCGGCTCGTTTGCAGGCCCGTACGCTCGTGAAGGTGGTTATGGTTCTGCCGTGCGCTAGCTCTGACGTGACCGGTTTCCCTGTCAACCGCGACCTGGACCCCGCACGGTTGCGGAAGGTGTTCGGGATCTTCCCGACGGGGGTGGTGGCGGTCGCGGCCGAGGTGGACGGCCGGCTCCGGGGGCTGACGGCGAGTTCGTTCACGTCGGTGTCACTGGATCCGCCGCTGGTGTCGTTCTCAGTCGCGAATGTGTCCAGGACATGGCCGGACTTGCGGCGGGCGGTCCACCTTGGCGTTACCGTACTGGGCGACCATCACGGTGCCGTCGCGCGTCAGCTAGCAGGTCCGACGGAGGCTCGTTTCGAAGGACTCGAGGTGACCCTGAGCGACTACGGTGCGGTGACGCTCGCTGACGGGCCGGCGCAGTTCGACACCTCCATCTACCGCGAGATCGAAGCCGGTGACCATACGATCGTGCTGCTGCGACTGCACGCTGCTGAACATGCCGACCATGCGCAGCCGCTGGTGTTCCACCGCAGCGGCTTCGGGCGGCTCGAGCGGCTGCCCTAGAGGCGAGTTGGCTGTTCGTCGCCGAGACCAGGCGACGGTACCTGCGTGACGATTGCACATTATCTCTATCGGTAAAGTCAGGAATTACCTATACTCCCGATATGAGCACTATCGGTCTTGTCGCGCGCCGCTACCTCGATTTCATGCGTGCGTGCAGCGCAGGCTGTTGCCACTGAATTCTGTTGCCCTCACTCGGCGTACCGTCAGACGGCAACGACGCACGACTGACGGCTCTGGTTCTCTGAAACCGGCTACTGGCTCCTGCTGGCGCAGTCCAAGGACTAGACGGCTTCCTCGCCGCTACCTATGGTGCCTGCGGCTGACAGGTTCAATGCCCAGGGGAGCCGGTCGCCAGTCCTTCTCCCACGCCCTCTTACTACCGGTAAGTCGGCTGCAAGCGGCGAGTCTAGCTCCCGCGCATGTGGTGGTGCGTCATGGTTGATCTGCGTCGGATGATGCTGCTGTGCGATCTGGCGGATCTCGGCACCGTAGCGGCGGTGGCTGAGCGCCGGAACATCACCAGTTCAGCAGTGTCCCAGCAGCTGCGGGTTCTCGAACAGGAGACCGGTGCTGTCCTGTTCCGGCGTCACGGCAGGACGCTCGGACTGACCCAGAGCGGCGAGATCCTCGTCGAGCACGTGCGCCGCGTGATGGGTGCGGTCGAGGAGGCCATGAGTGCCGTTGCCGCATCGCGCGACACGGTCGATGGTCAGCTGACTGTCGCGGGGTTCGAGACATCGATCCCGAGTCTTGCGGCGCCGCTGGTGCAGCGGCTGAGCCGCGACGAACCTCGCCTGCATGTCCGCGTGATCCAGGAGGGCAGTGCCACGGCGCTGCATTCTCTGCGACGTGGCGAGATCGACGTGGCGCTGATTTACCGGCTGTACTTTCTCGCGGATGAGACCGTCGGCGGGCTGGTCAGCCGGCCGCTCTTTCACGATCCTCTCGTCCTGCTCGCGCCAGCCCACTCGCATGAGCGCATTCACGAGAAGGGGCTATCGGCGCTGGCCGGCGAGCCGTGGATCACTGGCCCGTACGGGTCAAGCTGGGCCATTGCCCTCGACCTGGCGAGTGAGTCAGCGGGCTTTGTGCCGCAGGTCAAGCATCGTGTCCGCGGGGCACCCAACATGTGCCAGCTCGCCGCCGCTGAGGTGGCGTCGGCGATCGTGCCGCGCCTGTCGGTGCCGCCGGCCCTGGAGAGGCTCATGGTGGACGGCATCGAAGTCGGCGGCCGCTCGGTATATGCCGTGCACCGCGAGGGTGCGCAACGTAATCCGGCCGTCTCCGTCGTGCTTCGCACGCTGCGGGCGATCGTGGCGGAACGCGAGGCGGCCCTGCGGGACGGATCTGTCAGCTCCTGAGTCCGGGGTCGGCACGACCGCCCCCGCTGCGGCCGGGTGATGGGTAAGAGAAACTACACAATTCCTGTAGGAATAGATGGTTTTTCGCCGCCGCGCAGGTTGGGACGCTGGTGCCTGGCGACCCGCCGACGACACCGTAGCGATCCTCCAACCCGGAAGGCACCTGCTTCATGACCGTGGTACTCGACCGACGCAGCCTCTTCCCGCTCGGCGGGCCGACCGAGCCCGCCGGTGCCGCTTGAGGCTCGCCGCGTCCGCCCGAACCGGACAGGAGTACCGCCCATGACTTACGCACCCGAGCCGGTTGCCCACGCCCGGCCGCAGCACCGGCTCACTCTTGGCGTGTCCATCGTCGGCGCGGGTGCTTCGGCGAGGGCGTGGAACTGGCCTGGCACCAAGTGGAACCGGTTCGCCCACTGGGAGTACTACAAGCGCTCGGCCGAGATCGCCCGTAGCGGCGTCCTCGACGCCATCTTCGTGTCCGACCACCCCGCCCTGCAGCGCGACGCCGGCCGTGGCCCGAGTCACCTGTTCGACCCGATCGTGCTGTTCTCAGCGATCGCCGGGGCGGTCCTCGACATCGGGTTCGTGCTCACGGCATCGACCAGCTACAACTCCCCGTACAACCTGGCCCGGCGGCTCGCCTCCCTGGACACCATCTCCGGCGGCCGGCTGATCTTCAACGCGGTGGCGAACTTCAACCCCGACATCGCCGCGAACTTCGGCGCGGACGGACTGCCCGACCGCGAGCAGCGCTACCGCAAGGCCGACGAGTTCCTCCAGGTAGTCAAGGAGCTGTGGCTGTCGTGGGACGCGCCGGAGGGTCTGGCACCGGACGGGCCGCTCTGGGACGAAACCACGGCGCGGGCCATCAACCACCACGGTGAGTTCTTCGACGTCCGTGGCCCGCTGAACGTGCCGATCGGCCCGCAGGGGCACCCGGTGATCTCGCAGGCAGGTGCGTCCCCTCAGGGGATCGACTTCGCGGGCAAGCACGCCGAGATCGTCTACGCCGCGTTGCTGAGCAAGGAGGCGGCGTTCCAGTTCAAGGGTCAGCTGGAATCAGCCGCCCGGGCGCACGGCCGCGCTCCCGACAGCATCCGGCTCTTTCCCGGCGCCAGCGTGTTCGTCGGCGACACCCACGAGGAGGCACTACGCCGCCACGAGGTCTTCAGCGGCGTCGACAGCGAGGAGGGCCTCATCGCAAGCTTCCTCAGGCAGCAGCGGGCGGCCAGCCCCGGCTTCCCCGAGCACATCGACCCGGACAAGCCACTCAGGCCGGAGTGGTTCGTGCCGCGGGAGGGCCAGCAGCGGCCGATCGGATTTACCAAGGCGCTCTGCGACCTGGTCGAGCTTGAGGGTCCCACCACCCGTCAGATCATCCGGCGCACAGGCGCCGCGGGCGGCCACCGGCTCGTGGCCGGCACGCCGCGGGAAGTCGCCGGCGCGCTGATCGACTGGTGGGCCGCCGGCGCGGTGTCCGGTTTCAACGTTCACCTGCCGCTGCTGCACGAGGACCTGGAGCGATTCGTGCGGCAGGTGGTGCCGATCCTCCAGGCCGAGGGTGTCTTCCCCAAGGAGTACGACGCCCCCACCATCCGCGGCCGGTTTGGCCTGCCCGACCCGCGTACGGCGCTCGGCGCGGTGCCCGCTCCCGCGGCGGACCGAGGTCGTCTGACCACCGCTGCCGCGACGTCGAGCCCACCCTCACCGGAGCGACCGTGACAACGCTGGACGCCTACCGCGCGCAGATCGTCGTCCTCGACCAGGCGCTGAAGACCACCAATGAGATCTTCGAGGTCGGCGGCTCCTCTGCGCTCGACCGGAAGTTCCACCTCGACCGGCACTGGCGCAACGCGCGCACTCTGGCGTCGCACAACCCGGTGATCTACCGGGAGCGACGGCTCGGGGACTACCTGCTCAACGGCAAGGCGCCAGTTTTCCTGTCGACGGAGGGCTCGTCAAGACCGCTGCCGCCCGATGATGATCAGCCCGTTCTCCCACGCCGAGAAATGAGAGAAATGTCAAACAATAGCTCTCTGATAAGCGCCTTTTCGCCGTTCGCTGTCCGCAAACCACGACGCGGCTACCGGCGGAGTCGCGCGACGCGAGCGCTGCTCGTTGGCGTCGCAATCGTGAGCGCAGGCGTGCTGGCCGCGTGCGGCGGGTCCTCCTCCTCGTCCTCCGGGTCGAGTTCGGCGTTGGCTGCCGCCACGATCCCGCCCTCGAAGGTCGTATCGGGAGCGAGCTCGGCCCTCGGATACGGCTCCACGCCGACGACGGCGACGCCGGTGCAGGGCGGCGTGCTTCACTTCGGCGTGCTCGATGCACCGGAAGTGATCGACCCGCACGAGGCCGGCTCCTACCCGGAGTCGATCATCGCCGACAACATCACGGACAAGCTGACCTGGCAGGATCCGGTGACAGGCAAGCTCTACCCCTGGCTGGCGACGAGCTGGTCCTACAACTCGAGCCTCACCCGCTTCACATTCCAGTTGCGCCACGGTGTCACATTCAGCAATGGGCAGCCCTTTAATGCCGCGGCCGTGAAGGCCAACTTCGACCAGGACGCGTTCGGCGACGCCAAATTGCAGATCACACCCGACCCGACGCACTGGACCGGGTATACCGGCACGCTGACCCCGAACCCCTATGAGGTGGTCGTCGAGTTCTCCAAGCCGAACGCGGGGTTCCTCACCTTCAGCTCGTTCAGCGGTGACAACGACCCCGGCTTCGTCGCCAACAAGACGCTGCAGAGCTCCAAGACCCAGCGGCTGACCCCAGCGAACGTCATCGGGACCGGTCCCTTCATCGTCAAGTCTTTCACCTACGAGCAGAACGTCGTCCTGGTGCGCCGGACCGGCTACGACTGGGCGCCGGCGCCGCTGGCCCACGATGGCGCCGCGTATCTGAACGAGGTCGACATCGAGACGATCCCCGAGGCGTCGGTCCGGACCGGGGCCCTGGAGTCCGGCCAGCTCCAGGCGACGCTCGACGTGGCCCCCACCGACGAGCCCAGTCTCAAGTCGGCCGGCTACCAGATTCTGTACCAGCCCATCGGCGGCCAGAACATCGCCTTCCAGCTGAACGCGGACCTCTTCCCGACCAACGACGTCGACGTCCGCAAGGCCCTCAACCTGGGCTGGAACCGGGCCGCCCTCTTCGGACCGGTGCTGAGTTCCAGCTACCGGGCGGCATGGTCGGTCCTGGCCCCGAACGTGCCCGGCTACGTCTCGTTCGAGACATCGGCGCTGCGCTACGACCCGGCGGCGGCCGAGTCGCTGCTGAACTCGGACGGCTGGAAGGTCGGGACCGGCGGCTACCGCTACAAGGACGGCAAGGAGCTGACGGTCAAGTTCCTCGGGATCAACAACCTGGCGCCTAACCAGTCCGCCTACGAGCTGATACAGGAGCAGCTCAAGCAGGTGGGCATCAACGTCGAGCTGTCGGTGCTCCCGATCCCTGACTTCACGGCCCAGGAGGCCGTCGCGCAGACCAAGTGGAACGGCACCGCGGCCAACACGAGCCGGGATGATCCGTCCGTGCTGTGGCAGGCCGACTCTCCCGCTGTCGGCAATGGCTCGTACGTCCAGCCGAGCTCCCCCGAGTACCAGCCGCTGGTCAACAGCCTGCAGAACGTGCAGAGCACCCTTGACCCGGCCCAGCGTGCCGCCGCGACAGCGCAGGCCCAGAGCCTGCTCATCGCCCAGTACGCCCTCGTCGACCCGGTGTACGTGCCGTCGCAGGTGATCGCCGCCAACAAGGACGTCCACGGCATCGTCTTCGACGCCCAGTCCCGGAATCTCTTCTACGGCACCTGGATCGGGAAGTAGCAGCCCCATGCCCTGGATCCGCTACGCAGCGGCCAAGGTCGGCCGGGCGCTGTTCGTCATATGGGCGGCGTACACCCTCTCGTTCGTGCTGCTCTACCTGCTGCCCGTGAAGGCGGTCGACCTGCTCTTCGACCCGCAGGAGCTCATGACGATCTCCAACGCGACGAAGCAGAAGGTGGCCGCCGAGTACGGGTTCAACAAGCCGGCCGTCGTCCAGTACGGGGACCGGCTCTGGGCCGCCCTGCACGGCAACTTCGGCACGTCGGTGCAGAGCGGGGCGCCGGTCTGGAAGGCCATCGGGGACGTCTTCCCGCCCACGCTGGTCCTCGCCGCCGCATCGCTCGTCCTGGCCCTGGCGATCTCTTTCACCATCGCCTTCTTCGCCGCGAACTCACGCCATTTGTGGCTCGTGAACTTCGTGGAGGCGCTGCCATCGGCCACCGTCTCGGTCCCGGTCTTCCTGATCGGGCTGATCGCGATACAGGTCTTCTCGTTCGACCTGCACTGGTTCCCGCCGCTGGGGGACCAGGGCTTCGGCTCCCTGGTGCTGCCCATGTTCACCCTGGCGATCCCGGTGGCCGGGCCCATCTCGCAGCTCCTCGTGAACAGTTTCCAGCGTGAGATGGCCGCCCCCTATGTCACCACGTCGCTGGCCAAGGGCGGCACCCGCTCGTGGGTCATCAGCCGGGAAGTCTTCAGGAACGCCAGCCTCCCGGCCCTCACCATCGCGGGAATCACCTTCGGCAACATCCTGGCCGGGGCCGTGATCGTGGAGACGATCTTCTCGCGGACCGGGCTCGGCCGGCTCACGCAGACGGCCGTCGGCACCAAGGACATCCCCGTCATCCAGGGGATCGTCGTGCTGACGGCCGGGCTGTACGCCATCACGAACCTGGTCGTGGACTTCATCTACCCGATCCTCGACCCGCGGCTCAAGGCCAGGATCGCGGCCACATGAGCACCGTCACCGAACCGCTCCAGGGCGTCCCCGAGGTCGCGGCCGCCGACGCTCCCGGCTTCCGCCAGCTTGCGGCGAAGTGGTTGCTGGCCCGGGCGCGCCAGCCAGGGCTGACCGTGGCCTGGCTCGTCGTCGTCATCGTGGTCCTCTGGGCCGTCGTGCCCGGGATGTTCACGACGTCCAGCCCTGTGGTGGGCAACGTCGCCAGCGCACTCCAGCCGCCCAGCATCCACCACATCTTCGGGACCGACGACCTCGGCCGCGACATGTACACCCGCATGGTCTACGGCGCCTCCCACACGCTGTCCGCGACCTTGTACGCGGTGGCCGTCGGCTTCCTGGCCGGGGGCACGATCGGGCTGATCGGCGGGTACGCGGGCGGTGCCGTCGACGCGGTGGTCATGCGGTTCATCGACGTGCTGCTTTCGGTCCCGACCCTCATGCTGTGCATGGTGATCGTGGCGGCGCTCGGCTACAACACGCTAAACGTGGCGCTGGCCATCGGCATTGCCTCGATCGCGTCCTTCGCCCGGGTGATGCGGGCCGACGTGCTCCGCGTCGTACACAGCGAGTACGTCGAGTCCTCCTACGGCCTCGGGGCCAAGCGGCTCCGTGTCCTCGTGCTGCACGTGCTCCCGAACTCCGTCGGGGCGGTGCTCTCGCTCGCGGCCCTTGAGTGCGGGGTGGCCATGCTGGCGGTGGCCTCGCTCGGATTCCTCGGCTACGGGGACCCCCCGCCGACGCCAGAGTGGGGCCTCGCCGTCGCCGAGGGGCAGACCTACCTGGCCACGCAGCCCTATCTGGCCCTCGTCCCGGGCGCCGTGATAGCCGTCGTCGTCCTCTCGACCAACCGCATCAGCCGCTCGATCGGGAAAGGCCGGTGATCGCCGTGCCGGATGCCGAGGCCCACCTGACCACGGGCTCCCCGGCCCCGCTGCTCACGATAGACGACCTGCAGGTCGCCTACCGGCTGGCGGGCAAGCTCGGCCAGCCCGCCGTACGGGGAGTGACCGTCCAGGTCAGGCCGGGCGAGCTGGTGGCCGTGGTGGGCGAGTCCGGGTCGGGCAAGACCACGGTGGTCCGGGCGTCGCTCGGGGTCCTGGCCCAGAACGCCGAGGTCCTCCGGGGGCGGATCAGCTACGGCGAGACCGACGTCACCAACTGGGGCGACCGGCAGTTCGCGAAGGTTCGGGGGCCGTTCGTGGGCTTCGTGCCACAGGACCCTGGTAACTCGCTGAACCCGGTGAAGCGGGTGGGGCGCCAGCTGGTCGAGGCCATCCTGCTGCACGACCGGAAGCTCGGCGGGGCCGTGGCCCGCCAGCTCGCGCTGGAGAAGCTCCGCGCGGCCGGTCTGACCGACGTCGAGCGCATCTTCCACCAGTTCCCGCACGAGCTTTCTGGCGGGATGAAGCAGCGGGCCCTGATCGCGATCGCGCTGGCGAGCGACCCGAAGCTGCTCATCGCCGACGAGCCGACCAGCTCCCTCGACGTGACCGTCCAGAAGACGATCCTCGATCACCTCGACCGGCTCCGGGCCGAGCTGTCCCTCGGCGTGCTGCTCGTCACCCACGACCTCGGGGTCGCTACCGATCGGGCCGACCGGCTCGTGGTCATGCAGGCCGGCCGGCTGATCGAGCGGGGCCCTGCCGCCCTCGTGGCCAGCAGGCCGCGCGAGCCCTACACCCGTCGGCTGCTCGCCGCCGCACCCGCGTCGCACAAATCGAGGCTCAAGGCCACCCGGCCCGCGGCAGCCGTCGGCGACGAGCCGGCCGCCAGCCCCATCCTCGTCACCGACGGTCTCGTCAAGCACTTCAAGCTCCGCCACCACGGGGGTAACTCGCGTCTGACCGCCGTCGACGACGTGTCGTTCTCGATCGCCCGCGGCACGACGCACGCCCTCGTCGGGGAGTCCGGGGCGGGCAAGTCAACGGTGGCCCGGATCGTGTTCGGCTTCACCAAGCCGGATGCTGGCACGGTCACCTTTGACGGCGTCGATCTCGGCACGCACGATCGAGCCGCTCGCCGGCAGTCGCGGCGCCAGGTTCAGTTCGTCTACCAGAACCCGTTCTCGTCGCTCGACCCTCGCTTCACGGTGCACCGCCTGATCGCCGAGCCGCTGCAGATCCATCGGGCCGCCGCCGGCCGGGCCGTACTCAACCAGCGGGTGAGCGAGCTGATCGACGCGGTCGCGCTCGACCCGCGCCTGCTGCGCCGTCGCCCTGGCGAGCTCTCGGGCGGCCAGGCGCAGCGGGTCGCGATCGCCCGGGCGCTGGCGCTGAACCCGAAGCTTGTCGTGCTCGACGAGGCCGTCTCGGCCCTCGACGTCTCCGTGCAGGCTCAGGTACTGCAGCTCCTCGTGGACCTGCAGGCATCCCTCGGGCTCAGCTACCTGTTCATCACTCATGACCTCGGCGTCGTCCGGCTGATCGCCCACACGGTGAGTGTGATGCGCCGCGGCCGCATCGTCGAGGGCGGCCCGGTCGGCGAAATCTTCGCCGGCCCGCGCGAGGAGTACACCCGGGAGCTGATCGCAGCCATCCCCGGCCGGGGCGTGACCCCCGGTCAGGACGTCGCGAATGCCGGCGGATCAAGGATAGGGACGGGACACATCGCATGAGCCATCAGCCCAGCCAGCAGCTGCCCTTCCGGCGCGCCGGAGCGAGCGGACTCGACCTGCCGGTCTTCTCGTTCGGCCTCTGGCAGAAATTCGGGACCGACCATCCGTACCACACCCAGCGCGAGATCATCCTGCACGCCTTCGATCTCGGGATCACCCACTTCGACATCGCCAACCGTTATGGCCCGCCGTTCCGGGCGGCGGAGAAGCTGTTCGGGCAGCTGCTGGCGCGCGAGCTGGGGCCGCACCGCGAGGAGCTCGTCATCTCGACCAAGGCGGGCGGGGATCTCGGCGAGAGCCCGTACCTCAAGGGCGGGTCACGCAAGTCGCTCCTGCCGTCCCTCGAGCACAGCCTGCGCGATCTCGGGCTCGACTACGTGGACATCTTCTACCACCACAGGCCCGACGAGACGGTGCCACTGGAGGAGACCGTCGGCGCTCTCGCCACGGCCGTGCGGCAGGGCAAGGCGCTCTACGCCGGCATCTCCAACTACCCGGCCGACCGGGCGCACGAGGCGGCCCGGCTTCTCCGCGCCGAAGGGGTGCCGCTGCTCGTGCACCAGCCCCGCTACTCGATCTTCGACCGCCGGGTGGAGACCGAAGGGCTGTTGTCGTTCGCGCAGGCCCACGGCGTCGGCCTGGTCGTCTACTCGCCGATCGCCCAGGGGCTGCTCACCGACAAGTACCTGGACGGCGCCATCCCCGCCCACGCCAGGGCCGCGGCCAGCCAGTTCCTGTCACCGGCCGACGTCACCGAGGAGTACATCGTGCGGGCGCGCGCTTTGCACGAGCTGGCGCGGGGACGGGGCCAGTCCCTCGCGCAACTGGCGCTCCAGTGGGTGCTTCGCCGGCCCGAGGTATCCAGCGCCCTCATCGGGGCCAGCTCCACCTGGCAGCTGGACCACAACCTCAAGGCGATTGAGTTCCCGCCGCTGACCGACGAGGAGCTGGCCTCGATCGACGAGCACGTGACCCGAGGGGTGACTGTCGGTGCCTGAGAAGTTTCATGTGAACCTGTCCCTGCTGACCCTGGATGCTGCCCATGCCTGAGCGCAGGGCCGGCGGCTCCGGTCAGTTCCACCTCAACCTCTCGCTGTGGACACCAGGGCAGCTGCGCACCTCATGGCGGCTGCCTGGACGCGACCCGCTCGCCTACCTGGACGTCGAGTACTACCGCCGCCTGGTCCGCATCGCACAGGAGGCGAGGGTCGATGCCGTGCTGCTCGGCGACTCTCCGAGCCTCGGCTCGGTCGCCGGCAGCCCGCCACAAGGGCTGGACCCGCCCATGCTGTTCGCCAACCTCGCGGCCGGTACGGCCGGCATCGGCTTCGTCGCGACCAGCAGTTCGACGTACAACCATCCCTATAACCTGGCGCGCCGTTACCTCTCGTTCGACCATCTGACCGGCGGGCGCGGCGCGGTCAACGTCGTCACGTCCTTCGCTCCCGACGCCGCCGCCAACTTTGGCCTGGAGCAGCCCCCGGCCAAGGAGGAGCGCTACCGACGGGCGAGCGAGTTCCTCGAGGTGGTGACCCGGCTCTGGGACGCGTGGGACGCCGATGCGGTGATCGCCGACCGGGCCAGCGGCCGCTGGGGTGACCCAGCGAAGGTCCACGCCATCGACTACCACGGCGAGTTCTTCGACGTGCGGGGCCCGCTGTCGATCCCGCCCTCTCCCCAGGGCCGCCCAGTGATCGTCCAAGCCGGCGGGTCCGAGGGTGGCCTGGGATTGGCCGGCCGCTTCGCCGATGCCGTCTTCACGGTCGCCCAGACCAAGGACAGGGCGGTGAGCTTCCGCAACGAGATCCGCCGGCGGGCGGCCTCCGCCGGTCGTCACCCCGACTCGGTGAAGATCTCGCTCGGCGTGGTCGTCATCACCGACGAGACGGAGAGCAAGGCGCGGGCGCGCGAGCAGGAGCTGTACGAGACGATCCCGATCGAGGCGGCCGCCGCCATGCTCGGGCGGCAGCTCGGGATCGACCCGGGCAAGGTCGGCCCCGACGTCGTGATCGACCTCGCCGATCTCCCGCCCGGCCCAGCGGGGGCCGGTCCCGAGGGGTTCCAGCTCAGCACCAGGGCGCTGCTCGCTGCCGAGCCGCTGACGGCGCGCCAGCTGATCCACCGATCGGCAGGAGGCGGTGGGCATCGCCTGGTCGTCGGCGCACCCGAGCAGATCGCCGACGACCTTGAGGCCTGGTTCCTGGCCGGGTCGGCCGACGGTTTCACCGTCATGCCGGCCGACACTGCGGCCGACTTCGAGAACTTCGCCACCTACGTGGTCCCGATCCTGCAGCGACGCGGACTGTTCCACGACGACTACCCGGGGCCGACCTTGCGGGAGAATTACGGCCTTCCGTGGCCCGGGCAGGCGGCACGCCCCGCCGTGACCAACGGTGCCAGCCGTGCCTGAACATCCCCGTCAGCTGCACGTCAACGTCAACATCCTCCAGGCCGGCGTGTTCGGTGGCAGCTGGCGCTTCCCGGGCACCGACCCGCTTTCCTGCTACCGGCTGGACCACTACCTGCGCGTGGCCAGGAAGGCGGAGGCGGCGCTCCTCGACGCGGTCTTTCTCGCCGACGGGGCGGCGATCCGCGACAACATCCGCTACCGGCCTACCAGCAGCCTCGAGCCCACGATCGTGCTCACCGCCATCGCCCGGGTAACCGAGCGGATCGGGCTGATCGGTACCCTGTCGTCCAGCTTCAACGACCCGTTCAACGTGGCCCGGCGGCTGGCCACGCTCGACCAGCTGAGCGGCGGCCGCGCCGGCTGGAACGTGGTCACGACCGCCGATGCCGCGTCGGCCCGGAACTTCGGGCTCGACCAGGCGGTCGAGCACGGGCTCAGGTACGAGGTCGCTGCCGAGTTCGTTGAGGTGGTCCGTGCGCTGTGGCGAAGCTGGGAGCCCGACGCCCTCGTCGCCGACCGTGAACGCGGCGTGTTCGCCGACACCAGCAAGATCCACGCCATCGACCACGGCGGCGCGCACTTCGCCGTCGCCGGGCCGCTGAACGTGCCGCGGTCCCCGCAGGGGGAGCCGGTCATCGTCCAGGCCGGCGCGTCGAGCGACGGCCGCGCCCTGGCGGCGCGGGTCGGCGAGGTGATCTTCACTGCCGCCGACACGCGTGCGGCGGCCCAGGAGTATTACCTGGACGTCAAGTCCCGCGCCGCGGCCTTCGGCCGCCGGCCCGACGAGATCGTCATCCTCCCGGGGCTCTCGACCGTCGTGGGCAGCACCGATGCGGAGGTCAGGCAGCGACGTGAGCTGCTGTCCGAGCTCGTCCATCCCCGGTACGCGATCGGGCGTCTCGCCGGCCAGCTCGGCCTGGCGGAGGAGACGCTGGCCCTCGACCGGCCGCTGCCCTTCGACCTGCTGCCCGAGCCCGAGCAGGCCGCCGGCGCCCGGACCTTCTACGGGATAGTCGTCGAGGCTGCCCGTCGCGAGCAGCTCACGGTCCGGCAGCTGCTCCACCGCCTCGGTGGCGGCATGGGCCACCGGATCGTGGCAGGCAGGCCCGAGCAGATCGCGGACACGATGATCGACTGGGTCGACCATGGTGCGGCCGACGGCTTCAACGTGCTGCCCGACGTGCTGCCCGAGGGGTTCGACGACTTCGCCGACCAGGTGATCCCCGAGCTGCAGCGGCGGGGCCGGTTCAGGACCGGCTACGAAGGGACGACCCTGCGCCAGCACCTCGGGCTGCGTGAGCCTGACTACGTAAGGCCCGGGGTCGAGGCCGGGAGCGGAGCGGTGGATGAGTGACGACGGGCTGCATTTCCTGGTCAACGTGACCGGCGCCGGTTACCACCGGGCCGCGTGGCTCGACCCTGGCGTCGCGCCGGGTTCGTTCATCGACGTCGACTACTACCAGGGCGTCGCCGAGACGGCCGAGCGAGGCCTCTTCGACGCCCTCCTGCTGCCTGACATCCCGCAGCAGAACGCGGGGATCGCCACCGCGCCCACCCAGAGCCTCGAGCCCACGCTGCTCTGCGCCGCGCTGGCCGTGACGACCGAGCGCGTCGGCTTCGTCCCGACCTTGTCGACGTCGTTCAACCGGCCGTACAACCTGGCCCGGCGTGTCCTCAGCCTCGACCACGCCAGCAACGGGCGCGTCGGCTGGAACGTGGTGACAACCGCCGCGCCGGGCGCGGCCGCCAACTTCGGCCAGGAGGTGCTCGCGCGGGAGGACCGCTACCGGCGCGCCGCCGAGTTCGTGCACCTGGCCAACCGGCTCTGGGACGGATGGGAGGACGGCGCCCTGGTCGGGGACCAGGAGTCGGGTGAGTTCGCCGACCCGGCCAAGATCCACCCGGCCGCGCACCACGGTGAGTTCTTTGCCGTCGAGGGTCCCCTCAACGTGCCCCGATCCCCTCAGGGCCGGCCGGTGATCGTCCAGGCCGGCGCCTCCGACCCTGGCATCCGATTCGCCGCAACCGCCGCCGAGGTGGTCTACGGGGCCCAGCTCAGCCTCCCGGGAGCCGTCGAGTTCGGCCGGGAGATCCGCGCCATGGCGGCCGCCCACAGCCGCGATCCCGGCCAGATCCGGTTCCTGCCCGCCCTGGTCCCGGTCGTCGCGCCGACTGAGCAGGAAGCCGAGGAGCGCTGGGAGCAGCTTCAGTCCAGGCTGCCGCCCGGCCCGACCGTGGCGGCCAGGCTCGAAGCGGCCCTCTGGCTCCGCCCTGGCATCCTGGGCGGCGACGTCGACTCGCCGCTGGCTCCGGAGATCTTCACCCGCAGCCTGGCCCTGCACGAGGGGTTCCCCCGCGCAGCGGCGAGGTTCGCGGCCGAGACCGGCTATTCCGCCAGGGAGTTCGCCCGCCACATCTCCGGCGGTCACCGGCTCGTTATTGGCAGCGCCCAGCAGGTCGCCGACCACATCGAGGAATGGTGGCGGGCCGGTGCCGTGGACGGCTTCACCATCGCTCCGCCGGCCTTGGCCCACGACCTGCAGAGCTTCGTCGATCTGGTCGTGCCCGAACTGCAGCGGCGGGGCATCTACCGAGACCGTTACCCAGGTCGGACGCTGCGGGCCAATCTCGGTCTGCCCGTGCCCGCCAATACCTTCGCCCCCTTCGCCGCCCTCGCGGACACCGCGAAATGACACGTCACATTCGTCGCCGCGGCTGCTGGCCGCCCGCTTAGGAGGTCGAGCCCGTTGGACCCGCAGTTCCTCTGGTACATCCCCAACACCGTGGAGCCTGGCCACCGTGGTGACCCGACGACGGAAGGCTGGGGCTCCCTTGAGTTCTCGACCGACCAGGCTCGCACGCTGGAAGCGCATGGCTGGGGCGGAGCTCTGCTGGGAGCCAGCTGGGGACGGCCGGACACCTTCACGGTCGCGACCGCGATCGCCGTTCAGACGACGAGCTTCAAGCCGCTCATCGCGATCCGCCCGGGCTACTGGCAGCCCGCTCATTTCGCCAGCGCGGCGGCCACGCTCGACCAGCTCACCAGGGGCCGCGTCCTGATCAACATCGTCACCGGGATCGACAATCTCGCTGCGTACGGTGACGGCAAGGCCGACCCAGCGCAGCGATACGACCGGACCCGCGAGTTCCTCCAGCTGGTCAGGCAGCTGTGGACGCAGGGATGCGTCACCTTCCACGGCGTGCACTTTCAGGTGGAGGCCTCCACCCTGGCGCCGCGCCCCTACGGGGCTGCGCAGGGCAGGCACCCGACGCTCTATTTCGGCGGTGCGTCGGAAGCGGCCCAGCGGGTGTCGGCGGCCGAGGCGGACGTGCAGTTGTTCTGGGGCGAGCCGCTGGACGGAATCGCGGAGCGCATCGACAAGCTCAGGACGCTCAGCGACTCCCTTGGGCGCGAGCACGCGCCGCTGCAGTTCGGGCTTCGGATCACCACGGTCGTCCGCGACACCACCGAGGTGGCGTGGCGTGACGCGGAAGAGAAGGTCGCCAAGATGGCAGCGGACTCGGGCGAGATACGGATGACTCACTCCCGCCGGGCCGCGGTCGGTCAGCAGCGTCTGCTCGATCTGGCTTCGCGGGGCGAGGTGCTGGATTCCTGCCTTTACACCACGCCGGGCAAGTACGGCGGCGGCGGCGCGGCCACGACATGGCTGGTCGGCTCGCCCGGCGACGTCGCCGCGGCGCTGAGGAAGTACCAGGATCTCGGCATCACGCACTTCGTGCTCTCCGACACCCCGTACAAGCGGGAGATCGTCCGGGTCGGCGATCAGCTTCTTCCCCTGCTCCGCGAGCCGGTCGCCTGAAAGGCCAGGTATCACCGTGTCAAGGCAGCTTCACATCAACGTCAACATTCTCAACGCAGGCGTCTTCGGCGGCTCGTGGCGCTTTCAGGGCACCGACGGGCTGGCCAGCTTCACGATCGAGCACTACACGTCGATAGCGAAGAAGGCCGAGGCGGCGAAGCTCGACGCAGTGTTCCTGGCCGACGGGCCGGTGGTCGATCCGAACATCCGTTACCGCCCGAACAATAACTTGGAACCGACCACAGTGCTCGCTCGCATAGCCGCCCAGACCGAGCAGATCGGCCTCATCGGCACCTTGTCATCGAGTTACAACGACCCGGTCGAGCTCGCCCGCCGGCTTGGCGACCTGGATTACCTCAGCGGCGGCCGGCTCGGCTGGAACGTCGTCACCACGGCCGGTGCGGCGGCCGCACGTAACTTCGGGCGGCCGGCCGAACCCGACCATGCGCTGCGCTACCGCCGGGCTGCTGCGTTCACCGAGCAGGTCGTGGCCCAGTGGGACGCACGAGCAGGGTTCGCCTCGCCGCAGGGCCGCCCCGTGGTGGTGCAGGCCGGGGGGTCGAGCGACGGCCGTCGGCTCGCGTCACGCGTCGGCGAGGTGATCTTCTCAGCCGATCAGGACATCGATCACGCACGGGCGTTCCGCACCGAGATCCGCAGCGGCGCAGTGCATTTCGGCCGCAGGCCCGAGGACATCGTCCTTCTCCCCGGACTGTCGACAGTTCTCGGCAGCACCGAGGAAGAGGCTCGCAGACGGCGTGAGATTCTCGATGAGGTACTCCCGGACGCCTACGCCCGCCGGCGCCTCTCCGGTCAGCTCGGTATCTCCCTGGACGGGCTGTCGGACGCAGCGCCGATCCCGGCCGAGCTGCTGGTAGAGCCGGACGAGGCAGGCGGTTCCCAGACGTTCTACCGGGTCGTCAAGGCCATCATCGACCAGGAGAACCCGACCCTCGCCCAGCTCCTGCGCAAGCTGAGCGGCGGCGGCGGGCACCGGATCGTAGTCGGCACGCCGGAGCAGATCGCTGACGACATGGAGCGCTGGTTCCGTTACGGCGCGGCTGACGGCTTCAATGTCATGCCGGACGTGCTGCCGTCTGGCTTTGACGACGTTGCTGACCAGCTGATTCCCGAGCTCCAGCGGCGCGGCCTGTTCCGCCGCGAGTACGAGGCCACCACGCTGCGAGGCCTCCTCGGGCTCAGGGCCCCCGCCCAGGCAGCGGTGCCGCACGAAGCGGTCCCGCTGGAAGCTGCCCGGTAGAACACAGGTACCGGGACCATGAGCAGAGCGATCATCCTTGAGCTGGCGGTCGGCTCGGATCTTTCCGCGCCGGAGGCTGCTGATGTCGTAGCGGCCGCACGAGACGCCGGCGTATCCGCGATCCGGCTGCTGGACGGCGGCGCTGGACAGGTCCTGGATCCGAACACGGTGGCCTCTTATCTCGCGGCTCGCCTTGCTGACGTGCACTGGATCGTGGACGCGCCGACCACCCACAACGCGCCCTACAATCTGGCTCGCCGGACGCTCGCGCTGGACCGGGCCACCGGAGGCCGGTCCGGCCTGGTGCTGCGGGCCGGTGAAGGCGACGAGGTCAGTGCCGCGACAGTGCCGGACCCGTCGGCGTCCGGCCGCTCCCAGCGATGGGCCGAGTATGCCGAGGTCCTGACCAGGCTGTGGGAGAGCTTCCCGGCCGCCGCGCTGCTGGGGGACCAGGCAGCCGGACTATTGGCCGAGGACTCGCTGATCCGGGGTATCGCTCACGAGGGCAGCTTTTACCGCGTCTCCGGCCCGCTCGATGGACCCTCATCGCCGCAGGGCAGACCGGTCCTGGCGGCCGCCGACATGGATCAGCTTGACTGGGCCAGCGTGGCCGGTGCGGCCGATGTCGTCGTGGTTAACCGCGCGCAGGCGCCAGCCGCGCAGGGCGCGCTGGCGGACGCCCTCGGCCGCACCGGACGGAAGCGCGCGGAGATCGCGCTGGTCGGCCGGGTAGCGGTGACCGCCGCTGAGGCATCCGCGGACAACGTGGCGGCCGAACTCGACGAGTGGGCGACGTCGATGGGCCTTGACGGCCTGGAATTGCGGCCTCCGGATGGTCGAGCAGGAGCCCTCACCGTCGCGCACAACGTGCTTCCGCGCCTGCAATCCTCTGCCGGAGCCAGCTTGCGGGCCGCTCTCGGCCTGCCCGAACTCACAGGAGCCCGAACATGACCGTCGCCAGTCCGGCGCCCGAGGAGACCAGCGCCTCAGCTCTGCCAGCTGGAAGCGTCACTGTGGCTGGCATCCGCGCGGCGATTTCCCCCGTGCTGGCGGAGTTGGCGAAGACCGCTCGGGCCCGCGAAGGCACCAGGGACTATCCGTTCGAGCTTGTCCGGGAGCTTGCTGACGCCCGGGTGCTGCTGGTCGGCGTCGCAGCGCAGGACGGCGGCGCCGGGGGGACCGTGCGCGATGTGATCGAGGTGGTCATCGAACTGGCACGTGCCGACTCCAACGTGGCCCAGGCGCTCCGGGCCAGTTTCTTCACTGCCGACCACGTGGCGTCTCGCCAGGATCTGCCGCACCGGCAGCGCACGCTTGACCGGCTGCTGCGTGGCGACCTCTTCGCGACTACGGGTAATGAGCGTACCGGCGGCGCGAGCGGCTCAGTGAAAACCACTGTCCGCCGCGACGGCAGTGACTTCCTCCTGAGCGGTACAAAGTACTACAGCACAGGCGGGTTGTTCGCGGACTGGTTCAGCGGATCGGCCGTCGACGAAGACGGCCGGGTGGTCGGCTTTACCGTACCCACCAGCCGGGCGGGCGTTGAACTTCTCGACGATTTCGACGCTGTCGGTCAGCGACTCACCGCCAGCGGCAGCACCCGGTTGCATAACGTGCGCGTGACCGAGGACGAACTCCTGCGCCGGGACCAGGACAGTCCCCGGCAGCCGTGGCGCTCGTTCGCCCAGCTCTACCTGGCTTCGATCGAAGCCGGGATCGCCGCTGCGGTCCTGGACGACGCGATCTGGTTCGCGCGCGAGAAAGCCCGTCCGATTAAGCACAGCACGGCCGACAAGAGCGTCGAGGACCCTTATGTACGGCATGTGGTCGGCGAGATCGCTGCCCGCGCGCTCGCCGCCAGGTCGGCTGCATTGCTGGCGGCAGAGGCCCTGGAGGACGTCGGTTCCGCCTCGGACGCGGGGGTGCGTGCCGCTGGCGCGAATGCCGCGGTAACGATCGCCGCGGCTCAGTTCGTCGCGATCGAGTCGGCATTCAAGGCGGCTGAATTGCTCTTCGACGTCGGTGGCGGCTCGGCCACGAACCGGGAGTACGCGTTCGACCGGCACTGGCGCAACGCACGGACAATCGCGAACCACAACCCGCGCGACTGGAAGCTCGCCGTCGGCGGCGCCTATTACCTCACCGGCGAAGAACCGCCGACCACGGGACTGTTCTGACGAAAAGGTTTCGGCAACGGCTGAGCCGGACTCCGGCTCAGGAAGGAGAACCACTGTTATGACCATCACGCACTCGTCCGCCCGCCTGGACATCGCGCCGACCTCCGGTTACATCGGGGCCGAGATCTCCGGCGTGGACCTGGGCGGCCAGCTCGACGCCGCCACCGTGGCCGAGATCCGGTCCGCCCTGCTCGCGTACAAGGTGATTTTCTTCCGCGACCAGCGGATCGGGCACGCGGAGCAGATCGCTTTCGCCCGGCTGTTCGGCAAGGTCACCGCGGCCCACCCGCACGAGGAGAACCCGCCTGAGGGGTTCCCGGAGATCCTGCCGATCGACAGCCGCCGGTACGAGGCGCAGCTCGGCCGCAAGCGGACCTCGTATGACAGCAGTTGGCACACCGACGTGACCGCCCTGGTCAACCCGCCGGCGGCGTCGATCCTCCGGGCGCACATCCTGCCGCCCTACGGCGGGGACACCGCGTTCGCCAACCTGGTGGCGGCCTACGAGAACCTGCCCAAGGGCCTGCGGGACTTCGCCGACACGCTGGATGCTCGCCACGCGTTCTCCGCACGGGCCGCCTCGGGCAGCCAGCGGGACCGCAAGATCCGGCAGACCGCCCTGGTCGCCTGGCACCCTGTGGTCCGGGTGCACCCGGAGACCGGCGAGCGGGCGCTCTTCGTCAGTCCGGGCTTCACCGCTGGGCCGCGCGAGCTGCGCGGTTATACGCCGTCCCAGAGCGACGCGATCCTGCGGCTGTTGTGGGAGGAAGCCACCCGGACCGAGTACACCACCCGGTTCCGCTGGGCGCCCGGCAGCGTGGCCTTCTGGGACAACCGGGCGACCGCCCACCTGGCCGTCCCCGACGCTGGGCACTTGGGCCACGATCGCGTGCTGTACCGCGTCACGCTCGAGGGCACGGCGCCTGAGGGCGTGGACGGCCGCACCTCCGAGCTCGTCTCCGGCGAGCCGTTCTACGGCAGCTGAAGCGAGCCCCCCGCGGGCTGGCTGGTGCTGTCTGGCTGGGCCACCGGGCCGGCGGCGTTCTGCGGGTGCAGCTCGGCTTCGAGCAGGTCCATGGCTTTGAGGAAGGCTGCCTGCTCGTCCGGGTCTAGCTTGTCCAGCACCCGGGCGAGGGGGCTGGCCGCGCCGTCCAGCCACTGGCCGATCACGACGCTCTGGTCCGGGGTTATCTGCACGATCGTGCGCCGCCGGTCGGCCGGATCGGGCCGCCGGCTGACGAACCCAGCCCGGTCCAGGTCGGCCAGGACCCCGCTGACGGTGGGCAGGGTCAGGCCGAGCCGGGAGGAAAGCTCGCTCACGCTGAGCGCGCCGCCGCGAAGCTGCTGCAGCGCGGCGACGTGCCGCGGCCCCAGCGCTGCGGGCGTCTGCGGTGCGGTGCGGTCCTGCCACCGCCGCATTCCCCGGGAGACCCGCGGGAACAGCTGCATGAGCCGCAGGCACAGGGCGGAGTGCGCCGAGCCGCCTGGTTCGTCACTCATGTTCCTCCTCCCTTGACGGGACCAATCACACTATATATTGTTTCGATACCAAAACTATTTTAATAGCCGAACAGAATTAATACGGAGGGCGACATGGCGCCGACGGGACAGCTGACCGAAGCCTCGCTGCAGGCTCTGCTCCAGGACGGGAAGCTCACCGGGAACTGGACCCTGGATGCCTCCCGGTCCAGCATCGGGCTGCGCAGCAAGAGCGTATGGGGACTGGTACCGGTCAAAGGCGTCTTCCACGAGGTGGCCGGCGAAGGCGCTGTCTCCGCCTCCGGGCAGGTCAGCGGCACGATCACGGTAGGTGCGGCGTCCATCGACACCAAGATGGCCAAGCGCGACACGCATCTGCGCTCGGCTGACTTCTTCGACAGCGACAACCATCCCCAGATCACCTTCAGCGTGGACCAGGTTGCACCGTCCGGGCCGGGCGTCACGGTCTCCGGCCGCCTGACCGTCCGTGACCAGACCAAGCCGGTCACCTTCGGCGCCACCGTCGCGGTGCCCGGAGACGGCGAAGCCCGGCTCGACGCGGAGGTGCCGGTCAACCGGTCCGACTTCGGCCTCACCTGGAATCAGCTGGGCATGGCGTCCGTGCACAACATCATCACCGTGGACGCCGTGTTCACCAGGGCCTGAGCTCGGCCCAGCACCGCGCTGTTGCATCACCCGCTGCGGGTGACCCAGCGCCCACCTAGAGCTGCCATTGTGTGGCCAGTGGCGCAATTAGCGCTGATGGAAATAGGAGCACCAATGGCATCCGGCGAGCATGGGGCAAAACCGTCACCTGGCTATGCAGCAACACCATCGTCCGAGCATGAGGTGGCGCCAGCACCGTCGGAGCATCGGGCGGCGCCATCAGCTGCCTCCTGGATGGTGGCGAGCTCATGGCAGTCGACGCTGGTGATCGGCGTGCTGACGCTGATCCTTGGGATCATCGTCAGCTTCCACCCCACGGGATCGCTGAACGTGGTCGCGGTCCTGTTCGGCGTCCTGATGATCCTTTCTGGGATCTTCCACCTGATCCGGGTGTTCGAACCGGCGGAGCTGAACCGGGTCTGGGCCGGCATCAGCGGGCTGCTGTTCATCGTCATCGGCGTCATCTTGATCCGTCACCTGCACCTGACCAGGGCGCTGGTCGGCCTGTTCATCGGCATTACCTGGATCGTCCAGGGCCTCGGGGCGGTCATCGTCGGAGCGGCCGGCGACACCCGTGGGGGCCGGGGCTGGTGGATCACTTTTGGGCTGGTCAGTATCGTCGCCGGGATCGTGGTCGTGGCCACCCCGACCTCCTCCCTCAACGTCCTGGCCGTACTGCTCGGTATCTGGTTCATCATCATGGGCATCTTCGAGATCGCCGGAGGACTCATACTCCGGCGTGCGCTGCGCACCGCGCAGTGATCACTCGTCTGGTGGCTCGGCGGGTACCCGGAACGCGGAGACCAGCCGGGCCACCAGCGTGGCCAGGAATACCTGGCCGGTTAGCGCCTCCATCACCGCGATGGCCCGTCCGCTGTTATCGGCCGCCGTGAAGTCCCCGTAGCCCAGCGTGGTCAGCGTGGTGAAACTGAAATACTGGAACGTCTGGACGTTGTTGGGCTGGGTATCAGCAAAGAACGGTACTGCGCTCAGGTGGTAGATCGCCGAATAGAAGGCCGCGAACATCAGGCCGATGATGATGTACGCGCTCAGGGCGCCGTAGATGCTCTGGATGGTGACCGTGGGGTTGGCCAGGATGCGGCGCACGATGAGGATCACGGTGACCAGGAGCATCAAACCTTTCCACAGCTGGGCCGCGCCGAGAGCGGTGTCGGTGCCCGTCAGCGCGACCCCGAAGGCCGCGGCGGAGCCTGCGAGCGAGACGGCAATGGCCACCCTGGTGCGCCCGCGCGACAGCCGTGATGCATGCAGCGCGAGCAGCAGCACCGCCAGGAAGAACACAATTTGAAGGTCGGTGACCAGCGGTCCGCGGTTGAACGCCGTTAGCACATAGCTCGCGATCAGCACGACCAGCAGCACACCGTACCGGCCCTCCGGACGCCGGCGGGCCAGTACGGTCGCGACCACCGCGCCTGACCGCGGTCGGCCAGGCGATGCGTCCGTCATGACCCTCCACGCTCCTGCCCGGGCCGGACCGGCGATCGATGGGCGCGTTACGCCGGCGCTGCGCGCGTTACGCCGGCGCTGCGCGCGTTACGCCGGCGCTGCGCGCGTTACGTGGCGCTTTTGCCGTGCAGGGCGTCCTGAAGTTCCTGCTCGCCTTCCTTGCTCAGCGAGGTCTTCAGGACGGTGCCGCCGAACTTACTCATCGCCTCGACGGCCTTGTCCGGCGTGACCTTGTCCACCATGAGGAACAGCGCTGAGGTGCCGGGCGTGATCATGCCGCGGACCTGATCCTGGAACTGCTTGTCGATGCCGGACTTGGTGATCTTGCCCATCAGCGCGCCCATCCCGGCGCCGATGGCGATCCCGAAGACCGGGACGAAGAACAGCAGGCCGAACAGCAAGCCCCAGAACATGCCCCAGGTCGCCCCGCGGCCGACCAGATGGTGCTGCGTGTGCACGTGATAGTCGCCCTGAGCGTCCCGCGTGATCACCGCGATCGCTTCAGGCTCGATGATCAGGTCCTTGGCCAGCTGCCGTGCCTCGTCGGCCGCAGCCTCGGCGGTGGTCTCGTCCGGGTATCCAATCGCGATCAGATCAGACATGATCTTCCTTTTCTCAGGGGGCAACGAAGGTACAGGACAGTAGATCAAGCCAGCGGGCTCTGCGCCCCACCCGCGACGGGTGAAGTTCAGCAGGCGGTGGCAGGCAGAAGATCATGGTTAACAGAAGACGGCCGGACGGCTACCGGGGCGGATGACGCCTTAGTGGACACTAAGGCCGTTTCGGCATATTTCTGGACCTGAACCAACGATCGCTGGCGGTGCCGTGGCTGAAAGGCGCAGCCCTGGCGGAGTGCCGGGGGCAGCAGCGCGATCGGAGCGTCCGCTGCGGGTGATGCAAATCCCCGAGTCGGGCCGCGCCGGTTCCGGCGTGCCTATCGAGACAAAATTCCACGCCCCGGCCCTGCGCGAGAAATGGGTCGAGCGGGCCGGGCTCATCCAGTCCCTGGCCGGCGCCACCGCCGCCAAGCTGGTGCTGGTGGAAGCGCCCGCGGGGTTCGGCAAGACGACGCTCGTAGCGCAGTGGCGGGCGGGCAACCTGGAGAACCGGCCGTTCGCCTGGATCTCGCTCGACGGGGGTGACAATGACCCGGCCACATTGTGGTGGTACATCAGCCACGCGCTGCGGCGAGCGTGCCCGGAGCTCGGCAGTGAGCCAATGCCGCCCGAGCGTCCCGTCCAGGTACGCGAAATCACCGGAATCCTGCTCCCGGGCCTGATCAACGACCTCGACGCGCTCGCGGCGCCGGTAGTTCTCGTGCTTGACGACTACCAGGACATCATCGAGCCCAGCTGCCACGAGCAGGTCGCGTTCCTGCTGCAGCATCTCCCGTCCTCGGTTCAGATCGTGCTCATCACGCGGACGGCTCCGCCGCTGCCGCTGGCGGCGCTGCGTGCCGCCGGCGACATGATTGAGATCCGGGGCCCCGCGCTGCGCTTCTCGGCCGCCGAGGCGGCGCTCCTGGTCGAGGCGATCTCCGGCGTCCATCTCGGTGAACCCGACGTTGCCGTACTCGTCGAGCGGACGGAGGGATGGCCGGCCGGGCTGTACCTCGCGGCGCTCTCGCTGCGCGGCCATCCATCACCGAGCGCCTTCGTCCGCCAGTTGACCGGCGACAACAGGTTCATCACCGACTTCCTCGTCGAGGAGGTACTCAGCCGCCAGCCGGCCGAGATCCGGCAGTTCCTCGCGCGCACGTCCATCCTCAGCCGGTTCTGTGCGCCACTCTGCGCTGCCGTGGTCGGGACGACGAACACGGCGGAGATCATTGACATCGTCGACCGGGAGAACCTGTTCATCGTGCCGCTGGACGAATACTGGCAGTGGTTCCGCTATCACAGTCTCTTCGCGCAGGTGCTCGGCGGCTACCTGCGGCGGACCGAGCCCGAGGTCATTCCCGTCCTGCACGAGCGCGCGAGCGCCTGGCACCGGCAGTGGGGGTCGGTGGATGAGGCGATCGAGCACGCGCTCGCCGGCGGTGATCATGCCGGGGCCATCGGCCTTGTGGCCAGCCACTGGTATGCCTACGTCGATTCCGGGCGGCTGGTGACGCTGCGCAGCTGGATCGGCTCGCTCGATTACAGCGCCATCGACGCCGATCCGGTCGCCGCGCACTGCGCGGCGTGGGCCGCGGCCCTGGCCGGCGACCGGGACCTCGTCCGGCACTGTATCCCGGTCATGGAAGCAGCCGAGCGGGAGGAGCCGCTGCCGGACGGCATGCGGTCGCTGAAATCCTCGGTCGCGATGCTGCGCGGGCTCTATGGGTTCGAGGGCTACCGGGTGATGCGTGACTCGGCGGCCCTGGCGGTCGAGCTGGAGGGTGACCCGGCGACGCCCTGGTATGCCCTGGCCCGGGTGGCGTTTGGCTTCAGCCGCTACCTGTCCGGTGAGCCGGGGGTGGCGGAGGGCCCGCTGGAGCAGGCCATCTCCAGCGAGCCGACGATCCCGCTGGTGCGCATGCTCGGCCTGTCCGTGCTGTCGCTGGTGGCCGTCGATACGGGCCAACTGGCGCGAGCCCGGGAGCTCGCCCGGGCGGCTCTTAGCCTCGGCGCCCGCGGCGGCGTCATCGAGACGCAAGCCAGCGCCCTGGCCCACCTGGCCGCCGGCGCGGTGCATGCGGCGCGGGGCCAGCTCGCAGAGGCCCGCAGCGAGCTCGAGCATGCGGTCGAGTTCCGTGAGACAGTGCCGGGGATCAGCCCGTGGGCCACGGTGGAGGCCACCGTCAGCCTGGCGCAGGTGCTGCTGGCCATGGGGGACCGTTCAGGGGCTGCGGCGCTGCTCGACCAGCAGCGCCTGATGGTGATTTCGCTGGCGGACCCCCCGGAGGCCCTGAAGACCCGGCTGGAGCGGCTGGAACGGCAGGCCGCGGGCCGCCGGATCGCTTCGCTTGACGACCCGCTTACCGGGCGCGAGGTGGCGGTACTGCGCCAGCTCCAGAGCCCGCTCTCGTTGCGCGAGATCGGGCAGGAGCTGCATCTGTCGGCGAACACGATCAAGACCCACGTTCAGGCGATCTACCGCAAGCTGGGCGTGTCCACCAGGCATGACGCCGTCGAACAGGGCCGCGAGACCGGCATCCTGTGATGCGCGAGACCCGATCCGAGAACAGGTGGGATGGCACATGGCTGACAGGGTGCCCCGATGACCGGGTGGCCGGACCAGCCGGTGATCTACGAGGTCAACACCGCGATCTGGCTCGGCGAGCTGTCGCGGGCCACCGGGCGGCGGGTGACCCTGGCCGACGTGCCGCCCGCCGCCTGGGACGATGTAACGCCGGGCGGCATCGACGCGGTCTGGCTGATGGGGGTGTGGGAACGGAGCCCGGCCGGCCTCGCGCTGGCGAACGCGAACGCCGGGCTGCAGGCGTCGTTCCGGGACGCGCTGCCCGATCTGCGGCCCGACGACGTGATCGGATCGCCCTACTGCGTGCGCCGGTACGTCGTTGACCCCTCGTTCGGCGGCCCGGAGGCGCTGGCCGCGGCGCGTGCGACGCTGGCGGCACGCGGCATCCGGCTGCTCCTGGACTACGTGCCTAACCACGTCGCGCCTGATCACCCCTGGGTGACGAGCCACCCGGAGCTGTTCGTGCAGGGCAGCGAGTCCGACATCGAAGCCGATCCGGCCGGCTGGGTGCGGATCGGTGAGCATATCCTGGCGCACGGCCGCGATCCGTACTTTCCGCCCTGGCCCGATGTGGTGCAGCTCAACGCGTTCTCGCCCGCTCTGCGCGCGGCGACGGTGGCGACCCTGAAGGACATCGCCGGGCAGTGCGACGGGATGCGCTGCGACATGGCCATGCTGATGACCAACCAGGTCTTCGCCAAGACCTGGGGCGGCCGGGCCGGCCCCAAGCCGGCCGAGGAGTTCTGGCCGTCGGTCCTGGCCGGCCTGCGCAGCCAGCACCCGGCGACCGTACTGGTCGCCGAGGCCTACTGGGACATGGAGTGGGAGCTTCAGCAGCAGGGCTTCGGCTTCTGCTACGACAAGCGGCTCTACGACCGGATCGTCGAAGGGAACGTGGCCGCCATCCGCGATCACCTGCGCGCCGACCTGGCCTACCAGTCGAGGCTCGTCCGCTTCCTGGAAAACCACGACGAGCCACGCATCGCCACCCTGCTTCCCGTTGACGCCGAGCGGGCCGCGGCGGTGACCATCGCCACGCTCCCGGGTGCCACTCTGTGGCACGAGGGGCAGTTCGAGGGCCGCCGCGTGCGGCCCCCGGTTTTCCTCTCCCGGCGCCCGGACGAGGCACTCGATCCCGGACTCGCCGACTGGTACCGGCGCTTGCTGACCGTCGTCGCCGGCGGCACAGTCCGGACAGGCCCCGTGCGGACGCGCACCGTGCGGAAAGGCACCGTGCGGACAGAGCCCGTGCGGACAGGCCCCGTGCGGACAGGGAAGTGGCGGCTGCTCGAGGCGAGCGGCTGGCCCAACAACCAGTCTTGCCGCCACCTTGTCGCCTGGTCCTGGGACGGGGACGATCACCGGCACGTCGTAGTCGTCAACCTCTCCGAACAGCCCGCGCAAGGGCAGATTCCGCTGCCATGGGTGGACGTGCCCGGCCGCAGCTGGCGCCTCACCGACCACCTCCGGGACAGCGTGTTCGACCGGGATGGTGACGAGCTGGCCAATCCCGGCCTGTTCGTGGACCTGGCTCCCTGGCAGTGCCACCTGCTCGCCATGACATAGGGCTCAGCCCGGCGCGAACTCCATGACGACCTTGATGTCGTCCGGCGCCCGCTGCAGCGCCTGCTGGGCCCCGGCCGGGCTGACCCGCCGGGTGATCAGCTGCTCGAGCCATGAAGGATCCGCTGCGGCGAGCGCCTTCGCCGCGTAGTAGTAATGCCGCCGGTTGGCATTCACCGAGCCGAACGCGGCGATGTTCTTCAGCACCACGTCCGTCGCCAGCGCAGTCGCCGAGACGCGATCGGGCGTCACCGGCGCGCCGACGCCGAGCAGGCAGATGATGCCGCCCGGCGAGATCGTCTCCAGCGCCTGCCGGATCAGGCTGGCCACGCCGGTGCATTCCACCACGATGTCCAGCTGCAGGCCCAGGTCGGCGATCGCCCCCGTGTGATACGTCGCGCCCAGCTGCCTGACCAGGGCCGGTTTCGGCCCCGACGTCACCCGGTCCAGGACGTGGACGTCGGCTCCGTGCTGCACCCCGATCAGGGCAGCCAGCAGCCCGATGGGCCCGGCTCCCACCACCAGGACTGCGGACGGATCCCAGAAGGTCCGCCGGCCGATGGCGGCGATATGCTCCCACGCCTTGGCCGCCACGGTGGTGGGCTCCAGCAGCACCCCCAGCGTGCCCAGGCTCTTATCCACCCGCACCGCGTAGTCCGGCTCGATCCGCCAGCGCTCCGCCATGAACCCGTCGACCTGCTTGATGCCGCGTTCGGTGTAGCGGCCGTTGGAACACATGTCCCACTCGCCGACCGCGCAGTTCGGGCAGGGCACCGGATCGGGCCGGCGGACGATCCCCACCACGTGCTCACCGACCGCAAAGCCGCTCGGGCCAGGGTCGACCACCCGGCCGAGTGACTCGTGGCCCAGGATCAGCCGGTCCCGTCCCGGTGGCGCCCACCCGTAGCTGCCGCTGGCGATCTCGGCGTCGGTGCCGCAGATCCCGGCCGCGAGCGCCTCGACCACCACCGGCCCGAGCGCGGGGTCCGGTTCGGGAACTTCCTCCAGCCGCGCCGGCCCTGCGGTCCCGGGCGCCACTGTCACGGCCTTCATGCGTCCTCCCGGAACATGCGTCCACCCGGACACGGGCAGCACGGCAGACGGGCTCGCTGGCCCTTCCCGCCGCCGACTCTCCGGCCTCCGGCCGCCGTCGGCATCACCCGCCGGGGATGATGCTCGCCGCCTCCGCGGCGCGGACGATTACCAGGGACACCCGGGCGCCGGACGGAGATCAGCGATGCCTGCCCGTGACGAGAGCACGAACCGCCGTCTCGATCTGGTGGTGATCGGTGCCGGGCCGGCCGGGGAAGCGGCGGCCCTGCTCGCCGCGAATCTGGGCTACTCGGTTGCGCTGGTAGAGCGGGACACGGTGGGCGGCACCGTGGTCACCAACGGTGGCGCGCCGACCAAGACCTTCCGCGAGGCGGCCTTGTACCTCAGCTCGTTCGAGAAGGAGAAGGTCTACGGTGTCGCGCTGTCCGTGCCGCCGGAGGTGATGTACCCGGCTGTCCTGGCCCGGGCCCGCGAGGTCAGTGAGCGGCTGCGGCAGCTGGCGGTGCAGCGGATCCAGGCCAGCGGAGCGCAGCTCGTGCACGGTGCGGCCTGGCTGAATGACGACCATATGGTGGTGGCGCAGGACGCCGACGACCGCGAGACGCGGCTCAGCGCCGAGCGCGTCATCATCGCCACCGGATCGAGCCCGCTGCGCCCCGCCAGCGTGCCGTTCGATGATCCGTGTGTCTTCGACTCCGAGACGATCACCGATATCGCCCGCAAACCGCGCGAACTGCTCATCGTCGGGGGCGGCGCGATCGGGGTCGAGTACGCCACCATCTTCTCCGCGCTCGGCGTGCCCGTCACCATCCTGGACAGCGCTCCCCGGCTGGCCGCCATGATGGACAGCGAGATCTCCCACCGGCTGCAGCAGGTGCTCCTGGCCCGGGGAAACCGGGTGATCCTCGGCGCCGGCATGGCGTCGGTGCGCCGGGACGGCGACGACCTGGTCACGGACCTGACCGACGGCAGGCAACTGCGCCCGGACGCGCTGCTGTTCGCGGCCGGCCGCAGCGTCAGCACCGCAGGGCTGGGCCTGGAGCGGATCGGTGTCGAGGTCGACGCCCGTGGCCGGATCATTGTCGACGCTGAGCGGCGGACGACCTGCCCGTGGGTCTTCGCGGCCGGCGACGTCATCGGCCCCACCCTGGCCTCCATCGCCACCGACCAGGGACGCCAGGCCCTGTGCGGAGCGCTCGGCCTCGACTTCTCCGTGCACGTCGATCAGATCCCGGCCGCCGCGGTGTACGGCCTCCCCGAAGTGGCCCGCGCGGGCCGGAGCGAGGAGGACTGCCAGGCCGAGGGAATCCCGTATGAGACCGGGCGCTGCGAGCTCGGCACCACCCCGCGCGGTGTCATCGCCGGTCAGGAAGGCCTGCTCAAGCTGGTCATCCACGCTCGGACCGGCGCCCTCCTGGGCGTACACGTGATCGGCGACATCGCCTCGGAGATCGTCGGCATCGGCCAGGCCATGCTGCACAGCGAGGCAACGGTCGAGGACGCCGCCCGGATGGTTTACAACACCCCCACCTACTCCTACGGTTACCAGCTGGCCGCCGCCGACTCGCTGAACCGGCTGGACCCAGCCGTGCTGCAGGCCATGCTCCTGCCATCCCGGGCTCATATCACCCGCAACAGGTGATTACGCCACGGGACGCCGGCGCGACAGTCGTCTAATGAGCATGGAGTCCGGGCTCGGCCCGCAACTGGAAACCTTCCGCAAGGCGCGCCGGGAGCTCGAAGTATCAATCCTTCCTCTTGCTACCTCGGTCGACGGGCGCCGGTTCTCTTTCCAGGCCTCCCTGTATGGTCTGCAGCTGCAGGTTGGCGGCTACGTGATGCTGGAGGGTGACGGCCCGCCGCGGCTTGGCCAGGTCATCACCCTCGAGCTCGACCGGCTGGACACGGAGCTGATGCTGCCCAGCCCCGCGGGAGGCGCCGAGCAGACCCGGACACAGGTCCAGCTCCAGTACGCGCGCGGTGAAGGCACGATTCTCGAAGGCGACCCGGCGCCCTTTCACGATGTGCTGGTTCGCGTCGCCACCGGGCCGGAGGTGCAGGCCTGGCTCCAGCGCAGCGCGCGGCACGACGCCCAGCTGCGGCTGGGCCAGCTGGCGCAGGCCGCTGATGTGCCCTGCCGGGCGGATGCCGGCGGCTTCAACCGGCACACGTTCCTGTGCGGCCAATCCGGGTCGGGCAAGACCTACTCGCTCGGGGTGATCCTGGAGCAGTTGCTGACCGAGACGGACCTGCGCCTGGTGGTGCTGGACCCCAACTCCGATTTCGTGCGCCTCGGCGAGGTGCGCGGCGACGCCGATCCGGTCCTGGCTGAGCGCTTCAGGACAGCGGCGAGCGGAGTCACCGTCTATTCCGCCGACGCCCCGGGGGAGCGAAGGCTGCGGCTCCACGCGGCCGACATCGATCCGGCGACGCAGGCCGCCGCGCTCCGCCTGGACCCGATAGCAGACCGCGAGGAGTACGCCGAGCTCGCCGAGTTCCTCGCCCGCGGGGGCCAGCTCAGGCTGGAGACACTGGCCGGAAGCGACCGCCCCGAGGCGCGCCGCCTGGGCCTGCGGCTCCGCAATCTCGGCCTCGACCGCTACACCGTGTGGGCCGGGGCTGAGGCGGGTTCGGTTCTCGATGCGGTCCATGATCAGGATGTCCGCTGCGCCGTCATCGACCTGGGCTCGCTGCCCACTCGTGAGGAACAGTCGCTGGTGGCCGCGGCGGTGCTGGGCGACTTGTGGCGACGGCGGCAAGAGCGCAGGCCGGTCCTCATCGTGATCGACGAGGCGCACAATGTCTGCCCCGCCGAGCCACCAGACCAGCTTGTCGCGGTCGCCACCGAGCACGCCATCCGGATCGCCGCGGAGGGCCGCAAGTTCGGGCTGTACCTCCTGGTATCGACGCAGCGCCCGCAAAAGATCGCCGGGAACGTCCTCTCCCAGGCCGACAACCTCGTGCTCATGCGGCTCAACTCGCTCGCGGACGCGGCTTTCACCGAGGCGGCGTTCTCCTTCGTCCCGCCGAGCCTGATCGAGCGCGCGGTGACCTTTCGCCAGGGTGAAGCCCTGATCGCGGGACGGATCTCGCCTCAGCCCGCACTGCTCCGCTTCGGCGCCCGGCTCACGGAGGAGGGCGGTGCCGATGTGCCCGCGACGTGGGCTGCCGCCCGTTAGCTAACTTGCCGCGTTGTGCCCGGCCCTCGGCCGTGTTTCCGGATTTTTAACGCGGCCAGAGCAAATTTCCCCTGGCGGCGTCCCGGTGGCGAAGGTCAGCGGATTCAGGGCGCGTGGACCACGGCGACCGGGCACGGAGCGTGCGACAGCAGCGCGGTAGATATCGAACCGAGGGCCATCCGGGGGAGGCCGCCCCGGCCGCGGTCGCCCACCACGAGCAACTGGGCGTCCTGGGCGGCCATCAGCAGGGTGTGCCGCGCTGAGGCGCCGGTGACCTGCCGGTGCAGCTCGACGTCCGGGTGGTCCTTCTCCCAGGTGATGACCGATCGCTCGAAGTCCTCCGCGATGAGGGGTGCTGTGGCCAGATCCCCGGGGGCGTCGGCCAGCGCGCACACGGCCGTCAACGGCACCCGGTGCAGCGCGGCCTCGGTGCCGGCGAAGCGCAGCGCGGCTTCTGCTGCCGGCGAGCCATCGATTCCCACGACGACATGCCCGGGAACATAACCGCCGGCCGGGCGCCAGTGCCCGCGCACGACGACCACGGGGCCGGATGCGCGCGCGGCTACCTGCAGGCTGACCGATCCCAGCAGGAGCCCGGACAGGCCTTCGAGGCTCCGGGAACCGACGACCAGCATGTCGGCGTCGGCGCTCTGCTCGCATAGGGCGCGGGCTACCGGTCCTTCGACCAGTACGTGCCGCACTCGGGCCGGGTCGGGGTTCGGTACCGCGGCCGAGAGAATCCACTGGGCGCTTTCCCGCGCTGGATCTTCCCCGGGGCCGAGCGGTGGTCCCGCGTCCCCGGGTATCCAGGCGTGGCACACCGTCAGCATGACTCCGCGTTCCCTGGCCTCATGCGCGGCCCAGTGCACGGCTTCCTGGCTACTCAAAGATCCGTCGTATCCGACGAGAATCCCGTGATCGGTGCTGGCCACGGCAACCTCCCTGGGCCTGGGTGTGACCCGAGGCTGGCCGGCCGTGGCCCGACCGGCCAGAGACGGCGGTCCCGGATCGGCCGGACTTTCGGCCCGGGACGGCCACGCTCCTGGTCAGCGCTTCCCGGCCGCCTCCGATATGAGGTCTTTCGGCCCTTTACGCGGGAGCGGAAAGGCCCTGCCGCGCACCGCACCCGCGGGCGGACGCTGGGACCATGAGCAGACCAGACATCACCGACCTTGGTCTCAGCATGGGCAAGAAGGGGCGGCTCCGCCGCATCCTGCACCAGAGCGGGCTGCGCAATGGGACGGCGCTGCTGCTTCCTTACGGTGTGGATCTCAGCCGCGCACCGCAGCGCTCCGCTACCGGCCAGGCCGGCGATCCGACGGACGCGATCCGGCTGGCCTTCGAGGGCGACTTCAACGGTATCGTCCTGCCCGTCGAGCTGGCGGAGAAATTTTACGGGGACTATGCCGGCGAACTGCCGCTTATCGTCATGCTGAACGGCTACTCGGACGGGCCAGGATCTGCGGCCGCCGATGGGACCGTGGCCGATGCCGTCCGGCTGGGTGCCGATGCAGTTGGCTACGTGCTGTATGCGGACGGGCCGGCCCGGGATACCGGATTCCCGCGGTACCAGCGGGTCCAGGAGGACGCTGAGCACTACGGCATGCCGCTGTTCGTGTGGGTGTACCCGCGCGGTACGGCGGGTGAGGCGATGGGCGGCAGTGCTTCCCCGCACGACATTGCTGACGCGGCCAGCACAGCCAGGACCCTCGGCGCCGACGTGGCCGTAGTGAGCTTCCCGCATCCAGAACGGCGGCCGGGCGCCCCGCACGACGAATTTGCGGGGATTTCCGCTGCGGATGCGATCGATACGGTGGTCCGCTCGGCAGGCCGGACCCTCCTTCTGGTCTCCAGCGGCGCTGGCGGCAGTGACGAGGCAATGCTCCAGGAGGCACGCCAGTCCATGGCTGCGGGGGCCACCGGGCTGATATTCGACCGGGACATCACCCAGCGCGGGCATTCCGAATTGCTGCCTCTGATCACGCAGCTCAAGCACGTTCTCGCGACGCACTGCAACTGAGGCTGCGTCCCCCCAAGGACGGTCGGACAAGGAGTCCAGGCGATGGCGAGACCGGTTGTCGCAGGCAGCGACGGTTCGCAAGAGTCCCTGCAGGCGGTGGAATGGGCGGCTGCGGAGGCGGCCCGGCATTCGGTGCCGCTCCGGATCGTAACGGTGGCGGCCCCGTCGTGCCCTGCGGATGAGGAGGACCCGGCGGCGATGCTGGACGAGCTGATGCATGCTGTCTACGCGCAATCGCTCCGCACGGCCGCTCGGGAACTCGCCCGGACGGTCCCCGGTCTCATCGTGGAAACCGAGCTCCTGGACGGCCCCCCGGGGCGGATGCTGGCCCATGACAGTTCCACAGCGCAGCTGCTTGTGGTCGGTGCCTACGGCGTGGGCGGCTACCGGCAGCCGGGTCTCGGCCGGGAGGCCAGGTACCTGGCGATGCATGCCCACTGCCCCGTCGTCGTGGCCCGGGATCAGGGCGGCACCGTTCATGACGAGATCGTCGTCGGTGTCCGGGACCTAGACGACGGTGCCGGCGCGATCCCGTTTGCCTTCGAAGAAGCTGCCTTGCGCGGCGCCCGGCTGCGGGTGGTCCATGCCTGGTTCCCGCTCAACCGGTGGTTCGGCGCAGAGGCGGAGAACTCGGCCGAGGCCGCCTCGCGGCTGGCCCAGGGAGTGGACGAGTGGCACGGAAAGTACCCGGATGTCGACGTCAGCTATACGGGCGTGGAAGGGCCGCCGGGCCGCGTCCTGGCCGACTTCGCCGGGCAGGCCGACCTTACGGTGCTCGGCCGGCACGACAGAGCTGATGGCGAGCCAGCGGGCGGTAAATTCGCCCTGCACAAGGTGCTCAACCACGCCGCGGGCACAGTCGCGGTCATACCGTCCCGCTGATCCCGGCTCCCGTGCCCGCGCCATTCGAACAAGGCTGACGCCTTTGGCACGCCACCGACGGCACCACCGATCTGCCGGCCGCCTCATCGCTTGCCGACCGCCTTCGGCATCATGGCGTAACGTCACCGGCCGGCCGGATCAATGGACATACCGGAAAGGACTTCCGTCATTGCGCTTTCGCGGCGCGTAACGCCGTGGGCGCCGGCGATGTGCTGGCGCCAGCAATCGGCCACGTCCGCTCCGGCAGACCAAGGTCCGCATCCATCAGGACATTGAGCCATGGCGTACACCGCACCCGGGGCGGCACCCTGAAAGGGCAAGCCGGGCCAGCCAGGCCAGCCGGTGGGGGCTCATCAAGCGGCCCCGCGGGAAGCAGCGGCGCGCTTCCCGCGGGGTCAACATTTACGCTATTGGCACATTAATTGCCGGCGTCATCTTTCCATCAGCGAACGTAGGCTAAGGTCCCGCGCCGTGGCTGCTAACGTCCGTGCACCTGGGGAAGTCTGGCCCTCGACCAGTTTCTGAACAATCCCTAGCGTTGGTCACGCCAGAAAAAGGCCATTCGCCTTTCGGGAGGACAAATGTCCGGAATCTATGTGGGAATCGATGGCTCCAGCCACTCTCAGCTCGCCCTGCAGTGGGCCATGCGGGAGGCCGTCATCCGCCGCGAGCCGCTGACCGTGATCGCCGTCCACGAAGTGCCGACCAGCGGCTGGGGCGGGATGATCGTGTACCCGCAAGACAGTGAGCTGCGGGCAGAGTCCCGGAAGGCGGCCCAGGAGGCCGTGGACAAGGCGGCCGCCCAGCTGGGTGGCGCGGTGCCCTCGTCCGTGACCGTGCAGGCCAGCGTCGGGCTGCCGGCCGCGCAGCTGATCGAGGTGTCCAAGGATGCCGACCTCCTCGTGATCGGTTCGCGCGGCGCAGGAGGGTTCACCAGGCTGATCGTGGGTTCGACAAGCGCCCAGGTTTCTCAGCACGCGCACTGCCCGGTGGTCATTGTTCGGTGATCCCCGGCCGCCGGTACACTCAGGCGCTGGCCGTGCGGGCCAGCGCCTGAAGGCTGTGTACCGGGCCAGCTCTGCCCGAGATCCGGGCACGGCCCCCGATCTGTCTCAGCTGCGATGCCCCGTCCACAGTGGGCCGATACTGCGCCATTCAGCATCCCAGGACCGGAACCGCCTACGGTCCAGGAAATGCTGGGCGACGGCCCGAACGCCCAGCAGCAACCCGGTCAGGGTAATGCTGGTGAGCATCATGGTGACGGCCACCTGGGCGACGACATCCGCGTGCCTGGCCGGAGGGTCGGCGACCGCGCCCGATGCGCTCACCCAGACGGGAACGACAGCGCCGGCGAAAGAGCCGATCGGGGCGAGGACCTGGCCGGAGCGGGCCGTGCCGTCCGGTGCCGTCCATCGTGCCGTCACCCAGGTGTCCGGGACAGCGGCATAGGGGTCGATCGAAGAGGCCGGTGCGTTCTGGGTGAGCACGGCGTCGACCCGGTGATCGGCGGCTTGCTGAGCCTGGGCCTGGCGGCTGAACAGATGGTCGGCGGTTTGGCCTGCGATGATGGCGGTGACCGGGACCGCGGTCAGGATCAGGATCAGCACGGCAAGCCGCAGCCACGCGTCGACCCTGTCGGCGGGACGCCGCAGCGGGTTGTCGTCCAGTCCGAGCCTGTGGGCGTACCGCGCCCGGCGGGTGCCTGCTGCGGGGTTCCTGGCGTTGCTCATCGCGGTCACCTCCCGGCGGCCTCAGCTGAAGCGGAAGCCGAACTCTCGGCCCACGTCGCGCAGCGCCGTGGCGAGCTGGCCCCCGACCGCCAAACTGCCGGTCTGGATGAAAGTGATGCATTGATAAGGCATGGCTCGGTTCCCTTGTCGTCAGCCGGCGTGTGCCGTCAGTGGGCGTGTGCCGTACCGTGATCGCGCAGCATGTTCTCGGCGCTCGGCCCGGACCGGCGGGACCGCTGCATGCGCAGGAACTCCCGCTTGGCCAGGTCCTTTTTCAGATCCAGGAACGACAGCGGTTCGAGCGCCCCCGCCGCGGCGTCCGCGAGCATGTTCCGCACGGACGCCTGGGTGATGGCCCGGCCGCCGAGACCCGCGATCACGGTGGATATGACCGGCTCGCCGGACCGCCCGGGAGCCAGGTGGCCGGCCAGGGCCATCCGCAGGTCGGCGGACACGATGCCGCCCATGCCGGTCGCAAACGCCCGCTCCAGGACCACGATCTGGCGTACCCGCCGGTCCGCGCCCAGCGCCTCGCGGACGGCCTGGGCGGGGAACGGCCGGAAGGCGCTGATGCCGAGAATGCCGACGCGCATGTCGTCGGCCCGCAGTTCGTCCACGGTGTCCTTGAGCGCGCCGACCACCGAGCCGAGCGCGACGACCACCGTCTCGGCGTCGTCGAGACAGTAGCCGCGGACCAGGCCACCGGAGTCGCGGCCGAACGTCTTCCCGAATTCGGCTACCACCTGCGGGATGAGCTCGAGGGCCTGCGACTGGCGGGCGTGCGTCAGGTACCGTACCTCGGTGAACGCCTCGGGCCCGACCATCGCGCCGATCGAGCCCAGCTCGGCCGGGTCGAGGACCTGGCGTGGTTCGTAGCCACCCAGGAACCCGTCAACCTGTTCCTGGGTGGGCACGTCGGCCCGCTCGAAGGCGTGGGTGAGCAGGAAGCCGTCCATGCACACCATCACCGGGACCGACAGTTCCTCGGCGAGCCGGAACGCCTGGATATGCAGGTCGAGCGCTTCCTGATTCGTCTCGGCGTAGAGCTGGATCCAGCCCGCGTCCCGCTGTGACATGGCGTCGCTGTGGTCGTTCCAGATGTTGATGGGGGCGCCGATGGCGCGGTTCGCGACGGTCATCACGATCGGCAGCCCGAGCCCCGCTGCGTTGTAAACGGCTTCGGACATGTACAGCAGGCCCCGGCTGGCGGTCGCGGTGTAGGCGCGGGCGCCGGCGGCGGAAGCGCCGATAGCCACGGACATCGCGGCGAACTCCGACTCCACGTTGAGGAACTCGCATGGCCGCAGCGATCCGGCCTTCACCTTGGCCCCGAGGGCTTCGACGATGTGCGTCTGCGGCGTGATCGGGTACGCGCAGATCACCTCGGGACGGCTCAGCGCCACCGCCTCGGCGACTGCCCGTGACCCCTCCATCTGCCTGAGCATGGTCCGATCCCTTCTGTGCGCCAGCCCGGTGACCGGCCGTCCGCGCTCGTCGTCGGCAAAATGACGGCGGTTCTCCGTCGCAGTGCTAATTCCACGCCCAGTGGCGCGGCAGCGGCAGGGACGAAGGACCCGCGCGCGCGTGCCCTACGCCCATTGGGCGGCGGCCGCCGCTGCGGCAGCGTGATAAGCGCAGGACCAGACGACCACGGAGGGAGGCCGGCATGGATTCAGTGCAGCGGGGTTCGCAGGTCACGGTGACGGCGCTGGCCGGCCACCGCTTCCTGCACGGCCTGACCCGGGAGCAGCTCGCGGAGCTGGTTCCGGCCGCGTCCCCCGCCGAGATCCCGGCGGGCCGCCGGCTATTCGAAGACGGCGGCCGGGCGGACGGCTTCTGGCTGATCCGCTCCGGCTCGGTCGCCATGGACCTGCACTTGCCGGGTGAAGGCCAGATCATCGTCGAGACGATCGGGATGGGTGACGCGCTCGGCTGGTCGTGGCTGGTGCCGCCCTACGTGTCGATGTTCGGTGCGGTGACAGTGCAGCCAACCGAGGCTTTCCACTTCGACGCGCGGCTGGTGCGGGCCCTGTGCCAGGCCGACCCCCAGCTGGGTTACGAGCTCACCCGCCGGTTCCTCGGCGTGGCGTCGGACCGGTTGCGGGCCAGCCGGGCCCGGCTGCTGGACCGCTACGTGCCCGCCCGGCCGTGGCCCTGACCGCCAAGAAAAGCCGTGGCCCTGACCGGCCAAAAAGAAAAGCCGTGGCCCTGACCGCCCAAAAAAAGGAGTACGCAGAATGACAACACGCATAGGTATCAACGGTTTCGGCCGGATCGGGCGCTCGTTCCTGCGCGTCTCGGCCGAGCGGCCGGATCTCGAGGTCGTCGCGATCAACGACATCATGGACACCCGGACGCTGGCGCACCTGCTCGAGTTCGACTCCACCTACGGCCGTTTCGGTCACGAGGTCGGCTACAGCGGTGACACCATCACCGTGGACGGGCGCCCGATCGCGGTGCTGAGCCAGCGGGATCCGGCGGGTATCGACTGGGCCGGGCTAGGCGCGGAGGTGGTGATCGAGGCCAGTGGCTTGTTCCGGGCCCGTGACCAGGCCGCGCTGCACCTGAAGGGCGGGGCCCGCAAGGTGCTGATCTCCGCGCCGGGTAAGAACCCCGACCTCACCATCGTTCTCGGGGTTAACGAGGGCGCCTACGACCCGCAGCGGCACGACGTGATCTCCAATGCGTCGTGCACGACGAACTGCGTGGCCCCGATGGCCAAGGTCCTGAATGACGCCTTCGGCCTCACCCAGGGTTTCATGACGACCATCCACGCCTACACCGGTGACCAGATGCTGCTCGACGGCCCGCACAAGGATCTGCGCCGGGCCCGGACGGCGGCGGTCAACATCGTGCCGACCACCACCGGCGCCGCCGCGGCGACCGGCGAGGTCATCCCGGCGCTGGCCGGCCGGCTCGACGGGGTGGCGGTACGCGTCCCGGTCGAGGACGGATCGCTGACCGATCTCGCCGCGGTGCTGGCGACCGAGGTGACCATCCAGGACGTCAACCAGGCGTTCCAGGACGCGGCGGCCACCGGCCCGCTGGCCGGCCGGCTGCGCTACAGCACCGACCCGCTCGTCTCCCGCGACATCATCGGTGACCCGTCCTCGTGCGTGTTCGATTCCGGCCTGACCCAGGCCGCGGGCACCCTGGTCAAGGTCTTCGGCTGGTACGACAACGAATGGGGCTACACGTCCCGCCTGGTCGACCTGGCCGCCCTCGTAGGCGGAAAGCTCTGAGCGAAAGGAGAGCAGGCCATGGTCAGCATGCCGATCGTGGTCGGTACGGACGGCTCGGAGCAGGCCGGCCGCGCCGTCGAGTGGGCGGCCCGCGAAGCGGTACGGCGAGGGGCTGCGCTGCGGATCGTATCCGTGCCGGCGATGCCGTCCCGGATGCGGGCCTACGACTCGTCCCCGGCTACCGTGGCCCATTTCATGCGGGAGTATTCCGTCGCGGCGCTGTCCGCCGCGGCCAAGCGGGCCGGTGAAGTGGCGCCGCGGCTGCCCGCTGAAACCGAACTGCTGACCGGCGCCCCCGCCACGGCGCTGATCGCCAGTGCGGCCGGGGCGGCCATGCTGGTCGTCGGGGCTCGCGGCGGTGGCGGGTTCGGGGCCATGGCGCTCGGCTCCGTGAGCCGGTACGCGGCCCTGCACGCGCCCTGCCCGGTCGTGGTCGCCCGCGAGGACACCATGGCGGTCCACCGCAAGGTGGCGGTCGGGGTGGCCGACCCGGCCGAGGCCGGCGACAGCCTCGGGTTCGCCTTCGAGGAGGCGTCCCTGCGCGGGGCTCAGCTGACCGCCGTCCACGCCGTCCACCACTTGCGGCTGGCCGTCACCCGCCAGAGCCCGGCCCCAGGGCCGGGCGAGGCAGGTGCCGCCGCGGAGCTGGACAAGGCCCTGGCCGAATGGCAGGACAAGTACCCGGAGGTGCGCGTCCAGCCGGACGTCGTGTGGGGTCACCCCGGCCAGGTGCTGGCCGGCTACTCCGCGCACGTCGATCTCCTGGTCATCGGCAGGCACGGCGTCCCGGAGGGGGCCGCCAGCATCGGGTCCATCCTGCATCCGGTGCTCGGCCACGCCCACGGTGCCGTCGCCATCATCCCTTCCACCCACTGAGAACCCTTCCACCTACTGAGAACCCAGCCGCCCGGGACGCTGAGCGTCCCGGGCGGCTGGCTGCGTCGGTGGCTATGTCGGACCCGCGGACCCGGCCGGGTGCCGGGGCTGCTCCGGCGGCTGCGTCGCCTCGGGCGGCGCCTGCACCTCGGGATTCGCCGGGGAGTTGTTCCACGACCGCCAGACCAGCCGGTGTACCGGTATCCAGCGCGGGATGTCGCGCAGGCCCGGGATGAACGGTACCGCCAGCAGCAGGATCGTCGCGACTCCGGTCAGGTAGATCGCGATCAGGTCCACGTTGGCCGAGTTGTCGAAGCCGGGCACGTGGTACCAGAGCTGGAACAGCCACAGCCACGGCTGGCCGGGATAACTGCCGGTCTCGTTCATCACGCCCCACTGGTCACCGGTCAGGTGCTCGGCAGTGGCCTGATTGGCGTAGTAGGCCCCGTCATTCAGGAACAGCAGCGGCTCGGTGAAGTTGGTCCCGTAGAACGGCTGCGTGCCGGACAGGTCGGCGTCGATGGCCCCGCTGCGCGCCAGCGTGAGCTCGGTGGCCAGCATGAGCGGCACGGGGCCGTCATTGGCCCTGGGCACCACCGGGTTGCCGTTCACGAACTTGACCTTGGTCACCGCGGTGCCGTAGGCGGTCGCCCATTTCACCTGCTGGGCAGGGGAAGCCGCGTTGTAGATCCTGAGCGCGGCCGCCAGGGCCGGGTCGGTCGGTGCGTTCTTCGCCAGCGGGCTGAGCACGAAGGTCTGGGCGGCGTCGATGGGCTGCCTCACCCCGAGTATGTTCGCCGGGGCGAACAGGAGCGACTGCGGCGTGCCGTTGTTGTTGTAGGGCGGCCCGTAGGTCGCGGTCAGGCTGGTGCCGTTCAGTTCGGTCGCGGCGGTGGCCAGGAAGTCGTCCGGGGCGACCTGGACCCAGCTCCGGACTGTGACCGGGGGCACGTTGGGCGAGGACAGCAGCCCGGCCAGGCCGAAGGTCAGGGCGAGCACCACGACGGAGGCGATCGTGCCCTCCTTCAGGATGTCGTAGCGCCGGTTCGGCCCGCGCCAGGCGGCGCTGTCCGCGGCCCGCGCGGCGCGGCGGGCGGCCAGCCCACGTGCCCGGTGGACCGGAAGCGGGTGGCTCACGCCGCGCACCCGCACCATCAGCACGTGCGCGCCGATGATCGCGACCAGGACGATGGGGATGAGGACGATGTGCCACATCAGCATCTGGCCGAAGTTCATCAGGTTGAAGAACGACCCGACGCCGACCGCGTTGAAGGCGTCCTTGCCGTTCGTGGCGATCCACTGGGAGTCGAAGTTCTGCTGCGACAGGTAGCCGGTGAAGCACTCCACCACCGAGGCCACGAACGCCACCACGCCGGTGATCCAGGTCATCGCGCGCCGCCCCCGCCAGGCGGCCATCCAGAACTTGCCCCACAGGTGGATGACCAGGAAGGCCATGAACAGCTCGACGCTCCACAGGTGCAGGCTGTTGAGGAAGTGGCCGACCGGGTTGTAGTGCCACCAGTCCGGCCCGCCCAGCGCGATCGCGCACCCGCTGGCGATCACGACGCCCAGCGCGGCCAGCGAGGCCACGCCGAAGATGTAGATCCAGGACCGCACGTAGGCGGGCTGGCGGTCCGGCAGCAATTTGCCCGGCGGCAGGACCCGCAGCGCCCAGTTGCGCACCCGGGCCGTCCACATGTCGTCGTCTGGCCCCGGTGTCCGTGCGGGCTCGGCGGCTGCGGCCCCGTCTCCAGTGTCATCGGCGAGGTCCGCGTCGTACGCGCCGCCGGCTCCGGCGCTGGCCGCGGCCTCCTCCGTGTCCTTTTTCCCATGCGGGAAGGGGATCAGCAGGGCCGCGCCGAAGATGACGACCATGACGGCGATCAGGACGAGGTTCGCCACTGACACATCAAAGATCGACCAGTGCAGGTATGTCCCGGGCTGATTCAAATCAATCGCGGCGGGCGTGGAGCCCGCAAACGCTATGGCTGCCATCAGATGCTCCGGCTGGAAGGCGGGACGGGCCCGCGCGAAAAAGTGTGGCCCCCAACTTCCTCCCAGGTGGGAGGGCTCATCCAGGGAGGTGAGTCACTAGCCTTCCGGGACCTTCGTCCCCTGTGTTGCGCCTGGGGCAAACTGGGGTGCTCTGAACTTGGAACGGGGACTTAGGGCCCGGCAGATTTCGGCCGTTCTTCCTGTGACGTACCGAACAGGCCGTGCTGTGCTAGCCGGTGAGGGCGTTCCGCCCCGGTGGCCTGCTCCCGCGGACCCGCGCCGAACACCCGTCGCGGGGCGGGAACCCTCCGCGACATCTGGGTGGTGGGATCAATGGCTCGGCAGATCGATCCGTGGGTCGGCGTACCGCAGACAGTAGTGCTGGAGGAGAACCTGCTGGCCGTGCAGCTTCGCCTGCAGCGGCTCGACGTCAAGCTCCGCGAAGTGGAGGCGCGGCTCGAGCGGGTGGCCCTGGTGGCCGACGAGGCCAAATTGGACGTGGACCAGGCAAGCGGACAGACCCTGCAGCTCGAAGCGCAGCTGGCCGGTGTCGCCGCCGCCCTCCTCATGCTGACCGACCAGCTCTGCACCGCAGGTCCCGCCCGGTCTGCCCCCGCCGGCGGCCCAGCCCCCGCCGATGTGTCCGCCGCCGTCGCCCGCAAGGTCACGGAGATCTTGGCGGAGATGCTCCCCTGACGCGCTGGCCCTTCCGCCGTTTCGCGGCGGCGAGGGCCCTCAGCCAGCGCTCCCTTCCGTCACATGGACCACATGCGTCCCCGCCAAGGTCAGCCGCCGAAAGGTTAGCCCGCAGCGGGAGCGGGGGCACCCTTCGTGACCGGGACCTTGCGGTGCGGTTCCTTCTCGGTGTTCTTCAGGCCGATGCTCACCGTCAGGATGCCGTTGTGACAGCCGGCCGTGACGGGCCACCAGGAAGGCCAGGCCGATCGTGATCGGCACGAACAGGAAGTGGTACACGGTCGTGATGCCAAACTGCCACCGTGAGATGTCGAGCACGTCCACCCGTAGCCTCCCAGCTCGGCCGATTCCTCATTCCGGCAGATCCACGTGCCCGGGTGGATGTCCCGGCGTCCAAGATCGATGATCTTGGTTTCGTCTTCAGGTCACGCAGGGCCACGCGGCCTGCGCAACGGGGACCAAAGTCCCGTGGGGGCGGCTACGGTCAGCTGACCGGGGCGGCTACGGGTTGCGGCTCGCGGAACAATGCGGCGGCCACGTCAGCCGCCCGGCCGGGCAGCTCCACGACGGTGGCACCGGCCACCACAAGAGCCGCCTGGTGCATCCGGTAGTGATGACCGCACAGCAGCAGGTCGGCCGGGGCGGGGCGGGACGCCGACGGGGGCATGACCACCCGGACGATGGGGCGGCCCGGGCAGCAGCAGGCCCGGTACTCGGGGCGGCCAGGATCGGCCCACTCGATCGTTTCGTGCGCGCCGACGGCGGCCGGCGCAGATCCGGTACCAGGGACACCCTTGCGGGCGAAGTTCGGCTTCATAGCACGAGGATGGCCTGCCGCGGGCCCGGTTTGCAGAGCCAAAACTCCCCGCCTCCGCAGGCCGAAGGTCCTCGCGGCGACGCTGCCGGGCGCGTCCGGGCGGCCCTCACGGACGGACGATGCGCCGCCCGCTGATCCGGCGGGGGGTGATGCGCACGTACGCCGCGCGGTCACCGCCTGCCCACGGCAGCACCTCGGCGCAGCGCTGCAGATGAGCCAGTTCCGTTTTCTGCAGCACCTGGTGCGCCTGGCCCTGGATCAGAACGCTCCACCCCTGCTCAAGGGCTTCGTCGACGTGGTCGACCTCGAAGGACACCTCACCGTCGGCATGAGCGGCGATGACCGAGCCCCCGTCGGTCCGCACCACCACCGTGTTCGCGGTCACCGCAAAGTTGACCGGCAGGATGACGATCCCCGAGGCGGTGCCGAACCCGATCCGGCCGACGCCCCCGGCTGCGATGAGGCGAAAGCATTCGGCTCGCGGAATCCGCGCCAGCCTATTCAGGCCAGCCAGCGGCTCGCGTCCGGGCGGCATCTCCAGTGCTGCCCCGAGCAAGGCCGACGGCGTGGTCTGCAGCGCCACGGACAACTGGCGCAGCACAGCGCTGGTAGGCAATCCGGGATACTTCTCCAGGAATTCCAGGTACCGCACGCTCACCCGGGCCCGGGCCGCGACCTGCTCCCGGCTGAGCCTGAGCTCGCTGCGCCGCTGCGCCAGCCTCCGGCTAAGGTCGCCGGGGGACGCAGCGGTCGGCCAGGGTTCCGGGTCGTGCTGATCCGCTGGGCGGTGCTCAGCTTCGGGACTGATGGTCATGCCGTCCACCTCTGATCAATGCGTAGGGCCGCCTGCCAGGGCGGCGCCTCTGTAACGCAGAATCGCGGCCCAGTGACACGGGGCAGAGAGCCGTCGGAAATATCCGGGCGGGACTTAGGTCTGTCCCGGGGTGGCGAGTGCTGTGCGAAAGGACGGCGGGAACTCGGCGGCAACCATCAGCTCGCGCCCGGTCACGATGCCCGGCGCGATACGGATGAACTGGTCGTCCCGCGCGAGGGCCCAGGAAGGGGGCCCGGTGCCGCGGAGCCTGGCAATGTCGCCGGGGTCGGTCACTTCGTACGCGCTGCCGACCACGTTGACCGTCCAGCCGGTGCGGGTTTCGTCGTCCAGATGCTCGGCCTGGAACGCCACGATGGTATCCGGGATGGTGGCGGAGAGCGTGCTGCCGGTCTCGAGCCGGATGACGATCTCGTTGCCGTCGACGGCGAACCTCACCGGCTCCACCGCGGGCAGCGCCCTCTTCGTGTAGGCGATCCGGCCGACTGAGACCGACGTCAGCAGCCGGAGGCACTCGTCTGCCGGAAGCATTGTGGGCCCGGAGTCATCTGCGTCCATACCAGCAGGGATATTGCGCCTGGTAACGGCGGGCACAGGGCCGAAGGTCCAGGCTCCGAACCGGAAGGTCCTGCCGCCACGGAGCGGTGGCGGTCAGCGCAGTTGCCGAAGGCGGTCAGCGCAGTTGCCGAAGGCGGTCAGCGCAGTTGCCGAAGGAACGGGTCATACGGCTGCGCCGGGGTGATGCGGATTCTGGCGTCTACGACGGATACCCCGCTGGGGTAGGCGATCACGGGGCTGAGGTCGAGCTCGGCGACCTCGGGAAGGTCATCGGCCAGGCGGGAGATGCGCAGCAGGAGATCCTGGAGCGCTGGCAGGTCGGCGGCCGGGCTGCCCCGGTGGCCGAGCAGCAGCGGCGCTGACCGGGCGGAGCGGATGAGTTCGTCGGCGTCAGCGTCGGTGAGGGGGGCGAGCCGGGCCGCGCGGTCGGCCGGCACGTCGGTGGCCACGCCGCCGAGCCCGAAGACCACCAGCGGGCCGAACATGGGTTCCTGCGTGACGCCGATGATGACCTCGGTGCCACCGGTGATCATCGGCTGCATCAGTATCCGGCGCAGCCGCCCGAACTTGGCGGACAGCACGCGGTAGGCCCGCCGGATGTCGGCGACGGTGCGCAGATCCGGCTGGACCGCTCCGGCATCAGCCTTGCACAGCAGGCCAGGCACGTCGGCCTTCAGCACGACGGGGCCGCCGAGGTCGGCGGCGGCCCGGACGGCGTCGTCGGCGCTGGCCACCGGGGTGAGGCTGGTCAGCTCGACACCGTAGTGTGCGAGCAGCGCCGCGACCGTCTCTGGCGGCAGCCAGCCGCCCTTCGGGTGGCGCGTCAGGTACTTCCGGACCAGGGCGCGGGCGTCGTCCGGTGTCACGTCGCTGAATTCGCGGATATGCCCCGCTGGGCGTGACCGCCAGGTGCCGTAGGTGACTGCGTGGGCCAGGGCCCGCACGGCCGCCTCCGGGTACGCGTAGCACGGTATCGAAGCGCCCGCCGGACCCGCCGGCTGTGGCTGGCCCGGCCGATCCTCCTCGGCCGGGGTGGCCCCGGGCAGCAACCGGACGGCCTCGGGCTGGTCGAGGATTACCGCGGCAAGAGGTACCCGGATGTCGGCGGCGCGGATCGCCGCGACGAGGTCTCCGGTGGCGGCGGTCGGCAGGGCCAGCGCAAGGATCGCGTCCACGCCTTCGTCGGCGGCGGCCAGCTCCAGGCAGCGCCGGAACGAATGTTCGCTGACGGTGGCGGTCGTGTCGATCGGGCCGGTCACTGCGCCGCTGGGGGGGACCAGTGCGTGCAGCCGCCGCCGGGTCTCGCCGGTCAGCCGGTGCATGGTCAGGCCGTAGTCGGAGCAGGCGTCGGCGGCCAGCACACCAGCGCCACCGACGTTGGAGACCACCGCGACCCGCGGGCCGGCGGGAAGGGGCTGGGTGGCCAGCAGGGCCGCCGCCTCGACGAGCTCACCGAGGCTGTCGGTGGCGATGATGCCGGCCTGCCGGAAGAGGGCCGCACGTGTCACCAGCGGAGTAGCCGCCGCCGGGGTGTGGGACGCAGCCGCCCGCTGACCGGTAGCGGATCGTCCGGCGTGCACGGTCAGTACGGGCATGGTCCGGCCGACCTGGCGTGCGGTGCGGGCGAACTTGCGGGGGTTGCCGAACGATTCGGTATACAGCACGGCGAGTTTGGTCGCCTGGTCCTGTTCCCACCACATCAGCATGTCGTCGCTGGAGACGTCGTACTTGCTGCCGACGGAGGCGAAGGAGGAGACCCCCACCCCCAGCCGGGACAGCCGGTCGGCCAGGGCGAAGCCGAGCCCGCCGGACTGCATGACCAGGCCCACGGTGCCGGGTGCCGGGTGCCGGGCGGCAAAGGTCGCGTCCAGCCCGGTGCTTGGTACCGCGATGCCGAAGCAGCCGGGGCCGACCAGGCGCATGCCGTAGCGGCGGCAGATGGCCAGCAGGTCCGCGCCCTGTGGCGGGTCCAGCCCCACCGTGATCACGACGAGGGCCTTGATCCCGCGCCGGCCGCAGTTGTCCGCCACGGCGCACACGGCGGCGGGCGGCACGGCCACGACCGCCAGGTCTACGGGTTCGGGCAGTGCGGTTACCGACGGCACACAGGGCACCGCCTCCATGTGTGCGGCGTGCGGGTTGACCGCGTACACGCGGCCCTGGTAGCCGGCGGTGACGATGTTGTGCAGGATGGCCCGGCCGGCGGTGCCCATCCGGCGGCTGGCCCCGACCACGGCGACCGAGTCCGGCTGGAACACATGGCGCAGGCTCACCACGTCCGCGCTGCGCTCGCGGAGCGCGGCGGCGTCCAGGTACGGGTCCCAGCGCGGATCGGCGTCATCGTGCGGCAGGTCGCAGGTCAGCTCGATCACGCCGTCTTCCAGTTCGCGCCGGATGCTGAGCCCGGCGCCGGCGAAAATCTTCTGCATCTCGGCGTTCTGCGCCAGTACCGATGCCGTGAGGGTGGTGACGCCCCGGCGGCCGGCGTCGGAGATCAGGTGCTCCAGCAGCAGCGTGCCGATGCCCCGGCCATGCATGTGGTCAGCCACCGCGAACGCGATTTCCGCCTCGTGCCCGTTGCCCCTGATCTCGTAGCTGGCGACGCCGGCGAGCTGGCCATCTACCGTGGCCAGCAGAGTGGCGTGGTCGGCGGCGGGTGCCCGGCAGACCCGGCGTGCTTCCGGCTCCGCGGAGAGCCGGCTGAAACTGAAGAAACGCTGGTAGGAGTTCTCCGGCGACATGGCCTCGTGCATCGCCGTGACCGCAGCCGTGTCGCCAGGGGTGGCGGGGCGGATCTCCGCTGTGGTGCCGTCGGCCAGCAGGGCGTACGCGCTGCCGGTAAAAGCTGTCGATGGCGTTTTCATTTCCTTTTCCCAGCCTTCGCGTCGTACCTGCGGCTCAGTACGGCTCAGCACAGCGGGCCGTACGGGCGCAGGTCGGTCCCCGGGTAGTCGAGCCGGTCGCGCACCGCGACCACGCCTTCGATGTGCCGCACCGCCCCGACGATCTCCTGGCCGATGGCAGCGGTTTCCGGGTCGCCCGCGAGCGTGACGACGCCGTCCTGCACCGTGACCCGGTAGGACAGCGGGTCGGTGCGGAATTCCTGCCGGATGACGTCGGTGATCTGGTGGTAGATCTCCTTGTCCGGCCGGTTGTAGACGGTGAGCACGTCGGTGCGGCTGACGATCCCCACCAGCCGGCCCGCGCCGTCCACGACGGGGAGCCGCTTGACCCGGCGGTCGTACATGAGCCGGGCCGCATGACGGACCGTGTCGTCCGGCCAGACGGTGACGGCCGGCTGGCTCATCAGCTCGCGGGCGGTCACACCCTTGGCCTTTTCCAGATCCCGGCGGTGAATGAGGCCGGAAGGCGGACCGGAGTTGTCCTCGCCGCCGTCGTCAAAGACTTCCTTGGCGATCAGGTCCGCCTCCGAGACCACGCCGATGACCTTGCTGTCCTCGTCGATGACGGGGAACGCGCTGATCCGCTGATCCCGCAGCTTGGCCGCGATTTCTTTGAAGGGCGCGTTTTCGCGGACGGCGATCACGTTGGTGCTCATTACGTCGGCCACCTTGGCATTCATCAGGCACGCCTCTTTCGTCCACCATTCTGGGTTCCAGTTCACCGGAACCGGGGCGGGGCTGGTACCGGTAAATGGCCGCTTGACGGCAGGGCGTCCGGCCTTTGAGTTCGGGCAGAAGGTCCCGACTGCGCCGCGCTGGGCCAGGACACTGGTCCCGGGCCCGAAGGACGCTGTCCTCTGCCGCGATGACGCCGGTCCGGCGGACCCTGTGGTCACGGCGGGCTGTCCGGCGCGAAACGCGACCGCTGGCCCGCACGAACGAGGCAGGCAGGGAGCATGACGATGAGGGACGGGTGTGCCCGCTACCGCCTCGTCCTGCTGCGCCACGGCGAGAGCGAGTGGAACGCCCGTGACCTGTTCACGGGCTGGGTGGACGTCGGCCTGTCGGCTGGTGGTGAACGTGCGGCGTCATGCGCCGGGATGCTGCTCGCGGCCCGTGCCCTGCCGCCGGACGTCGTGCACACCTCGGTGCAGCGGCGTGCGATCAGGACGGCGGAGCTGGCCCTGGCCTGCTGCGGGAGGGACTGGATTCCGGTGCGCCGGTCGTGGCGGCTCAATTCCAAT